>Ga0302325_10030438_pt1 | contig 11128 bp, 12 predicted proteins | sample Palsa_T0_2_FD_201948 | JGI IMG/M metagenome (GOLD analysis project Ga0302325, IMG submission 201948) | Peat permafrost microbial communities from Stordalen Mire near Abisko, Sweden - Palsa_T0_2 | ecosystem: Environmental > Terrestrial > Soil > Palsa > Peat permafrost | place: Sweden: Abisko...
CGAGCCACTGACGGCGATCACGTTCAGCGACGAGGTGTCGTGCTCGCGCAACGTCGCGGAGCTCAGCTCGAGCATCCTCTGGAGCATGACCGGTACGACGATCAACGCGGTCGCCCGGTGCTCGGCGACGGCGCCCAGCGTGTCCTGGGGCTCGAAGTGGCGGCGCAGGACGAGCGTCGAGGCGAGCGCGGTGCCGAGCAGCATGTGGGCGAATCCCCAGGCGTGGAAGAGCGGTGCGGCGATCATCGTGCTCTCCCGCGCGCGCAGTGGAATCGCCGACAGGACCGCCGCGAGCGGGCTCAGCGAACTCGGGCTTGCACGGTTGGCGCCTTTCGGCGTGCCTGTCGTGCCGGAGGTCAGGATCACCGCCCGGGCGGGCTCGGACGGCGGTGGCAGCGGCGTCGGAACGCGGATGGCGATCAGGTCGGCCAGCGTCGTGTGCGCGACCCCGGTTGGGTCGTCCTGCCACGCGACGAAGCCCACGCGCCCGACGCACGCGTCGCTGACGAGGCCGGCGAATTCCTCGTCGTAGATCACGCCCGAGACGCGCTCGCGAGCGACGACCTCAGTCACCTGCGGCCCGGCGAAGCCGGTATTCAGGTACACCGCGTGCAGGCCCAGCTTGGAGCAGGCGGCGCTCGCCTCGACGAACCAACGATGGTTGCGGCACATGATCGCGACGGTGTCACCCTCGCGTAGACCTTGACCGGCGGTATTGATTTAGCGGGTCGAGCAGGGGTTATGTAGCCTGGCGCGAATCTTGGTGGCGGTGGTTGCCGTCACCGAATCGAGTGTCGCGGTGCTTGTTGGCGAGCCGGTTGATGAGTTCGCGCGGTTGAGCGCGTTGTGCTCGGGGTTGTCGGCGGAGAACGAGCAGTTGTGGCGTGAGGCGTCGCGATTGGCGGGGGAGAACGGCCGGCTGCGGGAGCGGGTCGAGAAGCTGGAGGGCCAGTTGGAGGAGGCGCGCCGGGCGGGAAGGCGTCAGGCGGCGCCGTTCTCGCGCGGGGAGCCGAAGGCGGCTCCCGGCCGGTCGGGGCGCCGCTCAGGCGACGATCACGGCAAGCATGGTCACCGCGAGTCGCCAGGGGAGATCGATGAGGAGCTTGACGCGCCGCTGGCGCCACGGTGTGGGTGTGGCGGGGAGATCGAGGAGGAACGCAGCGAGTTTCAGTATCAGGACGAGCTGCCCGACCCGCGGCCGATCCGTCGTCGGTTTCGGGTGCATATCGGGAAGTGCCGCGGTTGCGGGCGTCGTCATCAAGGCCGTCATCCGTTTCAGACCTCGAACGCGCTGGGAGCGGCGGGGTGCATGCTCGGCCCGAGGGCGGTCGCGCTCGCAACGGAGCTGAACAAGGAGCTGGGGCTCTCGCCGCAGAAGACCGCGAAGGCGCTGGCGAGGTTCGGGATCAGGGTCACGGCTGGCGGGGTGGTCGGAGCGATCGCACGTCAAGCGAGAGTGCTTGAGCCGACGTATGAGGCGCTGATCGAGGCGGTCCGCGCCAGTCGGGCGGTCGCGCCGGATGAGACTGGGTGGCGGATCAATGGTCACAAGGCGTGGTTGTGGGCGTTCGCCGGAGAGGACGTGACGGTGTATCTGATCGCCTCGGGCCGTGGGTACGAGCACGCCGCCGAGATCCTCGGGGAGGACTTCTCGGGCGTGCTCGAGCGTGACGGGTGGGCGCCGTATCGGCGGTTCACCGGTGCCAAGCACCAAACGTGTGCAGCGCATCTGCTCAGACGAACCAGCGAGCTGATCGCCGACTCTGTCGCCGGTCAGGCACGCGTCCCGCACACCGTGCGGCGGATCCTGAAGGACGCGCTCGCCCTGCGCGATCAGCGCGACCGGGACGTGATCGACGCTGACGAGTTCGCTCTGAAGGTCGCCGACCTGAACGAGCGGACCGACAAGCTGCTGGCGATGCGCCCCACGCACGAGCCGAACCGCCGGCTACTTGGGCATCTCGCTACCGAGCGCGAGCACCTGTTCACATTCCTCACCGAGCCTGGCGTGCAGGCAACGAACTGGCGGGCCGAGCAGGCACTCAGGCCCGCGATCGTGAACCGCAAGAGCTGGGGCGGGAACCGCACGACAGATGGCGCGCGGACCCAGCAGATCACGATGAGCGTGATCCGCACCGCCCGCCAACAGAACATCGACCCGGTCGAGCTGCTCGTCAGCGCCCAACGTGCTCGGGAGTCTGCAGCAAGCAACCTGATCCGGCTCCCGGCGCGCGACCCGCCGAGCAGCCTGGCCGCCTGAGACGGATGCCCGAATCGACCCCGACACCGGTGCCCGAGACGCGCTACCGGATCGTCTGCTACGAACTCGAAGCAGACGAGCAGATCACGATCTTCGACGAAACCGCGCGCGGGTTTATCGCGGTCACCGGCACGATCGCCCAAGACGGCACGATGCACGGTGCCGGGACCCACGCCGGACCGCTCGCGCTCCGCAAGCGACTCGCTCGCCTGATCGCCGACGACGAGCAACTCGCCAGCTGAATCACCATCCCACCCCGCGCGCCCGACCATCGACGGCCCGTCCGCCGATCCGCCTACCGTTCACGACACACCCGGACCCGCGATCACCGGAGGCAGCCCGATGAGTCACCACAGCCCCGCCCACAACGTCATCGTGCAGATCAAGATCAAGCTGCTGGGCGTGACCAAGCCGCCGGTCTGGCGGCGCGTTCAACTCCGCGCCGACACCCCGCTCGATCAGCTGCACGAGATCCTCCAAGCAGCGCTCGGCTGGGAGAACTACCACCTGCACGCCTTCTCCATCGGCGAGGAGGAATTCGGCCCCCGCGACCCCGACCTCGCACTCGACCTCGCCGATGAGCGCAAGGTCACACTCGGCGAACTCACAGACATCGGCGCTCGCTTCCGCTACACCTACGACTTCGGCGATAACTGGGAGCACGAGATTCTCGTCGAGGACCTGCTCGACACCGATCCCGACACCCACTACCCAATCCTCGTCGCCGCGAAAGGCGCCTGCCCACCAGAAGACTGCGGCGGCCGCTGGAGCTACACCGACCTCAAAGCGATCCTCGCCAACCCCAACGACGAGCAGCACCAACAAATGCTCGAATGGCTCGGTCTCGAGAACGCCTCCGAGTTCGACCCCAACGCCGTCCCCAGCGACACCATCGACTACGAACTCGCACTCACCGGCGCCAGCCGCTGAAGACCGAAGACACCCGCTAAATCAATACCCTGGTGTTTACCGTGCCGCCCGGCCGGTGGCCGGTCATCGCCTCGCAGCTTGGCGGCGGGATGGGCGGTGAACTGTCCGCCGACGGCCGTCGGCGCCCCAAATTCTGCTCGGTGTATTCATCGAGCGCGCTGGCAGTCAACACCTTCGGTCCATTCGACGAGAGCCGGACGCTCCCGATCCCTGGCGCCGGGGCCTACCGCGGAGGCATTGAGTTCGAGGCGCAACGCACCGCCGGCGTCCGGGGATTCAAGCCCAATCTCGACCTAGTCACGGAGCCAGACAACGCGGACTGGTTGTACGCCGAGAGCAAATGCCTGGAGTATCTGCGCCCGCACGGCACTGCCTTCAGCGACGCGTTCGTCGCCAAAGCAGACAAGCTCTTGACGATCGAAACAGCGCGCTATTACGCACGGTTCGCCGAGGTCAAGAAAGACGGCCGCCACCTTTACGAGCTGGTCGACGCCGCCCAACTCCTCAAGCACTTCTTGGCCGCGAAGGTCGCCGGCGCCGACCGGCGGCGCGTCACGCTCGCGTACCTCTTCTGGGAACCCGCCGACGCTCCCGAGCACGAGGTCTTCGCCGTACACCGCCACGAAGCCGACCAGCTTGCCGCGGCGCTCGTCGACGACCATGTGCGACTCAAGCCTCTGTCCTATCGGGACCTGTGGTCGCACTGGGACCACCAACCATTCCTGGCAGAGCATGTCGCTGCGCTGCGGGCTCGCTACGACGTCAGGCTCGGATGACCGACAAGGGACACTCATCACCTTGGTCGGCGCATTACGGGCAGCAGCGGCGCACGCCGCCGATGACCTCATTACCCGCGACAGCGGCCGCGGCTTCCTGGAATCGGTTTTGCGAGACGCGCTAGCGGCGCGGCTGCCGAACGCGCGCACCGAACAGCCCCTCAACCTCGACCCCACGGTTTGGCCCGGCCGGCTAGGCGGCGTCGACGTCATCTACGACGGTGACGTCGGCACGCGGATCGGCGTGGAGACGAAGGTGTGGGACGTCACCGACTCCCTGTATGACCTGCTCAAGCTCGCTGCTGGAACGCAGCACGGAACGATCGAGGCCGGATTCTGCGTGGTCGCTGGCCGAACCCGCGACTGGAGGTCGCCCGGCGCGATCCGGGATCTTTCAGTCGCGCCGCCCGGTAAGGCCGCCGACCGCGATGTCGCCCCCCTACTGCGAGACGATCGCCACGGCTGGGCGCACATCTGGTCACGAACCGCGATCCGGCCAGCCGCAGTGCCCGCACGCATCCGCACCGTCGCCGTCGAACCCATCCCAATGCTCCGGGCGCCCGACCATGAAATCCGCATCATCGACATCCAGGCGATCAGCCACGATCAGCTCCGCCTCGACCCGGCCGGCAATCCCGCATAACGCTCGCGCCCGGGCGCCTCGGCAAACCGGCGGACCGTCGCCGAACGCGCGAGTCCGTGATCGCCGAGCGGATCGATCCCTGCGGTCGCACGGCGCTTAGGCCGCTGGCGTCCGGGAGACCCGCTCTGGTGTCGGCACAGGCATCCGGCCGCTGCCGAGGACCGGCCACAAACCCCGCACGAGTGGGAACACTGGCTGGCCACAACCCGCAAGACGATCGACGTCTTCTGGGACAACGGCACATCGGGCAAGGCTGAACCCCGTCTTCGACACCTCCACTGCCACCACGGCAGAACGCCCGGCATTCCTGCTCACCACGACACCACCAGGGCTTGCTTGAGCCGGATGCATTGAAAGGTGCACGTCCGGTTCTGAGGGGGGCCCGGCGTCGCAAGGCGCCGGGCCTACCCGACTGAAGCAGCCACGATCGCTGCGTCCATGATGCGGATGCTCCTGGTGCATCCCGGTCACGTTTCCGCGGAAGAGTCCGCCGGAACACTTGTACGCGATAGCGGACAGAGTCGACTGCCGTTTGATGACGGAGCGACGACGAGACAGTGTTGGACGCGCGACCGCATTTGGTGCAGCCGGGCAGCCGTCGGCTCGCCGGGCCCTCCTGAGGGACCGAAGTGGATACCCAGCTCCGCAGAAGCGATTCGCGTGACATGCTGGAACAATCGCCACATGGGCGTTCCTGGCGATCGTGACGCTTACCTCGACTCGGTATTGATCGGCGGCCGCGAAAAGCGCGAGATCGTGATCGTTGACCACGACCCCGCCTGGTCGAACACGTTCGAGCGCCAGCGCAGGCGCATAGATCGGGCTCTCGGCGCCGATGCATTCTCGATCGAGCACATCGGCTCAACCGCCGTCCCCGGTCTGGCGGCCAAGCCAATCGTCGATGTGCTGGTGACCGTGAGGGATCCGGAGGATGACTCCGAGCTGGTAGCTGCGCTGGAGTCAGCGGGCTATGAGCTGCGGGTCAAAGAGCCGGGGCACCGCATGTTCCGCACCCCCGAGCGCGACGTCCACGTTCACGTCTGGGGCAGCACCGACCCCGAGGTCGAGCGTCACCGCAAATTTCGCGACCAGCTGCGTCGATCCGCCGAGGATCGCGCCCGCTACGAGAGGCTGAAGCGCGAGCTGGCCGGTAGGGACTGGAACCACATGCAGGAGTACGCGGACGCCAAAGGCGAGCTGATCGAAACGATCATCGCTCGCGCCGATCCCTAGCCGCCTTCCTTGCTCGCGGTCATGTTCAGCCGCACGTACTCGAGCACCAGCGGCGACCCCGTGCGAGCCAGGACCCGGTCCACGAACGGCCCGCGCAGGCCGTCGGGGAGCGGATCGAGGTGGCGCACCAGGCAGACGGTCTCGATGAACGGTCGTGGCTCTGACAGCTCGACCCGCTTCGGCTCGAGCCAGCACCGGACGTCGCTGAAGCCGGCAGCGTGCAGGCGGGCGGCGGTGACCTCGGCATTGGCGTAGTTCCACGGCTTGCGCCAGCCGACGAAGTAGTGGTCGAAGGGCTCCTCGGCGGCGACCGAGTCGGCCGCGGTCCGGAAGGCGTCGATGTTCCCGAGCCCTCCGCACTGGGCGACAAGCCGGCCGCCCGGCTTGATGTCGCCGCACAGGACAGCGAACAGCCGCTCGTGGTCGGGGATCCAGTGGAAGGTCGCATTCGAGAACACCGCATCCACCTGCTCGGGAAGCTCGAGCTCGACCAGATCCTGGCAGAACACGGTCGCGCGCTCGCCGAGCGCCTCGCGCGCGTGCTCGGCCATCGACGGCGCAACATCGACGGCGTACACCCGACCACGAGGGACACGGTCGGCGAGCAGAGCGGTCACGCGCCCGGAGCCGCAGCCCGCGTCCAGCACCACCTCGTCCTCCCGCAGGCCGAGGCGATCGAGCTGCTCGAGCGCCCAGCCCAGCTGGGGGTCGGAGACGCGGTCGTAGGTGGCCGCATCCCAATCCCGACTGGTCATATCGACGTCGTCACCGGCCCCGAACGTTCGCGCTCGTGCTCGTAGGCCGCGATCGCGTCGTCCTGGGCGAGCGTGAGCGCGATGTCGTCGAGCCCGTTCAGGAGCCGGTGCTTGATCTCGGGATCGATGTCGAAACGGGCCGTCCCGACCCAGCCATCCCGGCTGGGTGCCCGCCAGCGGACCTCCTGCGCGGCCAGGTCGACCTGGGCCTCTCCCGCTTGCTGGATGGCCGCGCACTCCTCGACGGTGAGCTCTACCGGGAGCAGGCCGATCTTCGTGCAGTTGGACCGGAAGATGTCGGCGAAGCTCGGTGCGATGACGGCCTGGAAGCCGTAATCCTCCAGGGCCCAGGGAGCGTGCTCGCGCGAGGAGCCGCAGCCGAAGTTGCGCCCGGCCAGGAGGATCGGATTGTGGGGTAGCTCCCATCCGGGCTCCTTGGCCCAGTCGTAGAACAGGAACTCGCCGAAGCCCGTGCGCTCGATGCGCTTGAGGAACTGCTTGGGGATGATCTGGTCGGTGTCGATGTCGTCGCGGTTCAGGACGGTGACCCGGCCGGTGATGGTCTCGATCGCTTTCATGAGGGGTACCTCCGCGGGGCATCCTGCCCCGCGTCCTGATTGGGTTGGGCTTCCTCCGGCCGCCCTCGACCGGGCGCGCTGCGCGCGCCCTCCCACTCCCTGATGTCGACAAACCGTCCCTCGATCGCCGCGGCGGCCGCCATCTGCGGGGAGACGAGGTGCGTGCGCCCTCCCTGTCCTTGGCGGCCTTCGAAGTTGCGGTTCGAGGTCGAGGCGCAGCGCTCGCCGGGCTGGAGGATGTCTGGGTTCATGCCCAGGCACATCGAGCATCCGGCGCCCCGCCAGTCGAACCCGGCGCGGCGGAAGACGTCGTCGAGCCCCTCGCGCTCGGCCTGGGCCTTGACCTGCTGGGACCCGGGGACGACCATCGCGTAGACGCTTTCGGCGACGCGGCGGCCATCGACAACCTGGGCCGCGGCGCGCAGGTCGCCGATCCGCGAGTTCGTGCACGAGCCGATGAACACGCGATCGAGCGCGATCTCGGCCACCGGCGTGCCCGCCTCGAGTCCCATGTACTCGAGCGCGCGCTCATCCTGCTCGGACGCGGGGGCCGGGACACTGTCGGCAACTCCGATCACCATGCCCGGGTTGGTCCCCCACGTCACCATCGGGCTAATCGCGCCCGCGTCGATGACCAGCTCGCGGTCGAACGTGGCGCCATCGTCGCTGCCCAGCTGCCGCCACTCGTCGGGGATCGAGGCCGGGGCTGCCGGGCGCCCGGCCATGAACTCGAATGTGGTCTCGTCGGGAGCGATCATGCCGGCGCGGCCTCCACCCTCGATCGTCATGTTGCAGACGGTCATCCGTCCCTCCATGGAGAGGGCCTCGATGGCCGGGCCGGCATACTCGACCACGTGGCCGACCGCGCCGGCGACGCCGATCTCGCCGATGGTGGCGAGGATGAGGTCCTTGGCGGTCACGCCGTAGCCGAGGTCGCCCTCATAGCGAATGCGCATCGAGCGGGGCTTGGACTGGACCATGCACTGGGTGGCGAGCACGTGCTCGACCTCGCTGGTCCCGATGCCGAAGGCGAGCGCGCCGAAGGCGCCGTGGGTAGCGGTGTGCGAGTCGCCGCAGACGATGGTCATGCCCGGCTGGGTGACGCCGAGCTCGGGGCCGATCACGTGGACGATCCCCTGACGATCGGAGCCGAGCGAGTACAGCGGGATTTCGAACTCGGCGCAGTTGCTCTCGAGCTTCTCGACCTGAACCCGCGAGAGCTCGTCCCGGATGCGCGCCGCTACCGGGGTTCCGTCGGTGGGGACATTGTGGTCGGCGGTGGCGAGGGTGCGGTCGGGACGGCGCACCTTGCGGCCGGCCAGGCGCAGGCCGTCGAAGGCCTGTGGGCTCGTGACCTCGTGCACCAGGTGCAGGTCGATGTAGATCAGCCCGGGAGCGACCTCGTGGGCCTCCCAGATCTTGTCGAACAGGGACTCCTCCTCAGGCCCGCGCTGACGATCGCCAGCAGCGTGGCCTCATCGGGTCCGGGATTCTCGAAGTGATGGGGAAGATCGGCGTCGAAGGTCACGCAGTCCCCGGCGGCGAGCTCGTAGCGAGCGCCGTCGCAGAGCAGCGTGAGCTGTCCCGCCTCGACCACGGCCGTCTCGCGGCTGCCCGGCTCGTGCATCGGCGGGTCGCCGGCGCCGCCGGTCTTGGCGCCGGAAGCGAGGGTGTGGCGCGAGAGCTCGGCCCGCTGGCCGGGGAGCGGGGGCGTGAGGATCTCGTAGCGGTGCCCGCGCGCGCCGGCGGGCCCCTTGCGTCGCTCGGCACGCCGCACCACGGTGACCGCGCCCCCCTCGTCGAGGCGCAGTAGCTGCGACAGTCGCAGCTCGAGGCCCGCGGCGATGCGGGACGCCACCTGCAGCGTCGGACTTGTCTCGCCCCGCTCGACCTGCGAGAGCATCGGGGCGCTGACCCCCGAGCGCTCGGCCAGGTCGCGCAGCGAGAGCCCCATGGCGTCCCGCAGGGCGTGTACTCGCGAGCCAATCGCGCCGACCATCTCGGGGGCGCGCTGAGCGTCGGCGCGCTCCTGAGCGTCGGCAGCATCCACAGAAGGTGCCATACAAACGTACGCTATCACGTACAGGGGCCCCGGAGGGCGCGGCGGCGAATTCGGGGGCCCCGGTAGCCTCACTCGAGTGCTCCTGCGACCCGACGTACTCGTCCTCGGTGGCGGCGGTCTCCTGGGCGAGGCGTGGATGATGGGCGTCCTCGCGGGGATCGAGGACGCCGCCGATCTCGATTTGCGCGAGTGTGAGGCCTTCGTCGGCACGTCAGCCGGCTCGATCGTCGCCGCTCACCTCGCCGCCGGCCGCTCACCGCGGCGGCCGAGCACCGTCAGCACCGACATCGAGCTCGCCAGCGCCCATCCCGCGAGCGCGCTGGTGACCGGGGCGATTATCGGCGCCCGCCGCGCCGGGGGCATCGCGCTCGCCGCCTGGAGCCCGCTCGCCCCGCTCGCGCTCGCGGCTGCCGCTCCCGCGGCAGCGCTCGTCCGGGCCGCCGCGCTCGCCGCCTTGCCCCGACCCAACGCGACGCTCTCGAACCTGCGTCACCGCGTCGAGGAGTACGGCGCCCGCTTTGACGGCCGGCTGCGGGTCGTGTGCGTGGATCGCCGGCGAGGCCGGCGGACGGTTTTCGGGAGCCCGAACGCTCCCCCGGCCACTGTCGCCGAGGCGGTGGCGGCGTCGTGCAGTGTCCCCTGGCTGTTCTCGCCCGTCGAGATCGGGGGCCGCGAGTACGTCGACGGCGGCGTGTGGAGCGCGACGAACCTAGATGCCGCCCCGGTCACCCGCGACACCCACGTCCTGTGCCTGAACCCCACCGCCGGCATCCGGGGCGCCCACGCGCTACTGACCGTGGCCCGCAACCTCGCCCGGTCGGCCGTGTCGATCGAGGCCCTCGCGCTCCGGCGGCGCGGCGCCGTGGTGCGCACCGTCCACCCGAACCTTGAATGCGCGGCCGCCATGGGAGGCGATTTCATGGTCTCCGAGCCGCGGGGACTCGTCCTCGCTGCCGGCTACCGCCAGGGGCTGACGGTAGCCGGCGGGGAGTGAGTGGTGACCGCTAAGCCTCAGGGGCCGGTAACCACCGGCACGGCTGCCGCAGTCGCCGCCTCGGCCTCGGCGGCGATGCCCTGGCGGCGCGCGGCGTTCGACAGGGCGCGCACGTAGGCGCGGCCCGCCGCCTCGAGGATGTCGGTCGAGACGCCCTGGCCCGATCCGCTCACGCCGCCGAGCTCGAGCACGACCGAGGTCTCGCCGAGTGCGTCCTGGCCGCCGGTCACGGCGTCGACGCGAAACTCGCGCAGGCGGGCATCGTGGCCGGTGGCGGTGTTGATGGCGCGGAAGATCGCGTCGACCGGACCGTCGCCGGTGAACGATCCGGTGACCTCCTCCCCGGTCGGCGTGCGCACCCCAACGGTCGCGTGCGGCGGCCGGCGCGAGGATGCCTCGACCTCGAACCACTCGAGTTGGTAGCCCACGATCTCCTCGCGCAGCTCGTCGGTGAGCAGCGCTTCGAGATCCATGGCCGTGACCTGCTTCTTCTTGTCGGCGATCTCCTTGAAGCGCTTGAAGGCCATGTTCAGCGGTGCTCCGGAGATCTCGAAGCCGAGCTCGGCGAGCGCCTGCTGGAGGGCGTGGCGGCCGGAGTGCTTGCCCAGGACGATCGAGTTCGCCTCCAGCCCGACGGTCCGCGCATCCATGATCTCGTAGGTCGTGCGCTCCTTGAGCACGCCGTCCTGGTGGATGCCCGACTCGTGGGCGAAGGCGTTGCGCCCGACGATTGCCTTGTTGGGCTGGACCGGGTAGCCGGTCAGGCGCGAGACCAGGCGCGAGGTGCGCGAGATCTCCTGGGTGACCGCTCCGGTGTGCAGACCGACGTCGGCGCGGCGGGTGTGGAGGAGCATGACGATCTCCTCGAGCGAGGCATTGCCCGCCCGCTCGCCGATG
>Ga0302325_10030442_pt1 | contig 11127 bp, 16 predicted proteins | sample Palsa_T0_2_FD_201948 | JGI IMG/M metagenome (GOLD analysis project Ga0302325, IMG submission 201948) | Peat permafrost microbial communities from Stordalen Mire near Abisko, Sweden - Palsa_T0_2 | ecosystem: Environmental > Terrestrial > Soil > Palsa > Peat permafrost | place: Sweden: Abisko...
ATAATGGTGCAACTCAATAAGCTAATGAGCGTAAGACGTTTGAAGCTAACCAGAGGACGGGCTGATCGCCACACCGCTGCAAAAACTGGCGCAATCCTTAGAAGCGTTGCGGAAGCTGCAGAGCGCCGATGGCGATGCGGCAATCCGGGCGAGGGAATGCCTCTAGAGAAGTCATCTTCATCGGTAGCAAAACTAACTCCCGCTGTACCCTGAGATTGACCATTGCTTTGTGTACTTCTATCCAACCGTTTCTAATATCCAGTTCTAAGTCTCGACTCCGCATGTAACTGAGTGTATTGAGAGCAACGATGAAAGCGGCGGCTGCCACTAGTAGGGCCGCAATGCCTAAGCACAAGTTTAATTGCTCCAGAGTCATAGGGCGCGATTCTACACTAAAGGCTGAAGGCCGGGCACGGGGGCGCGGGCCGGGCCGCAAGGGTTCCGGCCCTATCCTTTTTCCTACAGTCTCGCGAGCGTTTATAGCGTGGTAGAATCCGTCGCATGGGAGGACCCTAGCCCTCATGTGGACTCAAAAGGATGATAAGGACCGCCAGAGTTACGTCTGCAAACTGTGCCACGAAAACAAAATGATTGTGTTCAAGGAACCGATGGCCCGCAAGCCGCTGGCTAAAGGCCCGCGCCGAGTGCGGATTACCGTGATGTGCGAGAACTGCAAAGGAAAGACCAAGCGCGTTGGTTGGCTTGCAAGTGGAGCAGGTTTGCGCCGCCGACTGCGCCGCCGAAAGAAGTGAGCTGAAGGACGAATGCCATGCCAACCCAAATAAAAGTTTGGGAAATTATGTCCTGACCCCCTCCAGTTGTACCAGCTGATATGAGAGTCTAACGCCCGAGAGGGCGGGAGGACTCGATGAAAAGGAAACGACACACGCCACAGGAGGTCATTGCGAAGCTGCGCGAGGCGGAGGTGGACCTCAACCAGGGCGCGACGATCGACGTGGTTTGCCGGAAGCTGGAGATCAGCGAGCAGACGTTTCATCGCTGGCGGCATCTTTATGGCGGGATGAAAGGGCCGGAGATGGCGCGGATGAAAGAACTGGAAAAAGAAAATGCGCGGTTGAAAAAGATCGTGGCACAGCAAGCCATGGACATCGACGCGCTGAAGGATCTCAGCCGAAAAAACTGGTGAGCCCGGCGGGCAAGCGCCGGGCGGTGAACCATCTTTGCGACGAGCGCAGCTACGCAGAACGCCATGCTTGCCGGCTGGTCGAGCAGCCACGTGCGACGCAGCGCTACGAAGCCCGCGCCGAGAATCAAGAGCTTCCTGCTACGGCTCGGAGCGTCAACGTACTGTCGGATGTAGTCTGGAACAAAGGTCGCCCGTTCAACTCCAAACTGGAACTCAGTCGGCTGGATGTGTATTTGAGCCAAACATCTATGTACAGGCGGTTTCCCAAATTATCCAAGCAGCCAGATATCATCGTAAAGATTCATGAAGACGTATCGATTCTTGGTTCGGAGACGATCTCCCTAACTGCGTTCGATCCCGAGGATAACAGTGTCTTGTGGACCGAGGAACGTCCGATCGTTGATTTGGAAAACGATGTTTCACGACTGGTGGCCCATTTTCTCAGAGCGAAAAACAGCTATTAGAGAGCCGTGCGGCTCGCAAGGAAGCTGAGGAGGACCGAGCACGAAAGACTGCGGAAGATGCTGCGCTTGCCGCGCAAAAGGCGAAGGAGACTGAGGAAGCAACCACGTGGAGAATCGTTGGCAGTACAGATGGAGTCGTTTTCAAGGCATGGGTTGAGGGCGAGCACTTCTATGAAACATCAGAGCACCGAAACATCAATGTGATCTTTTCGACGCACTGCGACACGGTTCGCGGGGCGGCATCCAGCGTTGGGCCCACCGGCCAGTTCGCAGGCTCCTGTACGTATGAATTCAAATGGGTAAAGGACTTCGGTGCAGTTACGCCCGGGCACGATGTAACCGCATCGTGCTCAGTGACGACTGAGGAAGTAATTACTCTGGTGACCCTCAAACGGATTGAGGGCTGGTCCCAGAAGATTGACTATAGCCCGTTGAAGAACACGCCGCCGACCTGTCCAGTGACCGGGGCCGAGGGCAAATCGTTCGCATATGAACACCCCACGAACGACCGGAACTATGTAGAGGATCCCACACGAAAACCATGACCAAGAGTAAACCGAGGGTTAGCCAGAGTTTGAGGGATTTAGGGAACTCGTGATTTTCCCTTTAAAAATGGCGCGCCCGACGTTGCTCGAACACGCGACCCTCTGCGTGAAGGCAAACACAGCTGTGACGGCCGAAACCGATGTAGGGGTCTGCGACAGCTTGGCCTTCACCGAGCTATCCGGGAAGTTGGCACCGGGATTCAAAGTGGCACTGCAACGAACTCCCATTTGCTGCGATGGCGGCTTGTGTCGGTGGAAGTTCTCAAAAAAAAATAATCTACGCCCTCAGCGGCTCGAAGATTCTTGCGCCTTAGCCTTGCAAACCCCGCATTTCCCGCCTTCCTTTGCACAATGCTTGCAGTACTTACAGTTTTTACAGGCATTGCATGGATCTGCGCCGGTGCAAGTAGCTCCGAAGAGCTCTCGCGATCCGGCTAACAGACTCAATGTAAGAATAAGGCATCCAATTGTGACAACTTGTGTGTTTCGCTTTGTCATACGTAATCCTCTTAAAGGCCAAGAACAAAAGACCTTTGGCCGCAGACTGGTACACCTTATACCGGTTGCGTGGCGGGACTCAAGCGCAGCGCTCATGAACGCTGAGGTCTGCCGTGATACCATCACCGTAAGTATCTTGAAGGAGAACCCATGTCCTCACTTCGGACCGTCTGTATCTTTCTATTATCCGTCTCAGCGATCAGTCACGCACGCGCTCAAGAACAGCCTGCTGCGGTGACGGCTTCGACGCCTGCGACGACCCAGTCAGGAGCATCGGCAAAAATCACCAACGCGCGAGTCGTCGAAATGGCAAAGCTCGGTTTAGACGATGACATCATCATTGCGCGAATCAAGCACGGCATTTGTGATTTCCAGTTGTCGGACAATGATCTTATGGCATTGAAGAATGCCGGCGTGTCTTCAAAAGTGGTCGCCGCTATGCTGGACGCAGTCCCGGCTGCGCCTCCTCCGTTACCGAGCGACGGCAGGGTTCGCGTGTTCGTCACGGACAGTCAATCTTGGGAAACGCGAGGCAGTTCCTCGGCAGGCGGGAATAGCAACGGGTGGGGCGCATCCAGTTCCTTTTCCGGTGGGGCGCGTCCTCAGACCGCAGAGATTGTGAAAACTCTCAACCAGCGATGCCCCGAACTAACTGTGACTAATGTTTTAGGCAAGGCCGATTTTGTCATCGTCCTTGATCACGAGGGAGGCAAAGGATTGCTTCGTCATCGGAATAAAATCGCGGTGTTTAACCATGACGGGGACGACATTTTCAGTGACTCGACACGAGAGCTTGGCAATGCGGTCAAGGACGCTTGCGCAGCGATGACAAAATCCAAGAAGTAGCGATCTCGTAAATGCCCATGAGTATGAACAAGGGACTCTTTCTCAGGTCGGTTGTGCAAGTGCTTCTCGCGGGACTTGTATTTCTATTTCTGTTCACGCCTTCCGCGGCAGCGAACGACATCAACGCCTGCAAATACCTCATGGTGAAAGATTTCAGCAACGACCCTTATGGTATTGCCGAGGAACTGAGAGTCCAGGCCAAGGCGAAGGGTTTCATCGTCATCTCGAAAATCGGCGACGTTTCACAGACAGATCTATTGAAGGCTTGCGAGATGGGTGGCAGTTGGTCGAGAGAGGCCTCTGGAGGACATCTCGCCGTACGGGTTGTGGACGCGAGCGGCGAGCTCATTGCCGAAGCGTCAGCGGGTGCGTCCCGACTGGGTGTAAGTGCCACGGTTCGCGCGCTCGTGGGGAAGATTTATTCCCAACTGAGATATACCGGATTCGACGAAAGTACTCCCCAGCAGAGGATTTTGCGCGAGTACCCACCAAGGCCAAAGCTGATAATAACTGAAGACGATATTAAGAAGGCCACACTGCGGAACCGCGTGGAAGGAATCTGGAGCGACCTAGAGGATAAATATCGGCTGGGCATCGTTCCTGCCCCAGCGGGAGGCGGCGCCGATTACGTTGCGATCATCCTCCGGTCCGGCTCGCCACTTTGGCAGCCCAGTGAAATCAAGGCCGAGATTCGCACCACGGCATCCCCAGCGGTCTTCACTTGTACGTATTTCATGGCAAATAAGAAACCGTTTGGTACGACTCTGACTCTCGACCACGATTCGATATTGCACGGCTCAATCACAACGCCCAAGGGGCCATTCGACCTAACCCTAATGCGCGTGTGGCCGGAAATAACAAAAGAGCCTCCGGGCACAACGTCGGTCAAGGAAGGGGCTTCCGGGACTGGATTTCTGATAACTCGAAATGGACTAGTGGCCACCAATTGGCACGTTGTCGCCGACGCGAAAAACATCAGCGCCACGTTCCCTAGCTGGAACACGAGCGTTAGCGCGGAAGTCGTGATCAGAGATGCCGTTAATGATTTGGCGATCCTGCGCTTGAGCGATCCTTCGAAGCTCGCCAGCACGTGCCCCGAACTACCGTTCCAGCTCGCATCCTCCAATCAGGCGACTCTTGGCGAGCACGTGTCCGTAATCGGATATCCTCTGACTCCAATACTCGGCTCGACGCCGAAGTTCTCGGACGGGGTTGTATCCAGCAAGTCCGGATTTCAGGATGATCCCACTTCGCTACAGATCTCGGCCCAAATTCAGCCCGGTTCGAGCGGGAGTCCGCTCTTCGACAGCGAGGGAAATGTCGTTGGGATTGTCGTTGCAACCCTCGACGCAGCGAAAGTCTATCGCGCGGCCAATGCTCTGCCTCAAAACGTGAACTTCGCTATCAAGTCCGACTATTTGTTAAACCTTTTTGCGATGCTGCCAGGCGAATCTCTAGCGTCCAGGACAACGGCTTTCTCCCCAGAAAAAGCAGCTCAGTGCGTGGCAATAATCCGGGCCTGGTAACATAGTTCCGCATCCCATTGCTCTCAGCCGACCGGCACCGAGCTTCTGACCGCTCATAGAGGGCCGATTCTGCCAATGATCGGCCTTGTGTCTAAAGGCCTTATGAACCCGTCTGGAAATTGCGGCTTAGCCTTAGTCGTACGGGCAGACCGTCAGCGAATCTTCGAGAGCACCGAATGCTATCTGGCGATCCTTTTCAAGCGCGCTCCGGGTGCATGCCGCGAGTTCCAGAGCGAAGTTTACAAGCACTGGATCTCCAAGCCTTTTTACAACGTCTGGGTCAATATTCCTTCCAAACTGATTCACGATCACAGGATTACAATTAAGACCGTCCCTTTGTAGGCATTCTCGAAAAGCTATCATCGCCATTTCAACCCGTCTATCCTCAACTACTACCAATTCTCCCCAAAATAGTTGCTCGAATCGAAGTCGCTCAGCCCGTAGGGTTTTCGCGTCTACCACCTTACTGTCGTGTGGAAATGGATCAATCCCATTTGCAATGGTTGCGGCAGAACGCGCCGCATCAAAATAGAGGGTCGCTTGCCTCTGGAATATGAACGAGTTCTGGTCTTTCGTTCGCGCTTCTGCATCCTTCCTGTGGTTCTCCAGTTGTTGAGCTAATTCTGAAGCGCGGCTATCACGATAAGTAATTACCGTCCAATATCCACTGATGAGGACGGCCAACAATCCGAGCCACTTAAAAACAACGTCCCAAGTGCGTTGGGATTCCTCAGTCATTGATACCTCCTCAGATCGACAGGTAATATACGCTTGGTTATTCGGCTCTGTGCAAGAATTCGTAAACAGGTGCGCTTTTGCTGGAGTTTCGTCCGACGGACATATGGGGCAGGATTGCCGCCCATAGGCCTGGCCTGTGTTATCGGCAATGTTCTCACGCCTTTGTGACCTTTTCACGCCGCAACATGGCGAGATTTGTTTCTGCACCGGATCCCCCAGCAGATGGGTGAAGGTCGGGTTCGGCCGCGGGGTCCCAGGGCTTGGAAGTTTGTTCGTCGGAAGCAGTCGAGGAACTCCGCAGAGGCTCGCGTTGGCTCGCATCGGTGAGCGTTCCCCATCAAATCAGAGCCTCCTGCTTATCTGCCAGGGCTTTTGCGGCACTTCTCGAGATGGAGAAACTGCCCACGGAAGGTCGAGAATCGGTCACCAGCGCCTCCGATCGGATCGCGACGGCAACCGGCGAAGGGCTGCAACCATCCTTTAAACCCCCGACGCCCGCGGTTTTAGAAACCCACGCCAATCGAGCACTTTTACGAATTCTTGCGCAGAGCCGGTTATTCATACCCTTTACGGATTTTCCAAAACACACGCAGGAGAGCTAGGGGTGCGTTGGCTCACCGGGAGGTTCTTCCACTGCGAGTTGGTAAGCAGCGAGGCTCGCTACGGAGAGGAAGCAGGATAGGGTCGATGTATAAAAGAGCCAGAGAAGAGTTCTCACGGCTACGATTGAGCGGAGAGTCCAAAGTTTTTTAATTTCCGTTTCCCATGGTCCGCGGATCTGCAGCATCTCATCATCACTCTTTTGCTGATACGCTTTCCGCGCAAACTCCGTTCGTTCACCGCCGATAGACACCAGTACTTCCTGATTGACGGAAGCCAATTCGACGCGCGCAACATACGGCACGTATATCGCTATCAACCCGCACACACCAATTACGAATCCAACGACCAAAATTACGTACGCGCGTAGGGGTATTATCCGTATCGAGCGACAGAACCTAAAAACCAGAACAGTGGTCAACAACAAGAAGCCGACCGTTGCAGCTACACCGAGGCGCTGAAAATCTCCAACTGGCGGATAGAGATATTCAACAAATGTATTGGAATCCGGCAGGCACACACTAAGTAGCGGCGGGACAAAGGGCACGCCAGCCGCAACGCCTCGTAGAATCGTGAATCCCTTGAAATACTGTGATAGGGTGGGCTTCATGGTCGCCCACGCTTGCATTTAAGCATGACGTGAACGCTCGGGTCTTGGTTCTTCATAGCGTCGAAAGGTGTTTCCTTCTCCTCGCAGCCCTGCATCTGGAGTCGCACACAATAAAAAGCTCGCGGTATATTTTCGATTTGCCAATCGGTCCCGTGGTCCACAGGCTGGTACTCATCGTCGCCCTGAATCTTGTAGGAAATGGTTGCGCCTTGGGGGTCGCTGTACACATGAAGGGTGAAGGTCAGCACCTTAGTCGATGCAACGACATCATACGCGGATGCGTTACGCAGAATGCTCGCAAGGACGGCCTCAGATGCCGCGTTCAATGAACGCGCCGGACCTTGCATTGTCACCCTTACGCCTACGAATCGAGGACCCGTTTGAGATATTTGAGCTGAACTATCTATGACGATTTTGAGAGCGTCGCGGTAACTTCGTCGAATGTCATCGAAGAAAACCGTCACAGGCCGCGAAGGCGACTCCTTCCCTTTTTCGTTGAAGGATTTTTCAGTCCTATCCAGGTCGTTCAAGGCCTCCTGTAGGCTGTTTTGGAGGAGAAAGCGATCAGCGAACACGTCGTCCGTACTCAACTGCTGCCTGAGGTGCTGGGCCTTAGCCTTGAGGCGATCGGCCTCCGCGACCAGTAATTCACTCTGCTGGGGATTGACCGTCACTACCACAGAAGTCGGAAATACAATGTTCTTATTCTGCTCAACCTTGAAAGAAAACCCGAGGTCGCCTCCGAGCGGAGGATACTGGCAAGTCCAGCGGTCGTCCCCCAGAGTCGCTCTTATCGTCGCATCTCCCTCCCAGGGGCCACTCGGGACCTCGGAGTCGAGTGGGTACGACAATTTGTACGATAGCTGCCCTGGGATTAGCTTTATATCACCCAAGTCCATAGCCCTTTTTGTTGAATCAGCTGTGTGGGCGTGGAAGTAGAGGTGAATGATACAGTTTGTTTCAATATCTTTAGAATATTCGTCCAGAGTGACCGTAGCGACGTACGGGTGGCCAGCTTCCACACTCTTGGGAGAATTTATGTGAACTACCATCGGACGGAGTTCTGGGATATCGAACGAAACGTCGGGAACGGAATATGTTTTCTGGCGTCGTCGTGAGATGGAAACTTCAACCAACTTCCAAGTACCGGGTGCCGCAAGTGGAGGGATGTTTTGGGACAAGTTATAGATTTTTTGGCCATCGTGAACAGGAACAGATGTCCAGATTGCGTGGTCTTCTTCGTCTATGGGCTTAAAACGAGGCGCGGGGCCGCTCACTCTCTCGAAACGAGCGGAGACGCTGCCGCCCTCAAGCTCTTTGGGAGCTTCGTTGAAAGTGAGCAGAAAATGAAATGATTCTCCCGGTCTGAGACGCTGAGATTTGCTCGCAATCACCGAGACCGTACTCGGGGCTTTGAGCCCGGAAGCGGGTCCCTGTGCGGTCGCGACAGACGCAATCCCTGAAAGAACCACGGCAACCGCACACAATTTCGAAATCTTCATGTCGTCCTCAGAGGCTGGGTGCCGCGCCGCAACAATATCATGGACTTGGCGGGCGTGATAACATCCCGGAATGGGGACTCTCGAAGAGACGCTCTTGGCCGTCTGGCGTCAGACGCTCATCGAAACCCTCAAGGTCGTTACGGTCGGCACTGACACTTTCAGCGTTCGCACCACTCCGAAGCGAAATCTCAAGCAGGTAGATTTCGAGTTTCAAGGCCGAGCCTATCGCGGCCTGGAGCAAAATCCCGATACGAAATCACGATGGACGGCTATGGCGCGAAGCGGATCGAAGGTTATGCAGTTTTTGGAGCATGGTGCGTATATCGCGGTGGTCGCTGACGGAAAGGTCCACGGCTACCCATGACGTGGGCACGATGATTCGTGCGAAGAGCGGAGACCGCGTTGTGACGGTGAAAGAAGAGCAGGGGAAGGGTGGAAGGAAAATTAATGAGTCAGTCCGAGCCGCTTCAACAGACCGTAGCCGGTGACAGACGCGATTACCGCCAACGGAATCGCCAGCGCTATTATGCCAACATCAATCCAACCAGTTTTGTGTGGGATGGCAAGGAATACGAATAAGCACGCGCTTAGCGGCAGAAGCATTTGCTTGAAAGGCTGCATATATTCGCCCCCGGCGTCTTTCACGCCAGCATCATACACCAATTAGTTCTACGAGTTCGTGCGGTCTTCTCGGGATGCCGTCATCGGCATAATATAGCATGGAGAAAGCGTCTTACTTCTTCACCTTCGCCCACCGCTTCTTTTGTGCCGCCGAAATCCTCGCCCTCGCTGCCGCAGACAGTTTCCACGTACGCTTCTTCCCAACCTTCACGCTCGTCACAGCCTTGATGGCTATGACGCGACTGCCGTTCAACGCGTGGATGGCGGCGTCCAGGCCCGCCAGTTTTCTTGTCAGCATGGCGCGTTCGTCGTGCAACATTTGTAGCAACTCGGTCATTAGTTAGGTCTCTTAGGATAAAATCCCGAGAGATTGTAGCAGACCAGCAGTGGACCTAGCCGTCAAATAAAGTTCGCTCCAGCGGCTCTTTTATCGGCTTCCCAATATCCGTGCCACCAGCCTTCTTCCACAAATCCCTGAACTTCGCCACTGTGCCGGGTCCAAATCCTTCATAGTGATTGTTCGCGTAAACATACTGCTTGATGCCCCGCCGCTGGACCGCCCGGCAATAATTCACCCACTCTGACACCTTGCCCGTTTTATTCTCGACAATTTTCTCCCAGACCGTCGTCGTCATCTCGATCTGTTTGCGGTTGCCGAGAAGCCGCACATAAGAGAAGTCAGCCGTGATCGGATCGAACTCCATGCCATCTGGCCCCGGCATAGTGTGGATGTCCTGCACGACCAACGCGACGTTGAAGCCGCGCAACATATCCGCGAACTCGGCATCCAGCCACTTGCGGTTGCGAATCTCGAGGGCGAACTGGTATCCACGTGGCAGCGTACGTAAGAACGGCAGTAATCGGTCGGTGAACGCGTGGCGGTCCTTCAACTGGTATTTGTCAAAGTGGGGGAATTGAAAGACGATTGGCCCGAGTTTTTGCTTCAAAAGGTCCATCGTCGTCACGAAAGTCTCGAACTCCTCTTGGCAATCCACCAAAATCTTCTCGTGCGTAATGGCTTGTGGCACCTTGACCGCAAACAGGAAGTCGGTGGGCGTCTTATCGTGCCAATTGTTGATGGTCTTCGGGGCCGGACAGCCGTAAAACGTGGAATCGATTTCGACGGTGTCGAAGCGCTCCGCATAAAAGGTCAGGTACTCCGTGGACTTCATGCCCTTCGGATAAAATGCCCCGTTCCATCCGCTTGCCGTGAAGGCACAGGTGCCTAGGAGGATTCTCGCGTCGCCCATGGCGTATTCTAGCCGTATCTCCTCCCGTTCGTGCGCCTCGTGATAGCATCGGCTCTTTATGGACGCCGAGACCAACCTCGACCGACTCCGCGACGACCTTCGTCACATGGATAATTCGGAATTGCTCGCTTACGGTCGGAACTTCCGCGGACAACCCAAGTCAGACGAATACCGCGAGGCGAAAGCCGAATGGCAGCGCAGGCAACGAGAGCTGCAGGCCGCGAAAGCGCACCATCCCGTGCCGTCTGGACCCACGTCCGCTGAGTTTAGTTCGATGGCTGTGCCGGGCCAATATCCGTGGAAGCGGGGAGATTAAACGATGACCATCGTGCCCGAGGCCCGCAAGCAGCGCAGCGGCAACCAGAGCTGTACGTAGGATCGCATTAGAATGCGTCATCCGAGTACTACGCGGCCTTTTAATCTAAACCGCATAAGGCTCGCGCGTTTAGCAACAGCGCCGAAAAATCGGCTTTCTCAAAGACCGCTTCGACGCCGCTAGCCAAAGCTTCTTTCTCGGTCGCAACGTCGCTGGATTCCATCACTAGAAAAACCGTGACTTCCGGCATCGCGGCCTTGATGGAGCTCGCGAGATCCAAAACAGTTGTCGGCAGTGATTCCTCCTCCAAAACAACGAGGTCCGGTTCGAGTTGCAGTATGATTTTAACGGCGTCGACTCCGTCGTGGGTCTCACCACAGACCTGGAACTCGCATTCGCGCTCAAAACAGTCGCGCAGCTCGTCACAGAACATCAGATCGCTACAAACTAAGAACACTCGGAAC
>Ga0302325_10030443_pt1 | contig 11127 bp, 6 predicted proteins | sample Palsa_T0_2_FD_201948 | JGI IMG/M metagenome (GOLD analysis project Ga0302325, IMG submission 201948) | Peat permafrost microbial communities from Stordalen Mire near Abisko, Sweden - Palsa_T0_2 | ecosystem: Environmental > Terrestrial > Soil > Palsa > Peat permafrost | place: Sweden: Abisko...
GAGCGCTCAGATTGCGTGCTCTTACAAGTTAGTCGGCGTCCAGACGCTCCTCGCCAACATAGCAGTGGAAGCGTCGATTCACAGCGCGTCCAAATAGCGCCATGCCGAATTTCTTCGCCAGGTCGTAGCCCATGGCCGACACACCGTTGCGCGACACGACGATCGGCACGCCGCTCTGCGCCGCCTTGATGATCATTTCGCCCGTCAGTCGTCCGGTCGTGAACAGCACCTTGTCGCCGCCCGCAATGCCGTGCAAGGCCATCCAGCCGCTGATCGTGTCGAGCGCATTGTGCCGGCTCACATCCTCGACGGACACGAGCAAGCGAGCGTCCTGAAACAGGGCACAGCTATGTACGGATCTAGCGTGCCGATGGATGCTGTCATGCTGGCGCATCACCTCCAGCAAGCTGCGCAAGGCACTGCCTCGAATGCGCGCCGCCGCCAGTCCGGGCAATTTGATGGCCTCGATGTGATCGAGCAAACGCGAGAATATCGATCCTTGCCCGCTGCCGGAGGCCACGGTGCGCAACGCTGTGCCTGAATTTTCGCATGCTGCGCCGTGGGTTCTGACCGACGCCGTGCCCGATTTCCAATCCACCGAAATCGACCCGATGTCCGCTGCATTCTTGATCAATCGCTGATTGAACAAGAATCCCAGCACCAGCAGCTCGGGTGAGGCGCCGAGCGTCATCAGCGTCACCAGCTCACGGTCATCCAAAAGCACCGTCAAGGGACGCTCGGCCGGGATATAAATTGTTCGGCGAACACCCAGTTCATCGACCATGCTGATCTCGCGCATCGACTCCGACACCGCCGCGGTAAGTTTCGGGGCGTTCGCGATCGGCGGCATCAGGCGCGCCTCGGGCTGTAGCTCGAAAGCTTCGATGTTACGGCTCTCGATGGCAGCCTCCGCCGGCGCACGCTACGATGGCCCACTGCGACGAACACCTATGATCAATCAAAGCAATGAAATCAGTGGACTGATTCTCGCAGGAGGCCGCGGCACCCGTATGGGCGGTATCGACAAGGGCTTGCAGCTCCATTTAGGCGTACCGCTCGCGCAGCACGCGCTGAACCGTCTGAGACCCCAAGTGGCCGCGTTGATGCTGAACGCCAACCGCAACTTGCCCACCTATCAAACCATGGGCGTTCCCGTTTGGCAGGATGAGATGCCTGACTTTCCCGGGCCGCTCGCCGGCATGCTCGCGGGTCTTATGCATTGCCGCACGCGTTACCTGGTCGCGGTGCCGTGCGATTCGCCGAATTTTCCGACCGACTTGGTCGCACGTCTCGCGCAAGGCCTCGTGAGTACGGATGCAGAATTGGCGACTGCGTACACGCGCGAGGCTGGAGAACTGCGGGCGCAGCCGGTGTTCTGCCTGATGAAGACAACGCTCCGCGACGCGCTGCGTGCCTTCATCGAAAGCGGCGAGCGCAAAACCGGGCTCTTCGCCGCGCAGAATCGCGGCGCAAAGGTGGTATTCGATGACGCTGCGGCGTTTGCGAATGCCAACACCCTGCGCGAGTTGGCGGAATTGCAAATCAATCCTCGCCTGCCGTGACGGGCTCGAGAATCTGACCGCCGCCGAAACTCGACTGCTTCGGAGGTGTGCCGCCCAAGCTGAGACGCACAGCGCAATACTTGAACTCAGGGATCTTGCCGAAGGGATCGAGAGCTGAATTTGTCAGCTTGTTGATCGCCGCTTCATAGAAACAGAAAGGAACGAATACGGCGCCGTGCGGCGAGCTCTCGTCCGCTCGCGCATAGAGGCTGACCTTGCCGCGGCGCGACTGGATCGTGATGAGCTGCCCTGGCTTCGCGCCAAGCGCCGCCATATCGACCGGATTCAGCATCGCGACGGCATCTGGCTCGATGGCGTCGAGTACACCCGAGCGCCGCGTCATGCTGCCCGTATGCCAATGTTCCAGCTGCCGCCCGGTAATCAATACCATTGGATACTCGGTATCCGGCCGTTCATCGGCGGGAATAATATCGGCGGGCACAAATTTCGCCCTGCCGGTCGGCGTCGGAAACGACTTGATGAACACCACGGAGTCGCCAGGATCGCCTTCCTTCTCGCAAGGATACGTGACGCTGTCTTCCCTCTGCAGCCTCTCCCAGGTGATACCACCGATGCTCGGCATGGTATGACGCATCTCATCGAATACGTCCGCCACCGCCTGCTCCCCGGTGCCATAGGACCACGAGAGACCGAGTTGGCGCGCAATATCGATGATGATCTCCAAATCCTGCCGCGCCTTTCCGGGAGGATTGAGTGCTTGCCGTCCCAGCTGCACGTATCGATCGGTGTTCGTGAACGTGCCGGTCTTCTCGGCAAACGATGAGGCGGGCAAAATCACATCCGCAAGATAGGCGGTTTCAGTCAGGAAAATATCTTGCACCACCAGCATATCGAGCTTCGCGAGTGCTTCGCGTGCGTGATCCGCATCAGGATCGCTCATGGCTGGATTTTCGCCCATGATGTACATGCCTTTGACATTGCCGGCGAGGATATTCTTGATGACCTCGACCACGGTCAGCCCCGGCTTGTTGTCGAGTTTGTCGATCGGCACGTTCCAGGCCTTCGAGAAGCGTTCGATGGCCTGGGGGTCATCGACGCGCTGATAATCCGGATACATCATGGGAATGAGCCCGGCGTCCGAAGCGCCCTGCACATTGTTTTGTCCGCGCAGCGGGTGTAGCCCGGTACCGGGTCTGCCGATTTGTCCGGTCATCAATGACAGCGCGATGAGACAGCGGGCGTTGTCAGTTCCGTGAATGTGCTGGCTGATGCCCATGCCCCAGAGAATCATGGAACCGGAGCTGGTCGCATAGAGCCGCGCGACCTCGCGAATGGTTTCCGCAGGAATGCCGCAAATCGGCGCCATCAGCTCGGGGGCGTAGCCCTGAACGTTTTTCGCGAGCTCTGCGTAGCCGAGGGTGCGATCCGCAATGAACCTCGCGTCGACCAAATTCTCCTCGATGATGACGTGCATCATGGCGTTGAGCAGGGCCACATCGGTGTCGGGCTTGAATTGCAAGAAACGATACGCGGTGCGCGACAAGTCGCTGCGGCGCGGATCGATGACGATCACCTTGGTGCCGGCGCGCATGGCATTTTTGATGAACGTGGCCGCCACGGGATGGTTAACCGTTGGGTTGGCGCCGATCACGATGACCACCGCGGCCTGGGTCACATCCATGACCGGATTGCTGACCGCACCGGAGCCGATGCCTTCGAGGAGTGCCGCGACACTCGATGCGTGGCAGAGCCGCGTGCAGTGATCGACGTTGTTGCTGCCGAAGCCTAAGCGCACGAGTTTCTGAAACAAGTAGGCCTCTTCGTTGCTGCCTTTGGCCGAGCCGAACCCAGCGAGTGATTTCGGACCGTGGCTGTCACGCAATTTGCGCAGCGTGCCGCCGCCCAGGGCGATGGCCTCTTCCCAGGTCGCCTCGCGAAACACCTGCATGACGTTGTCCGGATCCATCACGAACTTGCCGGATTTCGGCGGCGCATCGGACCTACGGATCAGCGGTACCGTGAGGCGCTGCGGGTGACGCGAATAATCGAACCCATAGCGTCCTTTGACGCAGAGGCGCGAGTGATTGGCGGGACCATCGCGTCCTTCAACGTAAAGAATGCTGTCGTTCTTGACGTGGTAGGTCAGCTGGCATCCCACGCCGCAATAGGGACACAGTGATTTGACCGATTTGTCGGGCACGGACAGCGCGACCTCGCGCGCCGGCATCAAGGCGCCGGTGGGACAGGCCTGCACGCACTCACCGCATGCCACGCAGGTAGAGGCGCCCATCGGATCGTCCATGTCGAAAACGATCTTCACGTGTTGGCCGCGGGAAGCCAAACCGATCACATCGTTCGCTTGTTCATCGCGGCATGCGCGCACGCACCGTGTGCACTGGATGCAGGCGTCGAGATTGACCGCAATCGCCGCATGCGAGAGATCCGCTTGCACGGCGGGGCGCGGCGCGAAACGCGGCTTGCCGACCTTAAGCTTGGCAGCCCATTCATCGACCTCGTTGTGGCGGGTGTATTCCCGCTCCGGCATGTCGGACTGCAGCAGCTCTATGACCATTTGCTGCGCCTTGCGCACACGTTCGTTGTTGGTGGTCACCTGCATGCCGGCCGTGGGCGCGCGGCAACAGGAGGCCGCGAGCACCCGCTCGCCTTTAATTTCGACCATGCAGGAGCGGCAATTGCCGACCGCCTCCATCCCCTCCTTGTAGCAGAGCCGCGGGATTTCGATGCCCTCGCGATCCGCAATCTCGATCAAAGTTTCGCCGGGCAACGCCGTCATTTCACGGCCGTCCAGGAGGAAGGTAACCGTGGGGGCCTCGGCCTGAAGCATATTGGGAGAGGTGACGCTCATGCTGAATGCCTTTAAGTCAACTCGTTTGGAAAGTACTTGATGACCGTGTCGACCGGATTTGGGGCTGCCTGTCCCAACCCGCAAATCGATGCGTCGCGCATGACCTGGGAGAGCTCGGCCAACAACGGCTGATCCCAGTTGTCCTTGGCAATGAGCACATTGGTTTTGGCGGTCCCGACCCGGCACGGCGTGCACTGACCGCAGGATTCATGTTCAAAGAAGCGCATCATGTTGCGCGCCGCCGCTTTGGCGGTATCTTGCGAGGACAGCACGATCACCGCGGCGGATCCAATGAAGCAGCCATAGGGCTGCAGGGTGTCGAAATCCAGAGGGATATCGCCCATGGAGGCGGGCAGAATGCCGCCGGAAGCGCCGCCCGGCAGGTAGCCGTAAAAAGTGTGGCCCTCTTTCATGCCGCCGCAAAACTCGTCGATCAATTGACGTACCGAGATGCCCGCCGGCGCAAGTTTCACGCCGGCATTTTTCACGCGCCCGGACACCGAGAAGCTGCGCAAACCTTTGCGGCCGTTGCGGCCTTGGGAGGTAAACCAAGCCGCGCCTTTTTCGAGCAGCTCGCGCACCCAGAAAAGCGTCTCGAAGTTGTGCTCCAAGGTTGGCCGCCCGAACAGTCCGACCTGCGCCACATAGGGCGGACGCAGGCGCGGCATACCACGCTTGCCCTCGATCGATTCGATCATCGCCGACTCTTCGCCGCAAATGTAGGCGCCCGCGCCGCGGCGTAATTCGATCTTCGGCAGCGGCACGGGCGGATTCTCAACGAGCTTGGCGAGTTCCATCTCGAGCAACGCGCGGCAGCCGTGATATTCATCACGCAGATAGATGTAGATCGCGGATATGTCCACCGCCCAGGCGGCGATGAGCATGCCCTCCAGAAAGCGATGCGGATCCCGCTCAAGGTACACGCGATCCTTGAAGGTGCCGGGCTCGCCTTCATCGATGTTCACCGCCATCAATCGCGGTGCCGCCTCGCCGCGCACGATGCGCCACTTACGGCCGGTGGGAAAACCCGCGCCGCCCAAGCCCCGTAGGCCCGAATCTTCCATGGTCTTCAGCACGCTCTCGAGGTCGCGCCGGTGCTCCATGCAGTCGCGCAGCAGTGAATATCCGCCCGATTTTGTGTACCCCTCGAAGTCGATGTAGTCCCGTGGAGTATCGGTAATGTGTCCGGCCTCCACTTCGGCGCGCACGGCCTCCAAGGTGGCCCGCGGCACAGGATTTTGGTGCACCACTACTACGGGCGCCTGCTCGCAGCGACCGACGCACGGCGCCGGAATCACGCGCACTTCACGTCCGAGCAGCGCCGGTAACTTTTCAAGCAGCTGCTTCGCGCCGCCCATTTCACAGCTGAGACCATCGCAGACGCGCACCGTCAGCGCCGCGGGAGCGGGCAGCGAGCCGTCGGGATTTTCTTTCACGACATCGAAGTGATGGTAGAAAGTGGCCACTTCGTAGACTTCGGTCTGTGCCAATCCCATGAGTTTCGCCAGGGCCGCCATGTGCGGCGCACCCACCTGGTGATAGCGATCATTAATCCGGTGCAGGTACTCAATCAGCAAGTCGTGGCGCAAGGGCGACGGACCGATCAACGCCTCCACCTCGGCCAACGCCTGAGGCATCACTTGGCGACCTTTTGGCGCCTGCCGTTTGCGCTTTTTGGTAGCGCCTTCAGGGGCTATCGGAATCACCTCACTGGTCACTGATCAACTCCGCGAACCTTTGGGTATTCAGTATGGTGTCAGCTGATATATGTGTCCAATCGATTCGACCGGCCAATGAAATAGACCTATTTATCAATATGTTACGGCGATGGCTGCACCGCGCCTGGTGACCCGCAAGACTCGGGCGTGCTATTGCCCGCGAACTGAGGATAAAGCGCCATGAGTTTGCGCATCACGCCATTGGTCCAGCCGAAACCGTCCTGCAGGGGATATTCCCCCCCGCCACCCACTCGCCCGGTGCTCATGACGTCGTATTTCTCCACGAGCTTGCTGCTCTGTGCGTACACGCGATTGACGCCGACGATCCAGCGGCAGGCCACGCTGTCGGCCAAGGGTGAAATAGAGTAGTGACGCAAACCCGAGACGCCGATCCATTGCAAGGGCGGCCAACCATTCGGTGCGTCCCACTGCTGCCCCGACACCAGCGGTGTGGTGACAATGCCGCCGGCTTTGAGCAGATCGCGCGAAACAGCCTCAGCCACCGCCGTCGCCTGCGGCTTGCTCGCAAGCGCCACAAACAAGGGGTACAGCGTCGCCGCCGAAAGGCGCGGCACCTGCGCCCGCTTCACCCAGCGATAATCGCGAAACACACCGGCGGTCGAATCCCACAAATAGTGATTGACCGCCGCGCGCCGTGCCGTTGCACGGCGAGTGAAATCAGTCACGCAGGCTGCGTCGTGAACTCGCGTACAACCTAGGCTTATGGCTTCTTCAAGTCCGAACAACAGGCTGTTCAAATCGATCGGGATGATCTCGGTGGTATTGATGGTCTCGAGGCTCTTGCCATCGGCGAACCAGCGCGAGCTGAAATCCCAGCCACTTTCGGCTGCCGCCCGGACGTCGCGATACAACTGCTTTGGAATGCGTCCACTGCGTTGGGCGAGCCCCGTGTCTTCGCGATAGGATTCATCGCGCGGCGTGTCGGCGTCGTCCCAATAGCGGTTGAGCAGCGCACCGTCGGGCAGAGAAACGACGCGCCGATGGGCCGTGCCGTGCGCCAAACCTTTCTCGCCCTGCATCCAGAACGCGTATTCGCGCCGCAGCTGCGGCAAATAGTGCGCATAAGAAGCCGCCGGATCCTTGGGTTCGAGCAGTCCGACCATCTCGAAGAAAAACGGCGGTTGCGAGCGGCTCAGGTAGTAACTGCGCGTGCCGTTCGGCACGTGACCGTAGGTGTCGATCAGGGATGCAAAGTCTTGCACCATGTGCTGGGCCAAATCATGCCGACCGCTCTCCACCAACCCGAGCATCGTGAAGTAAGAATCCCAATAGTACAGTTCGCGGAACCGTCCGCCCGGTACCACATAGGGTTCCGGCAGCGGCAGCAGCGAGGAATAAGGCGGCGCCGAGGCGGTGGTGCGCGTCAGCTGATTCCACAGCAAGTCGATGTGCCGAGTGATGCTGACATGTTCCTGGCTGGGAAGCTCCGTTCCACTCACTTGTGCCGGCAGCACGAAGTTCTCCGTGACAAAGGCTTGCAGCGCATCGCGCGAGTTAGGTGTGGCCGCATCGAAGCGCGCCAGAATTTCCGTGGGTGAGGATTTCGGCACGGCGTCGGCGAAGGTTTTGCTGTCGGGGAACAACTGCGCACTCTGCACCGCGACGAATAGATGCTTGAATAGGACTTGCGGCGGCTGCGGCGTCGTGGCCGCCGTTGCCACCGTTGCCGGCTGCGATTGCCCGAGCGCGGCCGGAAGGATCGCGAGAGTCAGCGCGGCACTCAATAGCCCGCGGCCTATGCATTGTGCAATATTCATTGTTTCTCCTCGCGTCTCGAAGCCGCCGTATGGTCAAGCCTTCCCATCGCCATGTCAAAGCATCAGAATCGACGAGAGCCTATTTGAGACCCCGACAGGAGCATTGCCATGTCAAAGACCAAAGACCTGACCCGCCGCGAGTTCGTCGCAGGCGCCGGCAAAGCTTCACTGGGCGCAATGGTCGTGGCGAGCGCCCCCATGATCCTACCGCGTCGCGTGCTGGGCCGCGGCCAGCGAGCTCCGAGCGACACCGTGAATCTCGCCGTGGTCGGGTTCGGTTCAATGGGATCGCAAAACGCCCAAGTGCTGGCGCAATCCGACCACATTGGCGTGGTCTGCGATGTCGATTTGGCCTATAGCGAACGCTGTGTTGCGAGACTGTTGACCGATGCACAAGGCCAAGGGCGGCCCGAAGGTGTGAAACTCAAGGAGCAATTCGACAAAGCGAAGCGCTACACCGATTTTCGCGAGATGCTCGCGAAAGAGAAGCACATCGACGGAGTCGTGGTCGCGACTGCCGATCATATTCACGCCGTCGTAGCCAAGGCAGCGATGGAGGCCGGCAAGCACGTCTACGTGCAAAAGCCGCTCACCGCGACCGTGCATGAGTCCCGCATGCTGCGCGATCTCGCGCTCAAGAATCCCAAGCTTGTGACTCAGATGGGCAACCAGGGGCATTCAAGCGAAGGCGCGCGCCTCATCAACGAATGGATCGGCGCAGGCGTCATCGGTCCCGTGCACGATGTACACGTGTGGACCAATCGGCCGGTTGTCTACTGGCCGCAAGGGATCGCGCGGCCCACCGGTGTGCCGCCCGTAGAAGCACCCGGCGCCTTCGGCAACCCCTGGACTTATCGCTACATTCAGGACGTGCTCGCTGCCGCCATGGGCAGCGGCGGCGCGCCGCCTGCGGGACTCGACTGGGATTTGTACTTGGGTCCGATCGCCGAAAATGTTCCCTACCATCCGGTCTATCACCCGTTCAACTGGCGCGGCTGGCTGGCTTTCGGGTGTGGTGCGCTCGGCGACATGGGCGCGCATCTCATCGATCATCCCTTTTGGGCCTTGGGTCTCACCTATCCTGCGAGCATCGAGGCGACCTCGACGCAATGGGGCACCATGCCACTGCCGCCCACTGATCCGGCGGCCGCAAACGCGGCGCCGGGCCGCGCACCGCGCAAGCCTGTGTCCTACCCCGTCTCGACCTGCGTGCATTATCAGTTCGCAGCCCGCGGCAGCCAGCCGCCGGTGAAGCTATCTTGGTTCGACGGCGGTATTTATCCGCCCCGCCCCGACGTACTGCCCGATGAGGTCACGCTCAAGAGCGAAGGCGGCGTGATATTCATCGGTGAGAAAGGGATTCTCATGCACGATACCTACGGTTCGAATCCGCGGCTCTATCCGCAGGCATTGGGTGAGGCGGCCGCGAGCGTACCTAAGAGCACGCCCCGAATCATGTGGACCCATGAGCTCAACTGGACCAAGGCGATTCGCGGCGAAGCCAAGGCGAGTTCTCCGATTGAATATGCGGCGCAACTCACCGAGACCATGCTGCTGGGACTCGTGGCGCTGCGCGCGGGGCAGGGAAAAAAGATTTTGTACGACGGCGAATCGGGACAAGTCACCAATTTCGCCGACGCCAATCAATACCTGACGCGCGAGTATCGCGCCGGATGGAATATGCAGTCTTAGGGCTGCGGGCTCAGCGCCTTGCGCGTCAGCCTGACCTGTCCACCGGTGTCGCGGTCGATGATGATGTCGTAGTGTTCTCCCCGGATCGTGACGTCCTTTAAGGTCATCGATTTCCACTCCGCCGGCAGGATGGCTGGATAGGCCTCGACCAGGCCTTTCTCCGCGACCCGCAGTCCGCTGAATCCGTACAGCAGGTTTTGCAGAAAGCCGCCGGAAGCCGTAACGAAGTAGCCGGTATTGTTGGTCGCCGTCTCCGTGCGCACATTGAAAGGCGGCTTGATCAAACCGCTGCTGAAGTTGCGTTGCAGCCAGGCGACCGCCGAGGCGGTATCGCCGGCGGCGGCAGCGGCAATCGAAGCCGGCGCCATGCCCATACCATGCGGCTCATGGTGTCCTTGCCGAACGGAAATCATGATGTAGTCATAGTCATTGCGACGCACTTTCTGACTCATCTGCAAATCCAGGGACGGGTATGACAGCAGTCCCAGCGTGCTCCCCTCCAAGGGCTCACGCGGCACACTGGCGTCGAAGTCCAGATGCCGTTGCTCAGATTGCGAGAACGGGATGTAAAGCTTCGCGGCGACCTCAGCCCAATGCGGATCCGGCCGTTCACCGACCAACGCCGCCGCCGCCGCCGCGATCCTCAAGGCCTTTTGCGCTGACACATTGGTAAAGGTGTCGTTGGGCACATCGTTGTAGCTTTCGGCCACCGAGGTAACGTGCACGATCTCATAACGCCGCTGCTGCGCATTCCACGATGCACGGCTCGCCCAGAAATCCGCCACATTGCGAATGACCGGCCAGCCGCTGCGCTGCAGCCATTCGCGATCATGCGTTGCAAGCCAGTATTGCCACTGTGCAATCGCGACATCCGCGTTGATGTGGATTTCACGCTCACTGAGCACGTGAGCGAAATAGGGAATCTGTTCGCTGCCATTTTCCGGATCCGCCTCCCAGGGATACATCGCCCCCTTGAGGCCGCGCGCTTGAGCGCGGGCCTGCGCCGCGGGCAGCGTGTGGGCGCGGAACACCGCCAGCGACTTGGCGCGCTCGGGGTGCAGCAATAGAAGCGCTGGAAAGATCCAGGTATCGCTGTCCCAGAACGCGTGCCCGGTATAGCCCGGCGTCAGCCCGCAGGCGCCCATGGGCCAGCGCGTGTCGGCCGTTGAGGTCGCGAGCAAATAGTAAAGATCAGAGTGAACGACCGTCTGTGCCTGCGCATCGCCGTCGATCTGAATATCCGAGCGCCATAGTTTGGCCCAGGCGGCCCGATGCTGATCGAGCAGTGCCGCGAACCCGGCGCTGCGCGCCGCGGTTGCCAGCGCAACATCCGCATGGGCATCGCCGCCCCAATCCTCGCGCGCGGCCGCGATGAATTTTGTGAACGTGTACGTTATGTCCTTTTGCACCTTGATCTTCAGATTCAAGGCGAGTCGATACTGACTTTTGTAGAGCGCAATATCGCTTGGGACGACGCCGTCCGGAATTTGGACGGCGACCGCCTCGGACATGCCTAAGCCTTGTGCGGCGCGGCCATCGAGCGCCAGAGT
>Ga0302325_10030444_pt1 | contig 11127 bp, 14 predicted proteins | sample Palsa_T0_2_FD_201948 | JGI IMG/M metagenome (GOLD analysis project Ga0302325, IMG submission 201948) | Peat permafrost microbial communities from Stordalen Mire near Abisko, Sweden - Palsa_T0_2 | ecosystem: Environmental > Terrestrial > Soil > Palsa > Peat permafrost | place: Sweden: Abisko...
AAATGTCTTCAGGTGTCCTGAGTATTGAGGAAGAGCCCCCAAGGAAGAGGATTCGCAAGGGTACTCGGAGCTGTTGGGAGTGTAAGACGACACCGCAAAATCACGAGTCTTCTAGCAAGTGCTGATCGTTGAGACAGGCAAACGAAGGAAGATTCGATGTCAATTGAGTTCTGAGGATGTCCCTGTGTGCTCGGGGTGTATCGCTCGAGGAACGACATGTCTAAGTCAAGAATATCCAGAAGAGCGCGATACTCCGTCTGGGGGCCAAGTTGGCGAGCGACTAGGCCGGGTCGAACGCCTACTGGAGACACTTGTTGCCAAAATCGACTCGTTCGAGGAAGAGGAGAACGTCAATAAAATCATGACTCCGGAGTCTGTGGGAAATGATGTCCTTACGCCATACACCACGAATGCTTCCGCAAATCCTAATGTTAGCGACAACGCGCCCCTCCTCTCTCTTTTTGAGAATTCAGTTGTATGTATTCAGGTTCCTGTCGTGATACAAGCTAAAGATGGTAGTTTGGCCGCCATGATACTATTCCGTCTCAAGCAACATCGCCAACAGCAACTGGAACGAGAACCCCTTCCTGCAGGACGCCAAAATTAGAGAGGATTCGGCAAGCTTTAGCTGATCTTTTACCATCTCAGCATGATACGGATTTAATTCGGAATGCCAGCAGTTCCTGGCTTTTGGTACATGCACTAAATAATCAAAAGGTGAAGGAAGTCTCTGCTAGCACCTTCAATATGGCTGAGGTTTCAAAACGACATCCAACCAGTATTGCTCGGTCTATTCTCTACATTGCCGTTTGTGTAAGTCCCAACTTCTTGGAGTGTTCTTCACTATTTTACGTTGATTCCATGTCTATGGCAATGTCCAACGACTCCTAGAACATTCTACTCCTGATAGTACCTGAAAGAAGTATGCTGACTACGAATTTACTGGCAAATAGTTACAACAACTGGATCCCAAGTTCGATACCTCACGCCTGCATCTACTGCCCACCGTTAACGCACGAATTGATAAGTATATTAGCACGGTTCAATCTCTCGTGACGTCTGATGAGGAGATGGTCAGCACAACTGAAGGCCTCGAATGTCTGATACTTCAAGGCCTATTCCACATCAATGCTGGAAATCCGCGGCGTGCATGGTTGACCTTACGCAGAGCATTGAATTTAGGTCAATTAATGGGAATTCATAGAAAGAAAGGCTCCACGATCCCGGGAGGGAGGGAGATGTGGTTTCATGCCGTGAGATAACCCTATCTCTTTCTTTCATGCGTCGAGCCTCCTGTTGCACTCCGTCGAGAGCATGTTTCAAACTCCCGGATCTCTCCTGCGGCTCCCTTTCCCTTACGAAATCGTTGCTAACTTCCTTCTAGGTACAAGCAGACAGATATCTTGTAAGTACTCCATTATCACTGTTTTGGGCCATTTGCCGATGTTCGATCTTTTTTATTTAGGGTCTGCTCTTGGGTTTGCCGTGTGGCTCGGCCGACCTTGAATTTGGCCCGGACGAGACATTCCAAAACCCAAATATCAACCTCGATGATCTCTTCAACAGAAAGCTCTGCAATATTGTAGGCCGGGTTATTGAACGTAATCAATCCGAAAGTCCGCAACTTTATGCCACCACTCAAAATATCGATGAGCAACTAGAGCAATTACACAATGATATGCCTAAAAACTGGTGGGATATTCCTGCTATCATTCCCAACGACAACTCATTAGACTCTGTGCAAATCTTCAATAGGATCATGTCCGAAATGTGTAAGTCATTGTCTCCTATAACAGCTCTGTTAGGTCCTCCAAGTATAAACTTGTGTTACGGTACCTTGCTTCACCCCATCCAAATCCCCACGACATGGTTCTGGGCGGGCTATACACGCCTAAGAATTACCTCCCTCAACTTCAGCATTGTTCTCACCAGAATCTTACTAACCTTTCTGTGGTTAGGGTACTTCGTAAGACCCCAATATCTCGTAGTGTAATCCTCTTCTTCGCCTTGGCGAGTTAGAGATTCCATAACAATGTCCAATGAGTCGTAGAACCTTCAGGTCTCAAATGTCCCAAACCCCTAGGGGTTTCGACTCCCAGAATGTATCAGAGGCCCTGGGATGTTCTGCCCTAGATTATTCGAAGTTTGCTGACTCCGATTGTGCGTTCAGCAAGTCTTGGCGTTTCTCCACCTTCCATTTATGCTGAAAGCGTCCAAAGAAAGGCGTTATGAATACAGCAGATTCAGTTGCTTGAAGGCTTCCCGAGAGATGATTGACAGATACCTCGCTCTTCGCAGAGCGGAAACTGCCTCATTCTGCTGCAGTGTCGTAGACTTTGGGGCGCTTACCTCCACGATTACGCTGTACTTGGTCAGCGTCAGTAAGTGCTAATGGCCCTTATTCTAGGAACCTTTTCGCTGACACCTTTCCAGTGGAGTCCCAGGCAGGTGGCGAAAGCCATGCACAACGAAAACAGAGAGAAGCCGACGAGGCCATGATACAAGCCGTGCTCATACATATGGAGGAGTTATCGCAGGGAGGTCGGGATCTGGTTGCAACCCAGAGCGTCAACGTGATCAAGTCACTCCTGGCGATCAACTCACCCGACTCTCCCTCTGGTCGTCAAACTGGCAATCTCAAACTCACAATCCCATACTTTGGCACAATCAGCATCGTACGGCCTGCACCCGTGGAACAGACATATCCATCGGATCTCTCGTACCTTCAACAAGGGCAACAGCAATGCCTCCCTATGGGACAGGGGCTACCTTCGCAACCTTGGCAGAATTCTTTCACGCCTCGAAGTCCAGGATTTGCTACTCAAACCAAAGTACCTACGATCTCTTTCATGAGCTCCCAATTCCCTGAGTTCTCTTGTCAAGTTCCTTGTTCAGAACTGGAACCGCAGCAGCAACAGCAGCAGCAACTACCAGACTGGAGCCTACCGGAAGACAACCTGTTCTTTGACTCGTTACTTCAGACGGATCTTGAAGGCAACTGGATATTCTGAAATAGAGGCGTTTCTGGGGGAAATCATTGGGGCAGTAGAAAATATGAATGCCTTGGGACTATGAAGTACGTACAGATAGGTGTACAGTACTTAGTATAATATCATAGAATGACTTCGACAAGGTTCTCCAGGGCTTTCCCCGCGTCTTTTCTCCGCATAAAGCATTATCCTTTTGCCTTGGTTATCACGCCGCAAGTTTGGCCAGTTTTGGCAAGAGGGCCGAAAGCTCTTTTTACTATGACCCTCACAAAAAGCCCAAATATTGATATCTGAAGCGGAGGTGAAGCACCGTGGGAGCCAGTAAACTTCGGCAAATACCTCGGCAATGAATCGAGCAGGGGTAGCAACCTTCGAAAAAGAGAGAAGGCTTTGAAGCTTCCTGGAGATTTTTTTAGACTATGACTTCATCAAAAGATGTTTTCGATAGACACAGTCCATAATAGCCGGGAAAATATAAAACTACGAAGATCTTTCCTTACTCACCTCGTTCCCCCTTTTCTGTACTCCTCCCGGAACGTTTGGAGCTGTGGTACCTCTTCTCTCGCGGAACGTTTCCTCCCTGACCGGAATTCCTCCAGCGCTCCCAACGCCACGGGATTCAAGCAGCTGTCAAACATCTAAGGCGCCCCACACCATTCGAGGACTGGATAAGGCCAGCGCCTGGTGGCACTCCACACAAAACTTAGGGATCGAGCCATCCGCCCAGCCGTACGTGTTCCTGCGGGGTCGCAAGTTTCACTGTAGGAGTCAAGCTTTTTCCCCATCGAGCCTGTCGGCCGGGGTCTCGGGAAATTGACACGGCTAGGCACTTAGGCAGGTATTCGTGCAGGAGAAACCCAGCACCAGTAAATTCAGTAATCTCCAAGAAGGTAACTCCCGAACCCCAGTTCCGCGCCGAGTGGCGGCCCAGACGACACTTATGGAGATGATGGTAAGCACATAGCCATGTTGGCGATCGAGTCGGGATGTGGGGAGGAAAGTGACATAAGTAACCACGATGATCCTCTGTTTTCGCAAGTGTGAATATCGAGTTGTTGTAGCATCACTGTTGAGCTGAGACTTTCTCCAATCTTGAAGAGTCGGAATACTTTTGCCCAACATCGAGCAGTGTAAACAGCAAGATGGATCAGAATCTTGATGAGAAGGTAGGCTACCATGTACCCTGGTACTTGCACTGAACATTACTGATGAGGCGCTTGCACAGGCAGTGAGGGAGTTGGAGCAGGAGCTCCACACCGAAATTTATCCTGGGACAGAGATTATGACAGATGTTGGATCGCATCACTTCGTGAAAGCAGGAACCGGAGCGCACTCCGTCCTGGTTCCACAGCCGTCGGATAGCGAGCACGATCCTCTTGTAAGCTATAATGGATACTAAGGGCCGTGTCAGATACAGTGTTAACAGAATATAGAACTGGAGTCCAAAATGGAAATTCCTCGCGATGATGTGTTCGACTCTGGTCTCGTTCTCCCAAGGGATGGGTCCTCTGGCACTAGTTAGTCTTTGCGAGTTTGGTCACATACCAGCTACTGACCACTACATAGGCACCCATGTTCGGCGACTATATTCAAGCATTCGATTCCAATCTTACGAATGTCGTACAGTTCACCGGTGTTGCCATTTTGGTCCTTGGATTTAGCAATTTTATCTGGTATGTTGGGTAATTGCAGAGCGAGAGTCCTGGCTGACAGCTCCTAGGGTTCCCATCCAAACCTGCTTTGGTAGACGACCTGTATTGATCGCCTCGACCTTGATCTGCTTCGGCAGCAGTATATGGAGAGCAAAAGCAAACTCATATAACAGTTTCATGGGAGCATGCGTGTAAGTTTCGGTTTTTTACGGCGTGTGAACAAAGAACTGACCATGGTCTAGGCTCAATGGTATTGGAGCAGGGCCAGCTGAGACTGCCCAGCCTACAATAATTGCGGTAATTATATTTCCTCTTCTGCTTTGGTGCCAGAGGTCGTAGCAATGTTAGCTCGTGGGACTTTTCCAACCTGAATGTCCCATGGCTTCAACATTGCATTCCTCAACAAGTTTGAAAGAAGTATGCTGATTAGATTTCTTGGGAACAGGACATTATTTTCCTTCACGATCGTGGCAAATACCAGACGCTGTACTTTGCCTTCTATTTTGGTTCCTTGATGGTAAGCAATCTCAAGCTCCTTTTGAATTTACTTTATCTGACATCCCGCAGGTCGGCCCTATCATATCAGGTCCTATGGCACAACAGTTAGGATGGCGAAGCTTTTGGTGGCTTAATACGGCCCTGCTTGGGTTCGTGGCCATCTGCTGCATCTTCCTATTCCCGGAGACGAAATTCAATCGATCCTTTATGCCACAAAACAGCATGGTCTCTTCCTCCCCACGCATGAAAGAAGGATCCGCGGAACAAATCGATACTCCGGCTCAGAACCACTCTGAATCTTCAGCAATGGACCATGCCGATCCCGAAAAGACCGCGCCTGTGCAACCACAAACTTCAGGGGTCGTTGAGGACGCCGGGCTCTCTCACGTCCACACTCATGATGATCCATGGTTGGGACGAGGCAGGCCGTCGAAGGCTCAATGGAGATTTGCTCAGCCATACGAGGGCAATTTCTTCATGGAGCTGTTCCTGCCGTGGAAGCTCTTTTTGTTTCCTATTGTGGAATTTTCCAGCTTCGTCGTGTCTTGGACCGCATCTTCGTTCTTGACTTTGAATCTGACACAGTCGCAAGCCTTCGCCAATCCGCCCTATAACTTCACCTCTACCAAGATCGGTTTCTTCAACTTCGCTATCTTGATCGGCGCTTTGATTGGACTCTTTACCGCTGGTCCACTGAGTGATGCCATTGCAGCCAGATTGACTAAGAGGAATAGAGGCATCAGAGAACCGGAGATGAGATTGGTTGCCATGATCCCGTATGTTATCCTGATGGTTCTCGGAAACGTAGTCGTCGCTGTGGGCTATCAGAAAGCTTGGGACTGGAAGGTATGCTCCTTTTTCTTAAGAACTAATTAGACAATGCTGACTAGAAGTCAGGTAATCGTGATCATTGGCTACACTTGCGCCGGGATCCAGGTTGCTGCCCTCCCATCCATCTCATCGACATACTCAATCGATTCCTACAAGCCTGTCGCAGGATCAATCTTCGTTGCCATCACGGTTAACAAGAACGTCTGGGGATACGGCTTCTCGAAGTTCATCACTCCTTGGATCATCAAGAGCGGATACATCCCTCCTATCATGACGAACATGAGTTTGATCCTTTTCTTCTGCTTGACGGGAATCATTTTCTGGTTTTATGGAAAGACGTTCAGAAAGTGGACAAGGAACTCGAAGGTGCATAGCATGTAAACGTACACGGGAGCAGAGGGATCGAAAGCTGCATGAGAATGGGATGAGGAGGTCGTAATAAGAGTCGTACATAATTTACTGCGTAGAAACAATTTCAAACTCAATTGCTGAACTTCGCCTGAGCTCCTCAATCTCGAACACGTCATAAAAATACTGGCATTGATCGTGATCGAACGTACATCGAGCTTACGTAGTCAAATGAGCAACCCAGATTCATTAAACTGTCAAGATTCACTCCGTTCAGCTGCTGCCAGCTTTACCGGGTTCGTGCACCCGGAAAAAGTGTTTTTCCGAAGGGACACCAAACCAATAGTGGTGTTTTGGTGAAGGGTTCCGATAGTATGATTGGCTAAAATTAAGCGAGGACCTCCGAGCGCACGGACCCGGTAAAGCTGGCAGCAGCTGAACGGATATCGTCAAGATTTTGGATAAATTCAGGCCTGCAGACTTCCAGCGGTGGTTCAAGCGTCGTGCACAAAGTTGTGCAACTCTTACAGAAGTCTGAACCATCACGCAGCGTATCACCTCATTTCTTTTAAATTCAACTTTCGAGCAGATGTCTTGCAAGGCATCATCGAACTTAGAATTGACGGTCATGAATGAAACGTCAAGTTAGAAGCCGCCAATACTTCCCTGAGTCATGTGCGACGGCCCCACCCCCTTTTCTTTACAAAGCTTGCCATCAATTTTGTCTCACTCTGTATGTTGATACAGAACCCATGTCCCGAGTCCGGAGAGATGTGGAGATATGCATTCGGAAGAGCCGAGCAAGCTCACAGTCGGTATCAAGAGATCATTGTTGCCATCCGCCACGACCACTGGCATCTTCCGCTCATGAATACAGTCAAACCTCGATATAACGATACTCACTTATAACGATTGTTCCGTGCCCCCCATACAAAAGCCTCGCTGTATCGTTAGATATTTCCGGTCCCAAACCCCTGTCCCCACCAAAATATAACGATAAGCTCGCAGTATCGTTAAATATTGGTGGTCCCGAGCCAATCGTTATATCGAGGTTTGACTGTACGCTCATCTGGGTTGTTGGGACTCGGAACGCTGAATTTGGAGAACACCGAGATGAGGAACACGGTCTTGCCTTTTAGAGAAGACGCGTTCCCATGATGCTAGGCCTGCTGCTCGGCCATACCGACCGGGGCTGGAAAAATGAAAGAACAAATTCCTCCCTGAATTCTTCCTCGGTAACAGAGTGGGCGAGTGCTGAGAATTATATGCAGGCTGTTAAGCGAGGGTGAAAAGGGGTTGCGGGTGTTGAGTAGGATTTTACCGCTCTTCGCTTGTGCTCGTTGTGATGTAGTCAATATCTCGTCTAAGTTTCGATATAAAACTCTTCAATTTGGAATGCAAGATCAAAAAAAATTGGGTGCAGATTAGCTTCAGTGTAACCGCCAAAAAAATCCTTACCAGCTTGAGCTTGCATGGGCTTTTCTTTCCGACGAGCGAGCCTGGCCTCCGGAAAGGCCAAAAAAATAGTCGTCGATGGCAAAACTCATTTAGTCCGCTTGCGCGGACTCCTACTGCGGATAAGAAACCCCCGGACGGATTTTTTTCGTATACGGTTATTCGATCGTACGCATTTCGAAACAACTCTCTATTTGCTGGTGAGGCACCCCTCCTTGGGAGGGGTATAGAGATAACAAATCGGGTTTGATTATGTCGTCGCACAGTTTATCCTCTTGTTTAGGAGTCGCCTGTGACTTGTTAGTGATGCTCAATTAAATGTTAGCCATTTTAACTTACGTGAGGGCGTCTTTTGTCGACGGGGAAATTCGCCTTATTTCAGTATATCATGCCTCTTCCGAAATTCACAGCCGAGTTGGGTCCGAAAGTGAATGGAAAATCAATTCCATGTCCAAGCACTTTAGTCCAGATCTTGCAACTTCAGAAGCGAAGGCAGCGCAGATACAAAGTCTACGACTCGGAGCACCCAGGGACCAAAAGTGTGCCCGAAGTACTGAGAATCTTTCGCTGCTATGTAAGGAAGGAATTTATCCACGAAGAGAAGCAGAGACAAAAGATCACCAGGGTCAGAATGCCAAAAGCGGACTTCGAGTTCACCAACTTAATATTATGTCTTTGCATTGTTGGGCACTCTATTGCGTGTTCTGAATATCCGATTGAGATTTCACATACTACGCACGTATTGCTCAGCAAGTACTTGACATATGTGTTTCTCGGCGCTGATATATTTGAAAAGTATGTGCTGCAAGAATTTTCGCATTCATTTAATGGTTCGCGACTTCTGGTGAAGAGGGTAAGGGAGAGATTGGAATTCGCTGGAGTGAGCTATGAGCGGGGAGAGAGGAGTGACTTGATAGTTTGGATGTATTTCTTTGCATTGGAGTGACGGAGGGCGAGGCCAAGGAGTGTTTGCGAGGAGGTTGCAGAGTCTGGGGTTTGGTTTTGCAGAGTCAGAGGAGATAGCGATGTGTAGGCCGATAAGTCTAAGGGCTGCTTTGGGAGGAGGGTGTGTTGAGAAGAGCGGGGATAGTGTCACGGAGATAGTCTCGACAAGAATTAAAGAAGTTTTTTCTTTACTTCTCTATTATTAACTTGCAGTCTGCTCTACTACACCAATCTTGAGATGAGTTGTAATTCTTTCCACCGTCTACCCAAGGATCTTGATAGATATCCCTCTACCATCCAGTTTTTGATGCCCAAAGAACCAAAACACAAGATTGATTAACTCCAAACACCATACAAACGTACTCTACAATGTAGAAGTGCAGTTCTAGAAAACAATGCCCAAAGAAAGCATCTAAGCAGCACCACCGACCTGCACTTTACCCTTCAAATTCTTCCACTTTGACAGAGCCGAAACCAAAACACTGATGCCCGCTGCAGCAACTGCGATGGCATAGGCAACCTTAAGTCCATCCATATAAGCTAGAATTATCCCCGGCACCTGAGACGCACTAAATGTTGCTCTGATCTGAGTAACTCCAACCGAAACCACCGATGAAGGATCAATGCCGGGAGCTCTGGTAGGTAGACTTCCAATCAGGATGTTGGTGAAGGCGACTTCACCAGCAGAGACAAAGAAGGCACCGCCGATAGTTTGGCAGAAGAGGATCATGGCAGTTACAGATGACAGATCTGCCGCGCTCACGGAGGCTTGAGCAGCGATGATGGGCACTTGAAGTGCGAGACCGATGCCTAAGCCAGTGATGATCTGAAAGCCGATCCAGTGTGCGGAGGAGGATGTTGTGCTGAGAGTGTAAAGGAGGCCTGCGCCGATGGTGCTTAGGACGCTTCCGATGATCATGAATGGAACAAAGTGGCCGTAAATTGAGATGAGACCACCGGAGAAGATCGTCGCGAGTGTGCACGCCAGGATCAGTGGTAGATTCCGGATACCCGACTCGGAAGCTGTAACACCACTGACGACTTGGAAATAGATGGGAAGGTAGTACAGAAAGAGGAAGAAGACGCCTGCCAGGAAGAAGATGAAGACCATGCTGACCCATATCGTCCGGTCTTTCGCGATGCGTGCCACTATCATAGCGCGTTCTCCGGAGTACCATTCAATAGCGCTAAAGAGGATAAGAATAAGGACGAAGCCGACAAGAGTTCCAATGACAGCAGACGAGTTCCAGGCTTTAGATTGTCCTCCCCATTGTAATGCCAAGATGTAACAGACGATAGCAGCCATTATGACGAAGGTACCTGGTAGATCCATCTGCAAGAGCTTCTCCTTCAATGTTGCTTTTGTGGGCACAGCTTGTGGCGGTGTGCTGAAGAAGAACAAGATGATCGCAGCAGAGACACCTCCAATTGGAAGGTTGATGTAGAAACACCATCTCCAAGACACCTTCTCCGCAAAAACCCCTCCCAAAAGGGGGCCAATGACAGATGCGATGCCATACGCAGCACCCATCAATCCAGTGTAAGCGGCTCGTTGAGCAGGTTTGGCGGAGAAAGCAATGATTGTATAAGCTCCGGAGGCAATGCCTGCTCCACCAAGCCCTGCAATGGCTCGTCCAACAATCAAGGCTGTGGAATTTGGCGCAACACCTAGCGATGTCAGCTCACAGTCTCGAAGGGCTTGATTGGACGAGGTTCAACTCTGTTACGTACCACAGATAAGACTGCCAAGTTCAAAAATGAAAATCGAGATCAAGAACGTGATCTTGAGAGAGAAGTACTTGTAGGCCTTTCCCCAAGTTGATTGGAAGGCGCCAACAGTCAAGAAGAATGCTGATCCATACCAACCCACGAGATCCAGACCGTGGAACTCATCTGTGATTTTGGGGATGGCTGTAGCGACAATGGTCATATCGAGTGCCACCTGCATTGGCTTTGTTAACTCTGTAGAGGCAGACATGCATGGGACAACTGACGAGGAAAATACTGAGCAAGAGAGCAATGACAATGAAGGCCAGACGGACGCCCTCGGGATATTGTCCCTCGACCTCTTCTTCTTCGGGAGAATTGGCGTTCGTGATAGAGCCATCCTCATTATCTGTGGGAGGATCTTCTAGGTATGGCTTCCCTTCTTTCTCGAACGATGAACGTGAGGAAGGGGCTACGGTTCTCCCAACCTCCTTATCTCCAGCTAAAGTTGTTGTCCTAGAATCCATATTGAAATTTGATAGTACGATGTACTATATGAGGTGAAGAAAACAAAGAGACTTCAACGAAAGTACTTGTGTTGAAATGTGGATTGGAAAAGCGCTTGAACGAAGGGAAGGTTAAGCACTTATATGAAAGTTCACTTGAATGATGCCTCAATAACTCGGTCATTACCGGGCGAT
>Ga0302325_10030447_pt1 | contig 11126 bp, 11 predicted proteins | sample Palsa_T0_2_FD_201948 | JGI IMG/M metagenome (GOLD analysis project Ga0302325, IMG submission 201948) | Peat permafrost microbial communities from Stordalen Mire near Abisko, Sweden - Palsa_T0_2 | ecosystem: Environmental > Terrestrial > Soil > Palsa > Peat permafrost | place: Sweden: Abisko...
CCTCGGCAAGCACGCGCAGGTGCCGCGAAATGGCGGGGCGGCTCACGGAGAAACGCCGAGCAAGCGTTCCGACCGGCATCGGCGCGCGGCGCAGAGCGCTCAGGATTTCACGGCGTATCGGGTTGCCAAGGGCGTCGAGTGCGTTCATGTAACATAGAGGTTACCATAATGTACGCCTTGAATGACAGTAGGACCGTTTCCAACGGGGAGGTTCTGCGATGAAGATCGTCCTGGTGCAATACAAGACCCGCGACGACGCGGCGGCCGAGAACGAAGCGTTGGTCCACGCCGTATTCGACGAGCTCCGCGCCGGCGCTCCGGCCGGGCTGGATTACGGGACCTTCAGGCATGCCGACGGCTCGAGCTTCGTCCACTTGGCCGTGATCGACACCCCCGATGGCAGCAATCCGCTCGTTTCGTTGGGCTCGTTCAAGCACTTCCAGGAAGACTTGGGCGAGCGCTGCGTGGATGGACCATCCCCCGAGGATCTCGTTGCGGTCGATGGGTACGGGCGATTCGCGCTGACGTCGGACCGTCGGGCGTAGCCGGAAAGAATCCGCCGCTCGTCGGCTGAACCAGGCTCGCAAGCGTAACCGTAAACGACCCGCGGTTCGAGGAGGGGCCATGACGCCGATCGTTCGCTCGCTGCTGCTCGCGACGTGCGCCGTTTCATTGAGTGGCGGATGCGCGGCGAACGTGCCGACCGCTGCTAGCGGGCTCGGTACCGCGCACGGATCTACGAGCGAAAGGCACCCCATGCTGGCGCGCCAGGTCGCAGGCCGGGTACCGGTAATCGGCTCCGGCCGGGAGTTGGCGGCGTACCGTCCCGCCGAATACGTCGTATCGCAGCGCATGGTTCCGGCGGCAAGCGGCGGGCGTTGGAAGCTCCTCGCAACGATCCCGGGAGCCGTGATCCACGACATCTCCTTCCCGTCGCTTCGGGTGGGGTACGCGGCGGCGGAACTCGGCCAGATTTGGAAGACGACGGATGGCGGATCGGCGTGGACGGAGATCGCAAACGCCGGATTCCCCTACTATTGGTACGGCATCACCGCCCTCAGCGACCGGGACGTCGTCGTGTCCGGCTTCAACGACAGCAACTACGAGGGCATCATTCGCTGGAGCCACGACGGCGGGACCACATGGACCGGCGACATCGTGCTCACGACCACCGGCTGGTCCGACCGCGTGCGCTTCGTCGGCCGATCGGTCGGGCTCGTCGTCGATCAATTGGACACGCAGGCCGCCAACGCGGCACACTATACGGTCGACGGCGGCGCGGGACCAAACGATTGGACGGCGGTCGTGCCCGATCCGAGCGGCGGGTGGTTCGGCAGCGAGTTCAGTCTACTCGAGAACCAGCACGCGCAAATGTCGGGCATCACCTACTGCGCGAGCACCGACGCTGGACAAGCCTGGACGTGCGGTCCGTCGATCGATAGCGTTTTCGACGGCCCGGTGTTCTTCGCAAACGATCGCGCGGGCTGGGTCGGCGGGGGAGAGATCTCACCGAGCGTTGCCGGGTGGGTTCATCGAACGACGGACGGCGGCAAGACGTGGAGCGGCCGTACCTTGAACAGCCCTTTCCCGATCCGCGAATTGCTGTTCATCAGCCCCAAAGTCGGGTGGGCCGCCGGTGGAAACATCGACTCCAACGTCGGCGGTATCTATTTCAGTCGCGACGGCGGCCAGACGTGGACGCTCGAACTCGACACCAGCGGTCACGAGATGGACGCTTGCGCCATGCAGCCCTCGGGAACCAAGTTCCGAGTGTGGTGTGCCGGCTACGACAGCAGCTTGAGCGGCGCGGTGTACACCCGAGTTCACTGAGTTCGGTCTCGCGTGCCTCCCTATTCGATATGGCAGATGCCGCGGGGGCCACGCCGACGGGAAGCCTGCACCCGGGTGGGAAATCGACCGAGGTTTCTCCTTAGGAGAAGCGCTTCGTCCGGAGGCATAGATGCAGCGAGTTCCGCGGTCCGGCTCCGCGTATGGCTGGTCCTTCCTGTTGTTTCTGGTCATCGCGCTCGCGTTGACGTCCCGGGGGATGGCGTCGACGCTGGATCCACCGCTCGCGACCGCCGCCCAGCCGATGACCATCGTGCTCGACGAACGAACCGCTCCGCGCGGCTTCGCCGCCACCCACATGACGATACCGGTCAAGCCGGGGCCGTTCACGCTGGTCTACCCGCAGTGGATCCCGGGCGAGCACGGTCCGACCGGCCCGCTCAACGACCTTTCGGAATTGCGAATCAGCGCGAACGGTCAGTCGATCGCGTGGCAACGGGACCAGGTGGACATGTATGCGTTCCACATCGACGTGCCGCAAGGCGTGAGCACGGTCGACGTCGACTTCACCGTGCTGATCAATCATCCGAATAACTTTGTGGACGGTCAACTCGCCACACGCTACGTCATGGTCGGCAACTGGAACCGGTACCTGTTGTATCAGCAGAACATCGACAACACGCAATATTTCGTCCACGCGAGCGTGATTCTACCCCCATCGTGGGACTACGCGAGCGCGCTGCCGGTCGCGTCACGGAACGGCGACACGATCGTCTTCAAGACGGTGACGCTCGAGACGCTCGTCGACTCGCCCACCGACTCGGGGCGCTACTTTCGCCATATCCTGACGTGGAGCAAGGGGGACGCGCGAACCTACCTCGACGCGTTCGCCGACCATCCCGAAGACCTGAACTTCAGCAAGAAGGAAGTCGCGGCGTATACGTGCGTCACGCCGGAAGCGCTCGCGCTCTATGGCGGGCGCCACTGGGACGTCTACCACTCCGAGCTTACCTTGAGCGACCTGATACCCGGCCAGGGAATCGAACACCATCAGTCGAGCGACGACCGGGCCGGCGACACGTTCATGACGGATCCAGCAAATCAGTTGGCCGACGGCGACCTGCTGACCCACGAATTTTCCCACTCGTGGAACGGGAAATACCGGCGCCCGTTCGACCTGCAGCAGCCCAATTTCAACCTGCCGTACCCGGAGCACACCGAGCTCCTCTGGCAGTACGAGGGCATGAATCAGTACATGGGTGACCTGCTCGCCTTCCGCTGCGGCATCAAAGGCAAGCCGTCCGACTATCCTGAGTACTTCGCCGCGATCTATGCCCAAATGGCGTCCGAGCCTGGGCGCGCCACGACGCCGATCATCGACCTGACGACGGGAGCGCCGTACTTCTATGTGGCGGACGGCGACTACAAGTCCCTCCGGCGCACCGCTGGCGACTTCTACACCGAAGGCGAGCTCATGTGGCTCGACGTCGACACGATCATCCGCCAGTTGACGAACGGCAAGAAGTCCATCGACGACTACGTGAAGGTCTTCGCGGGAGGCACGTCCGGCCCGCGGGTCGTGACCTACACGCGCGCCGACATCGAGCACTATCTGACCGAGGTCGCTCCGTACGATTGGCATGGCTTTTTCCAGCGCTACGTCTACTCGGTCGCGCCCGAACCGCCGACGGATGAGATCGAGCGCGCCGGCTATCGCTACGTGATCACGGACAAGCCGAACAAGTATCAAGCCAACTTCGAGAAGCTGGGGAAATTCATCGTTTCCTGGCTCGATATCGGTGTGAACCTCGACAACGACGGCAACGTCAACGACGTGCGGGAGGGCTCCGTCGCCTGGAACGCAGGCATGGGGAAGGGGATGAAAATTCTCGCGATCAACGATCGAGAGTTTACGCCCGACGCGTGGAGAGCTGCAGTGAAGGCGACCTCCTCGAGCATTTCGCCGATCGTGGTGCTCGTCAACCACGCGGGCTACTTCGAGGACATCACGCTGCAGTATCGTGGCGGGATTAAGTATCCACACCTCGTCCGAGTCAAGGGAAGCGTCGATATGCTCGCAGACATCGTGAGGCCACATGCGAAATAAGGGAGTTGCGATGAAGCACGTCGTTGCGGCCGGAGCCCTCGTCCTCGGCGCAGTGCTTGCGGGCGGCACGCCGTCAAGGGCGCAAGAAGCGCCGCATCTCGATCAGCCTCTCGCGACGCAGGGCAATCCGATGACCGTCGTGCTCGACGCGCGCAAGGCCCCGCTCGGGCTCGCCTACACGCACATGACGATCCCGGTCGCGCCTGGGCCGTTTACGATTGACTACCCGGAGTGGATTCCCGGCGATCACAGTCCAAGCGGGCCACTGGAGGGCATGTCCGAGCTCCGGATCAGCGCGAACGGCGCGCCGCTACGCTGGCAGCGCGATCAGGTCGACCTGTACGCCTTTCATGTCGACGTGCCCGCAGGCGTGCGGACGATCGATGCGGACTTCACCATCATCCTCAACACCGATTTCGGTGGCACGATGGCCACTCGCAACATCATGGTCGGCAATTGGAACCGCTACATCCTGTACCAGCGCAACGTCGACAACGAGCAGTACTTCGTGCGTGCAAGCCTCATCTTGCCGCCAGGTTGGGACTATGCTTCGGCCCTCCCCGTCAAGGCCCGGAGCGGTGACCGCGTCGACTTCGATGGGGTGACGCTAGAGACGCTGGTGGACTCGCCGACCGACATGGGTCGTTACGTCAAGCACATCACCACGTGGACCGGCGACGGCGCGACGACGTACCTCGATCTCTTCGCCGACGCGCCCGAGGATCTGAAGATCGACGACAAGGTCATCGACGCGTACAAGCACCTCATACCCGAAGCGATCGCGCTGTATGGCGGGCGCCACTTCAACGTGTATCATGCGGAGCTGACACTCAGCGACGCCATCGGATTCGAGGGCATCGAGCACCATCAGTCGAGCGACGACCGGGCCGGCGACACGTTTTTGACCGATGCCGCCGAGCAGCTCGCCAACGGCGATCTCGTGCCGCACGAGTTCTCGCACTCATGGAACGGGAAGTACCGTCGCCCCTTCGACCTCCAGCAACCGAACTTCAACGATCCGTACCCGGAGCGCACCGAACTGTTGTGGCAGTACGAGGGGATGAACCAGTACATGGGCGACTTGCTGTCGTTCCGCACGGGTATTCGCGATGCGAAGGACTACCCCGAGTTCTTCGCGGCCCTGTACGCCAACTTGGCCTACGAGCCCGGTCGCAAGACGACGCCCATCATCGACACAACGACCGGCGCCCCGTACTACTATTGCTGCGCGAACGGCGTCTACCCGAGCATCCGGAGAACGGCCTCAGATTTCTACACCGAGGGCGAGCTCATGTGGTTGGACGCGGACACGATCATCCGCGAGCAGACCCACGGGGCGAAGTCGCTCGACGACTACACGAAGCTCTTCGCCGGCGGCGTGTCCTCGCCGAAGGTCGTGACCTACACGCGCCAGGACATCGAGGCGTACCTCAACCAGGTCACGCCCTACGATTGGCACGGATTCTTCCAGCGGTACGTGTACTCGATCGCCCCCGAGCCGCCCACCGACGAGATCGCGCGCGCGGGCTACAAACTCGTCTACAACGACCAGCCGAACAAGTTCGTCGCGGGCCGCGCTGCGACGAAGCACCTCGTCGTCTCGTGGTTTGACGTCGGCGTGCAGTTAGATGCCAAGGGCGACGTTGCCGATGTGCGCGAGGATTCTCCCGCGTGGGCGGCGGGCCTGGCTCCCGGCATGCAAATCGTCGCGATCGACGACCGGGCGTTCGACCCCGATCTCTGGACGGCGACCATCGACGGTGCGAAGGGTGGCACGGAACCGATTCATCTGCGGGTCAAACACGGTGGCTGGTACGCGCGCATCGACGTCGCGTATCACGACGGTGTGAAGTACCCGCACTTGGAGCGGGTCGCCGGCACTTCGGACATGCTCTCGCAGATTATGCAACCACGCACGACGGCGGCGCCGAAGAAGACCAGGTGATGGACGCCGGCGACGCTGCGCAGCGGAGCCTCATGGCAAAGGGTATGTCGGGTTCCAATCGGCGCCGAAGCCGGTCTCGACAAACCGGTAGGCCATGCCGCTCGGGTCGGTCAGCGTAACGCCGGCGTGCCGTGGATCGTTCGGGCAGTTCAAGTAGAGCGCGATGTCCCGTCCTCCCGGCGAGACCTTCGGAACCCCCGCGACGCAATTGGGCTTCGCAGGTCCGCTGAGGTCCGTCTCGACCTTGCCTGGGGTGAACGGTGCGCTGGAGAACCGGTACAAGTGGCGCAGCGTCTCATCCGGCCTGCCGGGAACGGTGCGCGGCAAGCCCCGAGACGAGTAGATCGTCGTACCGTCTGGGCTGATACCGGGATCGGCATCGCCGCTCTGCTGCAGGCCGTTCGGCGTGCAGTTCGGGCCGCCGTCGGAGATGCGAGCGCGCTCGGCGCCGCTCGGGCGCATGCGATCCGTGCGCACCTTGAAGCACCCACCGGAATCCTGGGCGACGGTGAAGTACAGCCAGTTATCGCGGCTCCACAGGAAATCGTCCCATCGCAGGTCGTCCGGCGTGCCACTCGGCCGCCCCACGAGGGTTGCTGCAGAGCCGTCCGCGTTCATCATCCACAACGCTTGACCGGTCAGCGTCCCATAGGCGATACGCTCGCCGTCGGGCGACCACACGGCCTGGATTTCAACGCCGCCGGATGTCAACTGCGTCTCCCGCCCTGTCGCGAAATCGTAGAGCGCGATGACGGAGACCGCTCTCGGAGCACCGTATCCGCCGGCGAGAAACTTGCTGTAGATCAAGCGTGAGCCGTCGGGGGAGAAGTGTGGCAGGAATCGTGGCCGCCCGTCGGCGGTTAGCTGATGCAGGTTCCCGCCATCGAGATCGGACGTGAAGAGCTCCTGCGCTCCGGTCGGCATCGGGATATTCGGCGCCGTGAAGACCAATTGGGGCATCCCCGGAGCCCCGCTCGGTCCCCCCGGTGTCTCGCTTGCAGAAGAGAGGGCGCGAGCGCCGGCACCGCTGCACCCGACGAAGAGCACCCAGACGCCCAGGGCCATCCTCGACGGGGCGCATCGAATGTCTCGCATTCCCATGGAAAGGTCCCTCCGAAAATCCCGCAGCGACACGGGTTCATCACTCCGGCCGACAGACGGTACATCAGGCAGCGACGCGGCTCATCGCGATCCGGCCGATAGACGATTCGGCGAACATGCTTGGAGGCAGGGCATCGGAAATTCGCGCGTCGCTGCATCCGGTCGGCCACTGGATCCCGTCTTTGGGGCATGCGAGGTGGAGACGCGTGGAACTGATTGCGATTCTGACGGCTCTGACGGTCCTGGTCTTGCTGATGACCGTCTCATCATACCGTGTCTCGTTCGACGTGGAGCAGACCATTCGAGCAGCCATCGAGCGAGGTGTCGTCACCGACGCATCGCTCATCCCCAAGTTACGAGAACCGGCGGGACTGAGCTCGATCGAGCGCTTCACGCTGCTGGGTATCATGACGCTCTTTGCGAGCGTCGGCATCGTTCTCGTGGCGCTCGTGCTCATCGTCTTCGTACACGCCGTGCCGATACCCATGTTCGCGATCGCCGCGTTCCTGGCGGTTCTCGGTGCGGGACTGATCGTCTGTGCGCGGTGGTTGAGGCGGGCACGCCATCTGGCGTAGGGGTGCGACTGCGCGAACGCGAGGACGATAGTCGTGCGGTTCTCTTGGCGGCCACCGGGGACGTGGCGGCGTTCGAACAGCTCGTGCAACGACACCAACGCTATGTCGAAACGCTGCTGGCCCGAGCCTGCGGCGACGCGACGCTGGCCGAGGACCTGACGCAGCTAACGTTTCTGACGGCATGGCGGCGGCTACATTCCCTGCGCGACGTTACGGCATTCCGCGCATGGCTGCGCCGCGTTGCCCTGAACCTGGTCGTCGATGTGGCACGTCGGGGATCGATCAAGACCGTCGTGCTCTCCGAGGAAACTGCCGCTCGCGGCACGGGGTCCGCCGAAGAGACGATCGTCCAGCGCATGGACGTCGACGCCGCGCTGGCGCGACTGTCGTTCGGTCAGCGCGTTTGTATCGTTCTCGCCTTTGGTGAGAAAATGAGCCATAGCGAGATTGCCGCGGCACTCGATATGCCGATCGGAACGGTGAAATCGCACATCGCGCGAGGGGTTGCGGCGCTACGGACGCTGCTCCGTGCCGAGGAAGGCTGCTATGATCGATCTTGAATCCGAACTCTCGCTTGCGCTAGCGAAGCCTCGAGCGGCCGGTGACGCCGGCGTCGTCGCCCGCATCCGATTGGTTCTCGAGCGTCGGGAACGACTGCGCCGGAGCCGAGCAGTCGTGGCTGCCGCAGGCGTGCTCGCGGCGGCGGTGGCGTCTGGGCTGCTCGTCTGGAAGCTCGCCGACACGGCGTTGTCCGCCTTCGACGTGAACCGCGGGACGGATGTCCTGCTATGGCTACCCTTCGTCGCCGTCATCGCGATCCTCGGCGTCGTCGCGTGCACGATCTCCGCGGCGATTGTGAGGTCCGCGGGCGTCCGCAACGAATCGTAACTGCCTCGCTGCGCCAGCTGCTGCGGGCCAAGAGCCATGAGCGAGGAGCGAACGAGTCCAGGAGGTCGTGCGACCGCGCGGCACGGTGGGGAACGGTTCCCGCGAGGTCTGTGGGTTAGCGCTCTTGCTCCGTCGGCCGAATGAGCATCTCGTTGATTGCAACGTGGCGTGGACGCGTCACGAGGTAGGCGATCGCGTCGGCAATGTCTGCGGATTGCAAGCGCCCGACGTCGCCGAACGTCTTCGCAATCACCGTTTGGATCTCGGGACGGTTGTGGCTCGTGAGCTCCGTTGCGACGGCGCCCGGCTCGACCAGAGCGACGCGAACGTGCCGCTTCGTGACCTCCTGGCGAAGCGATTCGCTGAAGGCATTGACCGCCCACTTCGTCGCATTGTACGCGCCCGAGCCACTCCGCGCGGTGCGTCCGGCAACGGAGCTGATGTTCACGAGATCGGCGACGCGGCGCGGCTCGCTCGTGGCTGCTTCGAGCAAGTGCGGGAGTGCCGCGTGCGTGCAATGCATGAGCGCGGAGACGTTGATCTGGAGCATACGGTCCCACTCTTCGAGCGGAGCGCCGACGATCGGACCCAACAGCATGACGCCGGCGTTGTTGACCAACGTGTCGAGACGCCCCAATTCCGAAACCGTCCGCTCGATCGCCGTGCGGGCCTGCTCGGCGTCGGTGATGTCGGCCTCGATCGCCAGTGCGGTGGTCCCGGCGTCCCGGATCCGCTGCGCAAGTGCTTCGAGCCGGTCGCGCCGCCGGGCGACAATCGCGACTTTCGCGCCGTGCGCCGCGAGCGCAAGTGCCGTGGCCTCCCCGATCCCCGAGCTCGCGCCCGTTACCAGCGCCGTCGTCCCCGTCAGTATCCCCGCCATCAACGACTAACTTTCTCCAGCCACACGACGAGTCATTGTGGCGTGTTGGGCCACGGGCGGCGCGCCGCCTTCGCTCGAGATCGGGCAGCGGTTGTCCGACGGGCCCGCCGTCATCCACACGCAAGCAACCGGCGGGCGCGATCGCGCCGGCCGGCTGCCTCTTTCCGTAGTCAAGAGCGCTTGATGTCGACAATCCAGAGCGTCGAACGTCGACAATTAAAAGCGGTCGACGTCGACGATCGCTTTGGCAAAGGCGTCCGGGGCTTCTTGAGGCACGTTGTGACCAACGCCCTTGAATATCCGGTGCGCGTACTTCCCGGAGAAGAACTTCGCGTAGGGTGTGCCGTCGGCGGCCGCGCCGTCGAAATCGCTGGCGATCGTGATTGTCGGTACTGCGAGAACGGGATACTGCTGGAGCTTTCGTTCGAGATCGTCATACTTTGTCTCACCCTGCGCGAGGCTCAAGCGCCAGCGGTAATTGTGGATGATGATGCTGACGTGGTCGGGGTTGTTGAAGGCCGCTGCGCTGCGATCGAACGTCGCGTCGTCGAAGTGCCAGTTTGGTGAGGCAGTGTGCCAGATGAGCTTTGCAAACTCGTGCCGGTTTTCATCGTATCCGGCTCGGCCGCGCTCCGTAGAAAAGTAGTACTGGTACCACCACGGGTTCAACTCGGCAGCCGGCGGCAGCGGCTTCTTTTGGGCTTCGAGGTTGGTGATCAAATAGCCGCTGACCGAGACCATTGCTTTGACGCGATCCGGCCAGAGTGCCGCCATGACGTTGGCAGTCCGCGCTCCAATGTCGAAGCCTCCGACGATCGCCTTGTTGATCTTGAGCGCATCCATCAATGCGATTGCGTCGACGGCTGCGACCGACTGCTGACCGTTCCGGAACGTTCCGCTCGACAAGAAGCGCGTCGGGCCATAGCCGCGCTGATACGGCACGATCACCCGGTAGCCGGCGCCCGCCAACAACGGCGCGACATCGACGTAGCTGTGAATATCGTAGGGCCAGCCGTGCAATAGGACGACTGCTGGTCCATCGGATGGGCCTGCCTCCGCATATGCGACGTGCAGAAGGCCGGCGTCGATCCCTTTGATCGAGCCGAACGACACGTGGGCCGCCGGCCGCACCGCGGTCGATAGCCGTGTCTGCTCTGTCTTTGAAGGCTGTGCGTTTGCGAAAGCGATGGTGCCGAGTTGGGTGGCGGCAACGGTCATGGCGGCGCTGCCGAAAAACCGGCGCCGATCGAGGTTGGTCTCTTGCGACATGTGGATTCCTCCCGGTCGATTCGAAGATGTGTTGCAAGCGCTCGCAGCGGAGCGCAGAGTTCACGAGGTGTGTTGGATGTTGAAGGTCTTCTCGATGTATTTCACCCAGGCGTCGTTGATCTGACCCGGGGTGAGCGCTTTGCTGAGGTCTGGGCCGGTTCGGGTCTGTGCGTCGGTGCGGCCGATGATGCGCAACGATCCGTTGCTCATCTTGAGCGCGATGCCGACCGGTCGACAGGTCAGCGCTTCATCGCCGTTCGCGGTCATTTGCGCGTTGGGGAATTCTCCGGCGATAGCCGGCCGGCAGACGTAGGTCATGCTGGGTTGGTCGTCGGCCGCGAGCGCGGGCGCGGGGAAGGCGGAAAGGGAAACCACAGCAAGCGCTGCGACGAGCGGCGCCGCAGTGGCCGCAGGGCGAAGATCCATTCGGTGGGTGCGAGTAGTCATGATCGTCTCATTTCAGGTAGAGTGAGGTGCGAAGCGACGCGTACGAGGTTGTTTCGAAGGATGCGAAGGCTCGCGTTGCTATGAGTCGGATGCCTCGAGAGCAACGGTCGCGACGAGGCGTTCCAG
>Ga0302325_10030448_pt1 | contig 11126 bp, 7 predicted proteins | sample Palsa_T0_2_FD_201948 | JGI IMG/M metagenome (GOLD analysis project Ga0302325, IMG submission 201948) | Peat permafrost microbial communities from Stordalen Mire near Abisko, Sweden - Palsa_T0_2 | ecosystem: Environmental > Terrestrial > Soil > Palsa > Peat permafrost | place: Sweden: Abisko...
TTCCATCCGGCTGGCCTCGGCGGCCGACGCTTCGCGCAGCTCAGCCGCGGTGTCCAAGGCGGACCGTATCCGGCTGGTCCCGTCGGCGTACCGCTGCTCGACCTGGAGGACCAGCGCCCGCGTGGCCTCGGCGAGCCGGTACTGCAGGTCCCCTCTGGCCCGGCCGACCTGGCTTGCTGCCAGGCCGGGGGCTTCACGGCGCACATGCTCCCGGGCCGCCCGCCGGCCGAATTCACCGGGGAGCCGGCGGCGGACCGCACCGGCCAGCAGTTCAGTCTGGCCGATGTCCTCAGCTGTCGTGTAGAAGAACCGCCGGTTTTCGGCCAGCCGGCCGACCGGCGGGGGGACCGCGAGGTCCAGGCCGAGCAACTCGGCGGCGGAGTCCCGGAGCACGCTGAGCTCGGCTTCCAGGCCGGCCGCGAGCCGGGCCTCGATCTGGGCCAGTCCCCGCTCGATGGCGTCGCGCCGCTGCTGGCGCCAGGCCTCCGTGGCGGCCTCGGTGAGCGCCGTCAGCAGCGCACGGCCCCGCCGCTCGATCTCAGCCGGCGCCGCTGCCTGCAGCTCGCCGTCGAACAGCGTGTCGAGCTGTCCGGTGATCTCATGGCCCAGCCGCCGCGCGTCGGTGTCAGCGGAATCGTTCAGCGCGAGCAGCAGCCGCGCCGACTCGCCGCCGGCGACCGTCACGGCGTCGCGGTGGCGCACGGCCACCTCAGAAAGCCGCGCGGTGAACTGCGCGACACGCTGAGCCGCATCGCCGGCCCGCAGCTCGGCCGCCCGGCGGGTCAGGGCCACCTCATCGAGCAGAGAGCGAGCGATCCGGCGCGCCTGCGCGACCGCCGACACCCGCAGGTCGACCTGCCGCCGGGCCAGCAGGTACGCGGCGAAATCGGCCTCGAAAGCGGCGAAGCCGGCTTCATAGCCGCCGAGGGCGGCGCGTGCCGACATCGGGTACACCTTCCCGGCGTGGCCGGAGGAGGCCAGGACCTGCCGGGTGAATTCCATCGCCTCGGCCAGTCCCGGCTCATCTAGGTGGTCGGCCTTATTAAGCACCGTGAAGGTCGTCACCGACAGCCCGGCCACCTTGGCCAGCAGGTCTCGCTCGCTGGCCGATACCGGCGGGTCGGCCGTCAGCACGAGCACGGCCGCGTCCATCGACCGCAACGCTTCGTGGGCCGCCTCGGTGTCCCACTCGAACACGGAACCGGTCCCTGGCGTGTCGACCAGCTCTACCCCGGCGGCGAGCAGCGGTTCGTCCAGATACACCGTTACGCCAGCGATGCCGCGCCGATTACGGGGATTCCCCGGCTCGGTGACAAAGTCTGCCAACGCGGTCAGCGGGTGCCTTTCGTCATGCCCGTCGAGGAAAAGCACCTCGGCCCGCAGGTCGACGCCGTACCGCACCGTGGTCGCGACCGCAGTCAGCGGCGTGACCCCCGATGGCAGGACGCCGCGGCCCAGCAGCGCGTTGATCAGCGTGCTCTTGCCTCGCTTGGCCTCGCCGACCACCAGCACCCGCAGCCGGGCGGCATCCAGCCGGTCCAGCAGCGCGGCGAGTTGCTCCCGGTCCCCGGCTGTGCCCAGCGCGGCCAGCTCATTCAAGGCATCGGCCAGAGCGTTCTCGCCGTTAAGCATCGGCGCCAGCCTCCTACCCGCGCGGCGCAGTCCTAGGACCCGCAAGCCGGCTGCTATATAGTGGTCGCGTTCACGCGATGAGGCTCGCGTAGTACCTGGGTGCTCACCTCCCAGGTTGATAGCTTCTACCTATTTCGGCGGCATGACGCTGCGCATCTAGGTGGAGGCCTTTTGTGTTGCTGGTCCGGATTCTTTCACGGCGCGCTGCGGAGATCCCGCGATCGTGGGCGGTGATCTGCGTTGATTCGGCCACTGTGGTTACCTCGCACCCAGCCCCCGTAGGAGACCGGCGCGGCGGTAGGTAACGTAGGCCGGGTGGCTGATGTGCTTCCTGGACGGTCGTCGCCCCTGGGCGCGACGCCCCGCGACGGCGGGACCAACTTCGCGGTGGCTTCCGATGTTGCCGAGGCGGTCGAGGTCGCCCTGTTCGACGAGGCCGGGAACGAGACCCGGATCCGGCTGCCGGACTACGACGACGGCATCTGGCACGGGTTCATCCCCGGGATCGGCCCCGGGCAGGCGTACGGGTACCGGGTCCACGGTCCTTACGACACGGCCCGCGGACTGCGCTGCAACCCGGCCAAGCTGCTGATCGACCCCTACGCGCGGGCGGTACGCGGCGAGGTGAGGTTCGGGCCTGAGGTGTTCGACTATGACCTGGGCAACGTCGACGCGCCCAGCTCGCTGGACTCCGCCGGGCACGTCCCGCTCAGCCTGGTCACCGACCCCGCGTTCGACTGGGGTGACGACGTCCCGCCACAGCGCGCCTACGCGGAGACGATCATCTACGAGGTCCACGTCAAGGGCTTCACCATGCGTCATCCCGACGTGCCCGACTCGCTGCGCGGTTCGTACGCCGGGCTGGGCCACGAGGCGGCCATCAAGTACCTGACCGACCTCGGCGTGACCGCGGTGGAACTGCTGCCGGTGCATCAGTACGTGCCCGACGACTTCCTGCTCAAGCGCGGCCTGACCAACTACTGGGGCTACAACACGATCGGGTACTTCGCCCCGCACCATGCTTACTCCGCGGCCGTGCGTTCCGGGGACCAGACTGGCGGTCAGATCACAGAATTCAAGGCCATGGTCAAGGCGCTGCACGCCGCGGGGCTTGAGGTCATTCTCGACGTGGTCTTCAACCACACCGCCGAGGGCGGCGAGGGCGGTCCGTCGCTGTGCTTCCGTGGCCTGGACAACACGGCCTACTACCGGCTGAACCCCGGCCACCCGGACCAGTACTACGACACGACCGGGACCGGCAACTCGCTCAACGCCGGAAATACCGTCGCGTTGCGGCTGATCATGGACTCGCTGCGGTACTGGCTGACTGAGATGCACGTCGACGGGTTCCGGTTCGACCTGGCCGCCACCCTGGCGCGTCAGGACGGCGGGTTCAGCGCCATGTCCGCGTTCTTCGATCTGGTCGCGCAGGATCCGGTGGTGTCAGAGGCCAAGCTCATCGCCGAGCCGTGGGACGTCGGGCAGATGGATAGCTACGACCTCGGCCGGTTCCCGGCGCCGTGGCGGGAGTGGAACGGCAAGTACCGGGACAGCATGCGTGACTTCTGGCGCAGCCAGAAGCCCGGCGCCCTCGGCGAGTTCGCCACCCGGTTCGCCGGCTCCTCCGACCTGTACGGGGGCGACCGGCGCAAGCCGACCGCCTCGGTGAACCTGATCACGGTGCACGACGGCTTCACCCTGAAGGACCTGGTGTCCTATGACACCAAGCACAACGAAGCCAACGGCGAGTCGAACCGGGACGGCACCGATGATGACCGCTCCTGGAACTGCGGCGCCGAGGGCCCGACGGTCGACCCGGAGGTGCTCGCACTGCGGGCGCGGCAGTCCCGGGCGATGCTGACCACCTTGCTGCTCTCGTTCGGCGTGCCCATGCTGCTCGGCGGCGACGAGCTAGGGCGGACCCAGGCCGGCAACAACAACGCCTACTGCCAGGACAACGAGATCTCCTGGTTTGATTGGTCCGCCGTGGACCGCGAGTTGCTTTCGTTTACGCGCAGACTCGTGTCGTTCCGTCGGTCTCATCCGGTTTTCCGGCGCCGCAGGTTCCTGTCCGGGATCGAGGCCGCCGAGCTTGGCTGGTTCACTCCGGCCGGGACGCCGATGAACGAGGCCGACTGGTCCGACCCGAACGCGCTGGCGCTCGGCGTCTACCTCGACGGCTCGGACGACCCCGATACCGGCCCGGACGGGCAGCCGATGCTGGACGACGACTTCCTCGTGCTGGTGAACGCGTGGTGGGAGCCGCTGGCCTTCACCGTTCCTGCGGCCCGGGCGGGGCAGGCGTGGGAAACGGACATCGATAGCTTCGACCCGGTGGGGGCGTCGCCGCGGTGCCAGGCCGGCGATCAGGTCACCGTCGGGCCCCGGTCGGTGGTGGTGCTGCGCGGGCCGCGGGCCAGCTGACTCCACTCAGCCCACCGAGGATCTGGCCAAGGGCGACCGGGCAACCCACTCTGAACCACTGGCTGACCAGCTCTCGGTGATCATGGAGGGTGTGTACGCCTGCGCCGCGGCTTGGTGCGGGAGCGGGTGGGCCTGGGCAGGGGCCGCTACGACCATCATCACGATGGCCACCCCGAGCAGCAGCAGGCCGGCGACTCCGGTAAACCACGTCGCCCTCGTGCGCTCCCTGCTTATCACGGCCATTTCTTGCTACCCCGTTTCCCCGGAAACTGCTGCCCCTGCGTACCTCTCACGCTAGGAATCGGGCGCTGAAGTTACGACGGTGCGGTCCCCCGAATGTCATCGGGGGTTATCCCCCGGCCCCAGCGTGGCGGGCACGTGACCGCCACTACCACTACGGAGGCCGCCGCCGTCCTGATGATGCGGTCTGATCAGGGGCAGTCTCGGCCGGTTTCCCGTGGCGGTCCTGGAGCTTGGCTGGTTCACGCCGGCCGGGACGCCGATGACGCAGGCCGACTGCTCCGACGCCAACGCGCTGGCGCTCGGCGTCTACCCCGACGGCCCCAACGACCCCGATACCAGCCCGGACGGCCTTGACTACCTTTCGGGCCATCTGCCTGGCGTACTCCGTCGCCGGCCGGGCCAACACCGCATCCCGGGGCCAGAGGGGTCCTATTATCCTTCAGCTATTCTTCCGAGCTGCTCTCTGATAACTCGCGCACTCTCTTTGTCAGCGCCAACTTGCCGGCCGTCTGCATTCTCCCATTGCGCTTCGTCGCTCACCTGCTGCCAGGCGTCATCGCCGGTAAAGTCGGTGCGCACGAGAAGTGAGGAGTCCGACCTCGGCAAACTCGGTATGTCTTGCTCATCTCCGCCCTGGCCTCGTCGTCGGGTTGACCCTCGAACCTGAGGTCACGGCCCAGGACCTCGCCGAGGATGCGTGTTACGACGGCCGTCGTGGCCGGCCGACGCGAAGGCGACGGCCGCCACCGCCGCGATGTCATGGGGATCCATCATCGCGACTGCCACCTCGGCCCACGGCGCGCGGACGACGTCGCCACAAGAACAGCCCGCGCACCCTGGCCAGGGCAGGCCGCATGCGGCCCCCCGAATGTCATCGGGGGTTATCCCCGGCCCGCCCGCGGCAGGGAGCCAGCCTCAAAGCCGTTCGTCGGCTACAGTGATAACACCAACCTGCATCTGTTTCTGTGGAATCTCGGGCTGGTCTCCTAGAGGCACCGAGAGGACGAGCTGATGACGTACGTCATTCCTGTGATCGATCTCCGCGCCGCGAGCGCCGGCAACAACTCGCAGCTCGGTATGGTGCGGAGCGCCACCGAGGAACTGGGCGTCCTCCAGGTCATCAACCATGGCGTGCCAGCCGATCTCATCAGCGACATGAGTGCCCGCACCGCCCGGCTGCTCGGCCTGCCGCGGGCGGAAAAGGCCAAGCTGGCCAGCCCGCATCCCTACCGCGGCTGGCGGCAGTGGCCGGATGACTCCGGGCGGCTTGAGCTTGAGCGGTTCAACGTGGCCCAGTACGACGACATCGGCGCCGCGCGGGCGGCGGGCCTGGCTGAGGAGTATCTGGGCCTGTACGCGCACCCTAACCTGTGGCCGGGTGATGACCCGGAGCTGCGCCAGGTGGCGTTCCGTTATATCGACGCGTCTCTCGCTCTGGCGAAGCGGATGCTCTGGCTGTACGGCAAGGCCCAGGGCCTGCGTGAAGGCACGTTCGTGCTGGGCTCGCCGCCGCACCTGCGGCTGACCGTGAACGACTATCCGACCTGGGCTTACCCCGAAGCCGCGGATGAGGACAAGCTGCTGCTGCTCGAGCACGTGGACGACTCGGCGGTCACGATCCTGGCGCAGGAAGGCGACCACGAAGGGCTCCAGGTCCGGGCGCCGGACGGAAGCTGGATCGCCGTGCCGTTCGTCCCCGGCGCGCTGCAGGTGTTCTCCGGTTCGCTGCTGACCCGGTGGAGCGGCGGCCGGATGCCGGCCGGCCGGCACCGGGTGGTGGCGGGCGGCACCGCGACGCGGCGATCGACCGCGGTCTTCGTCTACCCGGCGCTGACCACCGTGATCCAGCCGCTGACGCAGTTCGCGCCGCTGGTGGCGGACTGTGACGGCGAGCCGGTCCTGGTGTGGGATCACGTCAAGGACCGGGTGGCCGGCTACCTGGCCGAATACGGCCGTCCCGAGCAGATCGCCGCCTGGCGCGACGGCACGCCTTACGTCGCCGAGCTGGCCGAGAACTCAGCCGGGCAGTAAGGCCTGGTCCCTAGCGGCCGGCCAGGCGGGCGAGTTCCGGCACGAAGTACGCGCCGTTCACGGTGCCGAGGCCCGTGGCCAGGTCGTAGCCGGGCCGGGCGCTGAAACCAGGCACCGTTCGGATTCGGCCGTTTTGACGGAACGACACCGTGTTATTGCCCGAGGTCACCCTCACGATGCCCGGGGCATGCTCGGCCGCCAGCTGGTACAGGGCCGGGTTGATCAGGCCGAGCGGGTGGCCCGCCACCTGGTCGGCGAGCGCCACGATGCCCGCGAACAAGGGCGTGGCCTCGCTGGTGCCGCACAGCGCGTACCAGCCGGTCCGGGCCGCCGCGAAGCTCTGGTAGATGTTGACCGCCCCGGTGCAGGCCGCGCTCATCGAGATGTCGGGCACGCCGCGGTGGCTGCCGACGACGGCCCGCACCGCGTTCTGATAGGCGGGCCGGCCGAAGATAACCGACCTGCCGCCGCCTCCGGCCAGCGGGTCCGGTCCGCTGTTGCCGTCGACCAGCCGGCTCGCGGTGGAGCTGTAGGTGTCGTTCCACGCCACGTCGGCGGCGTCGCGGTGACCGGCGGCGTCCAGCTGCAGCCGGGTTCCGCCGACCGCGGTCACCAGCGGGTCGCTGGCCGGCCACCCCGTCACCGGATAGGTGTAGTAGCTGGTCCCGTCCGGCTCGAGCCCGGCGGCACCGGTGTCACCTGAGCCGGTGAGCACCGTCACGTGGTGGTGGTAGGCGTCGAGGTAGGCGGCGCGCAGCGGCGCGATCCCGGCGTACCCGATGCCTTGTTCTGTGGCGACGAAGCTCTGGCTGATCACGTCACCGAGATGATGCGCGATCACGTACTGCTCGGCCGTGACGACCTGGGCCATGCTGACGCCCCCGGTGCGTCCGCCGCCCGGCGTCTCGACCAGCAGGATCTTGGCTCCGGGCGCGATCGTGTGCGCGTACTCGACATCCAGCGTGGTCTCGCTGGCCCAGCCGGCCATGGTCTTGCTGCCGGGGCTGAACGAGGGAACCCGGCCGGCCGGCCGGATGATCCGCAGCGACGGCGGGTTCGGGATGGCCTCGGTGCTGTCGAAGGTGCGCAGGTCGCGGGCGATGGTCGGAGAGCCGTAGGGATCGACGATGACGATGGTCACGCCCCGGCCGGTTATCCCGCGGGCGTACAGCACCGGCAGGTCGTACCCCTGCTGGAGCTGGGCCGGGTTGTAACAGTCGACCCGGAGGGCGTGCTGGCACTGCTGCGTATCGGACGGTCCGGACCTGGTCTCCCGGTCAAGCTGCACCGTTCCCGGCCGGATGACCACGCTGGCCTGCGCGGGCACGGTAGATCCCGTGACCGGTCCGCTGAGCGCCAGGCCCGCGGCGGCGGTAGCGACGACCGCGACGCCGACCGCGACCGCGCCAAGAGCCCTGGTCCCGGAAAACCCGAAAGCCCTACGCATGGCCATCCCCCGAAAATTAGCAACCCAGGCTAATGCGGCGAGTGGACCATAGCATCAACGATGTGACTAAAGATGCGTAACGGGAATAGCGGCTAGAGGCCCAGGTCGCCTAGTTCCTTGTACAGGTCGGCCCGCGGATGGCCCGGGCTCACCGGCACGGCCACGGTTTTGCCCGGCGATCCGCGGCCGGAATCGCCGGGACGCCCCTTCTGGCCCGGGCCCTGGGCACCCCGCCTGGCCCGGAAGATCCAGCCCGCGGCCAGGCCGCCGACCAGGCCGCCGAGGTGACCGATCCAGCTCACCCCGGGGGTACCGGGTATCGCCACGGTCAGGATGTAGGCGTACGAGAGCGCCATCACCACCGCGGCGAGCGCATCGATGAGGTTCCTGTCGATGACCCCCCGGGCCAGGACGTAGCCGAAGTAGCCGAAGATCAGGCCGCTGGCCCCCACCGTGAGGTCAGCGCTGCCCTGGAACAGCCAGACCGCCAGGCCGCTGGTGACCGCGACCAAGAGGGTCACGCCGAGGAACCTGACCACGCCGCGGTAGGCCGCGAGCAGGCCGAAGACGAACAGCGGGCCGGAGTTGCCCTCGATGTGATCCCAGTTGAAATGCAGGAACGGGGCGACGAAGATATCCGGCAGCCGGGCCACGTCGTGCGGCAGGATCCCGTAGCTGGCGTCGAGCCGGTAATGATCGGCCCAGTTCAGGACCTGCAGCGCCCAGATCAGCGCGATGAACCCGACCATCAGGAAGAAGGCCTTCCTGGCCTCGTCCACGTCGATCTCGGCGGACCGGCGCCGCGGGCGACGGGTGGCACCGCGGGTGGCCGTCGTCGGCGCGGAGGCGGGCCCGGAGGCAGGTTGACTAGACATGGACATATCTTCGGCGCTTTCGCCGCCTAGGTCCACTCGGGCTCCGGGTCTGCGGGTTCCGCTGGTTCAACGGCTGGGTCGCGCAGGTCAGCCACGGCCAGCCATGAAGGCCCGAGTTCCTCCCACCCCTCAAGCCCAGCCAGTAACGCCGAGTCACTCGCCAAGCTCGGTCTGGCCACCGCGGGCTATGTGGCCACCGCACCTATGGAACATTGGTCCGCATAGGACCGGCCCGTTGTGACACCGGGCCGGCCTCTTCGCGGACGGCGGTACTAGACTGCGTCCGATTTAGGGGTATATAGGCGTGTTTGATGGTCGGCTGGATGGCTGCCTGAGGGCCCGGTAGGCAGGCCAGCCCACCAGGGAGATGTTGCCAGCTCCACACCGGCCCGGCTATTGCGAGACGGCGGGGAGCCGGCCTCCGGCGGCCCGGCGGATGACATGCCGGCGGAACAGGTCGGCAGCGGGGAGCAGGCGGCGCTCGGCCGACCAGATCAGGAAGATCTCCCGGACCGCGCCGGCGTCGATGATCTCCCGGTAGACCACGGGTCCGGCCGCCGATTCGGGTGAACCCGCGCGCGGGGCGGGGACGACCGCGACGCCAAGGCCGGCGGCGACGAAGCCGCGCACGTTGGACAGGTCGTCGCCCTCGAAGATGACGGTGGGGAGGAATCCGGCCTGAGCGCACAGGTCATCGGTCCGCTGGCGCAGCGCCGAGGCTGGGCGCAGGCCGATGAAGGGATCCGAGGCGACGTCGGCGAGCCGGACCCGCGGCTGGCCGGCCAGGCGGTGCTCGCGCGGCAGCGCCAAGCGCAGCGGCTCGATCGCGATCAGCCGCGTGTGCACGGCCATATCGGGCTCATGGGGTGAGGTGTTCCCGGGCCTCTCGGGCCTCTCGGGTCGGCGGGTGCCGAGCTCGAGGTCGGCGTTCCCGCCGTCCAACGGCGCCGAACGCAGCTCATCGCGTACCTGGGTGAGCTGGAAACCGACCAGTGGATGTGAGGTACGGAAGCTGCGGGCCAGGTCCGGGACGAGCCAGGTGCCCAGCGATTGCTGGAAGGCCAGCGCCACGCTGCCGGTGTCAGGATCGATGAGCTGGTTGACGGCGGCGATGCCGTCGTCGAGCTGATGCAGCATCGCGTCCAGGTGCGGCTTGAAGACTGCCCCCGCGTGCGTCATCCGCAGCGTCCGGCCCGAACGGCGCAGCAGCGGCGTGCCGATCTGCTCTTCCAGCCGGGCCAGTGCCCGCGAGACACCCGACTGGGTGACCGGTTCCACCTCGCTGACCTCGGTCACCGTGGTGCCGTCGGCCACCTGCTGAAGCCAGCGCAGCGCATCGGTATCCATACCCATGACCTTAGATCATGCTTTAGTTGCAACCTAGTCATTGGACGCATAGTTCATGACGAGGAACACTGAAGGGGAAAGGAACTTGCTACTAGCTGAGGACACAACGTACATGCAGACGACAGCCCACCGACTTACGTCACTGTGGACCGCGGTCCGCACCCAGCTTCGTGACAGCCGCGACGCGCACGCCGCCGAGGCCGCTCTCGAGCGGGAACTCGCCAGCTACAACACCCCGGAAGCCCTCAACGACCTGCACGCGATCCTGGAACGGTACAGCGATTCCGAGACCGCGGGCATCCGCCGCATCCTGGCCTCCCAGCACAGCAACTGAAGACACAGCGCAGCCACTGAAGGGCTGAACTGGGGCAGCGTCGCCTCAGTCCGCGCCCGGCACCGGCCGGGTCTGGGCGGTGGAGCCGGGGGTCAGAACTGGTCTGATGAGGCGACCGCCTCCGTAACGGTGACCTCCGGCGGGGCTGGCGCGGCACCGACCGACCCGATGAAGGCCTGCAGTTCGGGGTTAGAGAAGAACTGCTGGAATTGCTCGACGCTCTCCCATTCGTCGACGAGCACGACGAAGCCGTCGCCGATCCCGAACCTGTGGTGAATCGCGCCCGCGGACCTGGACCCCTCGGCGATCTTGGCGAACTCGTCGGCCCGGTCGGTCAGGGCCTGGCGGAACTGGCCGGTGTCGCCCTGGAATTTCCCGATGACTAGCACACTCATGTCTGAATCGCGCAATACTCTCAATCCGGGATCTTTAGGGGCTGACCGCGAGGTGATCGCGCAGCTCGGCGAGGAACTTCTCGGGCTGGTCCAGGTGCGGGCCGTGGCCGGCGTCGTCGATCACCACCTCGCGGTACTGGCCGCCGGACGCGGCGTAGCCGAGCAGCACCGACCTGGTCTGCGCCACCATCGGCTGCGGTGGCCAGGTCTGGTCCCCCGGCCAGCCGGGGATCGCACCGAGCGAGCCCAGGTAGGCCAGGTCGTACAGGGACGTGTCGGAGACGATGACGTCGCCGGCGCCGCGCAGCCACAGGATGGGCGGCTTGGGTTCCAGCCCGGACAGGTCGGCGATCCGGAACATCGTGGGAGCCATGGTGTTGAGCACGCCGCGGTCGCCA
>Ga0302325_10030449_pt1 | contig 11126 bp, 16 predicted proteins | sample Palsa_T0_2_FD_201948 | JGI IMG/M metagenome (GOLD analysis project Ga0302325, IMG submission 201948) | Peat permafrost microbial communities from Stordalen Mire near Abisko, Sweden - Palsa_T0_2 | ecosystem: Environmental > Terrestrial > Soil > Palsa > Peat permafrost | place: Sweden: Abisko...
AGCGTGCCCAGCGTCGCACAAGACAGCGCGATCCACTTGTAGTGCGGACCGAGCGCACGGCCTGCCCGCCCTGACACGCCTGCCACGTCAGAATTAACCGTCATTGGACGGACATGCTCCCAACCTGAGACCCCGGTACTTGCTTTGCCTCAACTAACAATGACAGACCGTCCCACGTCGGCGCACCCCAGGCCAGGCGTGATTTTCAGGCCGGCTCATCGGGCTGCGCGCCCGCATCCTGCTCGCGCAGCCTGGCCACGCACTCCACGCTTCCGCAGGTCTGGCCGGACCCGAGGCGAGGCTTGCCGCACTGGCAGGGGCGCTTCGGCCGGGCCAGCCAGGCGGCGTGCGCCAGCAACTCGGTAGCGCCGTCATCACCGGGAACCGAGACGACAGGCCGGATCCGGCCGCCCGGCAGCGCAAGCCACTCCCGCGGCCTGTCGTCTGCCGCTGGGCGGCGCGGTACATAACCCATGACTCCATCTTCCCTGCTCTGGAGCCTACTCGCCTCTTTTGCCCCAGTCAGCGGCTGGGAGATGCACGGCGATCTCGCGGCCGAGCCGGAAGCCGGACGACAGCCCAAGGTTGTCCCCGCTCCAGAAGCTGCCCGGGTCATACCGGCCCGGACGGCGGGCTCCGGGTAGCAGCCCCATGGCCTGATAGGTCACCGCCAGCACCTGCGCGCAGTAGGCCGTCTCCAGTCTGGCGCCGGCGTCCTGGTGCCCGGGGACGGGCACGCGGCCGATCAGCCACCGGGAGGCGAGCTGGGCGGTAGAGGGGAACGGGGTGCCATCAAGCCGCGCGATCGTCCGCAGCACGGCGTCTTCCATCTCACCGGTCACCACCGGGTCCAGCTGGCGCAGCCACGCCCGCTGACCGTACCGGCCGGCCCAAACGCTGACCGCAGCGCGCAAGTCATGCAGCTGGACCCCGCGATGACGGGCTCCGGTCCACACATCGGGCAGCGAACGCCCCAGCTCGGCGTGCCACATCAGCGGCGGCAGGTCCTCAATGACGACCGACATGCCCACATGGTTGACCGGGCTATTGGTCGCAACCTGGATCGCACGGTCGGCCACCGTGTGCCCGCGAAACAGCCACACGTCGCCGGTGCGGGCCAGATCGACTGCCTCATCGAGGCTGATACTCGCGGCGGACATGCTCTAACCTAAGCAGATGCGCTGGCTCAAGATGCTGGGACTGGCCGCCTTCGCAGGCGTGGCCGCCACCGGGGTGGTGATCATCCGCGACCAGCGGCGCCGTAGCGCCTACACCCCCGACGAGGTCAGGAATCGGTTGCACGCCCGGCTGGCCGAAACCCCCGCAGCCCGCGACTAGTACAAGGGGCCTCACCCGCACCCCGGTGTCATGTTCTCGGGCCGGTCACCGTGTCTCGCTGCCATTGCCGTCTTGCGTCGCGCGGTGGAGCTCGGCGTCGATCACATCGACACCGCCCAGTACTACGGCCCTGACGTCGCCAATGAACTGATCCGGACGGCGCTGCATCCCTACCCGGCCGGGCTGGCCCTGGTCAGCAAGCCTGGCCGTTGACCACCTCACCGTCGTCAACCTGCGCCTCATGGACGGTGCGCCGCCCGGCCAGTACTTCGATGACCAGCTCGCATGTGGGCCGCGGTCAGGGACCACCTCGACGTCACCGAGCACGCGGCCGCTCCCGTGATCGCGAAGTACACCGGCGTGCTGGGCGGTGCCGACATCGATATTTTCACCTGGACCACGACGTTCGCGATCATGCAGTCGATTCGCCTCGACCGCGGCCCCAGCGGCCCGGTCCATCCCTGACCGCGCCACCTAGACCGGGATCCCGCACCACACCCGGGACAAGGTCTATGAGGAAGGCGAGCGTGAGGACGGTTCCGGTGCCGAGGGCGACGCCGCCCACCGTGTCGGTGAAGTAATGCCAGCGCAAGCCGATGACCCCAACCGCCACGAGGGCTGTGACCGCGCAGGCGGCGACCACGAGCGCGGCACGGGCCACGCGGGTCGCGGCCCCCCGGGCGGGGTCGTGCAGCAGGACGCCGAGGACCGTGGCCAGGGTCATGGCGGACGCAGCGTGCCCGCTGGGGAAGGACAGCTGGCCGAAATGCGTCCGGTCGACGAGGTGCTTGAGCACCCGATCGTCCAGGAACGCGGTCACCGGAACCGCGGTCACCGCGAGGATCGCGCCATTCGGCCGCCTGGCAATCAGGCAGCCGACGGCTATGGCGATGCTAACGACGATGAGCGGGATGGTCGACCCGGGCAGCGCCAGCCAGGGCAGGACGCCCCGGTGACCGCTGAAGGACGCGACCATCGCCGCGTCCACGACGGAATCGAGCCGGTCCGGCCGTGCCTGCTCTCTGAGCAGGAGGCCGAGCGTGACGATGACGATCGCGCACGCGGCCAGCACCGGCCAGGCCCGGGTTCGCCGGGCGTCCCTCAGCAATGGCCTGCCGCGGCGCCGCATCCTTGCCTCCCTCGCCCTGGCATCACAATCTACGCCGACGCCCGAAGCTCTGGCGGCAGCCCGAGGCTCAGTTCCAGAAGGACGGTTCAAGCCCCTCGGCTACCTCCAGCTCTTACGCCGCGCCGACCCGGCCCGCCGACGATCCCGGGTACTTCATCGCCGACGATCCCGGCCAACGAGCAGAAGAGCGCCGGGGGCTAGCGCGCTGTCCAGCCGCCGTCGACCATGATCGTCTCGCCGGTGATCAGCGAGGCGGCGGGGGATGCCAGGAACACCACGACGCCGGCCACCTCGATGGGTTCTCCGATGCGGTGCAGGGCGGCGATCCGCTCGATGACGTCCGTGCGGAACTGGGGGTCCGACAGCGCGGCCTCGGTGCCTGGCGTGTGAATGAACGTGGGGGCCACCGCGTTCACGGTGATCCCGTGCTGGCCCCATTCGACGGCCAGGCAGCGGGTCAGGTGCGCGATGGCGGCCTTGGTCATGCAGTAGACCGATTCCCCCGGCAGCGCGACCGCGCCCGCCTGAGAGCCGATGTTGATGATCTTCCCGGACTCCTGACCGATCATGACGCGCCCGGCGGCCTGGCTGGCCAGGAACGTCCCCGCGGCGAGCGCCAGCGCGATAGCCCGGCCCAGTCCGCGGGCGGCGCCGGTCACGAGCGCGATCTGGCCCTCCAGGTCGAATCTCGGCAGTACCGGCATCTCCGCTCCCCACTAGTCGATCGCTGCAGTTGACGCTCGGTGGCGCTCGCACCACGATTATGACGACTGTCGCCTAGCAGGAGGGGACCCCATGATCCTGATCACCATCAAGTTCCAGATCCGGCCGGAAAAGATCGACGAGTGGGTGGCGCTGGCCGACTCCTACGCCAGGGACGTCAATACCGAGGACGGCTGCCTGTTCTTCCAGTTTGCCCGGAGCCTCGACAACGACAGCGAGTTCGTCTGCATCGAAGGCTTCAGGGATGCCGAGGCGGGCGCCGCGCACGTTAAGCACTCCTACGTGAAGAAGTTCTTCGATACCGCACCCGACTTGGTGGCCGTGCAACCGCAGATTATCTACATCGACGCCCCGCATGACGGCTTCGGCCCGATGGGCGAGATCCAGCCTCGCTGACCGCGCGGGCATGAGCGGGTCAGGATCCCTCGGCCAGCGCCGCGAGCCGGTCGAGCGAGGCCCTGAGCATGTCCGTCGTCGTCGACCGGGCTCGCGTGATCCGCGGCTCGGGCGAGTCGTCGGGCAGCCCGGTCCAGTCGTAGGTGTGGGTGACCAGCGTGCGCGTCTCGTCGACGGGCTCGAGTTCCCACCGCCACAGGTGCCCGGCCGGCTCCTGCCCCACGTCGCCGGGCATCCACGCGATCAGCCGTCCCTCGGTGAACTCGACCACCCGGTTGTCGCGGACGCTGCCGGAACCGAGCGTCATCACGAAAATCTGACCGACCCCGTGGACGCGCTGCCCCGGAGCCGCCTCGCCCAGGTTGTCGTTACCGTCCCAGCTCGGCTGCACCGCCGGATCGGCGATCAGCTCGAAGATCGTCCCCGCGTCGGCCTTGATCTCGCGGCTGGCGGTGAGTATCCGCGCTTGCGCCTCTTGAGTCGTCATGCCCCCATCCAAGCACCTCGCCACCAGGGGGCGCGCCCCAATATCGACGGTTATGAAGCGCACATCAGGGGCCGGGCCGGGTCGAGCTGGAGGATCGCATCCTGCAGCAAGCCGGCCAGGCTGCGCGGGCTGCGCCCGCTGTAGACCGGCGAGGCGGGGTCGGTCAGCAGGACGCTGGCCGCGGCCACGCCCCGGGCGCCGACCGGCAGCGGCGCGGTCAGGCGTTCCACCAGCTCCCGGATGGCGGGCTCGGCGGCGAGGATGGCGGCGGCTCGCAGCGGCACCGGCGCGACGCGGCGGGACGGGGCCCGCCGGGCCACCCGTAGCAGGTGGTCCCAGTTTCCGGCCAGCGCGATGCGGCGCGGGAGCGACACGATGCGCTGGGCGCGCGCGGCCAGCAGCCGGCTCGATTCCGGCGCCCAGCCCGCGGCCAGCTGCTGGTCGAGCGAGGCGCCGCGCGCGCGTGCCAGCAACCGGTCGGTCAGCCGGCCCGGCTGTATGACCATCGGGTCGCCGAGGGCGAGCGCGCGGGTGGAGGAGAAGTCTGCGTTGTTCATACCTCCAGCCTGCGCGTTGCTTGTCCGAGCCGAAAGTGGCATTATTGACATGGTGCACGACGATACTGCCAACCTGATCGACCACCCGGAAACCGCCCCGACCGCCCCGACCGTGGCGATCGTCGTGTTCGACGGCGTCACGATGTTCGAGCTCGCGGCCGCCCACGACGTCTTCGGCACCGAGGTCACCACGGCGTCCGGCGCGCCGCTTTACCGGGTCCTCGTCTGCGGTCCGACGCCGTCGGTCACGACCGACATGCGGCTCCGGATGGAGGTTCCGCACGGCCTCGACGCCCTCGCCTGCGCGCAGACCGTGGTCGTGCCGCCGCCCTTGACTCCGGATGAGGTGCCGGCCGAGGTACTGGACGCGCTGCGCCGGGCCCGGGAACGCGGGCAGCGCATCCTGTCCCTGTGCACCGGCGCGTTCGTCCTCGCCGCGGCCGGGATTCTCGACGGGCACACGGCCACCACGCACTGGGCGGAATGCGACGACCTGGCGCGCCGCTATCCCCGTGTCCGCGTCGACCCGGGGGTGCTCTACGTGGACGAGGGCGACCTGCTCACCTCGGCCGGCAGCGCCGCCAGCCTGGACCTGTGCCTGCACGTGGTGCAGCGCGACTACGGCACCGAGGTCGCCACCAAGGTCGCCCGCGACCTGGTGATCCCGCTGCACCGGGCCGGCGGTCAGGCCCAGTACATCGAGACGCCGGTACCGGAATCCAGCAGCGGCGACCTGTTCGCCGACACGATCAGCTGGCTGCAAGCCAACCTCGACCAGGAGGTGACGGTCGCCGACCTGGCCGCGCGGGCGGCCATGAGCCCCCGCACGTTCGCCCGGCGGTTCCCGGCCAGCACCGGAACCACGCCGCTGACGTGGATCGTCAAGGAACGGGTGCGGCTGGCGCAGCGGCTGCTGGAGACGACCGACCTGCCGGTCGACGTAATCGCGGGCAAGAGCGGCTTCGGCACCGCCGACAACCTGCGCAAGCACTTCGGCCGCATCCTGCGGACCACGCCGCAGTCCTACCGCCGCACCTTCCAGGCCCCCAAAAGCCCAGAAAGCCCGGAAAGCACGAAAAGCCGAGCTGCTCAGGCCGGCTGATCGGCCTGCAGCTGCTTGACCATCTCAAGCGCCTCGTTCACGTGCCCGCCGATGTTGGTCATCGAGTTGAACGTGTTCCTGATCGTGCCCTGGCGGTCGATCACGTAGGTGACCCGCCCGGGGATCAGGCCCAGCGTGGCCGGCACTCCGTAGAGCTTGCGGACCTTGCCGCCCTGGTCGGCCAGGAGCGTGAACGGCAGGTTGTGCTTGCCCGCGAAGGCGGCGTGCTTGTCGGCCGAGTCGGAGCTGACGCCGATGACCTCGGCCCCGGCGTCGGTGAAGGCCTCGTAGCTGTCACGGAAGGCGCAGGCCTCGGCCGTGCAGCCGCTGGTGTTGTCCTTGGGGTAGAAGTACAGCACGACGACCCGCTGGCCGAGCCGGTCGGACAGCCGTACCTGCTCACCGGACTGAGCCGGAAGCGTGAAATCGGGTGCCTTGTCGCCAGCCTTGACAGAATTCGCCATTTCAGCCTCCGAGTAGTCACGAATGAGCCTACTTAATGAGCCTACTTGGCCTACCAGCGCGTCAGCAGCGCCGCCCCGGCCTCGTACCCGCCGACGTTGGTCACCGCCGCCACCTGCGCGTGAGCGACCGGCCGGCCGCCGGCCTCGCCCCGCACCGCCTCCGCCACATGGCCGAAGGCCGCGTGCAGCCGCCCGCCGGAGAGCTGCCCGCCCCAGGTGTTGAGCGGCAGCTCGCCGCCCCGGGAGATCCGCGTCCCGCCCTCCACGAACGCGCCTGCCTCGCCCGGGCCGCAGAACCCCATCGCCTCCAGCCACCAGACGCACTCGATGGTGAACCCAACTTCCTCTACCGCTGCGCCGACGACGAGCTGATCCAGGTCTGGTTCGGCGGCAAGGGCATGTACGCCGCGCTGCTGTCGGTCCTCGGCGACGAGCCAAGCGCGGAGGGCTACTACGCCGACCAGATGACCGGCCTGTCCGTCCGCCGCGCCGACAGCGGCCACGACGACGTGCTGCTCGGCTCGCCCGTCACGCTGGTGCGGCGGAGCAGAAATTCACATTCAGTCATGAGTAACGGACCGTTGCTCCGCCTCCCAGCGAAAACATTGGACCCACCCGCGGCTTGCTGGCCGGAGTGCGCGTGGTCGACTTCTCCGCCTACGTGGCCGGCCCGCTGGCGGGTCCGGGCGGCTGGACCTGGCGTCGATGGTCTCCCGCCGCATCAAGCTCGACGGGGTCAACGACGGCATCGCGCTGACCGCCCGCGCCGAGGGGGTGCGGACGGTCATTGTCTGAGCCCGTTTGATGTTGTTTGAGGCCTCGTCTTAACGCACGAAATCATTTCGATTGCACAGCACGGAACATTGCAGAGCACCAAACATGGTGCTATCGCCATAATTTGGCTTGTGATGAGCGCTGACGGCAGTGGTGATCACGAGGCTTTCGGTTCCCGGCTGCGGGCGAGCCGTCTGGCGGCGGGGTTGTCGCAGGAGGAACTGGCCAGCCGGTCCGGGGTCAGCGTCCGGGCGATCAGCGATCTGGAGCGGGGCCGGACTCGGTGGCCGCATCCGGATTCGGTGGACCGGCTGGCTGAGGCGCTTGGGCTGGGTGGCGCGCAGCGGGCGGAGTTTGTCGCGCGGGCGGCCCGCCGCCTGGCCGGCCCGGGTGCGGGTGCGGGTGCGGCGGCGGGGGTGCGGTACTCGCTGCCGCCGGATACGGCCGCGTTCACCGGGCGGCAGGCCGAACTCGACCGCATCATCGCCGCGGTTACCGGCACTGCGGTTACCGGCACTGCGGGATCGGGCGGGGTGGTGGCGATCCACGCGATCGGCGGGATGCCCGGGGTCGGCAAGACCGCGCTGGCGATGCATGCCGCGCACGTGCTCAAGGACCGGTTCCCTGACCGGCAGCTGTTTTTCAGCCTGCACGGGCACACCCCGGGCCGCGATCCGGTGGCTCCGGGGGCGGCGCTGGCCGGGCTGCTGGCCGCGACCGGCCTGGATGCCCGCTCTCTGCCCGCTGGCCTGGAGGGCAGGGCCGCGCTGTGGCGGGACCGGACGGCCGGGCAGCGGGCGCTGCTGGTGCTTGATAACGCGGCCAGCAGCGCCCAGGTCGCCCCGCTGCTGCCGGGTGGCGAGGGCTGGCTGGTGCTGGTGACCAGCCGCCGCCACCTCGGCGACCTGCCCGCGGCCGTTCCCCTGCTGCTTGAGGTCCTCCCACCAGAGCAGGCGGAGGCAATGTTCATCCGGCTGGCTCCCCGCGCCGCCGACGGCCCGGCCGGGGCGGTCACGGAACTGGTACGGCTGGCCGGGTGCCTGCCGCTGGCCATCTCCCTGCTGGCCCGGGTCTACGCCCGGCACCCGTCCTGGACGCTGGCCGACCTGGCCGCCGAGACCCGCGCGGGCATGCTCACCCTGGCGGCGGAACACGACAGCGTCGGTGCCGCGTTCGGGGTGTCCTACCGGCACTTGGACCCGGTCCGGCAGGAGTTCTTCCGCCGCCTGGGGCTGCACCCGGGCACCACCATCGACGGCTACGCCGCCGCCGCGCTGGCCGACAGCAGCCTGGAGGAGGCCGAACGCGAGCTGGATGCCCTGCACGGCGAGGGGCTGCTGGCCGAGGCCGGCTACCGCCGGTACGGGATGCACGACCTGATCCGCCGTTACGCCCGCGATCACGCCGCCGCGATCCCCGCCGCCGACAGCGGCCGGGCGCTGGACCGGCTGCTCGATTACTACCAGCATGCCGGTGCCATCGCCGAGGCCCACCTGTCCCGCCAGACCCGGCCCGCCCCGGCCCCGGCCGGTCTCCGGCCGCCGCCGGGGCCGGCCCCCGACCTGGGCGACGCCGCCGCGGCGCTGGCCTGGGCCCGGGCCGAGCGGGACAACCTGCTGGCCTGCCTGGACCACGCCACCGGAGCCGGCCGGCACGCCCGGGTCATCGCCCTGACCGCCGCCATCGCCGTCCTGCTGCGGCGCGACGGGCCCTGGGCCGACGCCATCGCCCGCCATGCCGCCGCCGCGCAGGCCGCCCGGCACCTCGGCGACCGGCTCGGCGAGGCCAGCGCCCTCACCGAACTCGGCGTCCTGCGCCGGATGACCGGCCAGTACCCGGCCGCGGCGCAGGCACTGGACGAGGCGCTTGGCATGTACCGCGGCGTCGGCAGCCGCCTGGGCGAGGCCAACGCCCTCAGCGAGCTGGCGGTCGTGCGGCGGGCCACCGCAGCGTACCCGGAGGCGGCCCGGGCGCTGGACGAGGCGCTGGGCATCTACCGGAGCATCGGCGACCGCCTCGGCCAGGCCACCGCCCTCAGCGAGCTGGCGGTCGTGCGGCGCGCCACCGCGGCCTACCCGGAGGCGGCCCGGGCGCTGGAAGAGGCGCTGGGCCTCTACCGGGGCATCGGCAACCGCATCGGCCAGGCCAGCGTCCTGAACGTGCTCGGGATCGTGCGCCGGATGACCGGCGACCACCCGGCGGCGGCCCGGGCACTGCAGGAGTCACTCGACATCTACCGCGGCGTCGGCAGCCCCCTCGGCCAGGCCAACGTCCTCAGCGACCTGGGGGTCGTCTACCGGATCACCGGCGACCACCCGGCCGCGGCCCGGGCACTGCAAGAAGCACTCGACATCTACCGCAGCATCCGCGACCGGGTCGGCGAGGCCAACGCCCTCAGCAACCTGGCGGCCGTGCGCCGGATCGCCGGCGACCATCCGGCGGCCGCCCGCGCCCTGGACGAGGCGCTGGGCATCTACCGCAGCACCGGCGACCGCGGAGGCGAGGCCGAGGCGCTGAACGAGGCGGGGACGCTGCACCGGGCCCGCGGCGACCTCGGCGGCGCCGCGGCGTATCACCGGCAGGCCCTGGACCTGGCCCGGGAGATCGACAGCGCCTGGGACGAGGCGCACGCGCTGGCCGGCCTGGGCCGCTGCGCCCTGGCCGCCGGCCGTCCGGCCGACGCGCAGCACGGCCTGCGGCAGGCACTGGAGATCTTCCAGCGGATCGGCGCCGCCGAGGCCGCCGATGTTGCCGTCGAACTGGGCAACGTCACCGCGACGGGACCGGCAACCGGGCCGTGACCGGGGGTTTCCGGTAGCAATGGCGGGCGTTAAGTCTGGCCCGCGGCTTGATTCTGCCGGTCGTTCCTCCGGCTGTAGCGCGTGGTCACCGCCCGCCGGTTAGCGGAAGATCTGATCGTGAACTGCCGACAGGACGCTCGCGATGGCCGCGGTCTGGCCGCCGCCGCTTGTTCGAGCTGACGGCGTCGGTAACGGGGATTTACGGAGGCATTGCATGAAATTTCACCGTGCCACAAAATTTAACTCTGCCACGAAATTTAACTCTGCCACGGCAGTAGTGGTCACTTTTACCGCAGCCGGATTCATTGTCGCTGGCTGCTCGTCGAATTCGAGCAGCGGCTCGGCCACCGCTCCCGCCGCCACTCCGGCGGCCAGTTCCAGCGCGCAGCCCGCGTCCCCGTCTGCCAGCCCGTCCTCCTCGCCGCCGGCCCGAGCGGCCGGCGGCGCCACCTGCCAGACCGCGAGCCTCGGCTACGCCCTGGGCGCCGCCAGCGGGACCTCATCCCAGCGGACACAGGTCATCAACCTGACCAACAAGGGATCGTCCGCGTGCACGCTCGACGGCTTCCCCGGCGTGAACATGGTCGGCGCCGCCAACGGCCAGCAGGACTACACCTGGTCACTGGTACGCCAGTCCGTCAGCTACTCGACGGTGACACTGCAACCGGGCGGGACCGCGCACTTCGGCCTCGTCTACCTGCCCGGCACCTCGGGCAACACCAACATCGCGGTGACCAAGCTGATCATGACCCCGCCCAACGACTACACCCAGGCCGAATTGACCTGGAGCCAGTCCGTGGTCCTCCAGGACGCCGCGACACACCCGGGGACATACATCACCCCGGTCACAGCCGGCTCCTGACCCGCCCACAGAGCGGTCACAGCACCCGATTCTGCCGGTCATCCTTCCGGTCATACTGCCTGGTCACGGACCGCGGGTTAGTGGAAGATCCGGTATTGGTACGCGGAACACCTGGCCTGGCAGCTGTCGGCCAGCCTTGCAGGACCTTCATCAGGGGCCAAGACGAAGGTTAAAGAATGCAACAACGTATCTCTGTAAGGGTTCACTCCGATGATCCCGTCGTCCGCGGCGGCGTCGTGAGCATGTTGCGGGAACAACCCGAGCTGGTCCTGTGCGAGGACGGGGATCAGCCGGGTGACGGGGTGCTCGTGTTCTGCGTGGACTCGGTGGACGAGGGGGCGCTCGCCGTCCTGCGCAAGCTCTGGGGGAACGGCCGGGCGCAGACGCTGCTGATGGTCGGGCAGATCCGGGAGGCTGAGCTTTTCGACGCGCTTGAGTGCGGGGTGGTGGCGGTGGTGCGGCGCCGCGAGGCGTCGCCCGAGCGGGTCGTGCG
>Ga0302325_10030450_pt1 | contig 11126 bp, 11 predicted proteins | sample Palsa_T0_2_FD_201948 | JGI IMG/M metagenome (GOLD analysis project Ga0302325, IMG submission 201948) | Peat permafrost microbial communities from Stordalen Mire near Abisko, Sweden - Palsa_T0_2 | ecosystem: Environmental > Terrestrial > Soil > Palsa > Peat permafrost | place: Sweden: Abisko...
CGTGCCGCAGTCTGGCTCAAGCGCCTGGCGCCCTACAGCCTTCTGGAATACGGTATGCGCACCTACTACAACCTTGGCGGCTAAGAGAAATTACTCGATCCGAATATCCCCCGAACCGGTCTGGGCTTTGACCGTGGGCCCGCCACCGTTGATCGTCCCATTGACATGGTGCTTATCGGAAACATGCGTAGTCAACGGAGGATCCGACTTGACCGACCCTGACCCGGTCTCGGCATCCAGCGTGAAGTGCGCGTTGCCCACCCGCATGGTGATATCCCCTGACCCGGTCTCCAGCTTCAACGGCGACGTCGGTTGCCCGCCGATGTCGAGCGAACCCGATCCGGTCTCTGCCTTAACCGCCCCTTGTACGTTTTCCAGCTTGATAGAACCAGACCCGGTAGAGGCAACCACGTCGCCCGCCGACAGGAGTTGTGCCCGCACTTCGCCCGATCCGGTCTCCAGCGTCGTCGAGCCCATCAGGTTGGTCGCCTCGATGCTTCCCGATCCGGTCTCGAGGCGCGAGCCGGCGCCCAGCTTGTCGGCGTTAATCGATCCCGAGCCAGTATGGGCCCGGACCGTTCCTTTGAGATTCGAGAGCTGAAGGTCGCCCGAGCCACTCTCCGCCACCAGCATGGTGTTGGCCGGCGTCGTAACCTCGTAATCGATGTTCACATGGCGGCCATTATCGTCGTTGTGCTGCTCGCCCACAGTGATGATGTTGCCAGCCTGGTTGATCGGAGGATTGTCGGCAACTCTCGCGACCGCCTCATCCGACGAACCGCCCCACCAGCTGCTGTTGCCCTTGACGTGGCCAACGATATGTACCTGGTTGTCTGAGCCGGGCGACACGTGGATAGAGCCGGAGCCGGTCGATATGTGCAGCGTCACCGGCCCATTCACGGTAAGCGTGCGGTCAAAAGACTTCTCCGCGGCAAATGCGGCTGCCGGGAGAGAAAGAGCCATGGCAACCAGGATGCCGGCTGCGGCTTTGCGGTTTAGGGTCCATTGCGTTGCGATCATCGTTGCCCTCCTTTGGGCGGTAGACCCGGCCGTTCGCGCGGCGCGTTCTACGGTTGCAGATAAACGGTCTGTCCTTCACTGAGGCCAGAGAGAATTTCGGTGCGGCTGCCGTTGGCGATTCCTGCCTTCACGGCGACGCGCCGCAGTCCGTTGCGGGCTTTGCTCTCGGGTACGTCCACGAAAGCATTTTTCTGGCTGTCGTACACCAGGGCCTGCTCCGGAACAGATAGGGCATCCTTGTGTTCCTGGTTGAGTATTTCCGCGTTCGCCGTCATGTTGGCTTTGATCTCATGGTTCGGGTTGTCGATCGAAACCCGAACCTCGAAAGTGGTGACGTTGTCTTTCTCCACCCCGAGGGGGGCGATCCGCGTTACCTTGCCGGCAAACGTTTTGTTTTTGAACGATTCGATGCGGATTCGCGCCGCCTGCCCCATGTACACGGAGGCGATATCCGCCTCATCCACTTTGCCGTTTACGTAAACCTGGCGTGTGTCCCCAATCGTCATAACCAGCGTGGCCGTCGACCCCAGGACCAGGATCGAGCTGACCGCGTCGCCCACCTCAACATCCCGCGAGAGCACCTCGCCGTCGATAGGCGAAGTGAGGGTCGTATAGCTAAGCTGTTCTTCAAGCGACTTCAGGCTGGCCTCGTTCTGTGCCACCTGCGCTTGTGCCTGGTGCAGCTTGGCGCGGTCCACGTCGATCTGCGCGATTGCGACATCTTTCTTGTTAAGCGCGGAGAGGTAATCGCGATTGGCGTTGTCCATGCCCTGCTGCGAGACGATGCCTTCTTTGATCATTTCCCGGTTACGTTGCAGGGTCGCATAGTACATGGGCAGGTCGGGAGCAGCGGCATCCACTTTATCGTGCTCGATGCTGGCTGCGGCGCTGGTGACGTTGGCCTGCGCGGCCTGCAGCGTTGCCCGCTGGGCCTCGACCTCGGCCATAATCTCCTGCCGGTCAAGCTGAGCCAGCAACTGGCCTTTGTGCACGTGTTGATTGATATCCACGTAGAGGTTTTGCACGATTCCGCTGGCCTTCGATTTCAATTCGATCTTGGTAATGGGCTGCACTTTTCCGGTAGCTACAACGCTTTGATCGATCTCTCCCCGGGTCACTTTATCCAGTCGGCTGGGATCGAAGTGCGTCCCGCCCCGCCGCATGCCCACTCCGGCAACAACCGCAATCAGAGCGACGGCGAGCAAACTGCCCCAAATCCAGATTCGCCTTCGTTTGTGCTGCGCCGCCACAAGTCCCCCACCCCAAAACCTACCCCAAAATCAACCAATGTATTATTTGATACGCAGCCGGCCCGGGGATGGTTCCATTCACCGGGTCGCGCTTGACCCGTTCCGTCGTTCACCATTGTAAAGACCGCTACACCTGGAGGCTGGCGGCCGCTTCCGCAATACCTTCCCCGGTATCATGACGGAATGGGTCACGCGTTCGTCCACCTTGGTGCGGCCAGGGCTGTCCGTTTCCTAAAGAAACGCACTCCAACCTGCCTGGTTTCTGCCCCCAATGATTGAGCTGATGCTTTTCCGGATGGTTTCCGTCGCCCTGCTGATTCTGGCGAACGGTTTCTTCGTGGCGGCCGAGTTTGCCCTGGTAAGTGTGCGTGAGACGCGCATTGAGCGGTTGATTGCCCTGGGGCGGCCTGGCGCGAGAGCGGTTCGTCGTCTGCAAGACAACATGGACGACTTTCTGCCCGCAGTGCAGCTGGGCGTGACCCTGTGCAGCCTGGCCCTGGGTTGGATCGGTGAGCCTGTCGTGGCCGCCCTCTTTGAGAACTGGTTCGAGGGCATGCCCCACGCCAGGGTCTACGCCCACCTGATGGCGGTGCCGATTGCCTTTGCGTTGATTACCTACCTGCACGTGCTGCTGGGTGAGTTGGTGCCCAAGTCCCTGGCGCTGCGCAAGGCAGAAATTTTGGCTGTTGCCGTGGCCGGACCCATGGACGCCTTCATCCTGGTCACCCGCCCCGCAGTGCGTCTCATGAAGTGGTCGGCGCGCGTCGTGATGCGCCTTTTCGGCATGGAGATGATGCAGGGAGGCGAGGTCCATTCCCCGGAAGAGCTGAAACTGATCGCAACCGCTGCCCGCAGAATGGGCATGCTCCCGGCGTTCCAGGAGTCTTTGATTCACCGCGCGGTTGAGCTCAACAGCGTGCCCACTCGAGAGATCATGACTCCCCGGCAACGCATTTTTTCCTTGCCTCAGGACATGTTGCTCGAAGACGCAAATGCGCGCGTGGTCGAGGAACAGCACTCCCGCATCCCCGTGTACGATCCGCTGCGCGGTCCGGAGCATATCGTCGGCGTGGCTTATGCCAAAGACCTTTCCCGCCTGATGCACTTCCGCATGACCGCGCAAACCCGCTTCGCTCGTGCTCCCTTTACGGAACTACGGCTGGGCCAGGTGATGCATGACGTGCTTGTCGTCCCTGAAACCAAGCCGGTCCTCGACCTGCTGAGCGAGTTTCAGCAGCGAAGACGGCATATCGCGATCGTGGTCGACGAGTATGGCTCAACCGTAGGTCTGGTCACCGTAGAAGACGCGCTGGAACAAATCATCGGCGAGGTCGAGGATGAGTTTGATATCGGCCCCCGGGCCGCCCTGCAAACAACTTCGGGCGCCGTGGTCCTCGACGGCGGCGTGAACCTGCGTGATCTTGAGACGCAAATGAACTGGCACCTGCCACGCAGCGGAGGGGTTGAAACCCTGGCAGGTTTCTTGCTGAGCCGGCTGGGGAAGATCCCGACGGGTGAAGAGACCGTGGACTTTGAAGGAAGAAGGTTTACGGTATTGGAAATGAGCAATCATCGCATCAGCCAGGTGCGCGTGGAACGTCTGGAACCTCAGCCGGACCAGGCGGAAGGTCCAGAGAAGACGGGTGCCGTCAAGACGGGCGTGGTAGCGCGAGGGCAGCGTGACCCCGGTAAGAGCGAAGGTTAGGCGGGTGAATTGGTAGCGCTGTTCAAACGATTGTTATATATCCTGCCGGTCATCTGGCTGGTTGTCTCGATGGTCTTTTTGCTCATCCACCTGGTGCCGGGCGACCCGGTACAGCAGATGTTGGGCGAAGGCGCGACCGCTTCCGACCTGTCGGCGCTGCGTCATCAATACGGGCTCGACGCGCCGCTGAGTGAGCAATACATCCATTACTGGCGCGGCGTGCTCCACGGAGACCTGGGCAGGTCACTGCGCCTCAACGATTCCGTGTCGCACCTGGTATTGACCCGCTACCCATACACGCTGGAGCTGACCGTGGCCGCGCTGCTGCTGGCTTTGCTCCTCGCCATCCCGGCCGGCGTGTTGGCTGCGTTGCGCCGGGCCCGATGGGAAGACAGTGCCGTCGGAGTGGTGAGCCTGCTGGGGCTGTCCTTCCCCAGTTTCGCCCTGGGCCCCATCCTCATTTTGTTGTTTTCCATCAAGCTCGGATGGCTCCCCGTCTCCGGCGCCGGTTCGTTTGCCCACCTGGTACTGCCCGCAATCACCATGGGTGGCAGCCTGGCCGCCATTCTTACCCGCATGGTGCGCACCGCAATGCTGGAGGAGTTGGGCCAGGACTACATCCGCACTGCGCGCGCCAAGGGCTTATCCGAGCATGTGGTCGTTTACCGGCACGCGCTGCGCAACGCGATCATCCCGGTAATGACGCTGGTGGGCTTGCAATTTGGTGCGCTGCTTGCCGGCGCGATTGTCACCGAAACCATCTTTTCCTGGCCCGGCATCGGCCGCCTCACCGTCTCCGCCATTTCCAACCGCGATTACGCCCTGGTGCAAGGCTGCATCCTGGCCGTCGGCATCACCTACGTCCTGGTCAACCTGCTCACCGATTTGCTCTACACCGTAGCCAATCCCAGAATCCGAAGCTAACCGGTCCTCACCACGCGTCACCTCCAGTCCCGAAGGGACGGCTGAAAGTAGCCCAGGACGAAGTCCTGGGTGGTTAGGCGCCATGAACGAGTCCCGAAGGGACGGCTGAAAACCACCCGACGACTTGTCATCCCATCACAACAAACCTCACCGCTCACCCCTTCTGGGCAAAAATCCCAGCAAACGCCTGCCGATGTCCGGCGAAGATAACGAACCACAGTACAGCCGCGAACAGAGCCGGCGGCAAACCCGATGGCGCCATCGTTGAATGGAACACAAGAATATTGACGATCACCGGACCAAGAAGAACCAGTGCCAGCGCTACGAATTGACCTGAGAGCAGCAGTACTGCGCCCACGATCTCCACCAGCAACACGACCGCAAGGTAGTGCGAAACAAAAAGAGCCCCGACGTACTGCCCGGCAACGCCAGTAGGCATCGGCATGTGCAAAAAGTTGAGAAACCCGTTCAGTCCAAAGACCAAAAACAACAGGCCCAGCAGGATGCGTGCGACAAGAACAGCAATTTTCATGATCTTCCTCTTTCTATGGGCTGAGAGCGGCTTTTCCCTCGGGAAAAGCCGCTCTCAGCAACGTTAGACAGCGATACTTCTCACCGTTTCCAGATGGGGTGCCAGAAACTGGCCGCGGTCGACGGTGCCCGACCGAAGCTGGGCCGTACCGCCCGCGGTCACAAACGTCACGTTCGTAATGCCGATGAAGCCGAGTATGGTGCGCAGGTAAGGTTCGACGAAGTTGAGCGCGGCCATGGGCGTACCCGCATCGTAAACTCCCCCGGTCGCGAGGAGAACGGTCGCCTTTTTCCCAACCAGCAGACCCGCGGGTCCGTTTGCCCCATAGGAAAAGGTCTTTCCGCCACGGACGATCTGGTCAATCCACAGCTTGAGGACAGAAGGGATACTGAAATTGTGCATCGCCACGCCGAATACGTACTCATCGGCTGACTCCAGCTCGGCAATGCAGTCGTTTGAATAGGAGAGCAACGCCTTTTGTTCCGGCTGGAGCGCATCCTCTGCGGTGAAGATTGCGTAGATGTAGGTCTGATCCACGGGTTTCGCGGGATTGGCGGCCAGGTCACGTTGAATCACTGTGCCTGCCGGGTGCGCGATCTTCCATTTGGTGACGAACTCACGAGTCAATTCGCGGCTCACCGAGCTCGCCAGGGGGCTTGAATCCAGTTGTAAAAGTGTCGCCATAAAGACTCTCTCCATAACAACATGCGTTGTTTATGCTTCGCCTGTCGTTGAGTGTATAGACGACGGTCGTCGTTTTTCCGATTCTTTTTAATAGAAATGAGCTCTAATAAAGGTGACCATGCCGATTTCCGACTGCCAGGTTCGCGATCCGCGGATCCGCCGAACCCGAAAACTCCTTCAGGGAGCTCTCGGAACGCTCATGCAGACCAAATCTTTCGATGAGATTTCGGTCCAGGACATTACGGAAGTAGCAACCGTAAACCGTGCGACCTTTTACGACCACTACACCGATAAATTCGCCCTGCTGGAGGCGATGATCGCGGGTGGCTTTCATGAATTTCTGGATGAGCGAAATCTGCGCTATCAAACCGGCTGTCCCGGCGCACTGAGCGCCATTATTCAGGCCACTTGCGATTTCCTCATGCAGGCCCATTCACGCGGAGCGTGTGACCGCCAGACGGCATTTGAACCGCTGATGGACGCCGCCATTGTGACTGCCATCCGTCGCCTGCTGATCGTGGGCCTGGAGCGAGGTTTGGAACGCGGTTTGGAGCGAGGTTTGGATCGAGCTGCCCAACCGTCGACGGTATCCCCGGACTTGATTGCCGCGGCGGCCAGTGCAGCCATCTGCGGCGGGGTGAAGCAATGGCTGTCCGTGCCCGATCGTCCGCCGGCCAGAGAATTCGTTGCCCAGTTGCTGGAGCTCGTTCTGCCCATGCTGAACGCGGGCTTTACAGAAGAGTCAATAGCCGCGGTTGGAGCCCATCCGCACCAAGAGTTACCAGGGCGAGCGAAATAGGCAGGGTGAAGCGCCGCGGGCCGGCGCTCCCCGGGTTCAGGTACAGCACTCCCTGTCGCCACTCAATCAGCGGCCGGTGGCTGTGCCCGCTGATAACGGCCGCGAACCCTGCGGCTGCAGGATCCAGATCCAGCGCCTGGCGGTCATGCAGCACATAAAACGTTCGGCCGTGGAGCGTGACCACCTCGGTCGCCGGCAAATTAGAGCAGGGTCTGTGCACATCGATGTTGCCGCCAACGGCCGTGACTGGAGCCAGCGCGCGCAGGGAATCGAGAATCGCCGGGTCTCCCACATCCCCGGCGTGGACAATATGCTCGACGCCGCGCAGAGCCTCCATCGCTTCCGGGCGCAGCAAACCGTGTGTATCCGAAATAACGCCGATCACGGGCGGCTTCATAACCCGATCAATAGACGGGTGCGCGGGTCAAGGTAGTCGCGCAGTGCGTCGCCGATAAAGTTGAACGAGAGCACGCAGAGCATGACGGCGATAGCCGGAAATATGACCATGTGGGGAGAGTCGAACAGGTGGGACCGGGCATCGTTCAGCATGCCACCCCAGCTCGCCGTGGGTGGCGGCAGCCCCAGGCCGAGAAAGCTGAGCGTGGCTTCGGCCAGCACCGCACCCGCCATACCGATCGCCGACTGCACGATAATGGGCTGCAGGATGTTGGGTAGGATGTGGCGCGTAAAGATCCGCAAATCCGAGGCGCCGAGTGCGCGCGCCGCTTCCACAAATTCCCGTTCCTTGATCGCAAGCACCTGCGCCCGCACCAGGCGAGCGTAGCCCACCCAACCCCCGATGGCCAGCGCCAGAACCAGGTTGAGCAGGCCGGGACCCAGAAAAGCCACAAACGCAATTGCCAGCAGAATGCCGGGAAACGACAAAAAAGCATTCATGACAAAGATATTGAGCAGCGTATCGACCCGGCCGCCATAAAAACCCGCTAGTCCGCCCAGCACCAGTCCCACGGAAAGCGACAGGCCGACGACACTCACGGCAACCATCAGCGAGAGACGAGCACCTGAGAGTATGCGGGAAAAAATATCGCGGCCCAGTTCGTCCGTCCCAAACCAGTGGTCATGCGAAGGCGGAATCAGGCGATGCGCCAGGTCGATCCCTGCAGGATCATAGGGCGTGATCGCGGGCGCGAGCACCGCAATGAGAACGAAGAGCACCAGCAGCAAAATGCCGATGACGCCCAGCGGCTGGTGGCGAAGAGTACGCGCGAAGGCCATCGAAGGTCATGATCGCATATTGCCGTGGCCGCAGATGACCATAGTCCCTTCGTTGCACACACTATTTCGCCTGACACGGGTTGATACGATGGGGAGAAAACCATGCGCAAACAATATTGGCGTTCCACGATGGCGGTGACCGCAACCATGCTAGCGCTGGCAACCATGCCGGTTGCTGCCCAGCAGTCTCCGGAGCAGCAAGTGATGGATCTGGCGAATGCCGACCGGGCCCAACAGGGTCTCCCGCCGCTCAAGTGGGATCCCGTGCTGGCCCAGGCCGCCGCGCAGCACGCGCAGTTAATGGCGCAGCAGTCCGCTCTCTCTCACCAGTTTCCGGGTGAACCGGATCTGGCCGCTCGTGCAGGAGCGGCCGGTGCCCATTTCCGCTCCATTGCCGAGAACGTCGCCGAGGCCCCGAACCCTCAAGCGCTGGAACAGGAATGGATGCATTCCCCGCCTCACCGGGCGAATATCCTCAACCCCGCGATGACCACGATTGGCGTCGGCCTGGTGCAGCGTGGAGGAAATTACTTCGCCGTGCAGGATTTTGCTGCCACCGTTGCCGAGCTTGGACCCGACCAGATTGAGCAGAAGATCGCGCAATTGCTGCAGCAACGAGGTCTGCAACCGGCGGGGATGACCCAGGATGCCCGCCAAACCTGCGAAATGGACCACGGCGCGGCCGGTGGTTCCGTTCCCAGGTTCATCATGCGCTGGGAGGGAACCGATCTGGGTCGCTTGCCCCAGGTCTTGGAAGAAAAAATTGCGACCGGCAAATATCACAAAGCGGCCGTGGGCGCCTGCGACTCCGGCACCCCGGGCCAGGGCTTTACGACCTACAAGCTAGCGGTGATGCTCTATTAGCTAACCTGCTTTTTCCGTCAATCCCAATAACCGAGCTTCATAAGAGCGCACCACCCTCAGACTTGTCATCCCGACCGGAGCGAAGCGAAGTGGAGGGACCTGCTTTTCCCTGCACGGTCAACCAACTCAAACCAAGGCGCCGCCCTACGACTTGTCATCCCGACCGAAGCGCAGCGAAGTGGAGGGATCTGCGGTTCTCTCCACCCCTCTGAGATCTTGCTCGATGGCGATTTTCGACATTGCGTACCCGGATTTCCTGCATCGCGAAATCAAACGGTGCCGCGTATGCGGCTTTCTAACGCCACCAATCCCGACAGGAAACCCGGGAGAGCACAGTGGAGGCATCAGTGGTTCACTTCGCCGGCAACCACTGCTGACGAAAGCGTTGTCCTCAGAGACGCGCGATTTATCATCACCCCACAACCACCGAAAGCAGGGAAGCGATGACCGACGTTGCCATCATAGGAGCGGGCTTGGCCGGGCTCAGTTGTGCCTTATCGCTGCAGGATGCCGCCCTATCGGTGGTCCTGCTCGAGGCGAGTGACGCGCCGGGCGGCCGGGTGCGCACCGACACCGTAGAAGGCTTTCGCCTCGATCGCGGCTTTCAGGTGATGCTGACCGCGTATCCGGAAGCGAAACGGCTGCTGGATTTCCCCGCCTTGCAGCTAAAAAAGTTCCAACCGGGCGCACAGGTTTGGTACGGCGGCAAATTCCATCGTTTCGCCGACCCCTTCCGCGAACCTCTGGGAGCGGCCAGGTTCTTGTTTGACCCCATCGTACCGATCTCCGACAAGCTGCATGTAGCGAAACTGCGCGCGCGCGTTTGTCGAGGCTCCTGCGAAGAGATCTTTGCGCGGCCCGAAAAAACTACCCGCGATTACCTGCTGTCGGTTCCCTTCGGCCCCCAAATCATCGAACGCTTCTTTGAGCCCTTCTTTGGCGGCGTCTTTCTGGAGCGCGAACTGGTAACCTCCAGCCGCTTCTTCGAATTTCTCTTTCGCATGTTCGCTGTGGGCGATGCCGTCGTTCCCTCCGAAGGAATGCAACAGATACCGTTGCAATTGGCGGCGAAGCTGCGTGCCGGCACCCTGCTAACCGGTGCACGCGTAAGCAAAGTAACGCGCAACGTGAAATCGTTTCAGCTGCAGGTGGAAGGGGATCGGCAGGTAGATGCCGGCGCCGTGGTCCTCGCCGTGGCCGGTAACGAAGGCAACAGTCTGCTCGCGGGCGTCGGTGGTTGGAGTGTCCCCGAGGTACGGGCCTGGAACAAGACCACTGCGTTTTACTATGCTGCACAGCAGCCGCCGCCGATAAACGAGCCCATTATTTTGCTGAACGGCGAGGGCCGCAGCGCAGGCCCCGTAAACAACGTCGTGGTGATGACCGCCATTTCGCCTGGGTACGCGCCCCCTGGCGCTCACCTGGTGGCGGCGAGTGTGGTGGGCGAAGCGCCTTCTGAGAAGGCCGCACTCACCCGGCTGGAAGGCGCCGTCCGCCTCCACTTGCGCAAGTGGTTTGGCCCCGTCACGGACGCCTGGAGGATGCTTGCGGCCTACCCATTGACCCACGCGCTCCCGGAGCAGCGGCATGCGGAGTGGGAGCAGGCTCCCGTCGAACTCAGCGGCGCGGGGGGCGTCTACATGTGCGGCGACTACCGGGAAACCGCCTCGATCCAGGGCGCCTTGGCCTCCGGCAGGCGCGCCGCGGAGACGATCGTCAGGAATCGCGGCTAGGTCCTCTCCACCGGCAGCCACAGCAAATCGAAGCAACCACCCTAAAATTTGTCATCCCCAACTTCTTCAACCGCTACTACGGACCTGAAAACGTTAGGACTCTATCGTGACTGCCCCGAGACGAGGTGTCGGAAGGGTGTGCCTTTTTTGGGGCAGTTACGATAGAGCCGTTTGAAGTGAGCCGCTGGCGCGGTGGATGCGGGCCTGTCTATGGGATTTCGATGGGAATGTGCTTGGGTCGTCGCTGTTTTTGCGCAAAAAGTGGGGGTGACAGAGGGCTAGCGATAGAGCGGGATGAGGAGGAGCAGTGCAGGTGGAAGGCGGCCTGGGCACTATTTGCGAGGTGCGGCAGTAGAACGAGCATAGGACGGCGTTGGGT
>Ga0302325_10030451_pt1 | contig 11126 bp, 7 predicted proteins | sample Palsa_T0_2_FD_201948 | JGI IMG/M metagenome (GOLD analysis project Ga0302325, IMG submission 201948) | Peat permafrost microbial communities from Stordalen Mire near Abisko, Sweden - Palsa_T0_2 | ecosystem: Environmental > Terrestrial > Soil > Palsa > Peat permafrost | place: Sweden: Abisko...
GAACGCGCTCATCAGCTCATCAACACCGGTTCGGAGGACCTCTTGTATCTGGCAATTTCCACGGGCGCTATAATGGAGGCCGTTGGCTATCCGGATTCCGCAAAGACCGGAGTGCGTACCGCTTTGTACGGCGAGGCTAACTCACGGTTCCTCGTTCCCGACGCTTCTAGGGATACTGTCGGTTACTGGGAGGGCGAGGATGGCAGCCAAGTGGCGCAGATCGTTGCGAGGCGTGGATGAACATCAGCGCCGACTCTCGCTTTGAGCCGGAATCGAACTTTTCGATGGCTGGAGCGTTTCACCATGCGAATCACGGATATACGGTGATGAACCCCGCGGGAGTGTGGATGAGAAGGCTGACATGTTTGCTGCCGTCGCTAATGGCGGCATTGCTTTTGGGTGCCTGCGGAGGTGCCGACGGCGATAAGTCCGCGTTGAGCGCGCCGCCGCAACGCGGGGCGCTGCTGAAAAGCCCACCGACCAAGCTTGCGTCCTACTCAATCGGCGACCTGCTCGCGCAGCTGACCGGCAACAACGTGGATGAATCCCTCCTGCAGCTTGTCTACACGCCAAAATGCGCGATTGACGTTTACCAGCTGCAATACGAGACGGTTGGCGGAGAATCCGAAGCCACAACGGCTTCGGGCGCACTGATGGTGCCGACGGGTTCCGGTGCAGCGTGTTCTGGCGCACATCCGATCATCCTATATGCGCACGGTACGACGCCTGACCGGAACTTCAATATTGCTGATCTCACCAGCTCATCCAACGACGAGGGGCTGCTGCTCGCCGCCATTTTTGCAACGTCAGGCTACATCGTGGTTGCCCCCAACTACGCCGGCTACGACACGTCAACGCTGACCTATCACCCCTATCTGGATGCGGACCAGCAGTCGAAGGATATGATCGATGCGCTGACGGCGGCGCGCACGGCCTTGCCGTTACTGCCTGACTCGACCGTCTCCGACAATAGCAAATTATTCGTGACCGGCTACTCGCAAGGCGGGTTTGTGGCAATGGCGACCCATCGGGCGTTGCAGGCCGCCGGAGCCGCTGTTACCGCATCGGCTCCCATGTCCGGACCGTATACGTTGGCCGCATTTGGCGATGAAATATTTTATGGCCAGGTGCCCTTCAGCGCGCCCGAAAATTTGACGCTCCTGGTCGCAAGCTACCAGCACGCGTACGGCAATATTTATACGAGCGCGGACAGCATCTTTGCGCCTAAGTACGCAGCTGGAATCGAATCTTTGCTGCCGAGCACGACTGCCATCAGTGAGCTCTATGCCGAAGGCAAATTGCCGTCATCGCAATTGTTCAGCAACGTCCCGCCAACTCCCGCCTGGGCTGCGTATACGCCAGCTACGATGCCAACCAATCTCGCGCCGGTATTTGCCACGGGTTTTGGCGCTGACGCTTTGATCTTGAATGCCTATCGGCTCGCCTATCTCGAGGATGCCCAAGCAGCGCCCGACGGCGGCTTTCCGACCGTGACCACGGGGGTGCCGGCTGTCAGCCCGCAAAATGCGTTGCGTCAGGCACTGAAGACAAATGATCTGCGAAATTGGGCGCCGAGCTCGCCAATGCTGCTATGTGGCGGCGATGAGGACCCGACCGTGTTCTATTCGAACACGGTGCTGATGCAAGCCTACTGGACCACGAATGTGCCGTCGGCGACAGTCGAGGTTCTCGATATTGATGCCGGCATCGGGATTACGAGTCCCTTCACAGATTTTCAGGATGCGTTTGCAGCGGCAAAAGCTCTAGTCGCGACGCAGGCGGTAGCCTCGGGAGCGACCGATGGCGGCGCGAGTGCCGTGCTTGCCAACTACCACGCCGGCCTGGTAGCGCCGTTCTGCGTGGGAGCCGTGCGGTCGTTCTTCGACGGATTCTGAAGGGACCTCAGGACGTGCGCTCAATCCGCCATCGCCGATTGTGGCGATCTTAATCAATTGCCGACGATCTCTCCGAAGCGTTGCCACTCCTTGCCATCGAACCTCACGAGATAGAGCTGTTTTATCGGCCGGTAGTCGGTCGGGCTGGTCGTGATCCTGATTCCCGGCCGTAGCATGCCTAGCGCGAGGTCAAGGTGCGCCGCTTGCTTCATTACATTGGCACGTGTCAGGTCATCGCCGCAGTTTTTAAAAACCTCGATTAGTGTTTGCGCGACCTCATAGCCGTAGACGTTGTTGGCATCGCGAATATTAGTGTCGGGAAGGTAGCGCCGCATCCATTCGAGAAATTCCTGCACTGCGGGGTCGTGCTGCGACTGCGGGCTGAGCCAGCCTTTGGAGCGGGCATTGGAAATGATGCCCGCCGCTTTCGCCACTGCCGCCGGATCCAGAAACGCCGCGTTTGATAGCGATGCGTTCGGTATGAACTGCAATGGGTGCCAATCCGTGTCGTATGCCGTACGGATGGCTTGAGTCGCAAATCGGCCGATCGTCAGATTCATGAAGACGTCGGCTCCCGAATCCTTGAGCTCAGCGATTTGTGATTCGAGCGCGCCCGGACGCGCATATTCGAACGGCAGTGCTTTTACGATCAGAGTTGAGGCGCGTTCACCGAGGCCTTCACGCAGGCCTAGAAGCCATTGCTCACCGGAGGGATCTGCCGAATAGAGCACCGCGATCTTCGCGCCGGGCTTGTTCTGCAATATGTACTTTGCGTAGACCGATGCTTCGACTCGTTTACTTACCTGGAATCCCATCGTCCACGGATAATGCGTCGGATCGTCGTTTGCCGAATCAGTGTCCGCAACAAAGAGCTGCGGCACTTCCTTCTCGTTCATGTAAGCGCGAATTGCGGCGTTCGTGGGTGCCCCCCAGGTGCTTACCAGCAGCAAGACCCCTTCGCGCTCCACGAGGTCGTGAGCGAAAGCGACAAATTTGGTGATATCGGACCCGTAATCGACGCTCACAAAATTGATCTTGCGGCCGTTAATACCGCCGCGATCATTGATCATTCGAAAATAGGCCGACTCGGCCCGCCCGATTGCGCCATATTCCGAAAACCCGCCCGTGTAGGGCATGATATTGCCGATCTTGATTTCGGCGTCAGTCGCGCCAGGGCCGTAGCGTTTTTGGGCGTGGGACGGCGCTACGAAAAGTGCGCAGACGATCAGTGCCGCTGCAGAGGCGATCCGCATGCGGGCGCTCACTTGCCGAACGAATAGCCCGCCGCGATCACGAGTGCCCGTGGTCCGAAGCTGATCTGCGTAGTGCGAATCACGCCAGCCGTGTCCGCGGTCAGCTTGCTCTTGACCTCGGACATCGAGTAGGAAAGATACAGGCTCCAGCGTTCTGGAAGGCGATAACTCACCCCGACCGTGCCAGCGACCCCTACCGATACGGGTAATGAGATCGAGGTCGGGCCGCCACTGACCGCGTTGCCGGCCGCCGTCGATCGACGATCGTAGAAATTGGCGTAATTGACTCCGATGCCGATGTAAGGACGCAACGCATAGGAGTCATCCAGAAACTTGTAGTTGAGAAGCAGAGTCGGCGCGAACCACTTCGCCGTCGAGATCACTTGACCGTTGTACGGCACGGACCCGAGTGTTGCCGGACCCCGCCCTTCGGTCTTCGTGGTTGGCGGAGCGCCCGCCGCGAGTTCCAGGTCAAAATGCTCGGACAGCCGACGCACGTAGGCGAGGTAGAGTGTCTCGATGGCGTTGACGTGAAGATTCAGGCCGTTCGGCACGTAGGGTCCGGAAATATCGTCCGCCGTGGAGTGGTACTGAATGTAGTACATGCCGACACGAATCGTATTTTCGGGTACGTCGTCGGCGTGGGCAACGGATACGGCAAGCGCAAACAGCGCGGCAGCGGCTATGGTTTTCATTGGGATTTTCATGCCGGCACCCTCGCGTCAGAACTGGCTGAAAAAGCCGCGTGCCGCGGCGGTGCAGAACGGCGCGACGGTCGAATGGTACGACTCCACCGCGGCTACCTGGCCTTCGGATGCGATGATCTGCGCCTCGGTCTCCTGAAATCCGACCTGCAAGGCTGCGAACGGATCGCCAGCGGTGGGCGCGGCGTTGACGTCCAGTATTGTTAGAAGCCCCTGATGCAGGGTGCTCCAGTACGCCTGCATCGTTCCGGCGTTGACGCTGAAGAAAACCGTTGGGTCCTGGCCTCCACCACACAGCAGTACAGGTACGTGGGGCGACCAGCTGCGCATATCATTCAGTTTGAACGCCACGCGCAGCGACTGCTGCGGCGCCGCCGCCAAGGGCACGCCGGCTTGCGGCAACGGCACCGCGCCATCCGGATGAGCCACCGCATCTAGAACATATTGCACCCGGTAGTCGTTCGTGACCAGGTTCGATGCGCCAAAGCCAAGCGCAAAAATGGGATTCGCTGGAATCGCGAGGGCGGCATCGAGTGCGACGTTTCCGGTGACCGGTGTGGTGCTGCTAAAGAGTGCGGTTTCCGGCAGTTTGCCGTCCTCAAACAAGGTGTCGATCGGCGTGGTGCTCGGCAGCAGCGTGTCGATGCCCGGCGCGTAGGTTGGCTCATAAATATCGGTGAGCTGCGCGTAGATATTTCCGTAGGCTTTCTGGTAGCTCGTGGTAATGAGTGGAGTAAATTCCGTGGATCCGATGTTTACGCTGCCGTAGAACACGGCATCACCGAAGGCCTCCAGGGCGTAGGGTCCCGACATCGGAGCTGAAGCAGTCACCGTCGCGCCAGCGGCCTGCAGCGCTTTGTGCGTTGCCATCGCCACGTAGCCGCCCTCTGAATAGCCGGTAATAAATAGCTTGCCGCTGTCCGATGTGGCGGCGGCGAATGTATTAGGCAGCGCGCTACGCGCTGCCGCCAACGCATCCATCATGTCCTTTGACTGCTGATCGCCGTTCAGAAACGGGTGGTAGCTGAGGGAGGAGATGTCGTAGCCTGCATAATTGGGCGCAACCACGATGTAGCCGTGCGCGGCAAACATCGCCGCAATCAGCTGGCCTTCGGTATTGCTGGAATTCGTGACATCGGCAATGTTGAGCGCTTTGTCGGTATTCGTGCCGTGGGCATACAGTACGATTGGGCGTGGACCAGAACACTGTGGCGCGGCACCGGTCGGCACCATGAGCGCCCCTGATGCGGTCGCCGACTCGGCGGCGGCGCCCACGGTCCAATACTTCACGTAGTAAAAATCGACCCCGCAGGCAGGAGCACCCGCCAGGGCGAGGAGCGACTGGCCAACAGGCGATGCGTCAAGTTGCGCTTCAAAAGCTGCAGCATTGAGCGAAGCGATTCGAAACGGTGGATTTTCAATCAACGTACCGCGCGCGGTGCCTGTCGCGACGCTGGAGGTGGTGCTGTTGGAACCGCAGGCTGCCAGAGCGGCAATGGCAACTGCGATGCAAAAAGAGCCCCTGATCCTACTCATACAAGCCTCCTAGCGACCGTTCGCTCGGCGATAATTATGAAATTCTCGCGGCCGCGGTTCCTTATCCGGCAAGAGGCACCAAATACCAAGTTGCCGGTTCGCGCACGGTAACACGACGCGAGCGGTTTCTCACGTATTCGTGACTCGCGCCTGCGCCGTCGCGTCGATAAAACGCAGCTGGCCGCGGCGCTCGCCGAACGCCAGTTGCACGCTTCCGCGGAGCGTGACGCCAGCGCCGGTTTGACGGTGGTGCGAGCAACGGCCGGAATCTTTATCGGGGGAGAACGCCAGGGTTTCAAAATACTAACGAGCTAAATCAGGCACCTATCCAGATCAGATCGGCTGCGTCAGGAACCTCGTCTGGAAGATGTCGGCGGGCACGGGTTTGCTGAACAAATATCCCTGCATTTCATCGCACTTCAGCGTTCGCAGTAACCCCAACTGCTCCTCGGTTTCAACTCCCTCGGCCACCACTTTCAGTTTAAGTGAATGCGCGAGGTTGATGATCGTGGACACCAGTGCCAGCCCCTCCACGCCGACGGCCATGGCCACAATAAATGAGCGATCGATTTTCAAGGTGTGAAGGGGCAGTTTGGCAAGATAGCTAAGCGAAGAGAACCCGGTACCGAAGTCATCGATGGCGAGAGTCACGCCCATGTCGCGGATCGCCTGCAGCGTCGTGATGTTGTGCTTGACATCATCCATGATGAGGCTTTCGGTTATCTCCAGTTCAAGTCCGCCGGCCGCGTGCGGATCAACAGCAATGGCCTGTTCAATCTGGGCGAGGAAGCCGCGATTGCGCAATTGCAGAGGTGACACGTTTACCGCGATGCGTACCGCAGCCAGGCCCTCGCTGCGCCAGCGCAAATAGTCCTCAATCGCCTTTCCCAGCGCCCACCTGCCAACCTCATAGATCAAGCCGGTTTCCTCAAGAATGGGGATGAATCGGTCGGGCTGCACCAGGCCGGTACGCGGATCATTCCAGCGGATTAGCGCCTCGGCGCTTATGACGCTACCCGTCGCAAGGTCGACCTTGGGCTGGTAATGAAGTACGAATTCCTCGTTTTCGAGGGCCTGCCGCAAATGATTTTCCAAGGTGAGCTTGCTGGCCACCATATCGGTCATTTTCTGCGTGTAGAAGAGATATCGGTCGCCGCCCGCCTTGGCTTTTTTGAGTGCCGCTTCGGCATGCCTGAACAAGGTTTCCGCGTCGGCGGCATCATCCGGATACAAAGCCACGCCCACCTTGGCGGCTATTCTCAGCACGGCGCCGTTCATCTGAAACGGGTTGTTCAGAAACGCCGCGTTGGTGTTTTCAATGAGTCCGGCCAGGTCGCCGTCGTCCTGTACTTTCGGCAGCACGACGGCAAAACGGTCCGCGCTCACTCGGGTTACCAAGTTAGCGTCGCCCACATAGGCGGTCAGCCATTTCGCCGACTGCTGCAGAATCGAGTCCCCGGCCGCCTGACCAAAGCTGTCATTGATATTCTTGAATCGCTCGAGGTCAATCATGAACAGTGCGAGTTTATGCCCGGCACTCGTGGCACTTCGCATGTACTGCGCCAGCCGCTCGAGAAATAGACTTCGATTTGCAAGTCCAGTGAGGACGTCGTAGTAGGCGAGGTAATCGAGCCGCTCCTGCTTCTCGATGTGATCTATCGCAAAAGCGATGTCGCGCGCCAGCTCAGACAGCAGTTTTATTTCCTCTGCGTGGAAGAAATCGCTTTCGCCAGCGTACAAGGCCAACACCCCGATCGCCTCGCCCGAGACCAGCAGCGGCAGAATCGCGATAGAACGGAGTGCGAATTCCGCCTGTCTGGCACCAAAGAGGGCCCGTGAGTCGTTTTGCGAGTCGTTGGACACGACCGCCTTTTTCTCTTCAATCGCCTGCGTAACTAAGGGAGTCGGGACTGCATCGCTGCGCGCCAGGATGCCTGTTACTGCGGTGACGGTCTTCGCATCTTTGCCTGCCAAGGCGACCGGCGTGAGCCGCATTGTTGAGCGGTCTACGGTGCCGATAAAAGATATGCGAAAGCCGCCGACCTCGACCGCAATCTGGCAAGCCTCTTTGAACAACTCGTCCCGGTTGCGCACCCGGACGATCAATGTATTGATACCGCTCAGCATGGCGTATACCCGATTTAGGTATGCGATCCTAGCTTCCGCCTGCTTGCGTTCCGTGACGTCCTCGCCGATGCTGGCTGAGCCGATTAGCGCCCCATCCCTGGAGCGCAGCACCGAATTGTTCCAGCGCATGAGGCGACGCTCGCCCGAACGAGTGATCAGTTCGGTCTCACGAGCACGCATTGCAGGACTGGCCGCGGCCAGCAGTGCAAAGAAATCGCTCGCGTCGTTAGGTTGCGAAACCGTGAAGAGGTCGAACCAATTTTTGCCGAGTACTTCTTCAAGCCCCCAGCCGCTCAGGCGCAAAAGATATTCGTTGCAATAGGTGATGCGTGCATCGCCATCGAGCATGACTGACGCCAGATCGACATTTTGCAGTAGATCGCCGAAGCGCCGTTCACTTTCGCGCAAGTCGAGCGCTACCCGATTGCGCTCCGTGACATCTGTGACGACGCCCGCCGTACGGTAGGCGTTTCCGTTATCATCCAATATTGGAAACCCGCGCGTGTGCACGCAACGAATGTCGCCGTCGGGACGAATTATGCGGAATTCATATTCAAACCCTGTTTTCCGCCGCTGGCGCAACTCCGCGACCACCTTAGCGCGGTCGTCCCGGTGGATGGAATCCACCCAGGCCGTCGGATTAGCGCACAAGCTTTCGCAGCTGCGGCCCCATACTGTTTCGTACGCCGGGCTTACGTAATAGACTTGTGAACCGTCGAGGTTTTGCAGGAAGAATACATCGCTGATGTATTGCGCCATTTGTCGAAAGCGCGACTCGCTCAGACGGAGGCTTTCTTCGATCTGCCGCTCGGCGGTCACGTCGACGTGCATGACGACCGCGCCGTTCGGACGGTCATCTGTGAGGGGCGATACCGTCAGGAGAAATCGGCGCGGCCCGGTTGGCGTATGGGATGGATACTCGATCGAAAAATGCGCCCGTTCGCCTTGAAGGACCGAGCGGATGCCGTCCGCTACCTTGTGAGCATCGGCTGCAACCTCACCCTTTGCAGTTTCGCAGCGTTCAAGGTAATTAAAGCCGATTCCATATTTGCCATCTAGGAGGACATTTGAACCGGCGAACCGACCCCAAGCTTCGTTAATCGAGACGATGATCCCTCGGATATCGAGCAACGCGATATGCGCCGGAAGGGCGTTGAGAACGGCGACCTGCTTGGCTGCCTCCTTGTAGCGCAGCTGGCCTTGGGCGCGATGCAGCAGGAACGAGCGGCCTTCCCGGTCCGCTACCGTGTCTATCTCGCCGTGCGTCAGTTCTTCAAGTCGTTGGTCGGTCTCGCGCAGCGCCTTGATTAATACCGATAGCTCCTCGGTCTCGCTATCCTCCACGGGCCGGCCTCCTGAACTCATGCTGCAATGATGTCCAGCCCCAACATCTGCAACACTCTTTGAGTCTGGCAGAGCGTACCGACAATCTTTTGGATCGGGGCGGGGGAGAGTTTAACCAGCGTTGGAGTCATCCGGATGCCATCCGCGAGCGCTCGTTTGGGTTCACGAAATACATCTACAACTTCAATCTCGAACCTACCCTCAAGGTGTTCGTGGCACAGCGAGGTGAGATTGGCCAGCGCCTGTACGGAGTTCTGCGTGTCCGCTGCAGTGTAGAGGCGGAACTTGAATGTTACGCGCCGAGTCATGGCGAACTCATTTGCGCCCGGTCAGGGCTCTGTCCGCCCCGCGCAATTCGCGAATCCGGGTACGGCCCCGCGAGAGTTCCAGCTCCCGACTCTCAGTCGTGCGGGTCAGCAACGTCTTTTCGACCTGCTTTGCCAATAGCTCGGTCTGCAGGGACTTCGCTTGTACCTCAAGGACCGCTTCCTCAGCATCCAGCCTCACGCGTTTGAGCTTGGCGGCGACTTCGGCAATGTCTGCAGCGACTCGCTCGGCCTTTTCCTTTTCCCAGCGCAGTGTGCCCATTAACACTTCGCCGCCTGCCGTATAGGTGTCGGCGAGCGTGACTCCGGCGTCGCTCAAGATCAACTCGCGCACCTGATTCGAATGCCCGGTACCGCGGGATTTGATAATGGACATGCCGCGGTTGCGCTCGCCGGCTTGCACCAGATAGTTGAGATGGATCCATGTATCCGCTAGAGATGAGATCTGTAGCTGAGTGCCGGCATCAGTTCGCCCAGACATATCATCGAGCAGACTGGTGCAGACCAAGGTGATGCAGTCGGCTTTAGCCCAGTCGATCAACCGTTCCGCCACGCCGTGCGCCGTCAACTCGTTGCCAGCTCTGAATAACGTAGATACGGGATCGATCACCAAGCACCGCGCTTTATGTTCTTTCGTAAGCGCCTTGATACGCACCAGCAGGGTTTCCGCGCTGCCGGTTATAGTTCGCGCTGATATTATGCGCAGGCAGCCGCTCTTCACATGGCGATCCAATTGAATTCCGACCGAGGCTAGGTTGCGGATCACTTCTGCGCCGTCGGAGTCAAAACTAACGATCGCGGTGCGTTCACCGCGCCGGCAGGCAGCTGCTGCGAAAGCGCTGCTCAGTGTCGTCTTGGCGGTACCGGGAAAGCCGGTGATGAGGACGCTCGCGCCGCGGTAATAGCCGCCACCTAGCATCGTATCGAGCCGCTTCACTCCGCTGCCCACACGCTCACTTGTCACGTTCAGCTCGGCGCGTCCCAGGGTGTTCGCTACCGCAACATCAAAGCCGTTTCTGCCTATGACGAAAGGCGATTCATTCTCATCGAAGCTTGAACCGCGATATTTCTGCACGCGCAGATTGCGTTGTGAGACGCCATGTGTGACGCGATGATTGAGGATCACAGCGCAATCGACCATGAAGTGCATGATGCTGTACGGATGTGCATCGTGAGAACTTGCCGAATCGCCTTCGGCCTTTGCAGTAATGATGCCGGTCAATCCGAGCGATAGCAGCCAATCGTGCAGACGATAGATTTCACGCCGTCTTGCGGACGCGCCGGGAAGCAGCGCCAATACGATATCCAGGGCGTCGAATACGATTCGCCGCGCTTTCATTTGTTTGGCCTGGGCCCCCAGCGCTGCCAGCATCCCGCCAAGATCGAAGTCGCCCGACAGCTCGAGGTCCGGCATGGGCGTCGCGTCCATGAAGTACAGCGCCTTGCGTCGTAGTTGCCGTAGCTTCCAGCCAAAACCCTCGAAATTGGCAAGCAGGCGCGCCGGAGTTTCCTCAAACGCTACAAAGATGCCAGGTTCATCGAGATCCCGTGCGCCATGGACCAGAAATTGCAGTGCGAAGAGGGTCTTGCCGGATCCAGGGCCGCCCAGGAGCAAGGTCGTACGGCCGCTTGGCAACCCACCTTCGGTGATCGCATCGAAGCCTGCGATTCCGGTCGGCGCTTTGGCCAGGATGCTGGTGGGTCCAAGTCGGGCGGATTTCATGTGATTTGCTTTCCTAAAGGCTTAACCGGCGGCGACAATACTCGGTCAGGGAAACGGCCGCGGATCCTCTGGCTCTGTCAGCATTCGCCAATTTCTAGCGTGAATATGTACGGTAGCCCACATACGTGGCGCAAGCCGGTCCATGCAAGCCGACTCTGTGACGGGGTCGCGTAAACGAACGCGCCAGAATGGCAGAGCCGCTGCGATTGAAGCCCCCA
>Ga0302325_10030453_pt1 | contig 11125 bp, 10 predicted proteins | sample Palsa_T0_2_FD_201948 | JGI IMG/M metagenome (GOLD analysis project Ga0302325, IMG submission 201948) | Peat permafrost microbial communities from Stordalen Mire near Abisko, Sweden - Palsa_T0_2 | ecosystem: Environmental > Terrestrial > Soil > Palsa > Peat permafrost | place: Sweden: Abisko...
GCTCGCCGCGGCACTGACCGCGCTCGCATGGGCGCGGCGAGCAGCCGGGCAAACCGAGCAGGCGGTGCTGGACGCCGCGGAAGCGGTCCGTTTCTATCGGCCGCTAGCCGAAGCCAACCCGGACGTCCACCAGCGATGGCTCGCTCACACGCTGCTTCTACTCAGTGCTGCCCAGGTCGATCGTGGAGATAACCGCGACGCTCGGATCGCAGCCGAGGACGCAGTCCACCTGTTCCAGTCGTTGGTTGCGCGCAAACGCAACAAAGTTCATAAAACAGATCTAGTCAGAGCGCGCCAGTGGCTAGACACCTTGGCCGAGTCCTCTTGATAGGGGAAGAGCGATCCGGCGGTCTCGACTGCCCACCAGGCCATGACAGACCGGCACCCGAGTCTGCCCGCCGACAGTGGCAAGCATCAGGTGAAGCCACCGTCTCAAGAATCAGCCGGAGTCCGGACACTGGCCCTTGGCCAGTTCGGCGCTGCACTCGCTGGCCCGTCGGCTCGGGCAGGCGCGGCTGAAGGACTACATCGCCCGGCAGGCAGGAGACGACCTCGACCAGGCCGGGATAGCCGCCCTCTACGTCCTGCACGCCGAGGACGACAGCCTGCGGATCACCGATCTGGCGGCGCGGCTGGGCATCGACTCCCCCGCCGTCACCCGCAACGCCCAGCAGCTTGAACGGCTGGGCCCGGTTAGCAGCGCGCGGGACGCCGACGACGCGCGGACGTGCCTGCTGCAGCTCACCCCGGAAGGACGCCAGGTACTCAGCCGGTTCCTGCTCGCGCGCCACCAGTGGCTCGCCACGCTCCTGGCCGGCTGGCCGCCCGCCGAACGCCGCGAGTTCGCCCGGCTGATCTGCCGGTTCACCGGCGACATCGACCGGCACCTATGCGAACTCAACCGCTGACCGCCAGCCATCTCTCCGCTGCAGGACTCTGACGTCGGCCGCCTCTCTCGGCTGGCACCGGAGAACGCCGGCCTGGCCGTCCCGACCGTGAGCATCCTGGTGGATGGCACGGACGGGCCGACCCGACCATGCGTACCTATCGGACTTCGGGATCACCAAGGGCGCGGTCGGTGCTGCCACGGAGGCCAGATGGACCGGGACAGCCGATTCAGGCTCCGTACTTCTGCACTAGGACGCCGACCTGCGGGAGCGCGGCTGCGACGTGCTTAGCCGCGCCGCCGCGGACGGCACGGTATGCCTTGAGGATGGTAGGTCGCTGGGAGGATTCTGCCTGCTTATCGGTTACTGAGAGCAAGACCTCGGAAACCTCCTCGCTGCGCTTAACCAGGTAGTCGCCGAATTCGGAGGAGCCGGAGGCGCTGAAGTCCGCCCAGTACGGCTGAAGATTGTCTACGATATCCGGGATCAGGCGCTCCACCATGGACTGAAGGTAACCCGGCTTAAAGGTTTTCACCGTCTTGTAGGCGACCTTGACGGCGGCCGCGGAGACTCCGGACTTGTCGGAGACCTCCTGATCAATCAATTTGAGGCAGTCGGCCGCCACCTGTGGCTGGATATCCGGGCCGAGCAGGATGTCCTGAAGCTTTGCTGCCATGGTTGTGTTCGTCTCCTTATTGATGGGTGCTCTGTTCGAATACAGCAGGCGAAACGGCGGACCCGGTCGCGGAATTACCTGCTCCCGACCGCCGCCTGCACAGGGAAACGATCAGCGGTGTGACTCTGTGCAACATCCGAGAAATCACTTGATACGACTAGAGGATTCGTGCATGGCCATCCGCTGGCGGAGCGAAGGACTCCCCTGATGGAGCGTGATTGCCCTGCGCTCTTACGGATATTAATTAAGGCATCGATCGGAAAATCGTATACAGAATCCTCTGGTGGCTGCCGGTCGAATGGTGAGCATCGTGCCGGACTTTTGACACCTTCCGCTTCCTCGCCAACCACGATTATCCTACCCAAGTACCCGGCCGAGGTCGGTATCGCCCGGGCTTACAGAAGCAGCGGTACACGCACGTTCGGACCCTACGCATAGAAGACGCGGATATACCGCGAGGGGTTTGCGTTGCGATCATCCGCTACACTTCGTTCGCGGAATTACTTGAATGAGGATAGTAGCGCGTTTAATAGTGCGCGTCAGCACCGCCGGGGGACGGGTGAATGCGCCTGACACGCCCGGCCGGTCGTGATAGCAGATCCACAGGCCGGCCGCGAAGGTAATGCGGCCGCCGGTCCTGGGCCACGGCGATCCGCCCCGCGCCAGGCGCTGCTCCTGGACGCGGCCGCCCGGCTGGCCGAGATGCCGGTCTACGCCGCCCGCCTCACCTATGATGCCCTGCGGGCCGGCGCGCCGCCCTGGCAGGTCGCGCCCCGCCCGCAGAACCTGGCCCGGCGACGCTACGCTTGACCGCCGCCTACACCGCCCGGGCCGCCACCGCCCGGGCCGCGCTGTCGGCGGTGGCCGATGAGATGCGGGCCATCGGCGCCTTGCGGTACGCGACCGAGGCCGCCGTCCACGCCGCGTCGGCCTTCCGCACCGCCGGACGCCAGGACGCCGCGCGCTGCCGCCAGCTGCACGAGCGCGGCGAGGGAGGCAGCGAGCCGACCATCGAGGGGCTGGAGCCCGGCCCACCGCGCTCACCTCACGAGTACGCCAGTTCGCCGGCCTCGCGGCGCGCGGCCTGGACAACGCCGAGATCGCCGACCGGCTCGTCCTGACGGTGCGGACCGTGGAATCCCACCTCTACGGGCCATGCACAAGCTCGGCGTTACCAACCGCCACCAGTTGCCCGCCGCCGTTGTGACCTCCAACCGCATCCCAGTTAAATGGCTGTCCGTGTTGGCAGACTCGCTGCTCACCGGCCGAAGTCGGTCGGCTTGTCTCCACCGCCTACGGACTCGCCCTCGAAGGAACCTCTACCTGCAAGGCCAGAAACCATCAATCAACGGCCAAACCACTGGCCTGTCCATTGACGACGAGCGAGGATCCCGCATGATCACTCATGACGCCCCAGGTGGTCCCTTTCTTGCGGCAAGAACACGGTCCGAGCACCGGTCCGACCACCCTGGCAAGCCACCACAGATGGGGCCCCTCCCGCCATCGGCGGGTCCAGGTCACGGGCTAACGCTAGGGACGTTAGGTGTTTATCTAATTTCAGTAGGTATCCGCCTTTGTGTTCTATGTCCGCCTTTGAGTCTGTTTTGATGCTGCCACTGTCGAAGTGGGGTAAATCCGTTAGCTCTGTGTAGTCATATGACTTCAATGTGAACTTTAGCGCACAAACCGGTGTCTTCTATGTGTACGATTCGTGGATGATCTTGCCGCTGCTGCTATAGGCTGCTTTTTGCGGCGTGATGTGAGGCTTCGGCCTAACGCTTTGGGGAGGGCAATTATGACTGGCGGAAAGTGTAGGCTGCCCGAATTTTGGCGCAATGCCCATCGTCCAGCAGTTCGGGTCAGGGAATCCTGTATACGATCCTCCAGTATCCCTATATGAACTATCGATCCTCACGGCCTTGGGCTTGGCCGAAGATCACGGTGATCATTCCCGCGCTTAACGAGGCCCGTAACCTACTCCACGTCGTCGCCTAACTTTTCGCCCAGACCCCACGAGGTCATTGTCGTCGATGGGAATTCGGACGCCGCCACCGCCGGTTAGCCGTGGCCTAATGTCGTGGTTATAACGCAGAATCGCTCCGGTAGGTAATTTATTGGTCGACCGCACGGCTCAGCTATACAAGATAAGAGCTTGCAAGCCGAGTCTTCGTACTAAAACGTTGAGGATGTGATTGGGAAATGGCCTGACATGGTAGCGGCTATTAGCCGTTGCATTAGATCGTAACACACATAGGCACGGGTGTTGCGCTTCCGACGAAATGCTCTTGGAGATCATAGAATGAATTACGGCGGTATAGGCAGGACAGGAGAGGCTCAGCCTTCTCGCGAGATTAGCGCGACCGATCTTGCAGGTTGGATAAGGCTCACCCGGAACGAATTGCGTACTGCGCAGACTGAGATCTTGAATTCTTTCGCCGACTTTTGTGTAGCCCATGGATTGAGCTACTTCCTGTATGCTGGAACTCTTATAGGTGCTGTCCGTCACCAGGGTTTCATTCCGTGGGACGACGACATCGATGTAGTGATGCCCAGGCGGGATTATGACCGGCTTCATTCAATTGCCTCCGAACATTCGGCTATCAATGGATACTCTCTATGTAGCCCTTCAACAATACCTGGGTTCCCGTGGCCATTCGCGAAGATCGCTGATAATCCGGGCACTTTGTCCATCGAGGAAGAATGTGACGTCAATTATAAGATCGGGATTAATATTGACGTATTTCCGCTCGATGGGCGGCCGTCCGGGGCCGTTGCCAGATGGGTTCACGATCAGGTGCTCCGTGTTCTGCGAGCTCTGATGTATTCACATCAGATACCGCGTAAGTATAAACGGTCCAATCTGCGCGAATCCGTACTCGTGTTCGCGAAGCCTGTCGCTAAACTCGTATCCCTTGACTGGCTCATTCATAAAACCTCATCTCGCGCAAGTCGATATTCCACGGAGTATAGCGACCTCGTAGGAGTGGTCGTGTGGGGAGCTCCCGAATGTGTCACAGCTCAGGCTTACTCTGGGATAGTCGAGTTGCCCTTTGAGGAGCGACGATATCGGGTCCCGAGCGGCTATGACGCAGTTCTCAGCACTAAGTACGGAAACTATTTGCAGCTACCGCCGCCGGAGCTCCAAGTCGCGCATCATGCCATCGAGGCATTCCGGTGCTGCTAACGCAGCGCGGCCACTGCTGGGTTCACCAGTTCTTCTGGCTGGTCTGGCCGAGCTGCTCCGCATCGAGTTCTCTACACGCTAGGCGTTGACCCATTTGCCGGGGAGGCTTGGCAGGCGCCGTTGCTCGGCCTGTAGCCCAACCTCTCGCGGCGCTGGTCAGCATCCAGAGGGATCCTCGGCTTCCGTCCATCGAGCTGGCCCTGCCCCGTGAGATCGCCCTGTACTGCGCTCGCTTCCACCCGTTCCACGCTGCAGCGGCTGCGCGAGACGTCGCTGGTACGCTGGCCTCCTAGGCGGCACTCCCCGGCCCGCCCGGCCGATCCGGCGCAACTCGGAGCAAGCGAAATCGCCCTGGTCGCGGTGCCGATCCGCGGAAACAGCGAGCCGACGGCGACCCTTACCGCTCAGCCACGGCAGCCTTCTCCCCTACCAGTTCTGCCAAGCCCTCGGCCATGGGCGCGGCAGCGGGCTGATGACTCAGCTGCCGGACAGCTTCCGCCCGGCATGCTGGTTGCAGGATCCGCCAGGACGCCAACGAGGACCAGCTGGGCTCACTACAAAATTTTCGAACACGGAACTGCAGTAGAGGACATAGTATGGTTCACATCGAGAATGAGCGGAAGGAAAATCCCAGATCTCTAACCACACTCTGGTTTGGCACCTCGGGAGCTGGCCGAACTAGGCCGAGCAATGAATCAGCACGGAAGGGCAGATTGACGCCCACTACTTCGCCAGCACGGAGCATGGCGTATGCGATCTGCCAAGGCACGGGGACGAGATGAGGCACACGTCCGTCGGTGGTACCGATCGTCCGTACAAAATGACCGAATTTAACGGGTTCCGGATGGGCGATTCCAAGAGGCACTAGCGGAACCTCTGGGACAGAAGCCAGTTGCACTATAGCGACAGCAGCATCCTCCTCGTGCACCGTGTACTGGTGGGATTCTCCTGCGAGCAAGGGGATGATAGGGAGCTTCGTCATTTTCCGCAGCGACCCAGCCATCCCGCCCCAGCCGGGACCGTACACGAGGCCGAGACGTACAACGTTATGGCCGAAAGTAGCGGCTATGCTCTCGCATTCGAGTTTAGCTTGCCCATACAGTTGAGTGGTCGTGTCATATGCTGACATTGAGGATACAAAAATGACCCGCCTTATTCCCTGCTGCTCAGCAAGTCGCAATAGCGCGGCCGTACCGTGGACGTTCACCCGCCAGATTTCCCTACGACGGGTAATGGACAAATCCCAGGCACAATGCACTAGCGTATCGATACCGTCAAGCAAGGTGGGCGAAGGAGTCCGCATGAGGTCATAAGACAAGGCATTTGTGTCGCTGGGCGGAGGCTGACGAACAAGGCCAACGGTCCGCCAGCCCTGGGCCATAAATTCCCGTCGCAGCAATGACCCTACGTAACCTCGTACGCCAGTGATGCCGACGGTTCTGACTCTTTCATCCATCTCGCAAGGTTACCGACTCTTCAGCGATGCGATGCGCGTTCGCCATAACTGAGAGAGTGAAGGTCGTGGCCGGGATGCTCGGAAAAACTGACCCATCAACGAGGTGGATGTGTTTCCAGGCCTTCAACCGGCCAACCCGGTCAGTACCCAGAGAGCCTACTCGGTCAAGCCTGGCGTGGGAGAAGCTTCCACCGAAATGATAGCTCTTGGCGGTCGCGGAAACGAACTTCATCACATTGAGCGGTAGGAGATCCAGATATGGCGCTGCCCGTGTCATCCGGCGCAGCACTTCCTGGAGCATGGGGATCCCGTTAGCTACAGAGTCTTCGGGCCCGATCTCGAGGCCTGGAAGGAGTTCCGGACCTCGTGGGGGTCTAACGACTACGCGGATCCTCGGGGAGGCCCACGATGGGAGATAGCCAAGCCCTAGCGTGGTATGACGCAACAGTTCGATCGCGGCGGGATGAGCGATACGCGTACGCAATGGTGCTGGCATCGCATCGAGATGTGAGAGGTCGGATGAGTAGAAGTGCACTTGTGACACGTCCCGCCCGACGTCATCGAGCGAGATTACCATGTTGAATTGATTCAACGTGAAGCTGCTAACGGTGCGTGGATCGGATGTTCTCTTGGCGGAGACTGCAGGCAGCACAAACTGCACTGACTCATCAAGCATGACGGGTTTGTCATAATGCTCGAGCGAAGCAAGCACCAGCCGAGTCGTCCCGAATGCGCCGCAAGCGACGTAGACCCTATCCGCCTCGAACGTCTGCGTCGAGTTGGTTTCGGTCTGCCACGCGTCGACTCGCGCCTTGCCATCTGACTCGCTCAGGCGGAATGCGATCAAACCGTCGTGATAGCGAATTCGCCTTTGCTTGATTAGCTTATCGAAGGTATGAGACGCCGAGTAGATGAGCCTGTGCGGGCACCCGGTCAGACACAGTCCACAAGAGACACAACGAGGCGAGTCAAATGCGAGACGCGCGTGCCCGACGGTGATTCCGAGTGACTGCATTCGCTTGCGATGCCGCGTGTAGGCATTGAGTACCATTGTTGTCCGCGGATGCACGGGCGGTAGCGGCGTCGGTTCACCGAATAGGGGAAAGTTCTCGGCCAGATCGTCCTGCTCGGCGGCGAAGGGGATGTGAGAGAGGATGGCACGGTAATGAGGCTCCATTTGGTCCAGGCCAACAGGCCATTCTTTGAACATAGCCGATGAGAACGGCATAACCTGGGAGCCCCAGACTGTGCTGAAGCCACCATAAGCCCCCGAGATAACTGAGCGGTTGGCGCCTTCAAGCTCGTGCACGCCTCGAAGCTGACCAACGTCTCGAAACGGGTAATCTGACCCATACGAACGTTTTTCAGGCAACGACTTTCGCGCTGATCTGACGGCCTTCGAACGGATGGATTCGATATCTTCGGAAGGCCACTCATGGCTGGGAAGCGACGCAAGTCGATCGATTATCGACCTCTTGTGCTCGCTGAGGCGTTCACCGACATCGACGACGATTATCTCCTCATCGCGATAACGGCTGAGCGCGAGTGCAACACCTGCAGCCGCTGGTCCAGAGCCGATTATAAGTGAAACGGTCACCGCGACCACGCCATATTCTTGAAGACCTTGCTCACATTATCGACGGCCGATTGTGAACCGATTCCGGCCACCGCGGGTACCCTCCTTGAGGAGAGAGACGCCGCCGCGCTCGATCCATTATGGTATTGCAAGATACTCGCGTTGATGAACTGCATTCGCGTATTCCTAACTGACTTGACCTTCTCCAGTGATATAGTTTCGCGGCATTCGGCCTAGCAGGGCTACTATGGCCGACTCATGAGGTATCGAATCAGAGTGCGGCCAAAGAGCTGGGCTTTCTTCCGTCCGTTCGGGTCGCCGCAAGTCCTGCCAAACCCGCTACCCGATGGCTGGTGTTCGGTGCGGCCAGCGGAGGCGCGCCTTTCCCGACAAATGCCCAAGGCCGGCCAGTACGATTCCCGCAATCATCGCTCCCGTGCGCGCGAGTCCGTACAAGTCGCCCTGGATTACACGGCGGATCTCGGCCAGGATGCCTGCAGTCAATATGCGTCTCACAAAAGCCAGTTCGGCGCCCAGGTGGGCAGCTTCCCGCATATTGGCGAACGCCTCTACTTTACCTCGATTGACAAAGTAGCATCGCCGCCAGAAATAACGCCACGTTGTCCGGTCGGCCGGTACGAAGTGACGTACGATAGCAAGTGGCTCATAAAGGACCTGGTACCGAGCAAATGCGATCCGGTGACACATATCCATGTCATCGTGATTATCCGAGTGGAAGCCACCGATCTCCTGCAAAATGGAGCGTCTCGCCGACATGTTTGCACCAATGAGATGTACGAGGGGCGTACGGGCCGACGGGAGGCCCCGATAGGCACAACCGAATACCCAGTCGAACTCATATGGAAACCAGCGGGGCCGCTTTGCTTCGAAAGCCGGCAACGGTGCACCGCCTACGGCGCCAACCTGTTCATCGTGATACGGGGAGATCAGCCGCTCCAGCCAGTCGGTAGCGGCAGCGGCGTCATCGTCTAGGAATGCGAGCACCTCCCCGCTCGCGAATTCGGCCGCAGTATTGCGAGCGGAGCCTAGGCGGCCGTTGTATTTATTTGCTATAACCATTAGTGGTATGGCTCCTGCCGGGCGTCCACTCTCAAAGTACTCTTCGCTTTTTCGCAGCAACTCCTCATTATGATCGATACAAATGATGATCTCGTGTGGCGGTATAGTCTGAGCTTCGACCGAAGTGACCGAGCTCTTGAGCTGCCGCCAGCGATCTTCTGTGTAAGCGCAGATAATGACGGATACCGTTGGACGGTTCAAAAGTTAACCTCACCTTCCGAAATTACGTAGGAACGCAGGTTCCGTCCTCGATCTGAATAACATCGAAGATCTGAATTGGCCCGGAACTATAGATCAGTCGTGCGCATTTCGTGGTAGAGAACTTGTGGAGCATTACCGCGGGAAGCGGATGTGTATACTGACCTGACTGAGGTTCCCACTGGCTGAAATAATAATTGCCGGGATTTGTCGGAATACCATATGTCATCCGCCAGTCGACGAACAGATAGCGTACCTTCATCTCTTGAATGGTGTCCACCACTCCCTTATTCAGTGTATCAGCTAGAAAGATTGGCCAGGCATTCTGCTCCGGGATAGTGTTTTGCTCACCATAGGTGGCGAGCGCCTCCGCGTCGACTACACTCACAGCAAAACTTTGATTGATTCCGAGTTGTGCACGTGCCCATTTCGAAGCTGCTATTACGTCGGGCTGCACCGTCCATGGATAACCCTGAGGGTGTGATGGCTCCGGCATCAATTGAGAATATGATGAAAAGACGGTAAGCTCGCCGACCAATACCACTGTAATCATGCATGCAGCAACAAGAGCCCGCAGCGGCAACTTAAATGCGATTAGTCGCCATCTTAGCTTGGAGCGTGGCGATTGGTCGGGTTTCGCGGCAAGCACTGCCAAGACGCAGCCTAGTCCCGTGAAAAGATATTCAGAGGACCGCGATGCTAGCGCTCCCCCGTCAGTAGTAAACCTTGGCAAAAGACTCAACGGGAAGACAACCGCCACTGCCAAAGCAACCGTCATCGACACATTGACTATACGAGCCTTGCGAAAGCCTACTTTCCCCCAGCCGAAAGCGAATTTCAATCCTCGATAGAGCGCAGGAGGGAGGGTCAACATAATTAGGCCTACGGCGACAAAGCCAGCCAGCCTGTACCAATCAGGGGTTGCTGAAGCACCAACTCCACTATAAAGCTGCCTAGCCTTTGCGTGACCATCAAGCACAGCTCCCAATTGCTGCAAGGAAGGGGCGATATTCTGAGCAATGAGATAGGACGCGGCAGGCCGTGCGACGAAGAAGAACCATGCCAAGGACAGTGAGCCGGCCGTAATGGCCATGATCCCGACTCCGTGATGCTTCCCGATAGGTCGTTTCCTAAAGCGCTCAGCCAACCACCACGCACCAAGTAGTCCCGTTAGCGCAAATGCAACAATATGATGGGTAACGGTAACAGCAATGATCAGCACCACCGTGATTATCGGTACCGTGGTGCTGGTTTCGTAGCGTGTTCGAGTGATCCACCATACGGCGAACGCTGCTAGTGGGAGAGCTAGATTCTCGTAAGAGAACGCTGAACTCCAAAAAAGGAACATCGGGTTGGCCGCATAGATAAGGCTGGCTCCAGCAGCCGCAACGCTGGACCCCGTAACCTTCTCCGCGATCAGAAAAAAGCATGCGGATATCAGAATCCGTGACACTCCGATGATAATCAAGCCTGATATGAAAGGGCTAAGGCTGGTAAGGTTAACAACGGCCGCACAAAGGGCACCCAGCCCGGGATAGTATGCAGCCGTCGGCAGCAGGGGGTTGAGGCCGAACAGGTGGTGTGTGGTCAGGATATTTTGAGTAGTCCTTAGATGGACGTACTCGTCAATATACGTGAAGGCTTTGGGAGAGCCTATTATCTTTACTGCATAGAATGCGACCCCAAGAGTAAGGACGAGGGACAGACGTTCCCGTCGGCTCACATTCGGCATGAGCACACGGACGGCGATGGGAACGAAAATGAAGAGTATCCCAGCAAAGAAAAGGTAGACAGCGCTGCTGTATCTTCCTCCCTGTAGGCTTTCTTTGTCAGCATTTGCTACTGTCGTAAGGCCAAGAACGACGTCTATAGCTATCATGGCAGCTAGCAAGATGCGGTCGACGTCGAAGCGCTTACCCTTTTCCATGCCTTTGGAGGACTGCATCCGGCCGGAAGCGGGAGAAGAGTGGTTATCTGTGCCCGCCATCACGCTCGTAGTCTTGAGCGTTGGCTCGTGGTGAATTATTTGCGTTGAGTACTCATCCGTCTGCTGCGGAGTAACTGAGTT
>Ga0302325_10030454_pt1 | contig 11125 bp, 14 predicted proteins | sample Palsa_T0_2_FD_201948 | JGI IMG/M metagenome (GOLD analysis project Ga0302325, IMG submission 201948) | Peat permafrost microbial communities from Stordalen Mire near Abisko, Sweden - Palsa_T0_2 | ecosystem: Environmental > Terrestrial > Soil > Palsa > Peat permafrost | place: Sweden: Abisko...
TCTAGCAGACTTCTTCTCCGAGTCTAATCGAACCCCTTCCTGGTCTTCCTTCATGGAAGTTTCATCAGGTTCCTTCCTCGCAAGGTTATCCTTGCTTCTTGGTGTATCATCGAGCCCAGGTCCCGTGGCTCCGGTCCTGCTCGCTGGCGGGGGGTTTGGGGCGGGCGTTCGGTTGAGGTGAGAGCTCTTTTGACCCCTTTTTGGTCGCGCTGAGCCATGGCTTGCTGTTCCGTAACCCGAGTCCGAGTATCCAGCCCTCGAAGACGTTTCTTGTTGGGGTTGGTAATTGCTGTGCTCTTCGCATGAGTATCCGACAAGAACTGTCCTTTCCTGAATAGGATGGTGTGATTGTCCGTACGCTGAGCACATATCTACTGGGTGTTTATAATACAAACACCTGCAGACGCTATACCTTTCCACAACGAGGTAGCACATCGTAACCTCAATTAGAAGGATTTGCTACTGTGAATAAGAAGTCGATATATTCCACACACAAATGGTCCAGCGCAGCAATGACGCAGTCAATATGAAGAGAAAATGGCCAGCCCGACAACTACTCTTCTCGGCGCTATTCAGAAGCAACGTCTCTTCGAACCGGGACCGGATTCCTCTGTTCGCGAGGCTGAGAACGCAATCAACTTGTCTCGGCCAGCAGATTTGTTTCTCTACCGATTTGAAGTGATCACTGAGATGACGAGGTGATGTTTTTCGTCGCAGAGTTGCCACAACTGATTGAAGCGATGCTGTAAGAAAGTGATGTTAAAAAGAAAGCCTTGCAGCACAGTCGAAAGGCATTTTGTAGGTCTGAGTGCGTGTAGCTGCATCTACTCGGTTAACCTTCTACCAATGGGTGACACGGAATTTCTCACTTGAAATTTTACGCCTCATCCGAAAAGAAAAAAATAACAAAAATAAAACAAACCGGAAAGGTGGCGCGAATTTGTGATGCGACACACGTGACCAAGAGAGCCTACCTAGGTAAAGTGGCTGCTCCTTCCCACGTAGTGACATCCCTCTACGTTAATAAAAAGGCGATGGCGGCCCTGGTATAAAAATGCTCTTGTTGTAACCTCCTCCGAACCACATGTGCACCTTTCTTGTCGATTTCGCCATCTCTAGGAAACAACCCGATATCCTCTTCCACAACCCTGCTCTCCATAACTCCCGTCGAGTCTCTCGTGGTCCACCTTTCACTCCCAGTTCCAGTAACCAGCTATTTTTTCTGCATTGGCTACACTCAAAGATAAGCTTCACTCAAAGACAGGCTTCAATGCAAACATCCTAACCCACCCACACGTCTCCAGCAAATCATCACCTCCACTTCGAATCCATCGTCTCTAAACGAGCTACATATATCCACGCAATTGTTAAGGGAATACATCGAGGATAAGGAAACCCAGATATCCAACGCAAGACCATCACCCTCTTTCCAACACCCAGAAATGTCCCGCAGTCCACCACCACACTTCTGCCCGAGCAGCAAAGCGTTGAAGTCCACCCGCTCCACCAGCAACGATGCGAAAGAAGGATACCCCGCTCCTAGCCCCTTGCCGGCTTGGCACCGGTCATTGATTTCGACCTCCTGTCCAGTACCTACACAATATTTTCACTCCCAGGGTAGATAATGGACTCTCTGTGCTCATGAATCCCTCCTCGCACCTCAACTTCCTCATACCTCCTCTCATCCATCCTGTCTTTGAAACACCAACCCCAGCACTACTTGTCTTCCTTACACTTAAGCCATCCCCTTCCTCGATCTTCCCCTTCTAGTTCCTAACTGAGTGACAGTAAAAGTGCTGTAAAATGAACTCAACAAATCCAATCTCTCACTCTCAAACCAGAAACCTCAGCAATCCTCAATAATCTAATCTACCTACCTCACTAGCCTAAAGACAAGGACTAAACCAGTATAAGGAATAAAGTCGCAACCTACTCAAGAATAGACAAGTCAACAAATAAAGGAATTGCACTTGCACTCTCAAATCACATATCCCACTCACTATCACCAAGCAAGAAAGGAGTTTACCAAGCGAACGCAATCATCAATTCTTTTATCTAGCAATCTATCCATCCCGCCCTACCATCCCATCCATTCTAATAACCCCCTTCCCATCCCATCCGATCGTATCCCCTCCATTTTCCCATCCCCACCAGCAAATATACATCTCCCCCATCCCTCTCATTCCCAGTCAAGCAAACGCCACGCATCCCAGCGAAAAAAGTGAAAAAGAAAAAGCAAAGGAAGCCACCCATCATTATCATCCAAGTACAAAGGTAAAAAAAAAACAAAGAAAAAGTCCTGTACCAGCCAAAACAAGATATAATAAAAAAATGTGTAAAGCAAGTACAAAAACAAAGACATCACAAGTGCCAATGGAGCAAGGCAACATGTATGCAGGAATTCGAAAGTCGCAGTGCAGTGCTGAATGTTGATGCTCGCTTGATTTGCAGCGCTATGCGAAGAGCGGGGATGGTGTCGAAAGCAGAGTTGAGTCGGCTTGTGAAAGGAAATGCAGGTGGTTTGAAATGGAGGGGAAGAGAGAGGGGGAGGTTAAGATTCTCCACTCCCTCTCTCCCGCTTGGTCCGTTCATTCCAGCGTCTCTTGCCGACGCGAGTCTCGAAGTGGGGTGCTGTGGTTGTGACGTCCTTGCCTGTTTGGTCCATTGTTAAACGGACTTTGTTGCGGTATGCATCAACTATGTCACTATCAATACTTTGATCTTGATGTTGAATAAGAGGAAGGGGAACGGCATCAAGGGGAAAGGAGGTTAGGGAGATAGGACTACTTACGAGCTTTCTGCAAGAACACCGTCTTATCCGCAAACACCCTGCTCTGATGCCATGTCATGCGATACCCCAGATCGTTCAACCTGACCTCCTTACTCCTAACGCTCTTCCTCATCCTCGGGACACCGACTTCCGCCTCGCCGCCATCGGCAAGAGGAACAGAAACCATCATCTTGCCATTGCTTCCCCGCCCCCGCGAGCTTCCCGCCACTCCTCGTCCACCATCAACCTCCATGGTATCATCTTCGTCATCACCCTCGAAGAAGCGAGATCCGTGAGCGGAAGGCGGCGGGCTCTGCATCTGCAGCGGGAACCAGGAGCGCGGGTAAACGGAGTTGCTCTTGCGGAACGAGTCAGGGATCTCCTTGATGTCGACTGTATCAAGCGTGACGCGAACGCGGACTCTGCCACCCTTGCCAGGATCATCCACTAGGATAAACTTGCGTTTCTTTGCTTCAGGGATATCGCCGAAGAGAGAGGCGCGTTCATCTTCGTTTAATTCGTCTGTTCCCTTACTGTGAGAATGTGAGTGTGATCGTGCAGCAATTGGGTGGGAGGAGTGTGGAGCTCCGTGGGAAGAGTGCATGCTTGGAGCCATTGAGGCACCTCCTACGGAGGGATTGGGCGGATAAGATCCCGAGTAACCAGGGAAGACATGAGACTGTCTGACATCATCTTGGGGGCTTTGTGATGGAGCGCCAGGAGGGGCCTGGTGGTGGTGATGGTGCTGTTCATCGATGTACTCGTCGTCGCCTATGGAAAGGAAAGATGAATTAGCCTCACGTTTTAACCGGCAAGCGAAGCGCGAAAATGTAAAGTGAGCAGGAGCAAGTAATGAGTAATGCCATGTGAGATTGAGTGTGATGGGAAGTCCAACAGTACAGCAGTGCAGAGACATGATTGTGTTCGGGGTAATGATGCAGATCTGATGCGACGCCCGGCCACAAGGCAAGCAAGAAGCAACAAAAGTGCAATGATGTATTATACAGGAAGTGTTTGTGACCTTTAGAGACGACCCAGACAGACGAAATGGTTCTGCTCCCAAATAATAGTGCCCTCCCGCTCAACAGGTATATTCGCAAAAGGTAGGTATCATAACACAGGTAATAGTAACATAAATCAATCACGGCAGGCATCACATCTGGTGAAACATACCGACATCATCCCCTCCTTGAGTACTTCCATCAGGGTGGTTGTGGTGGTGATGGAGTTGTGGACCACCCATCCCACCCAAGCTAGGTTTGCCCATGCTTCCCGCTCCGCCTGGACCCATGTTTCCAGATGGTGGCATCCCTGTTGGACCACTGGGGCCAGCCATGTGAGGTGTGTGAGTCGCCGCTTGAACAGCTTTGCGATTGTTGATCTTGGCCATTCTTCGAACACGTCTGCTCCGCAATCTTGGGTCTTGGTTGCTGTTGCGCCAACTGTCAACAGCTCTCTGAATGAGACCTCTCTTTCCGCGCAGACACGGATTCAGTTCAGCCAAAGCCCATCCAACAGTGTTGCACTCAGTCTCATATACCAGGCGGTTTCCACGGTATTGATCCTTACTGCAGCAGGCTCGGGGATAAACACAGTTCTCGGTCTTGAATTCTGGGCTCAACGTATCAACATTGACCGATTCGACGTCGCATCTGATAGTGTACTCCATCTTGACGCGGTCGCGTGAATATTCGAATGCGATCCATTGAACACCATTGTTGTCTTGCCGAACAACCAGTGGGGTAGTTGCTGGGATCGGACCTGGGGCAGCATTTGGGTTCACACCACTGTTCCCACCTGGAACATTGTTTTGATTCATCTGTGGGCCGTTGGCTGGATGCTGTGGAGGGCCTAATGGCGCTGAAGGCCTCGAGATTTGCGGGACATGCGGCTCCATCTTTGTTCTTGGGCTACCCGTCATACCTTGCTGCGGGTGCTGGCCCGGATGTTGCTGCATCTGGTGTTGACCGGAGGGGTGTGACATGAGCAGGTTTGGTTGAGAAGTCATAGATTGATGATGTTGCTGTTGTTGCGGGTGGGGTGCGTATGAAGGGGCACCTTGAGGTGGCATTGGGGGGTATTGTTGCTGGGGGCCCGCATAGTACATCTGAGGATTCTGCTGTAATTGGGACGCTGGCGCGCCATACATCCTATGTTGGTCATGTGTGGAAGGAGATGCAACAGAGGCCGGAGAGTTTGATTGCGGAGTGTGGTAGGAGATGGGCGGGTATGGTCGCGTCATCTGCGCGGCTGCCATGATGTCTGGGGTTTCTGGAGCTGTAAATTAGTTAATGGTCCGACTCTTCGAAGACAAAAACGCGTCGAGAATGAACGGCTGCTTACCTGCAGATGAGTATGTACCTGATGCGCTTGGTGTGCTGTACGGGCTCGGGTGGGAAGCGTAGTATGTTGGAAGCTCCTGGGTGTGCTGTCCCCCGGGGCCTGGCGCACTCTGGGCGTACTGGGGCAGACCGTGAGACGAAGGGTACGGATTGGAGTGTTGCGGCTGAGGAGGAGGAGCTTGCTGCTGGTGGTGCTGTTGATGTACAATGCTCGAGGGTCGCGGTTGTTGGAGATGGTGCGGAGGTGGAGGACCCTGCTGCGCGTGGTGGGGATGATGCTGCATAGAGGCCAATTGTCAGTGAAAGTCCTCAGCCGTCTTGGTAAATGCAGGTGGCAAAAGATAATAACCATTGAGAGAAGCAAGACGCGTCGCGATGTTTATTTTGACACTTCAGAGGTAAGAAAGAGTGTGGTCAATCCTTGACGACGGGGTGGCTGTCGCAGTGCGGTTCCTAGAGTCGGATCTTCTGCTTTTGACAGTAGCGGCTGGAAAGTAACGGAGTAAAGAAACTGTTGGCATGCTGGGGACTGGGACATGGGAAAGTACGAGGGTGGTACCTCAGTATAACAGATGCCTTGCGTCTATTACCAAATCTTCAAACGATGTGCCGGCAGAGACAAGCGACACGCCAATGTCCGAGGTTTGAGAGATTCCCCAGGGCTCACTTTGTAATGTAGTGGAGTAACGAGGGTACTAAGAAGGGTATGCGACGAGGAAGGACGATAAGCTCAAAGAGTGCCGGAGAATAGGAGCCAAATGGGGTAGATAGAGATTGATCGGAGCGAGGATAAATGTATGCGGGAGAAGCAGGATGAATTGAGGAATGAGATGACATGCGACCAGGGAGGGGTGCGAGAAAGGAAGGATTGTCGAATCTTGGGGGTCTGGTCTAGTATGGGTATGGGGTATTAAGGAAGGTAGGGGTTGCGAGGTGGTGAAAGTAAGTAAAGTTCAAGAAATTGAAGGTAACGCGGTGGGCCAGCGCATGGGAGAAACGTGACAAGGTTTTTATCGCATTGCGACGAGAAGACGAGGGTCCTGGGCGCGGCCGGGGGGGGGCGCCCAATGAAATATATGGCACTACGGAGGATTGGGTAGAACGGTAGGGATTGGTCCGGGCCTAACGGGGATGCCAGGCCTCCTCTGCCGTCAGTGGCCAGGCCGCAGTGGTGAGGATGGGGCCAGCGACAGGGGGCGTGTTTTTAGGAGAAAGATGACGCGGTGACTAGCGTTGTGTCAAATTGCTAGGGGCGAGGGGGGTGGTGCCCACCATGCCAGCCATGCCAGTCATGCTAACCATGAAGAGTCCGTTGATGCGGCGTTGATCTTGGGAAATGCAGCGCCGCCAATAGCCAAATCTGGCCTAGTGCTCCAGCACCTGCTGGCCCCTTGATCTCGGTTGCGCCACTCATCGACCGTGCGTCGCAGAAGAGGACTGCCCCTTCCGGCAATCGTTTTCATGCGCTGCAAAAATAGAAAGGCATAGAGGACTGGAGCAGCAGGAACAGAGGAAGTGCCACTGGGCCCCCCTTTTCCGAAGACGATCGCTGCAGCGCGTGCCATCTTCTGCCTTCTGCTTCGCCCAGCAGGGCAAATGAGCGGTCGAGAGCTTCTGCTTTGTGGACTCGGCAGCAAGTCGTGCGCCTCACCGAGTGACCCAGCAGCACTCGCGGCACACCGGGAGGGAGAGAACTCGCAAGCCCCCAACGCCAGCGCGGAGCAGGAATCAGGTTCTGCAGAGCTTAACCGTTAAGCGAGTAAAGGCGCGCCAGGCTGCTAGCCCATTGCCCTGCGGTCTGTGCAGGGCCCGGCTTGGGTCGCCCGCGTGGGATTGGCCAGCAGCTGAGACCCTTGTCTCGCTGCATGCACCCAAGCCCAACTGTGAAACGCGCCCACGAATTGCGCTCCCACGCCTCGAGTCCGCACGGTTTGCTCGTGATCTTCTGGAAAGCGTAGAAGCCACACTCGTCGGCTCCACCTTGCGCTCCATCCCTGCAGCCTCAAGCCAAATTGAAACAATCTTGCGAACTTGCTCATGTTGTGAGGCAAAGGAATAATGAGCTGTGTAGCAAATGCGAGTACGAACGTGATATTGCAATCCCAAGTATAGGGTCACAGCGCAAATGCGAAGAGGTGTGTACTTACGTGATCGTTGGAGACAGCAACGCCGGGCTCCTCCTTGTATCCTCCGCTCTGTCGATGAGCCATCTCGCTAGATGGAATTGTCCTTGTCTGTTGATCGCGTTAGCCTGGGGTTCCAGCAAGCAAGCCACATGTTCGCCCGTTGAGCGAGGCCTGCTTTCGACAACCCTCCACCAAACAAGGCGACATTACGCCTCGCTATGCCTGCAACATCTGTGCGTTGCAAATCGGATCGCAGGGAATGCCAGGACCGTCTCAACTTACTTCGGGAACAATTTAAGGTGCTGCAGAACCTCTCACGATAGTGATTCGATGATTATGAAGCGTGGGGCGGATGCAATGTGAAACGTCTGCCGTGTTTGGTCACTCGAAATCCGACGTATCTGCTTCAGTCCAAGTCAGTGTCTGTCCATGACATGGCAAATTTAAAGGTTGCCGCAATGCGATCATCGAAACGCATTAAGCACCTAGTGGTACAAAAATAGAACAAAGATTTCAGATGATGAGCGACCCCCGAGCCGATCATTCAATGGAAACACAGAGGCGGAAACTGAGGGGAAGGATCGCTATGCGATCGATGCATGGAAACACACAATCTCTCTTTTCTTAGAAATTTTCTGCGCATGGAAACTTTCCAAGTGATCTCCGTCATCGACGGGTACCGGCTGAGGCCATTCCGAGTATCAAATGGAACTGCAGGCCGTGTGGGAAGAGTAAAACACATGGAAGATGGTAGGGTCAGTGACAAGTGCTCGACTAGCACAGAAATAGGACGATCCAAACTCAAGGAGAGACAGCTTTCGATACTCATCGAATAGGGGTGCCAGAGCTGGTAGGGCGGACAAGGTGCAAGGTTGTGGCGCACAACGTTGAACATCGGTGTTTACTGTAGCACTGAGGTGGGGCACCCGCGTGCCCCTCGAAGGGAACCCACGTTTTTCTCTCGCGAGCCTGGCCGCTACAGTAGACTAAAAACTTTCGCGGGTTGAGAACCACGGAATAGGAACTCTCTCGCGCTGTACCACAGAATTCGAAATGATAAAAATTCTGGAACTTACTTCCGGAAAAGCTCCCACTTCCAACCAGATGACTCGTAAAGCACGTTAACCGTAGCTATTCCTGTGGATCTCGTGTTAGCTTCGTGTTCAAAGAGCAATGTTAAATGATAGGTAGAGGACTTGCGGAAGAACCAGACTAGTTCATGCGTGGAGTGGAAAGTTGCATACAAAAAGGCTCAGCACGTCCAGTGCGTGTGCAGCAGCAGCAGCAACAAGAGAATGACACAACAAAGAAGGTGAACGAGGCTGAAAAGTGAAGGCTCAACAACGACCGTTGTGTGAAGACCAGGTAGGTCAGTTGGAGTCGCCGGGCTTGGTGTTATAATATACAGGCATGGGTGGTTGGTAAACATCGGGCAAGGGACAACACCCAGGTCGGCCCACCAAGCAGCACAGGTTTTCGGCACATTAATTAAGGAGATGATGGGGTTGCAGCCCACTACAGGGGGCAAAGAGGGTCATGCAGCAGGGCCATGATCGCGGATGGCACCCTCGCTTACACATCGAGGGAGAGCGTGGTGGGGAGAAAACAAGGATGTGGAACGCCATCATGCGACATGTCGAAAAACGAAATCGTGCACAGAGATGAAATGGCCAGGGCCCAGAACGTACCTCGATGATGTATTGTTAAATCGCGCCTCTGATCAAATTCTTGCGGGCTACCAAATCGAATCTTGAGGCCTCGTTGTTCGTTAGGGTTGAAGCTGCAGGCTGTTTTCTGCCAAAATGTCAGTAAACATGCTACCCTTGCACAACCAGGATCTGGCCCTAACTGGTGGGCGCTTGTAAGGCTTACGCAGGCAGCGGTTGATTCTTGTATCACCTTTCTCTTCGTTCCAAGATCTTGTCCTTCGTGCTCCCGACTGTGACGTCTCAAAAGAGTGTTGCGGGAAGTACGTCTCCGTGAGTGACAGCGTGGTCCAACCGTCCGAGGTTGCGGGCGAAAATTTTGTAAGCGTGACAAAGCAGGCAGGTCTTGTTCTCGAGTTGAGGGTAAATGAGTTTGGTCGGTATGATGTCCACCGAGTCGTCTTCAGATAGATTGCCCCGCGCGTATGGCACTTTCAAGATCTGCACCGACGTTCAGTGTCTTCTGCCGGCTAATGTGATTCCTCCTCGAAGATCTCCTACCCTGTTGTTTCAAAGTTCGTCGAGTCCCAGTTCCAGATGTTTGGAATGGGTATCCTCCCAAATGGCTGCTCGAGGGTATGCTTGGGATGTGCTTGCTGGATCCTGCAATGGATACCTGCTGCTGCTGCTGCTGGGAGATGGTTGACGGATATGTAGACTAGGATAGAGGCAGGACTTGGGACACGATTATCGGATCTGGTAGCACAGATGTTAGCATCGTGCATTTAAAGATCAAGCTCTCTGGGGATCCGGCACCAAGAGACAAGAAGCTTCTGGATGATGCACGTCGGCGGTCTGCAGTTGTACAGGTGATGGGATCATGCCTTGTGCGCAGATGATACAATGAACGAGTCGCCGGTCGTCTCTCGTCAAAAACCACGTTGCTTTGTCGTACATAGGTTGCGTAAGAGAGTTTTTTTTTTTTCGCGAGGCGACCGTTCAGCACGAGGATCGCTAAGCTATAAGGCGCCGACACGCGTTCCGCAAGAGACTCGAAGGTGTTGACGACGATTTCAAAATATTTCCAGCATTGCCAACGCGCACGGGATATAGGAAATTATTGGGCCTGACCTTTTCTCTGATCTAATTCAGGACCTGTTGTGCACACAATAATCTGCGGTACGGCTCCCACGCGATGGGAACTTGTGCCTGTCGCGTTACTGCAGCTTCGATATGCAGGAGCAAGACACTCCGGATTCGAGGTTCTCGTTGCGCCGGCGACGCTGCAGGTCGCGATAATTGCTGGCTGGATGGAAATGATCGCACGTGTACGTGTCGCAATACTATGTGCGTGCGACGGCGGGTTGCGGGCGGCAATGCGACGACTGTATCACGTCAATTGAGGGCGGGCAGGTCGAGGTCGCGAGGTTCGTAAGGTAGTCGTGAATAGCTTCAGCTGTCAGAATGTCGTAGCTTCAACGGTATCGCATGTGCTGGACGCTGTCGGGCGGTGCTGTGGGTGCGGGTAGCAAGGATATGGGTTGCGCCCGTTGGAGAGATCCTTGTGGAAGAAGGCAGATAGAAGCTGCCGAGAGCTTGATTGGGGACGGGGTTCCACGGTGGTTTGGGCCTGGCAGTGGCTCGCGCAGCAAGGGGTATGAGGGAGGAACGAGAGTGGTGGTGTCTTGGAGAAGGGAGCACACGATTTGCATCGACAGACACCGGCGGCGACAGGGACAAGGGGACGGGGTGGGTAGGAGCAGAAGTAGGAGTAGGAGCAGGAGTAGGAGCAGGAGCAGGAGCAGGAGCAGCGCAGATGTACTGAGTACTGAGTACTGAGCACTGTATGTGTATGTAATCTGTAGAAAAGAGCTTGATAAGTTGACAACAACCGGTGGCTCGAGCTGCGAGCGGCCCGTTGAAGAAAAAGAGGAGCAGGGAGCAGGGAGAGACAGACCAGAGCAGTGGAGCACACGCCGGTAGGACTCAGAACTCGGGAGAGGCAAAAGCGTCTTTTTAGACCATGGCAGGGGTGCCGAAACTTAAACTAAATACGAAATGTAGACTGGGCCACTGACCCACTAGCAAAAGACTGCTGAGTGAAAAATGGGGAGAAGCTCAGAGCACTGAGAGAAAAGGGACTGATGCTTTCTTCTCGAGTCAAGCTCGCACCCAATCAGCACGGCCCGTTGTCCAGCCCTCACCTTCACATCCTCCTTTAACCTACATATTGCGATCCAC
>Ga0302325_10030457_pt1 | contig 11124 bp, 8 predicted proteins | sample Palsa_T0_2_FD_201948 | JGI IMG/M metagenome (GOLD analysis project Ga0302325, IMG submission 201948) | Peat permafrost microbial communities from Stordalen Mire near Abisko, Sweden - Palsa_T0_2 | ecosystem: Environmental > Terrestrial > Soil > Palsa > Peat permafrost | place: Sweden: Abisko...
CCGCGCGCCTGCTTGATAATCCCCGCCTGCTCCCCCGCGCTCAAGCTACTGTTCAGAAACGCCGCGGGAATCCCCATCAGCGCCAACTGCGCCACCTGATCCTGCATCAACGCAATTAGGGGAGAAATAACGATCGCCGTCCGCTCCGCCAGCAACGCCGCCGGCAACTGATAGCACAACGATTTACCGCCACCGGTCGGCATGATCACGCACGTGTCGCGCCCCTCCAGCAAACTCCGCACGATCTGTTCCTGCCGCGGACGAAACGCCTCATACCCCCAATACTTCCGCAGCGCCCACGTTACCTCGTCCGCAGACACCATGCCCGAAGTATAAATTCCGCCACCACACGCGTCTACTAGCCCAGCCTTGGTAGAGGCCGCCTTCCGAGGCGGTAGCATTTGCCGTTGCCTTCGCCTTTGCCTTTGTAGTGCCGCGGCTTTACCCAGATCGCATCCGCGCGAAGGGATGCAACGCCTCTGCTTACACGCGTATTGCTTTCGCCCGCAGCGCTGTCCACTCCCGCCGCCTACGCTGCGCCGCGCGCCCTCCTAATTCCTGACGTCTTCACTGCACTTCCACCTTCACGCCCCCCACCCCGCCCTTCCCCACCTCCACCTTCGTCCCGAGCGCCAAATACTTCTCCACGACCTCCCGTCGCGACCATTCCAGCTCCCACCCATCCGCAATCCCTACCACCATATACTTCCCCGCCACCACGTTCCCAAACGCAAACGTCCCGTCCGAATCGCTCTCATCCCGCCGGTACAACGCCATATTCCCCGCATCCTCCAGCGGCGCCAGCAGCATCATCGCCCCTTCCACCGGTCCGATGCGCCATCCATTCCCGAAAGTTGTTGTAAAGGCGATCTATCTCCACGCCCGCACAAAAAAATACCCCGTCATCGCAAACCCCACCACAATCACCAACCCTCGTATCCACGACTGCGGCAACTTCTGCGCATAGTGCGCGCTGGCGTACCCGCCGACGGTCGCCCCCACGGTCATCACCATCGCCTGCGGCCACACAATCGCCCCCAGCACCACAAACATCACCGTAGCCACCCCATTAATCACCGCGCCCAGCAGCACTTTAAGCGCATTCATCTCGTGAATGTCCGTCATCCCCATCGCCGCCAGCATCGCTAAATTCATAATCCCGATTCCGCCCCCGAAATACCCTCCATAGATAGACACCACAAACTCAAAAATGGACGCTCCCGTCAGCGCTTTCGTCGACGCCCCCTGACCTACCCCCGCTGAAATCTTCCCTGTCAAATGCTTGCCAAACGTAAACAGCAGCGTCGCCGCCAGCATCAACCACGGCAACACCTGCAGAAACGTCTGCGCCGGTGTCTTGATCAGCAGCAACGCACCGCCAATCCCGCCCACCACGCTCGTAGCAATCAACGGCACCGCCACCCGCTTCGACAATTTCAGCTTCTTGCGATACGCCCCGCCGCTAGCCGTGACCCCGATCCACAGGGCCAGCGTATTGGTAGCATTCGCCGCCACCGGCGCCACTCCGGTAAACAGAAGCGCAGGAAACGCCACAAAACTCCCCCCGCCCGCCACCGCATTCAACCCCCCACCCACCGCCGCCGCAAAAAAAAGAAACACCGCGCTATGGAAGCTCACGCCCGAGTTGTACCACGGTTCCTCAATCCCACTCCACAAGCTGCTGACCGCTGTGTAGCGGCCGCCTTCTGGGGCGCCTTTGTCTCGGTCGGCCGTTGCATGCTGCGCCCCGTTCGCCCAGCCGCAAGCCACATCTGTCTTTTCGTTTACGCAGGATTTAGTAACACGGGCATTGCCGCCAGTGCGCGGTGTAGTCCGCGCCAAAAACCTGCCTTTGTTGGCCCAGGGTTTCAGTCGATGCACGCTGTAATCTTCCACTCCACCCTCTGAGCCCTCAAGCAGCCACGTATTCCCCTCCCCACACAACCCTCAAGCTCCTTCTGGCGGTGTGGGCTCACACACTCAATCCCGCTAGGAGCGCTAGGAGGAGGCTACGATGTGACAGCGCTCTTCCAGGCAGGCTGATTCATTGACGGTGCTGTGGCGGTCTCCTATACTTGTTGTTTGCACCGTGGGAGTTTTCTCGCCTGGTGGCACTCTCTGTTGGCATCAGTGAACCTCTTACTTAGGATTTCCTGAACGCTGGTTTAGCCGGCCTCGCACCGTTTCGGTTTACGCGACATCGAATTATCAAGTTTTGGAAAGGTTGTTCTTATGGCGGAAATAGCGGAAGCGACTTGCCGGCGGGAACTCGAACTGGAGATACCTGCGGAAGATGTGTCGAAGGAAATGGAGCGCGTGGCCAAGGAATTTGCGCGGCTGGCGAATGTGCCCGGGTTTCGCAAGGGAAAAGCGCCGCTGACGCTGATCCGCAAGCGCTTTGCGGACGATATTAAGGGCGAAGTGTTGCAGACGCTGGTACCGGACAAGCTCGAGAAGGCGGTGAACGAGCAGCGGCTGCAGCCGGTGTCGCGGCCGTCGGTGGAGAAGCTGGATTTTAACGAGGGGCAGCCGCTGAAATTTACCGCGGTGTTTGAAGTGTTGCCGGAGTTTGATCTGGGGAACTACAAGAATTTGACGCTGGAACTGCCGCCGATGCAAGTGACGGAGGCGGACGTGGACCGCGCGCTCGCCGAAGCGCAGGACCGGGCGGCGACGTTCACGCCGGTGGAAGGGCGCGTCGTGGCCGATGGCGACTACGCACAACTTAAGCTGGTTGGCACGCCGGCGGATGGTGGCGAGCCGCTACAGGCGGAGAGCGTTTTGTGCCACATCGGGTCCGAAGAGACCATGGCGCCGTTTAATCAGCATCTGCGCGGGGCTTCGGCGGGCGACCACAAAGCGTTTGATGTGGATTATCCAGCGGATTATCCCGATCCGAAACTGGCGGGCAAAATTTATCACTATGAAGTGGACGTGCTGGGCGTCAAGGCCCGCACGTTGCCGGAATTGAACGACGAATTTGCGAAGGATGTGAGCGACGCGGCGACGCTCGAGGATTTGAAAGGCAAGATTCGCGAGAATCAGCTGCACCAATTGGAGCACCAGGTGCGCGACTTGAAGCGCGAAAAGGTGCTGGGCGAGCTGGTGAAGATGCACGAATTCCCGGTGCCGGAAGCGCTGGTGGAGCAGCAAATGGACGTGCGGCTGCAGCGCATGGTGCGGCAACTGGCGCAGCAGGGCGTGGATCCCCGGGCGGTGAATCTGGATTGGCAGGCGCTGCGCAAGCGGCAGGAGCCGCGCGCCAAGGACGACGTGAAGGCGGAGCTGATCGTGGACCGCGTTGCGACGGCGGAAAATATTGAAGTGACGGACGAAGAGGTACAGGCCGAGTTGGAACATATGGCCAGCCATAGCGGCGAATCGGCGGAAGCGATTCGCGCAAGTTTGACAAAGGATGGTGCGCTCGATAGGATGAAATCGAAGTTGCGCAGCGATAAAACGGTGGATTGGCTGGCACAAAACGCCGAGATCAAGATCGTTGCGAACCCAGAACCGCAGGTACCGGAAGCTGGCGCAGCCGCTGCTGGTGGCGAATCTCAGTCTTGACCCCTCATAAAAAAATGAAAAAAATCGAGCCAGCTACGTACCACGCTACAGACTTTGCGATGCCCGGCGATGGGCCGACGGCTGTTCCGCAGGCTACGACGCTCGTGCCGATGGTGGTGGAGCAGACCAGCCGCGGCGAGCGAGCGTACGACATTTACTCGCGGCTGCTGAAAGAGCACATCATCTTTATTGGTACGCCGATCGACGACCACGTGGCGAATCTGGCGACGGCGCAGATGCTCTTTTTGCAGGCGGAAGATCCGGAGCGGGATATTCAGCTGTACATCAATTCGCCTGGCGGTTCGATCACCGCGGGCTTTGCGATTTACGACACCATGCAATTCGTGAAGCCGGACGTGGTGACGACCTGCGTGGGGCAGGCGGCGTCGATTGCAGCGGTCCTGTTGGCGGGCGGCGCGCCGAAAAAGAGGTTTGCGCTGCCGAACGCGCGGATACTGATTCACCAGCCGTGGATGTCCGGCTTGGGCGGCCAGGCGACGGACATTGATTTGCATGCGAAGGAAATTTTGCGCATGCGCACGACGATCAATGCGCTGCTGTCGCAACATACGGGGCAGTCGGCGGAGCGGATCGAGAAGGATGTGGAGCGCGATTACATTATGAATCCCGCGCAGGCCAAGGAATACGGGATGATTGACGAGATTATTTTCAAGCACCGGTGAGTTTTTGATTTTTAATGCGTACGGCGCGGCTGGCTTGCGCCCCCAGACCTTTCGTGCAGGTTGCTAACTGGCGGCATGGATTTGCGTTTGTATTTCTTTCCGGAGACGATTCGGCATAAGATGTTCGCAGTAACCTTCGCCGCAACCCAGCGGAGACGAGGCGTTCATACTAGTGAAAAAACCCTATCCAGACGAGCCTTTGCGCTGTTCTTTCTGCCATAAAACGCAGGAACAGGTGGAGAAGCTGATCAGTTCGCCTTCGGACTATCCGCGCGCGTACATCTGCAACGAGTGCGTGGGGGTTTGCCAGACGATTCTGGAGGACGAGAAGCGCGAGCAGGCGGCGGCGCCGGCACGTCGATTGCCGCGTCCGCCGGAGATCAAGCAATTTTTGGATGGGTATGTGATTGGGCAGGACCGCACGAAGAAGAAGCTGGCGGTGGCGGTTTATAACCACTACAAGCGGATATTTTTGAACAAGCAGCCGGGCGAAGTGGAGTTGAGCAAGAGCAATATTTTGCTGATCGGGCCGACGGGGACGGGCAAGACGCTGCTGGCGCAGACGTTGTCGCGCATGCTGGATGTGCCGTTCGCAATCGTAGACGCCACCACGCTGACGGAGGCGGGGTACGTCGGCGAAGATGTGGAAAATATCATTCTGAAGCTGCTGCAGGCCGCCGATGGCGACGTGCAGAAAGCGCAGACCGGCATCATCTATATCGACGAGATCGACAAGATTGCCAAAAAGGACGAGAACCCTTCGATTACGCGCGATGTCAGCGGCGAGGGCGTGCAGCAGGCGCTGCTGAAGATTCTTGAGGGCACGGTGGCGAACGTGCCGCCGCAGGGCGGCAGGAAGCATCCGCATCAGGAATTTACGCCGGTGGATACCACCAACATTTTGTTTATTTGCGGCGGGGCCTTCGTGGGCCTCGAGAAAATTATCGAGAAGCGGGCGGGGCGTCGCGCGCTGGGTTTCCACACCGACGGCAAGCCGGTGAGCGCACCGCAACGCCGTAATACCGAGTTGCTCGAGCAAGTGCAGCCCGGGGATCTGATTCGCTACGGATTGATCCCGGAGTTCGTGGGACGCCTGCCGGTGGCCGGCGTGATGAGCGACCTGGACAAGGGCGCGCTGGTGAAAATTTTGACGGAGCCCAAGAATGCGCTGCTGAAGCAGTACCAGCGGCTGTTTGAATTTGAGAACGTGAAGCTGCGCTTTACGGACGACGCGCTGGAGACGGTGGCGGAGTTGGCGCTTCAGCGCAAGGTCGGCGCACGCGGCTTGCGCATGATCCTCGAAGACCTCATGCTGGAATTGATGTATCACTTGCCGATGCAGCGCAAGGTGCGCGATTTTATCGTCACCGCGGAGATGGTGCGGACGCGCGAGATCAACTGGAGCCTGCTGGAGAAAGCCGGCTAACTTTTTCGCCCGGCGCGTTTTGTTTTGGCGCGGGCATGGCGGGCGCCCCTTGCGGTGGCTCGCCGAAAATTTTCAGGGGCCCTAATGTTCACTCGTGAAAAACAGGAAATGAAGCGCGTGCCGATGATGCCGGTGCGGGACATGGTTATTTTCCCGCAACAGATGACCCCGTTCATCGTGGGGCGCGAAGCCAGCGTGCGCGCGCTGGAAGAGGCGCTGGCGGGCGATAAGAAGATTTTTCTTTCGACGCAGCACGACGCTTCGATTGACGACCCCAAGCCGGAAGAGATTTACGCTGTCGGAACGCTGGCGAATATCGTGCAGAGCGTGAAGCTGCCGGATGGGAACATCAAGGTGCTGGTGGAGGGCGTCGAGCGGGCGCGGGCGGTTTCCGTGGCCACCGAGGAAGGATTTTTTCGCGCCACCGTGCGCTTGCTTGGCGTGAAGGCCGAGGATTCGCCGCAGGTCAAGCAAATCGTTGAGAAAGTTACCGGCCTATACGAGCAGTTCATCAAGCTTTCGCAGAGCCTGAACTACGACACGATGATCGCGGCGGCTCGGGTGGACGATCCGGCGCGCCTTTCCGACACCATCGCGGCAAATCTGCAGTTGCCGGTCGACGAAAAGCAGGATTTGCTCGAGACCACTGACCCCGTCGAGCGGCTGAACCGCATCGCGGATATTCTTGAAATTGAACTCGAGAAGCTGAACGTCGACCGCAACATCAACACGCGCGTGAAACGGCAGATGGAGCGGGCGCAAAAAGAGTATTACCTCAACGAAAAGCTGAAAGCCATTCAGAAAGAACTGGGGCGCGGCGAAAAGAGCGAAATCGACGAACTCAAGAAGAAGATCGATGCCGCGGGGATGACCAAGGAAGTGCATGAGAAGGCCATTCAGGAGCTGAAGCGGCTGGAATTGATGCCGCCGATGTCCGCGGAATCCACCGTCAGCCGTAACTATCTCGATTGGCTGCTGGCGGTGCCCTGGAAGAAGAAGTCCAAGGAAATTCGCGACATTCAAGCCGCGGAAAAAATTCTGAACGAAGAGCACTACGGGCTCGAGAAGGTCAAGGAGCGCATCCTTGAGTTTCTGGCGGTGCGGCAGCTGGTGAAGAATCCCAAAGGCTCGATTTTGTGCTTCGTCGGGCCTCCGGGCGTGGGCAAGACTTCGCTGGCCATGTCCATCGGCCACGCCACGGGGCGCAAGTTTGTGCGCGTATCGCTCGGCGGGGTGCGCGATGAGGCGGAAATTCGCGGCCACCGGAGAACCTATATCGGGGCGTTGCCCGGCCAAATCATCCAGATGATGAAGAAGGCCGGCGCGGTGAATCCCATTTTCGTGCTGGATGAAGTGGACAAGATGTCCACGGATTTTCGCGGCGACCCCTCCGCGGCACTCATGGAAGTGCTGGATCCGGAGTTGAATCACGCCTTCACCGACCATTACCTGGACGTCGAGTACGACCTTTCGAAGGTGATGTTCGTTTGCACAGCGAACGTGCTGCACACCATTCCGCAGCCCTTGCAGGATCGCATGGAGATCCTGCGTATCCCGGGCTACACGGAGCAGGAAAAGCTGGAGATCGCCAAGCGCTTCCTGGTGAAGCGGGCGCGCGAAGCCACCGGCCTCAAAGAGGAAAATCTGCGGTTCACCGATGAAGGCTTGCTGCATATCATCCGGCACTACACGCATGAAGCCGGCGTGCGCAGCCTGGAACGGGAAATCCAGAACATCGGGCGGAAGATGGCGCGCAAGGTGGTCACGAATGGCGTGGATTCCGCGGCCAAAATCGAGCCGGCCAATGTCAACGATTTCCTCGGAGTCCTCAAATACCGCGAATTCTGGCTTGAGAAGCAAAACGAGATCGGCCTCACCACCGGCCTGGCCTGGACCGAAGTCGGCGGCACGGTGCTGGCTACCGAAGCCACCATCATGGAAGGCAAAGGACGGCTGACGCTGACTGGCAAGCTCGGCGACGTGATGCAAGAGTCCGCGCAAGCCGCGATGAGCTACGTCCGTTCGCGCTCCGCGCAGCTCGGGCTGCTCAAGGATTTTTATCGCAACATCGATATTCACGTGCACGTACCGGAAGGCGCCATTCCCAAGGACGGCCCCTCCGCCGGCATCACCATCTGCACCTCACTGGTCAGTGCCCTCACGCGCATTCCCGTACGCCGCGACGTGACCATGACCGGCGAAATCACCCTGCGCGGCAAGGTCCTGCCCATCGGCGGCATGAAAGAAAAATTGCTGGCCGCCCATCGAATGGGCTTGCGTATCGCGGTACTTCCGAAGGACAATGAGAAGGACCTCGCGGATATACCGCAGGAAATCCTCTCGAGCCTCACGGTACACTTTGTCGAAACCATGGACGAGGTTCTGCAGATTGCTCTGGAACGGCCCATTGTGCCGATCGAGCATGTGGCCGTCGCGCCCGTCGCGGATGCGTTTGTTGCCGCGGAGAAAGACAAGAGTTTAACCAACTAAGCAGCGTAGTTCGGGCCCAGTCCGCCCCGCGGATTGCCGCCGGTCTGTAGTGGCTCCGCTTCGCCGCCCAGTTGCTCGCAAGTCTGGATTGCCCATCGCTTTTGGTTTTCGCCGCCGGCGCAGCTCGGTTTTTTCGAGTGCGATGTTTTTTAGCCGCGCGTGCGAACGCCGGCGCGGTGCGACACCCCGTAAGAATTCCCGAAACTCAGGGTTATCTCAATCAAATAGTTTCACCCATTAAGGACATATGAAAGAAACAGTGGAAGGCAGCAATCAAATCGGTATCAGCCTGGCCGAGCTGAAAGAAAAGAACATCACCGATCTGGCCAAGATCGCCAAGGAACTGAATATTCCGGGCGCCAGCGGCATGCGCAAGCAGGAGCTGATCTTCCAGATCCTCCGCGCGCAAACCGAGAAGAACGGGCTGATCTTTTCTGAAGGCGTGCTCGAATGCCTGCCCGATGGCTTTGGTTTTCTCCGGGCCCCGGAATACAACTACCTGCCGGGCCCGGACGACATTTACGTCTCGCCGTCGCAGATCCGCAAGTTCGACTTGCGCACCGGCGATACCGTCTCCGGCCAGGTGCGGCCGCCAAAAGACGGCGAGCGCTACTTTGCTTTAATCAAGGTGGAAGCCGTCAACTTTGAGGATCCCGAGGTGGCGCGCAGCAAGATATTCTTTGACAACCTGACGCCGCTGTACCCGCAGGGCCGGCTCAAGATGGAGACCACCAAGGACAACATGACCGGGCGCGTACTGGACTTGCTCTGCCCGGTAGGCAAAGGCCAGCGTGGTTTGATCGTCGCTCCCCCCCGCACCGGTAAGACCATGATGCTGCAGTCCATCGCCAATTCCATCACCGTGAACCATCCGGAAGTTGCGCTCATCGTGCTGCTGATCGACGAGCGCCCGGAAGAAGTCACGGACATGCAGCGCACGGTGAAAGGCGAAGTGATCAGCTCGACGTTCGACGAAGCTCCGCAACGGCACATTCAGGTTGCGGAAATGGTGCTGGAAAAGGCCAAGCGCCTCGTGGAGCACAAGCGCGACGTAGTGGTGCTGCTGGACAGCGTTACGCGTTTGGCGCGCGCCTACAACGCCGTGACCCCGCCTTCCGGCAAAGTCCTCAGCGGCGGTATCGATGCCAACGCCTTGCAGCGTCCGCGCCGCTTCTTCGCCGCCGCGCGTCACGTGGAAGAAGGCGGCTCGCTCACCATCATCGCCACCGCGCTGATCGATACGGGCAGCCGCATGGACGACGTGATCTTTGAAGAGTTCAAGGGCACGGGCAACATGGAAATCAACCTGGACCGCCGGCTCTCCGATAAGCGCGTGTTTCCGGCCATCGATATCCAGCGCTCCGGCACCCGTAAGGACGAGTTGCTTTTGCCACCAGAGGAACTGAGCCGCGTGTGGGTGCTGCGCAAGGTGTTGAGCCCGCTCTCTACCGTGGAAGCCATGGAGCTGCTCATCAGCCGGCTCACCAAGACCAAGTCCAACGCCGACTTCCTCGGCTCCATGTCCGCCCCCACGTAATCTATTCGCTGGCACAAGGCGCAGGCGCGTCAACCAGGTCGCGGCCTAACCACCGCCGGCGCGGGCTATTGCTTCTCCCGTTCGCGCGCCAGCATGACCACGAGGCGAGCGGTCTCTTCAATGTCCATAGCGGTGTTATCCACCAGGACGGCATCCGCGGCACGGACTAGTGGTGAGACTTTGCGCTCGCGATCGCGCAGGTCACGCTCGCGAATTTCGACGATCACTTCGTCCAGCGCGATTCTCTCGCCTTTTTCCTGATGCTCTTTCCAACGGCGCTCCGCGCGGACCTCGGGAGCGGCTTCCAGAAAAATTTTCAGTTCGGCATTTGGAAAGACCACCGTGCCGATGTCGCGGCCTTCCATGACCACGCCGCCGCCCACGCCGGCGCGCTGCTGCTCGGCCACTAGCACTTCGCGAACGGCTCCAATGGTGGCCAAGCGAGAGGCGGCTTGCGCCACTTCCTCGGTACGAATGGCCAGCGTCACTTCCAGTCCGTCGAGAAAGACGCAGTTTTTTGCCCCGGCGCGTTCTTTGTCCGTGGTGGGAGGCTTTAGCTCGATGTGCGTTTGTTTGGCCAACTCGACCAATGCAGGCTCGTCTTCGAGAGCGATGTTTTGATGGAGCGCTTTGAGCGCCAGTGCGCGGTACATGGCGCCGCTGTCGAGATAGAGATAGCCCAGCATTTGCGCCACGCGGCGCGCAACGCTGCTCTTGCCGGAGCCGGCGGGTCCGTCGATGGCGATGGTCAGGTCCGGCATGCGTTGGGGGCCGCGGATTGGCGCGCGGCTAGAATCCCATGATGTTGTAGCCGCAGTCGACGTAAATGGTTTCGCCGGTGATGCCGGACGCGGCGCCCGAAAGCAGGAAGGCTGCGGTCCCGCCGACCTCCGCGGGGTCGACATTGCGCTTGAGCGGGGCGCGTTCGGCGTGCGCTTTGAGCATTTCGCCCAGGCCGGAGACGCCGCGCGCGGCCAGCGTTTTGATGGGTCCGGCGGAAATAGCGTTTACACGGATATTTTTTGCACCGAGATCGTTGGCGAGGTAGCGCACGGTGGCTTCGAGCGCGGCTTTGGCTACGCCCATGACGTTATATTTGGGCACGACTTTCTCCGCACCGTAGTAGCTCATGGTGACGATGCCGCCGCCGGCGCTCATCAGCGGGACGGCCGCGCGGGCTACGGCGATCAGGGAATACACGCTCACGTCGTGCGCGATGCGGAAGCCCTCGCGCGTGGTGTTGAGAAATTCGCCCTTCATGTCTTCGGCGGGGGCGAAGGCTACGCTATGAATCACCCCGTCCAGAGTTTCGTAACGCGCGCGCAGCTCGTCGAACAGTTTCGCGATTTGCTCGTCGTGCGAGAGATCGCACATGAATCCGGAGGCGCCGGGAAGGTCCGCGATCAGGTCCTTGGCTTCCT
>Ga0302325_10030458_pt1 | contig 11124 bp, 8 predicted proteins | sample Palsa_T0_2_FD_201948 | JGI IMG/M metagenome (GOLD analysis project Ga0302325, IMG submission 201948) | Peat permafrost microbial communities from Stordalen Mire near Abisko, Sweden - Palsa_T0_2 | ecosystem: Environmental > Terrestrial > Soil > Palsa > Peat permafrost | place: Sweden: Abisko...
CTGCTGCGCCACCTGGACGGCGAGTACACCCTGGAGGACGCGCGGGCCGAGACGATCAAGGCCACCAAGCGCTTCGCCCGCCGCCAGGAGTCCTGGTTCCGCCGCGACCCCCGCGTCCACTGGCTCGACGCCACCACCCCCGGAGAAGAGCTCCTCGACGAGGCGCTGCGCCGCCTCAGGTAACTGGCCCACCCGGATGGTGCGCCGAACCGCCAGCTCCCGCAGGTCGGCGGGGAGCGCGTCGACGTCACGCAGCCGGGGCAGCAACTCCGGCTCGAGCGTCAGCGCGCGGAAGCAGACCGCGATGCTGACATCGTGTTCCGGCCGGCTCACGACTTCCACCGGGTCGCCCGCGCGGATCTCGCCCGAGGAGATCACCCGGAAGTACGCACCGGGCCGGGCGGCCTGGGTGAAGCGCTTGATCCATCCGGCCCGCGCCAGCCAGCCCTGGAAGGTGCCGCACGGAATCCGGGGACAGGACACCTCGAGGATCACGTCCGGGCCGACCCGCCAGCGCTCGCCGATCAGGGCGGCGTTGACCGCCACGCCCTCGGTGGTGAGGTTCTCGCCGAACACCCCGCTGGGCAGCGGCCGGTCAAGCTCGGCCTCCCAGTCGTCGAGGTCCTCCCGGGCGTAGGCGTAGACCGCCTGATCAGGACCGCCGTGGTTGCGCACGTCGTAGACCCGGTCGCCGGCTAGGCCGACCAGGCCGAGCCCCTTGGCCCGGGCCGGCGTCACCAGCACCGGACCGTCGACCGGCTGTTTGTCGATGCCGGTCAGGGTCATCTCTTTCCACGGGTTAGGACGCGGCCGGCCGACGTTGACAGAAAGCAGCTTCACAAGACCACGGTACGTTTGTCTACATCTGATCGCCAAGCTGATATACGCGCTTGGCGTTATCGGCGCAGAGCATCCGGGTGAGCCGCACCACGGTCCGTTCCGAATAAAGATCTTCCTCCATCCCGGCGCGCAGGAAGTCAGAAAGCGCCCGGCGGAACAGCGCAGCGCTTAGGTAATACAGCTCGGGCAGCCCGAACGCGTCGGAGGAGTACAGGAACTTCCCGTACGGCGCGAGCTCGAGCGCCTCGGCGAGCAGCGCGGGCGCGCGGGCGCCCAGGTTGTGGGTGGCCAGCCCGGCGTCGACGTACACCTGCGGGAACACCTGAGCCAGGTAGCCAGCCTCACGATGGTAGGGGTAGTTATGCAGCAGCATCACCGGCACCCCGGTGGGCTGGATGGCCCGCAGCAGCGGGGTGAGCAGCAGCGGGTTGCAGCGATGCAGGTCGACGTCGCTGTCCCCGTAGCCGACGTGGAACTGAACCGGCAGCCGCAGGTCCACGCCGCACCAGATGAGGAACCGCTGCAGCGTCTCATCCGCGATCCGCGGCCGGCGGGTCACTGCGCCGCCTCCGGCGGCCAGCCAGCGGCCGGCCGCGGCGCTCACCTCGGTGTCGGTGGGCCGGTCCGGGCTCAGGTCCAGGCCGGTGCGGTAGGCGGCGATCGACTTCACCGCCACCACCCCAACCACCCCGACTGCCCCAACTGCCCCCGCTGCGGCGGTGCGGTTGGCCAGCGCGGAACGTACCGCGTCGACGAAACCGCCGGCGCCGATCCCGGCGGCCACGACGTCTTCGGCTACCCGCTCGAGCCGGACGATCTCACGGGCGGTCGCGCCCGCCAGGCCGCCGAGCTCGGCCGGGGAGGTCAGCGGCTCCGGGGTGAAGCCCGTATCCACGCACAGCCAAGACAGCCCGGCCGCGGTCAGGAAGCGCTTGCTCACCTCGGTCGCGCCGAGTTCGGCCCGGCGGCTCACGTAGTCGCTCAGTTCGGCGTGCGGTGGCAGGCCCAGGACGGGCGGGCAGACGCGGCGGAACGCGAACCCGGCCCCTGAGTCGAACACCGAGCCGCCTGGCCACCCGGCCCCCTCGGTCAGCATCGCCTCGAGCGTGACCTCGTCCGCGTCCCGGCCGATCACGCCGTGACAGTGGTGATCGACCAGCAGCTGGTCAGCGACGCACGGCAGCAGCTCGGGCACTCAGGACGCCTCGTCGCGCGAGCTCGCAAGACCGCGCCTGCGGTGCGCGCCCGAGGTCGCTCCGGTGCCCGGGGCCGCGATGCCCTCGCGGGCGGCTAGGGCCACCCCGAGGCGGCGCGCCGTGCTGGGCGCGAAGATCACGGCCAGGATGGCCGCGACCAGCCAGCCGCCCGACACCACGGGGAACCAGGCGGCCGCGCCGGTCGGGTAGGGGATAACGTTGCGGTACAGCGTGTAGCCGAGCACGATGATCGCCGCGATCGGGATCACGATCTGCCACATCGGCACCGGCAGCTTCCTGCGCACAAACACCAGCATCGTGCAGCCGATCGTGGCCAGCACGTAAACGACGAGCAGGATCAGCGTGCCGATGGTGCCGGACCACAGGAAGCTGTCGAAGGCGGTGGCGTGGAACGCCGCCGTATAAATGACCACGATCAGGCCTGACATGACGCTGATCACCAGGGTCGCCCAGGCCGGCGTGCCCCAGCGCGAGCCCTGGCCGAGCCCGCGCGGCCCGGCCGTGTCCCGGGACAGCGCGTAGAGGAGCCGCGCCGCCCCGACCGTGGAGGCCAGGCAGCAGCCGAAGGCGCTGATCGTGGTGCCGAGCGTGATCACGTCCCCGACCCAGTGGCCGACATAGGAGGAGCCCAGGTCCCCCAGGAGCGACGGCGAGGCGGTGAACTTGGCGACGCCGGCCTTGCCCGCGCCGAAGCCCATCATCTCGACGGCGGTCACGATCACGAAGTACACGCCGCCGAAGATCGCGGTGCCGAGGATGGCCCGCGGGATGTCGCGGGTCGGCCGGTTGGCCTCCTCGCCCAGGGTGGATGCCGCCTCGAACCCCGCGAACGACAGAAAGCCGAACACCACGCCCAGGAACAGTCCGGAGAAGCTCGTCCCCGGCGTCACCTGGAACACGCTCCAGGTGAAGTGCTCGTGGCCCGGCGCGTTTCCGGCCAGCAGCCGGACCAGGACTACCGCGGTGACGATCAGGATCAGCGCCACCGTGGTGCCCTCGACGGATAGCAGGACGCTGGTCCCGCGCCTGGCGGGCATCACGGCCAGCAGCAGAGCCAGCACCAGCGCGACCGCGAGCAGCACGAAAGGCGCCCACGAAGGCGGGTTCTTCCAGATGCCCACGGCCTGCAGGAACGCGGTGCCGAAGATGCCGGCCGCGGTCGAGGTGACGACGGCGTAGAAGGTGTAGGTGCCGAGCAGCCCCCAGCCCGCGACCACACCGGCCCGCGGCCCGAGCGTGGCGCCGACGAACGCGTATACCGAGCCGGAATGGTGGAAGTACTGGCACAGCCGGACGAAGGAGTAGGCGACGAGCAGCACGCCGACCGCCGCGATGAGGAAGGTCAGCGGCACCGCGCGGCCCGCGGTGGTCGCGCTCGCCTGGGGGTTGATGTTCGCCGCCATGCTAGGCGCCATCAGCGCCACCGACAGGCCCACCGCCGCCCACACCGACAGCGAACGTTTGAGTCCAGGGGCGCTGGCCGGAACCGGCTCCATCTGCTCCTCCTCTACTCGTCTTGATGCAATAAGTTTCCCTCCGCCCTGACCGTCACGGAAGGGGCGAAACCGACGAAACAGTGATGTAACCAGCCATCTTTCAAGCCGCCCCCCGCCTCCCCGCCGCCGCCTCCTGCGCACGCCGTTTAGCGGTAAGAAATCCCGTGTGAACCTTTTTGCCCGTCTGCGCGTCGCTCAGAGTAGGAACTATTTTGTCTGGGGGTGACCTACGGTGACAGGTGCCTACCCGGTGCTTCCGTTGGGTTCCTTGGGGCCTACCGGTCCAGTGCGATCCACTCGGATCCCGTGGGCACGCACGTTCCGTGGTACGCCCGCGTCCGTGCGTGAGGCCCGTAGGTTCGTCGGTGAACTTCTGGCCGAATGCCCGGCCAGGGACACGCTCATGACGTGCGTGTCCGAATTCTGCGCCAACGCGATCGCGCACACCGCCTCGGGGCACGGCGGCGTGTTCACCGTCGAGGTCGACCGCCCGTGCGACGGAGTGGCCCGGGTTGCGGTCACCGATGACGGCGGTGCGTCCGTGCCGGCGCCCGGTGCCCTCGACCCGATGGCTGAAGGCGGCCGCGGCCTGGCCATGGTCGCCGCCTGCACCAGCCGGTGGGGCTTTACCGACGCCTCCCCCGTCTGCCCGGGACGCACGGTCTGGGCGGAATCCTGCTGGCCAGTCGGCGTGCCGTCACCCAGGGGAGCGGCCGGCAGGCCGAACAGGTTCCGCCGGTTCCGTGCGCCCGGAGGCGGCGTGGCCTAACGCCGCCGCCCGGCTCCCTCCGGGGAGAATCAGCGCGGGCAGCACCGCGAGGCCGGTGAACGCCACCGACCACCAGAACGTCACGTCAAATGAGTGGCCGACCAGGATCACGGTGAGCACCGCGGTCCCGAACGATCCGCCGACCTGCTGCATGATCCGCACCACGCTGCTGGCGTCGGGAACCGAGGCGCGCGGCAGCCCCTGGAAGGCGCCCGCCGTCAGGGCGATGTTCGCCGTGGTGAGCCCGGCGCCGCGGCGTCAGCCGGCTGTGGCGGCCCAGCGCCCACGCGGTGAACAGGACAAGCAGCACACATCCGATCGCGATCGGCACGAACACGGCCCGGTGGGAGAACCCCCCGTCGACGCTCACCTGAGCCAGCCCGTACAGGATCAGGGCCACGGCGGGGGAGAGCAGCACGATGCCCGTGATGTCGAGCCGCGGCCGGGCCGCTTGGACGGTGCGGTCCAGGGCCGGCATGCGGCGCCAGGCCAGCACCAGCCCGATCGCCGCGATCGGCACGTTGACGTAGAAGATCCAGCGCCAGCTCAGGTTGCTGACGATCAGCCCGCCGATGACCGGCCCCAGGATCGGCACCACCACCGCGGGCAGGCTTACCGTGGCCATCAGCCTTCCGAGCGGTTTTCCGCCCGCGGCCTGCACGAGCAGGGTGGTCAGGACCGGTACCAGCAGCCCTCCGCCGATGCCCTGCACCACCCGGAACGCGATCAGCGAGCCGATGTTCCACGAGGCTCCCGCCGCCACCGACGCCACTCCGAACAGCGATAGCGCGGTCAGCCAGGTCGCCCGGCCGCCGAACCGCGCGAGGGCCCAGCCGCTGAGCGGGATGACCATGCCGTACGACAGCAGGTAGCCGGTCAGTACCCACTGGACCTGGCTCAGCGGCGCGTGCAGTTTCGCCCGGGACGGCTACGAGCGCACCAGCGTCGACGCGATCGCCGCCGCGGCCGGGGTGTCCAAGCGGACCGTCTACAGCCACTACGGCGACAAGGAGAACCTGTTTCTCCTGGTGCTGGCCGAGACCTATGCGACGATGCGAAATCGGGTCAGCGACATCGTGAGCCGTACCCTGTACGACGTCGATGACGTGGAGGAGTCTTTGACGGCGTGCATCCGCGAGATCGTCCGGACCATTACCCGGGCGCCGGAACGCGCCACCCTGGTCCGCCTGGCCATCTCCGAGGCGCCGCACTTCCCCGCCATCACGGACATCTGGCGTAACCGGGGGATCGTTCCCCTGTTCGCCGAGCCGCTGTCCCGGCTGGCCGCGGCCGGGCGCCTTGACGCCGACGATTCCGTCCTAGCGGCCGAGCACCTGTCCGCACTGACCCTCGGTCAGATCAACAACAAGTCCATGATGGGTACCGTTCACCTCACCGACGCCGCCGCCGACCGCATCATCACCAGCGGCATCCGCGTCTTCATGCGCGCCTACGCCCCCGCCTGACCCTCCCGCCAGGAGAACCTCGCAGATCCACTCAAATGGACCCAACGGAACGTATGGTTGCTGCAACCGTGTGCACCGAAGAGCGGTCTTTGATAAATCCCGCAACCATCGGGCCAGTTCAGTGCGTCGTCTGGGGATCGAGGCCACGTTCACGACGTGACTCCTCGCTGTGGGCAGAGAGGCCGGGAAGCGTGGCCACCCGGCTCTGGTCGCACCCAGACCCTGCAGAGGGGAGTGTGCCCGCTGCGGGCCACGGTCCGGCCTGCCGGCCGAGTAACCATCGAGGTCACGGTGAGCGCGTGATCGGCCCGCCCCCGCCCCCGCCCCAGCCCCCGCCCCGGCCCCGGCCCCGGCCCCCGGGATGTCACAGCCGCCGCAGGACACCGCTGCCGCCACGCCACGGCGGAGAGGTTGTCCGGTTACCGCGGTGGATCCGGGCTCGGCGGCGGATCCGGTGCGCTGGGATACCCCGGATCAACCATGAAGCCCGGATCCGCCACGAAAATATGCCCCATAAGCCAGCAAAAGGGACACAAGCTCGCCCTGCGGGCGCGGCGAGGCACCGCAGCCCCGGAGGCGCAGCACCGAGCCCAGGCCTATCGACCGGTGGCACCCGCACCCCAGGCAAGACACGCGACCCCGCGAGAAATGGCAGCTCAACACCCGGAAGACTGCGCGCAGGCTGCCACAACCATACATAACCGACGTCCCAGCTATCTCGAATATGAGATATCGTTCAGAGTATGAAGGGTGAGCAGAACCCGAACCGTGAAACCGCTGAGGCAGCTGAGATCCCAGCGGGCGAACCCGGGGTGCGGCTGCCGGTCATGCCGGGTTTCCGCGAGATGGCGCTGCGCCGGATGCCGGACGAGCGGGCGGCCCGGATGGCCGAAGACCGTACCAGGCTGGTCCGCGAGCTGGCCGAGCAGCGTCAGGCGGCCGGCCTGTCTCAGACCGAGATCGCGGCGCGGATGGGGACCTCCCAGTCCGCGGTCGCCAGGCTGGAATCCGGCACCGCGGACGTGCGTGCCTCCACGCTGGAACGTTACGCGGCGGCGGTCGGTAGTCAGATCACCTGGAAACTCAACCGCCCGGAGGAAGGACCCAGCGAATGACCCTGCACGCGCATATCCCAGGAGGCCCGTCGCGGTCAGGAGGCCCGTCGCAGCCGGGGGAGCCGCGCTGGCCAGGGGAGCCGCGCCGCCCGGGTACCCCGTTCACCCCCGGCGTGCCCGCACGGGATCCGGTCTCCCCGACCCGGGTGTGGCTCGATCCGAACGCGGATTGGCAGGGTCGGCTGTACGAACGGTTGCTCGAGAAGCGGATCGTGCTGGCGTCCGGCATTCTTGACGACGACGCGGCCGCCAGGCTCTCGGCCCATCTGCTCACCCTGGACGCCGAGGGGGACAAGCCAATCCGCCTGGAACTGCAGAACCTGCGGGCCGAACTGCCCGCCGCTCTCACCGTCATGGGCATCCTCGACGTCTTGCGCGTACCGGCGCACGCGTGCGTGAGCGGCGAGATCAGCGGCCCAGGCCTTGGTGTGCTTGCCTCCTGCCCCCGACGGTCCGGCTACCCGAACGCATCGTTCGTGCTCGCCGAGCCCAAACTGCAATTCGGCGGCACCGTGACCTCGATCACCGTACGTGAGCAGCAGGTAACCCGCATGCTCGACACGTTGTACTTCAGGCTCGCCGAGGTAACCGGCCGCGAGGTCGACCAGATCCGCGATGACGCGCGCCGCGGCCGCAACCTGACCACCGCCCAGGCGATCGGTTATGGCCTGATTCAAGGTCAGGAAACCTCGGCCGGCCCAGCAAGCCTCGCCAACCCGTCCATGCCTCGCTAACCCGTAGCGCTCAGAAAATTGCCCTCTGTACACACTCGCTCTCAATCGGTAACATCGAACCGCGGGGATGTCCCGTACGAGCTAGTTAGCGTAGATATCGGCGCACTACGGCATCTGCCGGAAAAGTGTGGGCGAACTGGGGTCTGCTATGGATACAGAGAGCAACCAGTCGAGTGGGAATCGTTACCAGGATTCTCCGCCAGCGGAGGAACCGCAGCCTGAAGGCACGTTCAGCTGGGCGGAACCCGCAGGTCCCGTGCCATCGTGGTCCGTTCCGCCGGGTCTGATCGTTCCGGACCCGCGCTCCCCGCAGCCGGACACCCCGGAGGAACCCGTCGGGGTTCACGCCGATGGTGGCCCCGGCGACCAGCGGGTCGAACGGGGCGAGAAGCCGGCCGACGAGGATGCCTGGCCCGGGGTGGCCCCCCCGGCGGGCTGGTTCCTGCGCACCTCGCAACCGCCCGAGCCTGACCCGCCCGACCCCGACCGTAACGTCCTGGGCGTGCCCTCGCCGCATCGGGAGCCCGACGGGTCCTGGTCCTCACCACTGGTACCGGTGTCGGCGCCAGGCACTCCAATCGCCACGAATCTGCCTCCGGCTGTAGCTCTCGGCCCGACCAGGGCGGTCGGTGGCCGCGCTGGCGGTCCCGGATTGCCGCCCAGCCGCGCGGGCGAAGGGACCGCGCGCCCCGCGGCCGCCCTTTCCCCGTGGCAGAAGTCACAGGACCGGTGGAACGAGGCAGGGATCGTCTGGGAGCAGGAGCCCCTGTTCCAGCCTGTCCCCGGCCGCCACGCCAGGCCCGACGCGCTCCCACCCGACCGCGCGAACATCTTCTGGCCTGGGCACATGGAGATTCCCCTCGGCGCGCCTGTCTTTTCCGCTCCCATCGCCGACGATGACGGCACCGCCCAGGACACCCGGACCCGCGAAGACACCCGCACCGGCGAGGAGACCCGGACCCGCGAGGAGACCCGGACCCGCGAGGAGACCTGGACCGGCGAGGAGACCTGGACCCGGGAAGACAGCTGGACCGCCCAGGACGGCTGGACCGGCGAAGACGGCTGGACCAGCGAAGACAATTGGGCCGACCAGGACAGCTGGGAGGAACCGCGCGATCGATGGGCCGATGAGCGGCCGCCCATCCGCAGCCGCCCGTCCCTGCCTCCGGGTCCGCGGTCCAGCCGTCCCTCGCCGAACGAAAGCCTCCTGTTTGAATCCTCCCGCCCCGCCGCCCGACGGCCCGGCAGCCGGCGGGGGCGGATCAGCCGCCGCACGGCCACGATAGGCGTGCCCGTCATCGTTCTGGTGGCGGTGGCGACCCTAGCGCTCGCGATGCTCACGGGCCACGGTCCGAAAATGGGCGCGCTCACCGCGAACCAGGGCAAGGGCAAGAGCCAGGGCACCGGCCAGAACACGGGCACGCCGCAGCTGCCGCTGACCGCGGTCGCCCTGCCGACCTACGCTGGGCAGCAGCAGCGCGGCGTCTTCGGGACGATCAGCCGCATCGTCGCCTCGGGTAACACCGTCGTGGCGGTGGGCTCGCAGGTCAGCGGGGGCGTAGTACGCCAGCAGTTCTTCACCTCGTCCGACGCCGGTGCCAGCTGGCAGCTGGCCCCGGTCCGGACCTCCGCGGGCGGTACAGGGGTCCAGCCGCCGCTGGGGCACTCGGCCGCGATGCTGGCCGGCGGCCCGGGCGGATGGGTAGCCGTCGGCCCGCAAGCCATCTGGACCAGCCAGAACGGGCTGTCCTGGACCCTCGCGGCCACGCACGGGATCACTCCCCAGCTGCCTGGCGACTCGGTATGGGTGGTCACCAGGACGGCCAGCGGGTTCCTGGCCGCGGGGACGAATGCCGCCGGCCGGGGCGCCGCCCAGGCGGTGATCTGGACCTCGGCCGACGGCGTGACCTGGCACCGGATGACGGCCACGCAGCTCGGGCTGGCGGCCGCCGGCGAAACCGTCCAGAGCATCTCCTACGCCACCTGGCGAGGGAACGACACGCTGATCTCCGGCACGGTCACCGCGGGCGCCACGTCGTACGGCGCCACGTGGCTGAGCACGGACGGCGGCTCGGCCTGGACGCGGGTAACGGTACCGGTCGATTACGGTGCCAGCACCGCGATCAGCGGCCTGGCCTTCGACGGCTCCGGCGTGATCGCGGTGCGGCCGGGACGCTCTGCGAGCGGCGCCGACGACGGTATTGTTTATTTTTCTCCAAACGGACAGTCCTGGCAGTACGCGGCCACCATCGACCCCACCGGTGGCTGGAGCCCCGCGGTGGTCAAGGGCACCGATGACGGCTTGGTGGTGACCGGCCAGACCGCCGACGGGCAGATCGTGGCCTACACCAGTACCGGCACCGGCACCGCCTGGCTGCCGACCGGGTCGCTCGGCAGCGCCGGCACCGAGTCCGTGACCGGCGCCACGGTGGTGCCCGGCAACACGATCATCGCCATCGGCGGCACCGCCGCCAGCCGGGTCAGCCAGCAGCCGGTGTTCCTGGAGGCGAACGCGGCCGGGAGCGTGCGCACGGTCTCGCTGGCCGGCCTCCCGGGCGGCATCGTTCCCCAAGTCGCCGTTAACGCCACCGCCGTCGCCGACGGCCAGCAGATCGCGGTCGGCAGCGCGGACGGTTACCCCGCGGTGTGGCGCAGAGCATCGGACGGTCCCTGGACGCTCGTCTCCTCGCTATCGCTGGCGCAATCACTGGGCGGGGCCGACGCCGGCCTGAGCGCGCTGACCAGCGTGACCCACGGGGCGGCCGGCTGGCTCGCCGTGGGCGCGCCGGGCCCGTTCATCTGGACCTCGGCGAACGGCACGACCTGGCAGATCGCGGCCGGAGGTATCACCCAGGGCCTGGCCGGGGTGGGGGCCGTGGCGGCGGCTTCCGGCCCAGCCGGCTACGCCATCGTCGGCAAGCTGGTCGCTCCCGGCGGCGCGTGCGTGGCCGACGTCTGGTGGTCGCCGAACCTGACCAGCTGGACCCGCGCGCATGACGTGAACGACGCGACCGGCTCGAGCCAGGTGCTCGCGGTCGCGGCGAGCGCGCACGGGTTCGTCTCGGTGGGGTCGCACGAAGGCAAGCCCGCCGTATGGGTGACCACCAACGGGATTTCCTGGGAGACGATCGTCCTGCCGGTGCCAGACGGAGCCTCCGCCGCCACGCTCGAGCAGGTCGCGATCACCGGGAACCGCGTGGTCGCCCTAGGCCAGGTCACGACCACGGTCGGCCCTGTGCCGTTCGCCGAGCTCTCCGTCGACGGCGGCGCGGCCTGGCAGCAGGTACCGTTCACCTCGCCGGGACCGGATACCGCCTTCACCGCGCTGACCGCCGATTCCGCCGGCTTCACCGCCGCGGGCCTGTTCGGCCAGCCCGGCCAGCAGGACGTCGCCGTATGGACGTCAGCCACCGGGGCGAGCTGGACGCCGACGCAGGCCAGCGACTTCAGCGGAGCCGGAGCCTTCCAGATCAGCGCGCTGGCCCCG
>Ga0302325_10030459_pt1 | contig 11124 bp, 13 predicted proteins | sample Palsa_T0_2_FD_201948 | JGI IMG/M metagenome (GOLD analysis project Ga0302325, IMG submission 201948) | Peat permafrost microbial communities from Stordalen Mire near Abisko, Sweden - Palsa_T0_2 | ecosystem: Environmental > Terrestrial > Soil > Palsa > Peat permafrost | place: Sweden: Abisko...
CGAGATCGCCTTCGTGAACGTAGCCCATATCGGCGAGGAGTCGGAGGGCTTCTGGGAAATCGGCAGAGGATGCTAGAACGACGTCGAGATCGATAACAGGTTTGGCGGCAAGGCCTGGGACGGCCGTGCTGCCAATGTGTTCTATCGTCAGCACGCGATGGCCGAGAGCAGCCTTCACTCTCTCGGCCAGTTTTAGGAAGGCGTCAGGCCAAGCAAAGTCATAGTCGTGAATCAGCACCGAGCCGTCGTTGCAATGCTTTGTATCGAGCAAGTCGTATAGCAATCGCAAACCACCCGATTAAGCCGCCGCGACTCACGTTAGCAGGGTTGCGATCTCAAAACCAACTTGCAATCCTAACTCTATCTGCTACCGTTGGTAACACTATGTTTCGTAACTCTACCCGGCGTCACAATTTTTGCGGAGTTGGCGCGCGCCGCTCCTAGGTCTGACTTGTACGTAGGCTGGAGGAAATTGCGCCCCTAGTATGCCAATTTTTGGTGCCGTCATTCGATTCCGGGTGCATTGCGTGATATTCGGAGGCATTTCTGCCATCGTTCAGTTCCATGATCTATCGTAAATCAGCGCGGTTAAGCGCCGCATTCTTAGGTCTCCTGGCGGAGGGATTGTTCTTTTGCTGCGTATGCTCGACCGTTGCGCTCGCAGATGGGTCCGAATCAATCGCGAGACGGCTTGGCTACGAAGGGTGCCGGCTGTCCAAGCCGCTGAAAATTGCTGAAGTCATGGGAAAATCGATGAGCGGTGGTAATGACGCAAATCGTTCGCACCCGGACTGGGATGAGCTGATTGCCAAGTACGCGCCAGGGGATTTGATCTATTTTGTTGACTGCAAGAGAGCGGAGCCGACCCGCATTTTCGCGGGGACATCGTTATACGTGCTTGTTAGGGAGGGCGCGGTTATAGCCCGGGCAGTCGAAACGATGCACGATTAAGCTGGTCATTACGTCTTATTGGATCGTGGATAAAATATATCCGTCCGTAACATGAGACAGTGTCTCTAGAGAAGATCGAGCGTGAATGAGGCAAAGGCGCCCGAAGAAGCAACTGCGTGGCATCGCAGGTTCGCGGCTGCGGCTAATAATCGAGCTTGGGACTTGTCCGAGCGGATCCGCACCCCCGCGGAAGATCAGGAAATGCTCACCGCCGCGCACACTTCGGCTTGGCACTGGACGAAGCTGGGAAGCGAGCTCAACCGTATGCGGGCCATCATGCTACTTGCCGAGGTTCATGCTCTGCTCGGTTTCGGTCAGTCGGCCCTGGCCTACGCGGAAGAGATGCGAGAGTATTTTATGGGGGTCGGGGCACCTGACTGGGAAACGGCGTTTGTCCATGTGGTTCATGCTCATGCCGCGTCAGCCGCCGGCGAAATCGAAAAACATCGCGCGTCGTACGGGCTGGCGGCCGCCGCCATCGAGGCGGTTTCGAACGAGGAAGAGCGGCGTATGGTGGCCGGCACGTTCAGCCACGTGCCCAAGCCATGAAGAGCCGTGGCCGGGCGAGGGCGGGACGAGTCGCATGCGACGAACGCCAGTGCATGGCCGAGCAACATAGGGGCGAGCGCCCAGGCGGAGAAGAGTCATGCGCACACCTTTATTTCTCCTCGTAGGGTTCCTGCTTCTGGCGGCGTCAATGTTGTTGGGCAAGCTGTTCTCCAGTAACTACCCGGGCGCGACCCATGCTGCAACCTGGATATTCGTCGGGCTCTGGTTAGCAGTCTCGGGCGGGAACCTGTGGGTGGGTGTTGCGAAAGCGGGTTATACGTTGAGCGAGGAGTTGCCGATTTTTCTGCTCATTTTCGCCGTGCCGGCCATTGTCGCGATATTTTTGAAGTGGCGAATATTGTAATTTTGTGGAAGCCAATTTGCCGAGCGTCGTGATTCGCCCTGCTGGGTTAACGGATTTCGCGTCTATCTGCGCATTGAATCTTGCTGAGGTTCAGCACACAAGCGCAATGGACATGAATCGCTTGGTCGAACTGGATGCCATTTCCTGCTATCACAAGGTGGCCTGTCTTGGCGGCGTCGTTTCGGCTTTTCTTCTCGCGATGTGCAATGGATCTTCCTATAAGAACGATAACTTTGAATGGTTTTCTAATAAGTACGCGCTATTCATCTATGTGGACCGCGTTGTCGTGTCATCCGCTTCTCGAGGTCTGCGCCTGGGGTCTCTTTTGTACGAAGATCTGTTTAGCCATGCCAGATCGAGCGCGATCCCGATCGTAACCTGCGAGTACAATATTGTTCCGCCCAACGAGCCATCACGATTGTTTCATGACAAGTTCGGTTTTAAGGAACGAGGTACTCAATGGCTGGCAAATGGTACCAAGCGAGTATCGCTGCAGGTCGCCGAGACGTGATGGTCGGTTCAGCTTGCAGAGCATTATGATTGCGAGTTTGGACTTCCTGACATGCTGACGCAAAGTACCTTGGAGGCACATGGACGCTGATTTGGATGCACTGTCTCGTGATCAACTGATCGACGAACTCAAGCGACTTCGCCAGGCGATTAGAGAACATAGAGATGCGACCGGCCATGATTTGTGCTGGCATCAACCGACACTATGGTCGTTGCTTCCCGAAAAGATCGTTCCTGCCGTGGCAGTGCCTGCGTGGCCTCAGTTCATGCGCGGGTGCATCCGATATCGCCAATCGCTCGATGAACAAGCTCCTAGTGCGCCGCGCACTAGGATCGAATTCAAACATGATGGTGACGTGTAGTGGTTCCCGCGAGCCCGGCCACACGAAGAAGTTTCAGCTCAGTCGCTTTAGGTCTTCGACTCGAACTGGACCGTGTTGGCTCGCGAAGGCCAGCGAGCGCGACTCACGATTCACTTGAGAAACGCCACTGATGCGGTGACGGCTGCTATCGAAGGTCTTAACTTTGCCGTCCTCTTCGATCAGTAAGAGGCGTTTGTCGGGGAAAAACGCATAGCGCATACCGTCCTGAGATCCGGCGGTCGCCGGGTCTCCCAGGACTTCAGGCCACCACCTCTCGATTGACGACATCGGGGCCATGGGTTTCATAGGCTCTAGCGGCTTCATACGCTTTCAATCGCGCGCACGCGCGGACGCTGCAATGAAACCGAGTACTACACCCAGCAAGATGCCGGAGGCAAAAGCCATCCTCGGATATCCTGTGATGTAGTCGTCCGCCACTCCCGCGTAGTGTCTTACTTGGGATGCCGTGGACTGGCCCTGTTTTCTCAGAGCGGATTTGGCCTGTGACATGGTTGCCTCGACGCGGCTGCGTAACTCGTCAAGTTGCGGACTGTGTTCATCGTCCAACCTGGCCAACAGCTCGTCGACCTCGTTGATCAATTGCTGAAATTGTCGTGGTGTTTCCAAGGCTGCCTTCTCGCGGACCACCGCGGTTGTAAAGCCGGAGGTTGCGCCGCGAGCGGCGCGCTGTACAGATGGGCGTGGAAGCAAATGCCGTAGGCCGGCTCTTACACGTAGAGCCGCTCGAATGATGGACGGAAGTTGGGCGCGGTTCGAGTTGTCGCCGGCGTAACGCGCGTATCATCAAGTGATGAAAAAGCGGTTTTCGATGATTCGTGAGTTTCATCTCGCCGATTGGTTTACGTTGGGCAATGCCATTTGCGGCACAGCGGCCATATTTTCCACCATCAGTTATGTGCAGACGGGGGCGGTGCGCCACGTCTATTTTGCGTGTGCCTTGGTATTCGCGGCGTTGGTGTTCGACATTGTGGATGGCCGGGTTGCGAGATGGCGAGAAAAATCATCGGTGATGGGCCGGGAATTGGATTCTCTCGCGGATGTTATTTCCTTCGGCGTCGCGCCAGCCATGATCGGTTATGGCCTCGGCATGCAAGGTTTGTTCGATAGAATTGTCTTAGGGTTTTTCGTTGCCTGCGGAGTTTCGCGACTGGCTCGATACAATGTCACTGCGGAGTCACTATCCTCTAGCAACGGCAAAGTAAGCTTTTTTGAAGGGACGCCGATTCCGACCTCATTTATCCTGGTGTGCGTGATGGCTGTGGCTACTGGGCTTGGCGCTGTCGGCGGACAGTTATGGTTCGGTGAACTCAAAGTTGGCGGCCACGTGTTGCATCCGTTGACGCTGTTGTTTGGGGTATCGGGATCTTTAATGATCAGCCGCATCAAGATTCCGAAACTGTAAGCTCGAACCGCCGGACGATCACTTGTCTTGTACATCTCGGCGGCACAGAAATAGCATCTGGACCTTACTGAATTCCCGCGACCAGAGTGAGCTCGCTGGTCCGACCGTTGACGGTGATTTGCCAGGAGTCGCCGACCTTGTGCGCTGCCCAAGCGGTGCATATTTGATTGGGAAAGCCAGGCACGGGTGTATTGTAAGTTCGGCAGATTTCACCCTTATCGTTCAATGCCCACGTGCCGTCCGTCTCCATGCTGCCTTGGTCGTTTGACAACGCTGAATCGAAGGTATGATTTGCTCGGTAGTGAGTATGGCTCTGACCCATGGCGCTCTTACCGATGACAGTGTTGCCATAGTAGTTGGCCATGATGTCGTCGGCGGCGATTGCAGCGCCGGACAGTGCAAGGGCGATTGACGCCGCTAAAATAAAACGCATGGAGTGCTCCTTTTGATGTGGTCTTTAAGGGGGCTCTGAACCGACCGGAATCATACGACTTTCTCAATCCGGCCAGACGCAAAAGAAGATCGCGACGCGTGGACACTTCACGCCAGGCCGCGGAACCAAACATGCGTGTCGAAGTGGCGGCCCTTGAACCTTACAAACTCGCCGGTGTCTTTGATGTAGATGGCGCACCAATAAGAGTCGCCGCCATCAGCGGCAGGTAAAGCTGTGCGGCGCCAAGTAGATTCATCCGGCAAAGATGAAAGTTGAGATTCATGGAATCCATTGACAAATATTGCGCGACGGTTGCCGAGGCGACCTGTTGCGTATTGGCGGTAATATCGGCGCACTACGGCCGTCGAACCGCTGTTGCGTAGATCCGCGGCGAGGAGAGGAGCCAGAGTGCGTTCGAGCCGGTCTATGTCGTCGAACTTGAGCGCCCAGCTAGTTGAGCTTGACGTCGTTCCGCCGCAATCGTCTGCAATGGCCCGTCCTTCAGGCCCGCTCAAGACGACTCCGTGAGTGGGATCAAAAAATTGCGCGGCGTCTTCGCTTGTTGCCGCGACCGCGGTGCTCATCGAGAAGACGCTAAATAGCAATAAAACTCGTAGGTTGGGCATGCTGGCATACGGTGTCGAGGGATCCGCCCCGAGAGTAGTCCGTTTCTTTCAACGCCTGTGAGAAAAGAGAGCGAGCGCGAAGCCGAGAATTAAGCCGGTGATCAGAGCCGGTAGCCACTTTGTCAGCGCATCGCGAACAGAGAATTTCTCAGGTGGCGGCGTGGAATTGTTTTGCATGACGGCGTCCAATCAATCGAAAGCGGTTTTCCGAATCCAGGCCTCACGGAGTACGTGGCTATGACGGATGTCAATCTGGTTGGGTCGCCGCTCGTTTTGCGTGTCTTGCGACTGCCGTGGATTATCGGGGAGCGCGCTACTTAGTCAATGAATGCAGATGCCTGCAATCTCAAAGTTAATGTCAATTTCGCTCAGTCTAAGAATCGTGTCAAGTTGGATCGAAAGACTAGGCTGCTGATCAGATAGGTAATCTCATAGATTTGCGTCGTAAGTGTTTGAGTAGGCAAAGGAATACAGTCACATGATTGTTGGGACGCGCCAATAATTCTGAAATCGGAGAAGGTGTCGCTCCAACTAGATTTTGGTAACGCGGCGCGAGGTGAAACACGTAGGGCCCGTAGCGGCTGAGCTCAGCCACCCGCCAAATCCGGATCAATCGGCCTGCGCGGCGGCAAGACGTCCAGCCGGGGTTATTGCTGTACGTGGGGAAGCCTGGTTGAAAAACGACCTTATCTCCCGATCGAGGTGCGCTGACTCAATTCGGACCCACCTTGCGCGCGCCGATCGGACGAATATTCTTTGCCGGCCCCGAATGCTCGCCCATCTGGGCAGGCTACATCGAGGGCGCGCTGCGCAGCGGCGCGCGTGCAGCCGCGGAAGTTCGCGAGTATCTCAAAGCATGAGGGTTCCTCGTCTGGTCGACTGTTCGACCGTAGCCCCTGAATGCGGACTGGAATCGCCTCTTCTTGCCAACTCCACCACCTTCGCGGAGTATGTCGCGAGGCCAAGGGATTAACCAATGCCCGAGAGCGGTGGATCGGCCGACGAAAAGAATCCAGGTTCGCCTTCATCTGAAGGCTCTTCTTCCGTCCATGACGTATTCCTAAGCTACGCATCTCAAGATGCCGCCATCGCCAATGCCGTGGTGGGTGCTCTAGAGCGCAACGGCATCACTTGCTGGATTGCGCCTCGCGATGTGATCCCCGGCGACTTGTACGCCGACGGTATCATTCGCGCGATTAATGGCGCCAAAGTCCTGGTGCTGGTTCTCTCAGCAAGTGCAATCGCCTCTCCCCATGTCGGCAAGGAGATCGAACGCGCCTCCTCCAAGCGCCGACCCATCATAACGGTGCGCACCGACATCGCGTCACTAACGACCGCCCTTGAATATTTCTTAAGCGAATCTCAGTGGGTCGACCTGGCGGGGAAGGGCACCGAGGCCGAACTCAAAAAGCTCGTCAATGCAGTCCGAATCCGACTCTCTGCGCCGTCCGCCCCCCAAGCTAGTTCCTCCTCGGGCCCATACGGCGCCGGCCCCAAAACTGCGGAGCGGCGAATAGCTCGGTGGGGCGGTGCAGGTGTTGGAGTCTTGGTTCTGGCGGCGATCGCGCTATTCGCGCTCAGGCCGTGGACCCAGACCCAGCCCACGGCGGCCGCAACGACGGCTCCTCCAATCTCCGTTCCCGTCACCGTTCCCGCAGCGCCCGAGAAGTCGGTCGCGGTACTCCCCTTCGTCGACATGAGTGAAAAGAAGGACCAAGAGTACTTCTCCGACGGCATGTCGGAGGAACTCATCGACATGCTGACGAAAATCCCCGACTTGAGGGTTCCGGCCCGCACATCGTCCTTCTACTTTAAGGGTAGGCCGACAACCATTTCAGAGATGGCCAAAACACTCGGGGTCGCGTACGTCCTTGAAGGTAGCGTTCGCAAGTCCGGCAACGTGCTGCGGGTGACTGCTCAGCTGATTCGTGTGAATACCGGCTATCACCTGTGGTCGGAAACCTACGACCGACAGATCGGCGATGTATTTAAGGTACAGGACGACATCGCAGGTGCAGTCGTCAAGGCGCTCAAAATATCCCTGATGGGCGGGGCGCTGCCGGAGTCCGCGGGCACGCAGAGCGTTGAGGCGTATAACCTGTATCTGCAGGCGCGAGCAATCCACGTGCAGGCGAACTCGCGCTCGGACTATGCAAGGGAGGTCGAGTACCTACGCAAAGCGATTGACGCGGATCCGCAATTCGCAAACGCTTGGGCGTTGCTTTCCAGGGTGGTGGCAGCTCAGGGCCAAGAAAATTACGTGCCCGCTAAGCAAGCGATAGAAGAGTCGCGTCGTGCTGCCAATCGCGCGCTTGAGCTGAATCCTCGGCTCCCTGATGCCCACACTGCAGTAGCTAAAATATACGTTGACGATGACTTGGACATTCGAAGGGGAGAGTCACAAGTGCAGCAGGCACTGGCGCTTGACCCGAACAACTCGTTTTCATTGTCTTGGGCTGCCTGGCTGGCGGCCTATAAGGGCGAGTTCGAGCAGGCGATAGCGCTGGCCCAGAGGAGCATTGATAGCGACCCGGTGAATTCGAACCGTTACGAGAACCTTGCCAGCATTCTCTATATCGCGAAAAGGTATCCCGAAGCATTAGCAGCCATTCGCAAGCATGATGATCTTAGTCCAGGGGCGAATCGCGAGCGAAGCCTTTCTGCGTTCATAAACTTGGCGAGCGGCGATGCGGCGAGCGCGCTGGCCGCAATAGAGAGCGAACCAGACTTAGCAACGAACTGCGGCTGCCGCGTTGTTGCACTCGATGCACTGGGGCGCAAGCCCGAAGCGGATTTAGCGCTGGCCAACCTCGAGAAAAATCACGCAAACGACAATGCTACGGGAATCGCAAAAGTGTACGCGAGCCGCGGCGACCTCAATCAGGCGTTCAAATGGTTTGACCGAGGCTATCGGCAGCATGAGTTCGAACTTATGTGGATAAAGGTGGATCCGCTCGTCAAAAACGTTCAAGCGGACCCGCGATTTACTGCCTTACTCCGGAAGCTAGGCCTCCAGGATTGATTCGTCCGCACTCCCGGTGCCTAACCCAGGGCACAACCGGTTCCTTGTCACCGAGACGTCACCGCCATTCAACCAGTTGCGCTGAAGTGCTGCATTTTTGACCAAGCTACCTGGATTTCATCGAGTTTGAGTCGAGCGCAGCGCACCACGAGATAAGCCGGCATTCAAACGCTTTCTGCCCAGCGATTCTTTGACGTTTTCAGATTGACACGCCGACGCGCGCGGGCGTAGCTTGGCAATCAAACCAAATTACAAGATTCTCCTATTAGCGGCATAGGATCGCCGCAATCTATTAATGGCTTCACCCCAGCCGATTGATCTGGAAGATCGCTCAATAAATCAAAAATCATAAGGAGTTAAGAGTCATGACGACCTTTTTCCCCAATGCCGAGCCAATCCGAAGAGGTAAATCCTTCCTTCTCTGCGCACTGCTGACATTATTCGTCGGTTTGACGACGACAAGTCCGGCCCATGCCCAAAAGATCATCACTTTCGACGCGCCGAACTCAGGCACCAGCGCTGGCCAAGGCACTGAAGCCACTGGCATCAATTTGGAAGGCACGATTACTGGAAATGTAACGGATAACAACTTCGGGACTCACGGCTTCGTGCGCACTCCCAACGGACGATTCACTAATTTTGACGCACCGGGTGCGGATCCGATTGTGGGATGCACCTGCCCCAACGGCATCAACGATCTCGGCGTGATCGCCGGAAACACAGCCGACACGAACGGCGTGGCTCATGGCTTTGTGCGCACCCCCGAGGGGCAGTTCGCGATTTTCGACGATACCCAAGCGCCCGCAGGAACTAGCGCAGGCCAGGGCACAACTCCCGTGGGTATTACCGACTTTGGCGTAATTGCAGGAAACTACATAGACGCGAACAATGTCGGCCACGGCTTCGTGCGGGCTGCCACCGGCAAAATCACGACGTTTGACCCGCCGGGATCCGTCTACACCTCAGTGTGGAGCATAAATAACTTAGGGCAGGTCGCCGGAGTATTCTATGACACGAACTTCGTCGGCCACGGCTTCGTGCGCGATGCCAACGGCAAAGTCACCACATTTGACCCGCCCGGCGCGGTGGGCGGCGATGCCGGCACCTACAACGCGTTTGTTAACGATTTCGGTGTCATTGGGGGCAGTTACTACGCTGCCAGCAACGATGCCGAGTTTGGCTACCTGCGCTGGTTCGCCGGTCAATTCACTAAGTTTGAGGCTCCGAAGGCGAGCGCAGCAGAATTTTTTGGTACGGAATTGGCCGCGATCAACCTGCAGAGTACGACAACCGGATGGGTCTTTACTGGAGGCGTTGAGGTTGATGGCAACATGGAATTTGTAGCCCAAGCCTTTGTGCGCGATGTCAACGGCAATGCCACGACGTTTATTGTTCCAGGCCAAATCATGACCCCAAACCCTTATTTGTATGGTTCAGCCGGCGCAGCGATCAACGCGGTAGGAGTCGTCGCCGGCAGGTTGCACGACGGGAATCTGGTCGCGCACGCCTTCCTGCGAATTCCTTAAGGACTCTTCGTCTGCCCGGGTATTCTGCGTCTGGTCGAGCCGTTCTAACATCCTTGCCTTCGCCCGGCCCGGCCAGACGAAGACGATCTGGCATTACAACTAAAACTCGAAAGGGAATTCTCATGGCACCAACCAAAGCAATAGCATCTATTCGATCGTTGGCTCTAACCGCCGCCGCAGCCTTCTTCTTCATGAGCGCAGTCTCCTCTGCCGATACACCCAATCCATTCGTCGGCAAGTGGGCGCTCGACCTCCTGTCGCGCCAACTAAATTTTGGTAACGCAGCGCAACCGAAATCAAAGGGTTAGACCCGTGCGGCAAGAACGCGTCTGTTGGCAACCGAAAACTCTATATGCCGATATAAATCCTATAGTTATGATAGATGCCTATTGTTATATTGCAGAAGCCTTCGAAGACTTTGGTAATGGACGACGTTGCGGGCTTAAAACGCTAACGCGTTACCTGGCCGTTAATCGTGCGCCGCACCGCCGATCCTCGACATGTTGGCGTGCAGCGTTCAGGAGCACTTGACGTAAGCGATCTCGCCGGACTCAGACAGATCTTCTTAAAGTCGATCCGTGCGCGGTTATACGAATACCGTCGACTAGGACGATAAGCGCGGCATTTCGCGTGGCGATAGATTCAGTGGATGGATCTGCCGCAGAAACCAGCTGAATTCGATGCGCTGCCGGTTGCTCCAACGGCGCCTTGCGCCAATACAACAACGGGAATTGCCCAAGTGAGATTGATATTCGCATGAACCCCGGGACGGATTCGAAATCAAGTAGAAAACACCGAGAATTTCAGTGTTTTCCACTTCGCCTTGCGCGGATACCCCCAAACACACCCCCTCCAAAACGTGGCTGCTGCCACATTCTCCCGGACCTTGGCAGACGACAGTTCATCTCCATCTTCTTGCCTGTTACGGCGGCGTTAGCAAATTGAGTCCGGTCTAGTGTGCGATTTTATCGTTAGTAACGACCACAAGGGGGATCGCTCCGGCTAACTTCAAGCGGCGGCTGGTTCCTTGGGACGCCCACCGCGCTTGCCGTTCTCGCGCGAGGCCTTCGCCTTGCTCGCGCTACGGCTCAAACCCCCGAGTTTTCCGATCTGTTGCATCCACCGACCTGATCCGAAGGCGCCCTCGATGAGTCCCGGGACGTAGAGATCTGCATCCAGCAGAGGCCAATGCAGCCCGAGCCCGTTCGGACTGATCTTGATCTTCGCCAACTTTGACCTGGGCGCGTCCGCCAGTCCTTCAGCCAAAGCCGGCGGAAAAGCGAATTCGCAGCCGCCCTCGAGCGCAACGACGATCAGCCTGCGCCGGGAATCGTAGCGAGCCGCTCGTGCAATCGGCC
>Ga0302325_10030460_pt1 | contig 11124 bp, 8 predicted proteins | sample Palsa_T0_2_FD_201948 | JGI IMG/M metagenome (GOLD analysis project Ga0302325, IMG submission 201948) | Peat permafrost microbial communities from Stordalen Mire near Abisko, Sweden - Palsa_T0_2 | ecosystem: Environmental > Terrestrial > Soil > Palsa > Peat permafrost | place: Sweden: Abisko...
AGCGGGTTGCCCACCTGCCCCAGATCGCTCGCCAGAATGCACGACGCCGCGCCCACCGCGCGAATCGCATCCGCATAGTCGCGCATCGACGCCTTATTGGCCCCCAGCAGTCCGTTGTAAACGAATTCGATGTACGCACCCTCGCCTGCGGCCTCGCGCATCTGCGCCACCGTCATGCGGACCGGCGCCAGCATCGCGTGCGTCACCACCATGTGCGCGACGTGCTGCCGCCGCGCTTCGTGAACCATCAGCAGACCCTCCGCCGCCGACGAATGCCCGGTTTCGAGCGTCAATCCATGTTTCGCCGCGAGCGCGATAATCTCCTTCACCTCCGGCAGCAACTGCCCGTTCTTCGACACCGCAACAAACGGCCGGTCTTCGTGTGAATCCCTCACTTGGTTCTCGGCGTCGAACGTCGGCATCCAGACCACCCGCCCCCAACCGCCTTTCATCAGGACCATGCGCTCCACCGCCGCGGCGTTGATGCCACCCACGGAACGGTTAAGGTCGATGCCGCCGAAAATCTCGATGCCCGGCACCATCTTGCGCACCATATAAGCCAGCGCCGCCGTGGATTCGTAGTGGTTCTTCAGGACCAGCCCGCGCATCCCGCGTGCCTTGGCGAGCCGCGCCAGATCGATGGCGTCAATCGACCGCGGCATGCTATCGGGATCGCAGTGCGCGTGGAAATCGATCACCCCGGTGAGCGGCGTCTGGGCGCATGCCGCGGCAAGCGTGAAGAGGGCCGCGGCGCACAGTCGGAGTCGGGTCATGCGCGCAGCATACTCCGCCGGCCGGAGGCGGCGCAAGCGGCCAATATGCTAGTATGCCTAGAGACCAATTTTCACCCCCGGAGAGGTGGCTGAGTGGTCGAAAGCAGCGGTTTGCTAAACCGTCGTAGGGTCAAAAACTCTACCGGGGGTTCGAATCCCCCCCTCTCCGCCAGACTTCAACGCCCATGACCCCCCAAGCCAACGTCATTCGGGAAGCTTTGGCCGCAGGCGAGGGCGTAGTCCGTCTGGCGCCGTGCTGGGTTCCCCGATCCTTTCTGATGCCCGGCGGCCGGCTGAAGCTGGACCCGCGCGATCTCTACATTCTCGGCGGACACCGCGGCGGCATCGACGAACGATGGTTTTCTTCCACCACCAAGGCCGCCAACGGAGCGCTCACCGCGCCCGATGAAGGCCTGAGTTACATCGAGTTCCAAGGCAAGAAGGTTCTGCTCAAGGAAGCCATCGAAACCGCCGGAGACCTGTTCCTCGGAAAAGACGTGATGGAGGGCGAAGGCGGCTGGAATCTACTGTGCAAATTCTTCGACAATCTCGGCCCAATTCCCCATCACCTGCACCAGACCGACGAATTCGCCGCCAGGGTTGGACAGAAGGGTAAGCCCGAAGCCTACTACTTTCCGCCGCAATACAACTTCAAGGAGAACAGTTTCCCCTACACCTTCATGGGCCTCGAGCCGGGCACGACGCGGGACGACATCCGCCGCTGCCTGGAGCGCTGGAACGAGGGCGACAACGGAATTCTCTATCACTCGCGCGCCTACAAACTGAAGCCGGGTACGGGTTGGCAGATCGATCCGGGTATTCTGCACGCGCCCGGCTCGCTGGTGACTTACGAGCCGCAAGTCAACTCCGACGTGTTCGCCATGTATCAGTCGCTGGTGGAGGGACGCACCGTCCCCTGGGACCTTCTCGTCAAGGACGTTCCCGCCGAGCATCACCACGACCTCGACTATCTGCTCGACATGCTCGATTGGGAAGCTAACACCGACGCGGAGTTCGCCAAGCACCGGCTTTTTACGCCCCAGCCCGTGGCGCCAGTAGAGGAAATGAGCGAAGCCGGTTACGCGGAAAACTGGATCGTCTTTTCCACGCCGCACTACTCCGCCAAAGAACTCACCGTCTTCCCCGGCCGCACCGTGACCGTTGAGGACGCGGCTGCCTATGGCACGATCCTGGTGCAGGGCTACGGAAAGTTCGGCGCCCACCAGGTGGAAACGCCGACCCTGATCCGCTACGGCCAGATGACCAAAGACGAATTGTTTGTGTCCGCCGGCGCCGCCGCCAATGGCATCACCATCACCAACACAAGCGACGCGGAAAATCTGGTATTCCTGAAGCACTTCGGCCCGGGCAATCCGGAAGCGCCCGCCCATCCCGGCCTGTAGCCGCGTCTGGGCATGCGCCACAATATAATTTAGCCACGCTTGAGACGTTTCAAGTCTGGCGCATCGTTGACGCCAGGGAGTGTGAATGACGACCAACAACTATCCCGCGCTGCATAACGCCATGTGGCCCGGGCTGGTCGGTAAAGGTCCCGATTCGGAACCTCCTATCGATCTGGACACCATGCTGGACCTTACCGCCGCCGCTGACGTCGACGGTGTCCGGTTCGACGGCGTGGATTTGTTTCTTTCCCTGCCCCACACCGACATCGATTCCTCCGATGACGATCTCGCGCGCCTTGCCGAAAATATTGCAGCCAGAGGGCTCCGCGTCGGCTCGCTGGTAGCGCCCGTATGGCCCGCAACCGGCGGCGGCTCCGCCATGGGCGACGATGAGCAATGTGCCCGTTTTCTCACGCAAGTCAAAAAGGCGTGCCAAATCGGCCGGAAATTGCGCGACCTCAAGATTCGCCACTACGGCATTGTTCGCATCGATTCAGCCGCCGGCGCCGGCGAGTGGGCGGCCGATCCCGAGGCCAACACCAAACGCATCGCCCAAACCTTCCGCGAGGCCTGCTCCATTGCGGAAGACCTTGGCGAGCGTCTCGCCGCCGAGGGAGAAATCTGCTGGGCCGGCATGCATAGTTGGCGGCGCAATGTGCAATTGCTCGAAATGGTGGGCCGCCCGCAGACGTTGGGCTTCCAAGCCGACATGGCACACACCATGCTCTTCACCATGGGATACAACGCTCCCGAAGATCGCCTGCTGCCGGATGATTTCGATTGGTCCGATTCAAACACTCTGGCCGCCGCCTATCGAAAAATGGCAAGCGCCCTGCGCCCATGGACCATCGATTTCCACGTCGCGCAGAACGACGGCACGGTCAAAGGCGCCGGCTCGCACGACAAGACGGGCCGCCACTGCCCGCCTAACGATCCCAACGGAAAGCTCGACATCGTCCGCGACGCCGGCGCATGGATGCGCGGCGACGACGGCCAGCCGACGCAAGCCTTTCAGCATATCTGTTGGGATGGCTGCATGTTCCCCAATTCCGTCATGCTCGACCCCGCCACCTGGCAAAATGTCCTAAGCGTGATGATCGCTGTGGCGCGGGCCCATGGCCGGCGCTCCGCCGAGCTAGGTAACCGAAAATGAAGAACCTCAACATCGGCATGGTCGGCTACGGCTTCATGGGGCGCACCCACTCCAATGCCTTCTTGCAGTTGAATCACTTCTTCGACGTCCCCTACCGCCCAATCCTGAAAACCATCTGCGCGCGCAATCCGCAGCGCGCGCAAGCCTTCGCCAACCAATGGGGTTACTCCTCCATGGAAACCGATTGGCGCCGCCTCATCGATTCCCCCGCGATTGATCTCATCGATATCGCCAGCCCCAACGACACCCACGCCGAGATCGCCATCGCAGCCGCGCAGGCGGGCAAAATGGTGATGTGCGAGAAGCCGCTCGGACGCAACGGCGCCGAAGCCGAGGCCATGACCAAGGCCGTCGAAACCGCGGCTGTGCCCAACATGGTCTGGTACAACTACCGGCGCGTCCCCGCCGTAATGATGGCCCGGCAGTTGATCGGCGAAGGCCGCCTCGGAAAAATCTTTCACTACCGCGCCAAATTCCTGCAGGATTGGACCATTTCCGCCGACCTGCCACAAGGCGGCGAGGGTCTGTGGCGCCTCGACGTCAGCGTTGCCGGCAGCGGCGTTACTGGCGACTTGCTGGCGCACTGCATCGACACCGCCATGTGGCTGAACGGCGCCATCGATGAGGTCTCCGCCATGACCGAAACCTTCGTCAAGCACCGGAAACACAACTTCACCGGGCAGGTAGAGCCGGTCGGCATCGACGATGCCAGCGCCTTTCTGGCGCGCTTCCACAACGGTTCGCTGGCCACTTTTGAGGCAACCCGCTACGCGCGCGGCCACAAGGCGCTGTACACGCTCGAAATCAATGGCGAACACGCCTCCATCGCCTGGGACCTTCACGATTTGCACCGCCTGCAATACTTCGATCACCGCGATGAAGGCCGCCTGCGTGGGTGGCGCAGCATCCACGTCACCGATAGCGACCAGCCCTATATGAAGCATTGGTGGGTGCCGGGCTTGCAGATCGGCTACGAACATACCTTTATTCACCAGGCCGCCGACTTCTTGACCGCGCTTGGCGAAGGCGAAAGCGCGCCGCCAACTTTTCGCGACGCCCTGCGGACCGACTACGTGACCGACGCGGTGCTGGAATCGGCCGCCGCGAAGAAATGGGTTTCAGTGCGCAGCGCCGATCCGGCAGCCGCGCAAGGAGGATCGGATGTTTCATAAATATAGTCTTGTATCGGCGGCAGCCGCCACGCTATTTTCGATTAGCCTCTATGCCCAGGTGCAGCAGCCCATCGACGAAACTGGATTCCAGCAAATCTTCGACGGCTCTTCTCTCAAGGGCTGGGACTGCGATCCCGATTTCTGGCGCGTCGAGCAGGGCTCGATGGTCGCGGAAACGCGGCCCGGCCACATGCCCAAGCAAAATATTTTCTGCATCTGGCGCGATGGCAAGCCCGCCGATTTCGACCTGAAACTTCAATATCGCCTCACCGGCGCGGGCGGCAACAGCGGCGTGCAATACCGCAGCATCGAGCGGCCCGACGTGGCCCGCTGGGTGATGCAGGGTTATCAGGCCGATATCGACGCGGATGAGCGCTACACCGGCCAGGTCTATGAGGAGCGGGGCCGCGGCTTTCTGGCCAACCGCGGAAACTTCACCTACGTGGGCGACGGCAAGAAATCGGCATTGGTCGGCTCCGTCGGCGACGGCGCCGAGTTGAAGAAGTTCATCCACAGCGGCGGCTGGAACGACATGGAAGTCATCGCCCGCGGCAACACCGTGATCCAGTTAATCAACGGCCACGTGATGAGCGTTCTGATCGACGACGACAAGGCCAATCGCAAGCTCGATGGCCTGATCGGCATCCAGTTACATGTGACCGCGGCCGGGGAAAAGGTGGAAGCGCGGAACATCCGCATCAAGATGTGAGGCATTGTCCGTGGTGGGGCATGCTTTAGCTTGCCCACCCCGCTACAATGAAGCATGCCTTTCTCTTCCGCGAGGGGAACCTTGCTTTGCCTCCTGACCGCAACCCTCCTTTTCGCACAGGATTGGCAAACTTCGCAGAACCTCCCGGGTGTCGACCTCGCCGGCCTCACCGCGCCGCAGAAAGCCCTCGCCCTCAAAGTACTCCGCGGCAACGGCTGCCCGTGCGGCTGCGGCATGAAGATGGCCGAATGCCGCATCGAGGATCCGAACTGCTCCTACACCCATGCGCTCGCTGCCATCGTCGTTAACTCCGTCAAGAGCGGCGCCAACGAAGCCGCCGTCCTCAAAGCGGTAGACGCTTCTCCCCTGATGCACCGCAAAGCGCCTGAGTTGCTCGAGGCCCCCATCGTCATACCCACCGAAGGGGCGCCCTTCACCGGGCCCAAGGATGCTCGCGTCACCATCCTCGAGTTCTCCGATTTCCAGTGTCCCTACTGCGCCAAAGCAGTCGTCCAGTTGAGGGCCGTCCTCAAGGCCTACCCCACCCAGGTCAAGCTCATTTTCAAGCAATACCCGCTCGACATGCACTCCCAGGCCGCGCTCGCCGCCGCCGCCTCCCTGGCCGCTTATCGCCAAGGGAAATTCTGGCAGTTCCACGACGCCATGTACGCCGACCGCACCCATCTCTCCCGCGCCACCATCCAGGCCATGGCCGGCGCCACCGGCCTCGACGTCAAGCGCTTCGACCAGGATTGGGATTCCGCCGCCATCAAACAAGCCGTCGCCCGCGACCAAATGGACGGCGACAATGCCGGCGTCGAAGGCACGCCCACGATCTTCATCGATGGCCGCAAGTACAACGGCGGCCTCGATCTCGACGCCATCCGCCCCATCATCGAAGCCGAGCTCAAACGCAAGTAGAGCCTTATACGCCGCGACGATTTTGTGCCGCCGCCGGATGGAAGCTGAAGCTATGTGGGGCAGGTTGGCAACCTGCGGCCGATTGGCAATCGGCCTGCCCCCGGCGACCGGCAATCTCCCCACACCAACGGCTGTTCGTTTGCGGCTCTGTTGCTCTAACGGCGCAGGTGGGTGACACGCGGCCGCCTTTGTGGGGTCAGCCAAACCTGCCTGCAGCCGCCTTTTCAGCCGGCTTCTTCATCATCTTCGCTGCCGCTCTTGCCCTTTCTCCCGCAATTCTACGACGCGAAACTGAGGAGACCTTTTTCAGTCACAGATTTTTAAATTTTATTTTTCACTCATAGCAATCCACTTACCCTCCGCCCTTCCAATCCCCCGCAACTCCACCCTCTATTCTCAAAGTCGAGAGGGCACTATCATGCCAACCGCTAAACAATCCGCCGCCAGCCGTGCCAACGGACAAAAATCCCGCGGCCCCGTCACCGCCGAAGGCAAAGCCAAAACCCGCTTCAACGCCTTAAAGCACGGCATCCACGCCGAAACCCAAATCATGTTCGACGAAACCGCCGAGGCTCTCGCCGAACTCGCCGCCGAGCTCCACGAGCAGTACCGCCCCGCCGATGCCACCGAGCGCTTCCTCGTCGACACGCTCGTCCACAACGAATGGCGTCTCCGCCGCATGCGCCGCGTGGAAGCCGATCTTTGGGAACACGCGTCCGACACCTTCCTCGGCATAAATATGGAATTGCCCGAATGTAGCTCCGGCGACTGCTTTGCCACCGCCGCCTTCGCCTTCGAACGTCTCCAACGCATCGTTAACAGCTGCGAGCGCAGTTACCACCGCGCCTTAAAGGAACTAGTGGCCCGGGCCCATAGCCGGCGCACTCCGCAACCCGAACAATCCGAAACCACTTCCGAGCCCGCAGGTTCGTTCCGCGATCATTGCCAACCCACCCCTAACCCGGCGCCGGCCAACCCGGAAATTCCGGCAAATCCTGCCTCAGACTACGTCCAGGTAGCCCAAGCTCCCGTATGAACCGGCCCCAACCCGCTTCAAAAATCAAAGAGGTCGATATTCGCCTTATTAAAAATTACCGGCTTGCCCAAAATCACTTCGCTACCGCGGATCTCAACCCGGCCCAGCCTTCCGGCGTCAAAGCCCGCCTCCCCGCCTCGCAGCTTGCCTTCCGCCAGCAGCATCGACGTATAGACCGTCAGGTATCCCAGATCGCGCGTATTCCAAAGCACCACCGCTTGCACCACGCCGTCATGCACATATTTTTTGCACAAGTTAGGCAGCGAAAGGCCGATCACGAAGATGTCCTTTCTGCCCGATTGCTGCACCGCCTCGGCTGCCCCGGGTACGGCCGGCGCGGCGATCGACATAATCAGCTTCGCGCTCGGGAAAGCTTTCAAAATCACCTGCGTCTCCGAGAACGCCTTGTCTCGATCGTCGTCGCTCGGGCGGATCGTGAGCAGTTTCAGCCCCGGATACTTCGCCGCCATGCGCTTCTTGATGGCATCGATCCACAGGTTTTGATTGGCCGCGCTCAGGGCCCCGGTCACGATCGCGAAATCGCCTCTGCCGTTGAGCAGACGCGCAGCCTCGTCGGTCAAAGTATCGCCGATCCCTTCGGGCGTGGCCTGGTTAATGAAGAAATCGCGCGCGTCGGGCTCGGCGTCGGCGTCCCACGTCACCACCTTGATTCCATGCTGGCGGGCCTTCCGCAGCACCGTGGATATCCCCGCGGCGTTTTCCACGCTGACGGCGATGGCGTCCACGCGCCGCGTGATCCAGCTCTCCACCACCTCATTCTGCTTGGCGGCGTCGAGCCCGGTCGGCCCGTCCCAGATCAGATCGGCGCCCAGTTCCCGCGCAGCCTCTTCGGCCCCCACGCGGCAGCTCACAAAATAAGGATCCCCTTTAGCCTTCGGCATCACCGCAATCACGTGGCGCGGGCCCATGGCCGTGGCGCCGGCGGCCACGCCGCCACCGGTAGATCTCAAAGACCGCACCAGCCAGACGTTAGTGCCCGCAACAATCAGCGATCCCGCGATCACCGCAGTGCACAGCACTGCCAGTTGAGAGTTCTTCATAGTATCGGCATCATCATTAATAACAGTTTCCGCCCGAGCCTGCCCCCGCCGCCCCAGCGCAATAGTAACAATCAAAACCGTCCCCGTAAGCACGCCGCTCATTTCCGAAGGCAGCGCGGCCAGCCGCAAACCGTTCTGCAAAATCGAGATCGAAAAAAGCCCGAAGAGCGTGCCCCAAATCGTCCCGCGGCCGCCGAAAACCGACGTCCCACCCAAAACCACTGCCGTGATGGCAGCCAATTCGTAGCCCGACCCGGCGTCCGATTTCGCCTGCCCCAAGTGCGCCACATAAATGATGGCGGCCACGCTGGCCACCAGGCCGGAAAGGAAATAGAGCAGCGCAACCCGCCGTTGCACCGGCACTCCGGCGTAGCGCGCGCCGCTGGGGCTGAATCCGATCGCGTAGAGCGTGCGCCCAATCGCCGAGCGGTGCAGCAGCATCGCGTATGCGCCCAGAGCAACCAGAAAAATGGGGAATTGCACCGGGACCACGCCGCCCAGATAGCCCTGTCCCAGCCAAAGGAACCCCGCGGGAAAACCGGAATAGTTGACCGAGGCATGCGTCATTCCCTCGGCGACGCCGCGGAAAAGGGAGAACGAGCCGAGCGTGACAATCAGCGGCGGAATATTGAGCCGCGTAATCAGCGCGGCATTCAGCGCGCCGCCGAGACACCCCGTAAGCAGCGCGAGCCCAGCGGCCAGCGGAATCGACAGACCGCCGTCGTGCCACGCAGCCCCGAAGATCACCGCCGCCAGCGCCATCATGGAGCCAACTGAAAGATCGATGCCCCCGGTGATGATGATGGGAGTCATGGCAAGTGACAACAAGCCCAGCTCCACGCTCAGCCGGATCACTTCGAAGAAGTTCCCGGCGGTGAAAAAGTTCTCGCCAATCCCCGCGAAGATGGCAATCTCAAAGACCAGCACCAGGGCCAGAATCCACTCCCCGTTGGGGAACCAGCGCTCGCTCCAGGCCCTATGCTCGGTGAGCGGCAGCGAGATCTGCATTGCGCCTCCATTGTGCGCTCAGCGCGTCCATGGAAACCGCGGCCAGAATGATGCCGCCCTCTATCGCGCGCTCCCAATAGGCGCTGAATCCGAGAAAGATAAGCGCCGGGCCGATCAGGCCAAGCAGGACCACGCCCAGCACCGCGCCCAGGATGGTCCCGCGCCCGCCCGTGATGGAAACCCCGCCCACCACCACCGCCGCAATCACCTTGAGTTCCAGGCCGATCCCCGTGTTGCTGGGGATCTGCTCGAAGCGCACCGCGTTCATTGCGGCGGCGAATCCGGTCAGCGCGCCCGTGAGGGCAAAGACGCTGAAGACCACATATTGGGGGTCGATTCCAGCCAGCCGCGCCGCGTTGGCATCCGATCCCGTAGCGTAGACCGCGCGCCCCGCGGCCAGATGGCGCAGGCCCCACGCCGTTATCGCTGTGATGGCGGCCGCCGCGCCGATGGTGAGCCACTCGCTGGCGGCTTGGGGCAGGCCGAACCAGTGGAAGCCGGGCGGCAGGTTCTGTACCCAGGCCCCTTGCGTCGCCCAGCGCAAGCCATCGCGGAGGGCAACCATGGCAGCCAGCGTGACCACAATCGAGGGAATCCGCACCCATGCCACCAGCGCTCCATTGATCGCGCCCAGCAATGCGCCGGTCAAGGTAGCGGCGATCAAAGCGGCGAAGGTCGGCAATCCGGAAACGGCGAAAACGCCCGCAGCCACGCTGCAAATGGCGAATTGCGAGCCGACCGAGATATCGATTTGCGCCGTGATCACGATCAGCGTCATCCCCACCGCGACAATCAGGACGGGAACATTGGCTAGAAGCAGGTCGCGCACGTTGGCGAAACTGAAGAAGCTCGGCGCGAAGCCGGCCAGAACCGCGGCTATCGCAACGATGGCCACCGCGATCGAGAGCTCGCGCTGGCGATTACGCAGCACGGTTTCCCGCCCCGTGGCCCAACGCCAGCGCCAACAGATTCTCCTGGGTAGCTTCCGCGCGCGCCAGCACGCCCGCGATCTTGCCCCCACGCATCACCGCGATGCGGTCGCTCATTCCCAGAATCTCTGGCAACTCCGAAGAGATCATGAGTATCGCCAGCCCCTGCTCGGCCAAATCGACAATCAGACCATGGATCTCCGATTTCGAGCCGACATCCACGCCCTGTGTGGGCTCATCGAGGATCAGAACCTCTGGCTGAATGGCGAGCCAGCGAGCCAGCGCGACCTTCTGCTGATTGCCGCCCGAAAGCGACCCGGCTTCGGCGTGGATGGAGTGAGTTTTCACTCGCAGTCGCTCCACGTAACTCCGCGCCAAGGCGCTCTCCGCGGCGTGATCGATCAAGCCGTGCCGGCAAACCGCCGGCAAATCCGCCAGGCTGATATTGGCGCAGATGGGCATCGGCAGCACCACGCCATGTTGCCGCCGGTCTTCGGGCACATAGCCAATCTTGTGGCGGATGGCCTCAGCAGGCGAGGTAATTCGAACCGTGCGCCCCTTCAGCCGAATCGAGCCGCTATCGGCCGGGGTCAGTCCGAAGATGGTTTCGGCCAATTGGGTGCGGCCGGACCCAACCAATCCCGAGAGTCCCACGATCTCGCCGGCGCGGACTTCGAGCGAGACGCCGCGAATACCGGCCGCGCGCGAGGTGAGGTCGCGCAGTTCGAGCGCAACCTCGCCGATAGGGACGGCGCGCTTGGGGAAAATGGTTTCGATTTCGCGCCCCACCATCATGCGGATCAATTCGGCGCGCCCGATGCCTTTGGCGTCGCAAGTGGCGATGGTCTCGCCGTCGCGCAGCACCGTGACGCGGTCGGCGATGGCCGCCACCTCTTCCAGGCGATGCGAGATATAAACGATGCCGGCGCCTTCAGCCCGTACCGTGGCGATCGCCTGGA
>Ga0302325_10030461_pt1 | contig 11123 bp, 6 predicted proteins | sample Palsa_T0_2_FD_201948 | JGI IMG/M metagenome (GOLD analysis project Ga0302325, IMG submission 201948) | Peat permafrost microbial communities from Stordalen Mire near Abisko, Sweden - Palsa_T0_2 | ecosystem: Environmental > Terrestrial > Soil > Palsa > Peat permafrost | place: Sweden: Abisko...
TCCAGCAGGTGAATCAGAGCAGCCTTTTGTATCAGGGAGGAGTGGTGCTGGCGCCGGGCAGATACGAACTAAAATTTGTCGCGCGCGAAGACGAAACCGGCAAGATCGGCACTTTCGAGCAACCTCTTCTGATCCCCGTGCCACCCACAGACAAAATCACGCTCAGCTCAGTGTTGCTCTCAAGCCAGCTCGTGCCAGTGGAAAAAACCTCGGAAGTGCAAACGAAAGGCCAGGGAGTCCGTGCCAAGCTGGCAGCCTCTCCGCTTGAAATGGAAGGCACGCGCATCGTGCCCAGCGTCACGCGATTCTTCGACCAGGAGCAAACGCTGTACGTTTTCTTCCAAGCTTACTATCCGGAGAAAGCCGAGAAGTCGCAGGCCTTTGACCCGAATACGTTGCGCGCGGGGTTGATGTTCTTCCGGAACGGATTTCAAATCAACGCTTCGCCGCTTCTCGCCCCGACTGAAATTGACACGAAGTCGCGCACCGCGTCCTACCGGATCAGCCTACCTCTCGCGAAATTGCCCACCGGCCGCTACACCGTGCAAGCCATCGTGATCGCGCCGGGAACTCAACATTCCGCGTTCGGCCGCGCGTATCTGGCATTGATCCAGCCGCCCGCTATTCCCAATCCCGCCGCAAGCCCGGCGGCAATTCCCGCTCCAGCGCCTGCCGCTCAACCGTCGCATCCATAGCTCCGAGCCACGCCATTCTACGGCCGCTGTGCCGGCGTCACAGGCCCCGCGCTGTCCGGACGCTCGAACTCAAATATTCCTCGCGGATCGGACGCGATGATCAATCGATCCGGCTCGACCACAATCGCTTTGGCTCGCAATGGAGCCCCGTCCGGAGTCGCAATCAAGTAGCTGTCCAAAAGAGTGCCGTTCTTGTCGAAGTGCATCAGCGCCTTGCCGATCGACGCCCAAATATCTTTGTTTTGAGGATCAACGCCGACAGCCGTGACAATTGGCTTATCGTCGGCCGTTAGAAATTGAGGATCGAGATTCACCTTAATTGTTGCCGTGAAATTCGTCACGTCGCCAAACCGCCCGTGCGGCCCATAACCCCCGCCAAATCCGCCAAAACCACCTCCACCTCCGGGTCGTGGGCCTCCGCCCCCGCCCAAACTAGAACCTCTGTCAAATGAGTGCGCACCGCCGATCCCGCCACCCCCGAATCCTCCTCCAATTCCGCCCAAGCCCACCAACACACCCTGTCCAAGTCCGTTCGTTCCGCTACCTCCCGCATCGCCGCCGAGTCCGAGCCCGCTGCCCTGATCGAGCGCCTGCGCGGTCTGAAAATCTTGCATCGCCGCGTCGAGCCATTCCGTATCGCCCGAGTTTTTCGTATCGAGAGCGTCTTGCGCCCGAAATCGTAACTTGAACGCACTCGAGTCGTCCGAATCATCATCATTCCCGCCGGACGCCCTCGCGCCGCTGCCCGGTCCGAGATTGAGCCGGACGTTATCCCCTTGAATGAACGCCTGCCCCGTCAACATCCCAGCGCCCCTGCCTGCGCCGGAGCCGCGACCGCTTCCTCCGCCCGGCGGTCCACCCAACCCGGACGAAAGTAGCGTCTCGAGTAAACCCGCGCTCGTCGCAGGTCCACCACCGCCTCCAATTCGCCCGCCCAACCCCGAGCCCACACCGCCTGAGAGCTGGATATCGCCCGACGAACCGATCATCGCTCCGCCGTCCAGCATCGACGAAAAATTCAACTGTGAGACATTGAACCCAAACTGCACCCGGTCTTCGCGCTCGGGCGGCTTGTACGCGAGTTCCTCGTCCGACACCGAAGCGTCTCCGTGTGAGTAGCCGAACCGGTCGAACTTGCGTATCGTTGGATTGGCAATCGTGGTGAAAGCGAAATAAATCTGACCTTCCGAGTCCCCGCTGATCCTGCCGAGACTCGCAAGCGGCGTGGCGCTCACATCGACTCCCGCATCGGCCGGGTCTCCGAAGCTGCGGATTTGCTTGCCGGCGTCGTTCATGACCAGAACGAGCCGTTTCGTTCGCAGCGTGGAAACCGCAAACTCGCCGCCCGAGAGCGCCACCACCGATGTCGGCGCAAATACCTGCACCTTGGTAACGAATGTCCCGTCCGGCTGGAATATCTCGACGGCGTTCGCGCTGCGATCCGCTACCAGAATTCGGCCGCTCGGATCGATATCGAAATCCACTGCGTACTGGATTGTCGCACTTGCTGATTTCGCGTTGGGAATCTGGCCAAGCCGCTGGCCCCGCGCGCCCACAATCCAGATCACGTTCGCGGGAGTCGCAAGAACGTAATAGTTTCCCGAAGCGTCGCGCTTCATCTCCGCGATCCCCGGCCCAAATTCAGAGAACACCCGCCCGCGCGACACCAGGATTCTCTTGATCCCCTGCCCCGAAGCAGGAAGAACGACGCCGAAAAGCACTAGCGTCGAAATTGCCGCCGTAAACAATCTCAAGCGCACGCTGCGCAGCGGCGCATCGCCTTCGTGCCGCGGCGGCAGACATCGCATGAAAATCTTGGCCAGATTATTTTTTCCGGCACGCGCCAGGAAACGCATCCTCACACCCCAAAATTCGGTCTGCGTTCTAGGATCAAACAACAATCGGCGGGCCAACTTGATCGTGAGTCTTCTGCAGCACAACTGAGTGCAACGCTTGAATGGCGTCCCGCTCTCACCACCAGAATACCACCCACACCCCCGTTACGACTTCTCCTGCGCGCGCGAAAAGGTTCCATTTTTCTTCGGACGAGACTTACTCGGAATCTGCTATTCGAGCGCTCTTGTCATCAGCCATCGGATTAGAAGTGGCATCGTTCCAAAATGTTGCCCCGCCTGACCGCGGCCCCGGCGCACGACGAACTCACCGCCGCGTGCAACTCAGCTCCGCTATCGCAAAAAAAAACGCCCGGCCCGCGAACAATTGATGCTCGCGAACCGGGCGATATGTCTCGCTTCTGCTGCCGTTACGGCTTGTCCTTGTCCTTATCTTTGTCCGGCTTTTCTTTCGGCGCAGGCTTCTTGTCCGTCTTCTTCGGCGGCTTGTCCGCATTGGACCTTGCCGGGGCTCCCTCAGTTGCCGGCGGACGAGTCACCGCAGGCCTCTCGGTCTCCGCTGGCTTCGGCGTGGCAGCCGGAGGCTTAGTCGTTGCCGGGCGCTCATTTGAATTCGTCTCGGCCGGCTTCGGTGGCTGACTTTTGCTCGTGGCTGGCGGTTTAGCAGCCGGTTGAGCCGTCGGAGGACGATCCGGGCGATTGGCCGGAGTTGCAGCGGTGGCGGGCGCGGGCTTCGCTGGCGCTGCTGCTGCGGGCTTGTTGGCTGTTGGTGCCGTTGCTCCCGGCTTGGCCGCTGGAGTCGGCTGGCCAGGTCTGGTCGCCGCAGCGGGCGCAGTAGGCCGCGATGTCACCGGCGGCGCGACGCGCACTTGCTGCCCTTTAGCGGAACCGGCGGCTGGCGTTGCAGGCCGAATCGTCTTCAATTGCGCCGGAGCCAGCGGCTTCCCTCCGTTCGCCTGTAGCGCCTTCTGCTGTGCCGCGAATGGGACCGGCGCCGGAGGCGGCGCGGCCTTTGCGACCACTGGTCGCGAAACCACATTTGCAGGCGGCCGAGCAACACCCGTCACCTTTCCCGCTCCAAATTCGCTTCGTGGTTGCGGCGCTACACCCGCACCAACCGCTGTTCCCACAGGCGCCTTCGCAAGCACGGCAGCATTCACCTGCACGACGTTTCTCGAAATCGGCTGCGCCGAAGTAAATGCATTCTGCGACGTCGCCGTCACGTAAGTGCGATTCACGTACGTGACATTGTTTATCGTCGTATGCGATTGATAGTTGTTGTAGACGTTCGTGACGGTCGTCCGCTCGACCACTGTGTTCGTGACGTTGACGTTGGTAACGTAGACGCGGCTAACTGCGTACGGCGGCATGTAAACTTCACGCGGCCCCAGCGGGAACCACGCGACGCCTACACCCACCCCCAGACTAAATCCAGCGCCACCACCAACCCACGCTACGAGCGCCGGCGCATAAACAGGCCGGACGCCAACTACAACTGGGCCCGGCGTCCATCCCCAATATCCGCCGACCATAACCCAACGCCCGTAGTGAAATGGCGCGTAGCCCCAAGGGGCGTCATCGACCCAAGTCCATCCCCACGGTGAGATCCACGTCCAATGTCCATAGCGATAAGGCTGCCATCCTGCCACCACGCCGTTCGGAACCCACACCTGGCCGTATTCCGGAACGTTCTGCCATCGGCCGTTATCGTCGAGGTCTTCGGCGCCGACTACATCTTGCGAGACGTAACGCGGCGCGCGGTCTTCGCGGACATTCAGTCCGCTGCACCACGCGTCGAAATCATCCGCCGCCACCGCCGTGCCGACATCTGGCGTAAGCTGATCCGTGCCAACAAACGTTGCGGTTTGATTGGCGTAAATCGTGAAGGCTTGTCCTCCGCCCGTAACTTCGCCTTGTCCGCCGCGCACGGTGACGATTGACGTGTCGCCGTTTTCATTGACTCCGACACGGTAGTCACCCGGTCGCAGCAATGAGAACGCCAGATTCGGCGTGTCAATTTCAAAAGATTCGTTGTCGCCAAGCGTCCGCAGATGTACGTTCACCGTGCCCTCGTTGATACTGATCTGCGCGATCTGATCGGTGAGATTGAGAATCGTGAACGCCGTGTTCGAGCCCAGGCGTATCGCCGCCGAGCCGAGACCCAGCTCGGCGCGGGAATTCTGATCCGACCAGAGCTTGTCTCCAGTGGTGATCGGGCGGTTTACCCCCGCGTCGCCCCAATCATCGGCTCCTGCGGGCTGAACGGATACCGATCCGTCGACAGACCGCAGCCGCGCGACGCGATCCGGCGGATCGTCATCCTGCGCCGCCGCGATCTGCGGCAGGCAAGCAAACAAAAGTGCTGCAGCAAGAATTCCTGAGAGTACTTTCAACAAAGGCCAACGTGTCATAGTAGGTTCGCTCCAATTTGAACTGGTGGTCTCGGCCGGTAGAGACAACTGCGACTTGTACAACCCCCATCACATCCTACAACGGCTACCCGGCGTGCTCAACGGTGTTCGAATTCGCTGGATCATACTGCCGTATCACTGTATGTTGCGTGTGATGCGCCCTGAACGTTTCGCGGTTGCGCGTTTACGTCTCGCATTCCCTTTGCAGCAACTCCTGCATCGGTGCGCATTTCCCCTTCCGCGCCCTTCTGAGAATAAAACACGAGTCGCTTGAAATAGTTCCATCGTAGTACGTCGGTACTATAGCGAGCGCCTCCAGGCCCACTGAAAATGGGCGAACGGGCACGTGTTTTCGGCTCCGATTGGCGGCTTCACAAAACACATCGCCCGACTGGTGTAGCAATGTCATCAAGCATACGGCCGGCCGAATCGCCAGTGAAATCACCAGCGGAATCATCGGTGTCGCCGCACGTATCTTCCGCGTCCCCGCGCGTCGCGCCCTCGCCGGCCTCTCGGATCGCCGCAGTTTCCGCTGAAATTCCAATCGAAATCCACGGCTCGCGAAAATCGCCTACGGACGGACATCCAATCGAGGCTTTCCAGGAGGAAACTGTCAGCGTCATCGTGTTCCCTCACGGCGGAGTCGTCCGGCTTGCGGCGGAAGTCTCCAAGGGACAGATGGTCGCGGTCACAAATCTAAACACGCAACGCGGAATGCTTTGCCGCGTGGTTAACGTACGTACGTATCCCAATTTAAAACATTATGTCGAAGTTGAATTCGCTCAGCCCGTGCCAGGCTTCTGGGGTGTCAATTTTCCGCAGGAGGTTTCATCCGCAGCAAAGCCGGCCCCAGTCGAGCCGCAGGCAACTGAGCCGCAGGAAGTTTCGCCCGCAACAACGTCGTCCGCAGCCGAGCGACCTAAAGTTTCGCCCTTAGCAAAGTCGGCCGCACACGAAGCTTCCGAACCTGCAATAAAACAAGCATCAACGACGCCAATCGCCCCCTCGCCGACCCGCACGATCGCTCTTTCCCCGCCGCCTGCGCCTGAATTTGAAATCGTCGCGAGCCGTGTAATCGCCGACGAACCCAATCTCGTCCACGTTTCGGCGGACGATGAGTTCGCTGTTTCCGAAAGCGCTTCGGCTGCCGAACCTGCGCAGCTGAAAGCTGAGGACTTCTGGGGCGCAAGTTTCCCGGCAGAAATGATCGATGCCGTCGCGGCTCCTCGATCTTCGAGCGGACCGCCCGAAGCGCCGATCCCATCCGCGTCCATCGCTGCGCCGGCGTCGGCTGCCTTGCAAACTGCAGACGCCGCAAACGCCGAGCCTATCGATCTCCCGATCGACAAGGACGAAACCTGGTCCGAACTCCTATCTCAGCTTCCGACAAGACCCGAAAAACCTGCTCCGGCCCGGCCGCCCGAACTCTCCGAAGAGGATTTGAATCTCGAGAGCGTCGCGCCAACTGCGCAGGCCACGATCCCGGAATTCTTAGTCACGAAAACTCCGGATGCGGAGACCTCGCCTTCGGAATCAGCAGGTGCGAAATCGATCCTGCTCGAGCCGCCGGCCTTTTCGCCGCAGCCGCCAGAAAATTTCAATCCGTCCTCGCCTGCAGCTTTGAAGGAATTGGAAAGATTGGCGCTCGGACATCTCGATACGAACCCCGTGCAGCGGCAAAACGAACCTCTCGCGCAACGGCCGCCGAAAATTAACGAGCGAACCAAGCAGACAAAGCGTGGTTTGCCAGCCCGGGTTTCGCCAACCCGTTTATCGCCAACGAATGTCTCGACAGATCTGGCGGATCTCCAGCAGCCGTACGGGCATCAACCTGCCTCGAGCGCTGCCGCGTTGCATTCGTTCACTTCGTCTTCCGGCGGCACCCTGAGAGAATCGAACCAGCCAGCCGCCGCGCCGGGCACCGAAAAGCTTACCTTTGGCAATTTTCTGAAAGATCCTGAGCCGCGCACTTCTACTCAACGTGTGTTCTCCGAGCGCTCCGATGTAATGTCAGCGAGCCTTCTCGCTCCGCCACCGCCGCTGCACGCGGCGCAAGCCAGCCGATCGAGTTCGAACTTTTTCCTTCTCGCAGCCGCTGTCGTCATCATGGTTGCGGCAGGCGGGTTGATTGTGCTTCACAGCGTGAACGACGCTTCTTCGAAGCCCGCGGTAGTCGGCAAACCCTGGGCCGAGCAGACTCCTGCGCCTCCGGGAAATCTGAAGCCGAACGCCGAGCCCTACGAGCTTCCCAACGGAAGTGCGATCGAAACGTCATCACCGGCCGGCGGCGATTCGAATCCTGGAACACCCGAAACAGGTCTCGAAGTCGAGCTCACCACCGCCGTAACGCCTCCGTCGAAAAACGGCACGGGCGCGGCGCCGAAGCAAGCGGGTCGCCGCACGGCGATCCCGGCGTTGAACCTGAGCGCTCCAACTTCAGATTCCGATAGCAATGGAACGCCAGCCACTAACACCAACGTTGGCCCTCCGCCGGTCATCTCTGGAGGTTCTGCTCTGTCATCTAGCGGAGATAGCCTAACTACGTACGCTGCGAGTGCCAACCCCAACATCCCACGCCCGGCCGTTGCTAATCCACTGGCAGCAATTCCCGCGGCCCGCGTGGTGACGCAGCCGCGCTTGATTTGGTCAGCATCACCCATCTATCCGACCCTGGCGAAGCAGGCCAATATTCAAGGCGACGTCAAACTCGAAATTACGATCAACGAATCGGGCCATGTCACGAAGACAAAGGCGATTTCGGGCCCAGCGCTCCTCCAACAGCCGGCGATAAACGCAGTCCGCGACTGGAAATACGAGCCTTCAACGCTTGATGGCAAACCCGTGCCAACTCAACTAGTCGTCACCGTCCAATTTCGCCGCTGACCAACAGCCGCGGCCGCCAAGCTACCAGCTCCGCGCGTAAGTGTTCACGGCGGTTGTGTGTTCTGAAGCCACGCACGTTCAGAATCAGACTTGCCTGCATGCTATTATCGCCGTTTGGCAATTCGCTTAAAACGCTAACCTAGGCCGACGTGGAACCGCCATTCACCCAACAAAACGGCCCATCTCGTTTTCCGCTGACGAGTCGCGCGTCCGTGCTGCTTCTTCTTGCGCTCTCAGCTGCGATTTATGTCGGCAACGCCGCGCAGCCGCCGCTCCTCGATGACGCCGACGCATCCCACGCCCTCGTCGCGCGCGAAATGCTCCACCGCGGCGATTGGGCCGTGATGTACATGAACGGCATCCGCTACCTCGAGAAGGCGCCGCTGCACTATTGGCTCGTCGCCGCGACGTACGCCATCGCAGGACAAAATGCATTCACGACACGCCTCCCGCTCGCTCTGGCCGTGATCGTCTTAACGCTAATGTCGTATCTTTTCGGTAAGCGATTCTTCGGCGAGCGCGCGGGGTTCTATAGCGGCCTCGTCACGTGCACGAGCATCGGCATGTTTCTCTTCACGCGCATCATGATTCCCGAAGCGATATTCGCGCTCGAGCTGACCGCGGCCTTTTATCTCTTCCTTCTCGCATGGACGCGGCAAATTGACGCTCGCGCCGGAATGTGGGGCTGCGCCGCGATGACGGGCCTCGCGGTTCTCACACTCGGCCTCGTTGGCGTCGTGTTCGCCGCCGCGATATTGGTAGCGTTCCTGATCGCGACGCGCGGCTGGAACCGCTGGCGAGATCTCAAACTGCCTTCGAGCATTCTGATCTTTCTGGTCATCGCGGTGCCGTGGCATCTAATTGCCGAGCATCGCTCGCCTGGCTTCCTTTGGTCCTACATCATCAACGAGCATTTCAAGCGCGCCCTTGGTACTCGCTATCCGCCCGACTACGATTCAGTGCCGCTGCTGCTGTGGTGGGCGGCGCATCTCGTCTGGTTTGCGCCGTGGAGCATATTTCTGCCATTCGCAATCCGCGAATTCCCCGCTCCGCGAACTTGGGGCCGCAACACAGAGCCCGGCGTTCAGGCGTGCCTGCTGCTATTCATTTGGGCGGGCGTGATCATGCTTTTTTTCTCGCTCGAGAGCGGATCGCGCATGGAGTATTACGGCTTCGGCGCCTGGCCCGCCATCGCGCTGCTGCTCGGCCTCGGCCTCGCGCACGCCGAGGAAGCTGCGTCGCGCTGGCTCAAACGATTGCAGGCGGTCCTAGCGATCATCGGCGTCGCCATCGGCTCCGTGCTCGCTTATTTCGTATGGCTGTCGCTAAGCATTAAGGCCACGGCGGACATTTCATCGCTTCTCGGCGAGCACTCCAATCTTTACAAGCTCTCGATGTCCCACTTCCTCGATCTCACTCCCGCAGCTTTCGCAGATCTCCGCTGGCAGGCAGGCGGCGCCGCGGCAATTGCAATTTTCGGTTTAGGTGGCGCGTGGATTTTTCGCCGGGTTCGCCGCGATTTCAGCGCCACTCTGACTTTGGCTTTCTCGATGGCGGCATTTTTCTTTTTCGCAAACTCGGCTTACGGAATTTTCTCCACGAAGCTCTCTTCTCGCGATCTCGCCGGCGACATTCTTCCCTACCTCCGCCCGCAAGATCAGATCATCCAATACGGCGATTTCAACTACGGCTCGAGCATTCCCTATTACACGCACCGTCAGGTCTACATCTACAACGGCCGCTTCGGCACCAACCTCGACTACGGCGCAAACTACGCCGACGCCCCAAAAATATTCCTCGACGACGCGACTTTCCCGTCCTTCTGGCAACAGCCAAAGCGCATATTTATCTTTGTCCCGGAAGATATTCACGACGCCGCATTCAAGCGGCTCCCTGCAGATAAAAGTTACCTACTCGCAGAAAGCGGCGGAAAGTACATCTTCGTAAACCAGCCCGTGCGCCCCAACATGGAAACGCTCGCTCAACTCGAAGCGGCCACGCCGGAAACGCACTAGAGCCCGTCACACAATCGAGGCTAAACGCATGCGCGGTCCCTTTTCCTTGTAGCTCACGTCCCCGGCGCGACGCAGTCGCGACGAGACGTGAGTTCTTTCGACGCTCCCGCGACCCAGTAACGGCAACTTGTGAGATTTTTCGCCCCTACGCGATACGTTAGCCGTCGCCCGTAGGAACACGGTCACCCGAAGCGCCTCATTTCCGGCCCTCCCGCTTTTGCGCGATCACCAACCCGCGCGGCGTCGCCACCAGCACCACCGACAGCAACCCTTCCTCCTCCAGCCGCAGCGCCGCCTCTCTCACAATCTTGTAATGCGACGAAGCATCATGTGTAAGGACAATTCCATTGGGATTAATTTGCGGCAGAAACTTGCGAATTTCCTTTTCGCGGATAGGAATATCGCTATCGCTAAAAAAAATGTCAATCGTCCCGTCAATCTTCATATCGAGGCTCGATTCATTCCGGCATTCAATCCAAGCAGCAAATCCTGACGCCGCGACCCGCTCCTTCGCCTTCTGAAACACCACCGGATCAAATTCGCATGTAACGATCCTGCCGAATCCGTTCACCTTCATCCCCTCAGCCATCTTGATCGCGCTCAAACCCATAAACGTCCCAGTCTCCACCACCAGTTCCGGCTTCACTGTCATCACCAGCGACTTCAAAAACTCGAGCACCTCCACTTCCGCCGTCATCGAATCAAGCATCTTCCATCGCTCCGGATGCGGGCACTCCGCCGTCGCTGGAGTATATTCCGCCTGAATCGCTTCGCCCTGCGTCGTCACCCGTTCAATAATCCTGTGCTCCTCCCTGCGTTTGAGAAATCGTGGCACGATGATGCCGATCAACGCGCCGCCGACTACGATCCAGCCCAACCAGAACAACTTGCTCCCACTTGTCATCACCATTCCGGTTACAGCCTTGTCCAGAAGCGGCACCAAGAGTCCAAATGCCCCAGCCAGGATAAGAAATTCTCCAGCCACGATTCCATCGGGACGCTGAAATTGAATCTGTCGACGCCCCTCGATCCACAAGTAAATTCCGATGAGCACTGCCGCGACGCCGCCGACAGTGAACGGAGGTACAACTGAGAGGCCAGTGCCGAAATTGGTGAAAATCGCCGCCGCTAAACCAAGGAAAATCGTGGCGAATCCCGCGTCGATCGCAAGAGCGATGACGTCGAGAAGTGTGAGCGGGTTGACGCTGCCAATTCGCGCAACGCGAATCCGTCGCCTGCGCAAATCCATCCAGCACACGGCGGCCG
>Ga0302325_10030464_pt1 | contig 11123 bp, 6 predicted proteins | sample Palsa_T0_2_FD_201948 | JGI IMG/M metagenome (GOLD analysis project Ga0302325, IMG submission 201948) | Peat permafrost microbial communities from Stordalen Mire near Abisko, Sweden - Palsa_T0_2 | ecosystem: Environmental > Terrestrial > Soil > Palsa > Peat permafrost | place: Sweden: Abisko...
CTGGCACGATGGGATCCATGCGACTTCGGATCTTCACTGAGCCCCAGCAGGGCGCTAGTTACAGCACGCTCCGCCGCGTCGCCAAGGCGGCGGAAGACCTGGGCTTCGACGCGTTCTTCCGGTCCGACCACTACCTGAGGATGGGCGACGGATCGGGCGCGCCCGGCCCGACCGACGCGTGGGCGACGCTGGCCGCGCTGGCGGTCGAGACGTCCACCATCAGGCTCGGCACGCTGGTCACGGCGGCCACCTTCCGGCTGCCGGGGCCGCTCGCGATCACCGTCGCGCAGGTGGACGAGATGAGCGGCGGCCGGGTCGAGTTCGGCCTCGGCACCGGCTGGTACGACGGCGAGCACCGGGCTTACGGAATCCCGTTCCCGCCGCTGAGGGAGCGGTTCGACCGCTTCGAAGAGCAGCTGGCGATCATCACTGGCCTGTGGTCGACGCCCGTCGGCCAGACGTTCTCCTATGACGGTGCGTACTACTCGCTGACGGACTCGCCCGCGCTGCCCAAGCCAGTTCAGCAGCCGAAGGTGCCGGTGATCATCGGCGGCGGCGGCGCGCGCCGCACTCCGGCCCTCGCCGCGCGCTACGCCGACGAGTTCAACGCCGCGTTCCGCTCCGTCGAGGACACGGCCACCGCGTTCGAGCGGGTGCGGGCCGCCTGCGCCGAGGCAGGCCGCGACCCGGCGTCGATGACCTTCTCCGCCGCCCACGTGACCGTCTGCGCCAAGGACGAGGCCGAGCTCGCCCGCCGGGCCGCCGCGATCGGCCGCGACCTGGCCGAGCTGCGCGCAGCCGGCCTGGTGGGCACCCCGTCGGAGGTGGTCGACAAGATCGGCGCCTACGCCGAGGCCGGCGCCACCACTGTCTACCTGCAGATCCTCGACCTGGCGGACCTCGACCACCTAGAGCTGCTCGCCTCCGAGGTCCTGTCCCAGGTCTAGATCGCGCCGACCCAGATCAAAAGCCACTCCGTCATCTCGAACGGACCGTTGGCTCCCACGTTCACCGGTCCCGATTTCCCTGTCGCCGACGCCGGCGACCCCAACCGCTTCCTGTCGGCTACGCCAGCGACCGGACGCCGCCCCTGTCACCTACGCCAGCGACCCCGATAGGGCCGGTCAATGGCGTCGGCGACAGGTCGCGCATCCTGTCGGTGGCGTAGCTGACCGCGCCTCGAGTGTGGGCGAAATCTCGCTCTCTGGACCTTCCAGGGCAGCCGAAGACTCGGCTCTGACCTGGTGATTCCGGACAGAAGGGTGCTAACGGTCGCCGGGATGCCTACGATCGATGATGTGGCAAGGTTCTCTGGGGGACGGCGCGGGCGTCGGGGGTCGGACGCCGAAGACTGGCCAGATGATGAAGGCGGGGCTGATACCAACTCCTGGGTCGGCGGGGGCGCCGGTCCAGGAGGCGATGCCGGTTTGGCGGGTAACGATGGCTCGGGGTATCGGGGTTCGGGTTTTGCCGGGGGTCCTGGTTACGACCGCGTGAGCGGCGGCCCCGCCGCGCCCGGCGCTCCTGGCCCTGGTGCTGGACCCGCGGGCCGAGGATTCGCCGGCGGGCCCGGATTCGCCGGGGGGCCTGGTCCCGGCGGAGAGCCGGCCGGACGGCCGCGGCCGGGCGACGGTCGCGGCGATGGCTACGGACCAGGCGGCCAGGGCATGCCGCCCGCCGGTCCCTGGATGCAAGGCCCGGCTATGGGCGGCCCGCAGGGCGTACCACCCGTCGGGCCGTACGGGGCCCAGCGCCCGGGACCGCAGCAACCGGGACCGCAGACCGCGGGAATGCAGCACCCGGGCCAGTTTCCTGGCGGTAGGGCGCAGGGCAACGCCCCGCAGGTCGACGGGCAGCACAGCGGCGGCAGGCCGGGCAGCCCGCGGCCGAGTGGTCCGCAACCGGGCGGTCGGCAGGCGGCTCCGCCCTACGGCGGCGGACCGGACGGCGGTGGGCAGTTCGGCGGCGGCTTCCCCGGCGGCTTCCCCGGCGACGGCCAGGTGCGCCTAGGACCACCGGGCGCCATGCAGTCCGGCCCCGGCCGGCCAGGCGGCGGGCCTTTCGCCGAGCAGCCGCAGCCCGGAGCTTTCGGCCCCGGACCTCAGTTCCCCGGCCCTCAGCTCCCAGGACAGCAGTTCCCCGGCCCTCAGTTCCCTGGACAGCAGTTTCCCGGACCTCAGTTTCCCGGACCTCCGTTTCCCGGACCTCAGCCCGCCGGGCCGCAGTTTCCAGGACAGCAGTTTCCCGGACAGCTTCCGGGCCAGCAGGGACCACTGGGACCGGGACTCCAGGGCCCAGGGCCGTTCATCGGCGCCCAGAACGGCGGCGGCTTCCCCGGCTCTGGTCAGGTTCCCTTGCCGGGCACTCCCAGCGGGCAAGCTGCGCCCGGGATTTACGGGCCGGGAGTCGCGGGCGGCATGCCACCCGGCTACCCCGCCCCGCAGCCGGGCCAGTTTCCAGGCGGTCCGATGCCGTCCGGGCCGTTCCCGCCGGGAGGGCCGTTCCCGCCCGGGATGCCCGCGCAGGGCCAGTTTCCGCCCGGCTACGCAGGCCCCGGCGGACCCGTACCTTTCGGCACCCCCTCGGGACAGCTCGCCCCGCCGGGCGGGTTCGCTCGGCCGGGACAGGCCGTCCACCCCGGCCAGTTCGGTCCAGGTGCCCTGCCTGGCGAGCCGATGCCAGGCGGGCAGTTCGGCGCGGCCCAGTACGGCCCACCGGGTCAGTACGGCCCATCGGGTCAGTACGGCCCATCGGGTCAGTACGCGCCGCCCGATCGGTACCTGCCGCCCGGTCAGTACGGACCGCCGGCCGGCTTCCAAGCGGGCGGCCAGCCTCCAGCTCACTGGGCGGAAGCGGGGCCATTCCCGCCCGGAGGGTTCCCGCCCGGGCCGCCCGGTCCGGGACCGGCGGCATCGGGTCCCACCCTGCCCGGACGCGACACCGGCCCGGCCCAGGGCCCGGCTGGCCCGAATCACGGTCAGGGTGCGTTTGCCGGCCCGCATGCCCCGAATGCCGGGGCTGGCCCAGGTCACCGCGTCGACGTCGACGGGGAACGGGTCCTCACCCCGACGACCATCTACGCGCCTGGCAGCCTGAGGGTCATGCCCGAGGCCGGCGAAAACGATCCGTCAGGAGGTCCTGCCGCCTCCGGTCGGCCTGCCGAAGGAGGGCTCGGCGGCCCCGGATACGGCGCGCCGTACGGTCACGGCCCAGGCCCGGCGCAGGACCCTTACGCCGCCCAGGGGCCGTTCGCGGGCCCCGGGTTCCTCCACGCCGACGGCGGTTTCCCCGGTCACGCAGGTGCCCAGGCCGGCGGCTCGTTCCCCGGCGCCGGTCCGTTTGCCGGCCAGGGCGGCTTCCCCGGGCCGAGCGCTCCGAGCCCCGGCGAACCAGTGCCGGGAGGATTCGCGGGGCCGGGTCCAGTCGGCGGCCCCGCGCCCGGTTACGGCTCTGCCCCTGGTTACGGCTCTGCCCCTGGCTACGGGCAACCTCCCGGCTACGGGCAACCTCCCGGCTACGGGCAACCTCCCGGCTACGGGCAACCTCCCGGCTACGGGCAGCCGCCGGGCAACGGCCAGGTGCCCGGCTACGGCCAGGCGGCGTCTTTCACGTCCGGCCCTGGCGTACCGCACGACGGCAACGGCTTCACCGGCGACCCGCGGCCCAGCGGCCTGCCCGGCTTCGGAGCAGACCCCACGCACTCCGCCTTGCCCGGATACCCGTCAGCACCGGGGTACGCCGCGCCCGGCGGGCCCTCCGGGCCAGCCAATTTCAGCCAGCACGGGCAGCCGGGCCCACACGGCCCCCAGAGCCAGGCAGACCCGTACGCCGCGCAGGGGCAGCCGGGTCCGTACGATCCGCGAGGGCAGGCCGGTCAGTTCGGCAGGCCGGGCCAGCCGGGTCCCTATGACGCTCAGGGACAGCCAGCTCAGTTCGGCGGCCAAGGGCAGCCCGGCCAGTTCAGCATGCCTGGGCCCTATGGCGCCCAAAGCCAGCCTGGTCCGTACGGCATGCAGGGGCCAAGTAGCCCGTATGGCGGTCAGGGCCAGCCGTATGACGGTCAGGGCCAGCCTGGTCAGTTCGCCCGGCCGGGACAGCCCGGTCCCTATGGCCAGCAGGCGCAGCCCGGTCCGTACGGCCCGCCAGGCCAGCACCCGCTGGGCGGCCCCTTCGCAGGCACGCCGATGCCCGCCGACTACCCGCCGTCCTTCGGCCAGTACGTCCAGCCCGGCCCGGTCGGCCATCCGGCGCCGGACGGCTTCTCCGGCGCCGGCGGTCCCGCGGGGGCCGGCGCTCCCGGCAGCGCCCCAGGCTGGAATGGCGACCCGGCGCGGGGCGTCCCCCCAGGCTGGCAGCCGGCCGCCGGGCCGGCCCGTAACGGATACCCCGACTACGGATACCCCGATCCCGGCGGATATGGCCAGGGCGTCAACGGAGGCGAGTACGCCTACGTGATCAGCGGCGAGGGACCACGCGGAGCTCACCCAGCCCGACCGCGCGGTCCGCAGCAGACCTCCGCCGGCGAGCACCAGCCGCCCGCCGCCGAGCCTCGGCGTCGGACGCGGGAAGAACGCATGCAGGCCAGGCCGACCGGCGGCACCCGCTCCATCACCGCGGGAATAGCGGACGCGGCCCGGACCACCAATCGGCCGGCGGACGCCAACTCGCCGGCGGACGCCAACTCGCCGGCGAACGCCGACGCGAGCGGCGCCTACAGTCCCGACGATCCCGCTTACGGCCCGCCAGAGCCGGGTTGGTCCCACCAGGATCGGCCGGCCGCAGACGTGCGCGGCGCCAGGCAGTCGGGTGGAGCCGAGCCGGCCGGAGCGGCCGAGCGGGCCGGAGCGTCGGCCAAGGCCGAGCAGATCGCGGCCGAGCCGGTAAGCCCCCAGAAACCCCAGCCGCAGCAGCCCCAAGCGCAGCCGCTCATAGACGAGCAGTCCAAGTCCGAGCAGTCAGCATCGGAGCCGGTCAAGCCCGGGCAAGCCGAGTCAGAGCAAACAGCCACGCCACCCCCGGTCGTCGCGGACCACCCTCCCGTTCGCGGCCCGTTCGAGCCGATCGTCGAGCACGACCGCCAGACATCCATGGCCGCCTCGTCGGCGGCGGATCAGCCCGCGACCGATCCCGAGGGCCGGCCGTACGAGTTCCCCGGGCTGGACGACGAGCCCGCCGGATCAGCCGACGCCGCGCTTGACCGGCTCAAGGAACTGCACCGCACCGCGGCCGCCGTCGCCCCGCAGAGCCTCGACGCCCACTTCGACCAGCTGCTCGAACGGCAGCGGAGATTGATCAGCGAGTACATCAGCGAGGCCGAAGCGCCGTCGGCGGTGACCGACGACCCCGGTGACGACCGCCTGGTCGGCTTCGGCGGTGACTTCCTGGGCACGCGGTGAGCGGCGTCATCGCGGTCCTCGGCTTCGGCGAGGCCGGATCGCTGATCGCCCGTGACCTGGCGGCAGCCGGCGCCGAAGTGCGCGGCTTCGATCCCCAGGCGGCCGCCCCGGCCGGCGTCACCGCCGCCGCCAGCGACGCCGAAGCGGTCGCCGGGGCCGATCTGGTGCTCAGCGTCAACAGCGCCAGCGAGGCGGTGGCGGCATTCGCCGCATCCGTCGACGCGCTCGCCCCCACCGCGATCTGGGCCGATCTCAACACCGCGTCCCCGGCCGTCAAGCAGCGCCTGGCCGAGCTTGGCCGTGAACGCGCGATCCCGGTCACCGACATCGCGATGATGGCGCCGGTCCCTGGCAACGGCCTGCGCGTCCCGATGCTCGCCAGCGGCGACGCGGCCGACCGGGTCGCGGCCACGCTGCGCGGCTACGGCGCCGACGTCGAGGTGCTCGACGGCCCGGCCGGGCTGGCCGCGACCCGCAAGCTGCTGCGGAGCGTCTTCTACAAGGGCATGGCCGCGTCGATCGTCGAGGCCCTGGAAGCGGCGCGGGCGGCCGGCCTCGAGGACTGGCTGCGCCCGCACATCGCCGAGGACCTGGCCAAGGCCGATGCCTCGACGGTCGAGCGGATCGTCACCGGCACCCGGCAGCACGCCGTCCGCCGCGGTCACGAGATGGCGGCCGCCGCCGACATGCTGACCGACCTGGGCGTCCCGCCCATCATGGCCGACGCCAGCCGCGCCCTGCACGAGCGCTTGGCCGCAGAAAACCAGAACCGCCCAGCCGCGCGCCCACGTCATTTACCGGCACCCCGCGCGAAGTACCTTGATGTCGAGATACTGTAGGTTAAGCACTCGGGGGACACCGCGTACACGTGAACACAAGCAAGAACAAGACGTGAAAAGCATGACTGGGCGAGGAGGCTCAACCAACGATGACTGCGAACAGCTTCGGCAGCCGCGCGACGCTTGAGGCAGGCGGCGCGACGCACGAGATCTACCGCCTGGACGCGGTCCCGGGCAGCGAGACCCTCCCGTACAGCCTGAAGGTCCTGCTCGAGAACCTGCTCCGCAACGAAGACGGCAAGAACATCACCAAGGAGCACATCTCCGCGCTCGCCAACTGGGACAAAGACGCCCAGCCGGACACCGAGATCCAGTTCACCCCGGCCCGGGTGATCCTGCAGGACCTGACCGGCGTGCCCGCCGTCGTCGACCTCGCGGCGATGCGGGAGGCCATGCGCGACCTCGGCGGCGACGCCAAGAAGATCAACCCGCTGATCCCGGCCGAGCTGGTCATCGACCACTCCGTGGTGGCCGACGTGTTCGGCCGCCCGGACGCCTTCGAGAAGAACGTGGCGCTTGAGTTCCAGCGCAACCGCGAGCGCTTCCAGTTCCTGCGCTGGGGCCAGAACGCGTTCGACGGCTTCCGCGTCGTCCCGCCCGGCACCGGCATCGTCCACCAGGTGAACATCGAGCACCTCGCCCGGGTCGTCATGACCAACCCGCAGAACCAGGCGTACCCCGACACCTGCGTCGGCACCGACAGCCACACCACGATGGAGAACGGCCTCGGCATCCTCGGCTGGGGCGTCGGCGGCATCGAGGCCGAGGCGGCCATGCTCGGCCAGCCGATCTCGATGCTGATCCCGCGCGTCGTCGGCTTCCGGCTGACGGGCACGCTGCCCAATGCCACCACCGCCACCGACCTGGTGCTCACGATTACCCAGATACTGCGCAAGCACGGCGTCGTCGGCAAGTTCGTCGAGTTCTACGGCGACGGCGTGGCTGAGGTCCCGGTGGCGAACCGGGCCACGATCGGGAACATGTCGCCCGAGTTCGGTTCCACCTGCGCGATCTTCCCGATCGACCAGGCGACGATTGACTACCTCACGCTGACCGGCCGAACCGACGAAGAGCGGGACCTGGTCGAGAAGTACGCCAAGGCGCAGGGCCTGTGGCACGACCCGAGCCAGGAGCCCCGGTTCTCCGAGCAGCTCACCCTCGACCTGGGCACGGTCGTGCCGAGCATCGCCGGCCCCAAGCGCCCGCAGGACAAGATCGACCTGACCGACGCCAAGACCGCCTTCAGGGACGCGCTGCCCGCCTATACCGGCGGCGACGGCAACGGCAGCTTCCCGGCCTCCGACCCGAGCGAGCAGGAGGACGTCAGGCCCACCCACGAGGTCAAGGTCACCCTCGATGACGGCAGCGTGGCCACCCTCGACCACGGCCACGTCGTGATCGCCGCGATCACCTCCTGCACCAACACCTCCAACCCGTTCGTGATGATCGGCGCGGCGCTGCTGGCCAAGAAGGCGGTCGAGAAGGGCCTGAGCCGCAAGCCCTGGGTGAAGACGACCCTCGCCCCCGGCTCCAAGGTGGTCATGGACTACTACGAGCGCGCCGGGCTCATCCCCTACCTGGACAAGCTCGGGTTCAACCTCGTCGGCTACGGCTGCACCACCTGCATCGGCAACTCCGGCCCGCTGCCGACCACGATCAGCGAGGCGGTCAACGACAACGACCTGACCGTCGTCAGCGTCCTGTCGGGCAACCGCAACTTCGAGGGCCGGATCAACCCGGACGTGAAGATGAACTACCTCGCGTCCCCGCCCCTGGTGGTCGCCTACGCGCTCGCGGGCACGATGGACATCGACCTCGACAACGAGCCGCTCGGTCGCGACCAAGAAGGCAAGCCGGTCTTCCTGAAGGACATCTGGCCTTCGCCGCAGGAGGTCCAGACCGTCGTCGCCTCGTCGGTCGCGGCGGACATGTTCACCACCGACTACGCCGACGTCTTCAACGGCGACGACAACTGGCGCAGCCTCGACGTGCCGACCGGCGACACCTTCGAGTGGGCGCCCACCTCCACTTACGTCGCCCGGCCGCCCTACTTCGACGGCATGCCGGCCGAGCCCGCCCCGGTGACCGACATCCACGGCGCCAAGGTCCTCGCCAAGCTCGGCGACTCGGTCACCACCGACCACATCTCGCCGGCCGGCGCGATCAAGGCCACCGCCCCGGCCGGCCTGTACCTGACCGAGCACGGCATCGACCGGAAGGACTTCAACTCCTACGGGTCCCGCCGCGGTAACCACGAGGTGATGATCCGCGGAACGTTCGCCAACATCCGGCTCCGCAACCAGCTCGCGCCCGGCACCGAAGGCGGCGTCACCAAGAAGGACGGCCAGGAGATGTCGATCTTCGACGCCTCCCGGGACTACATAGCAGAGGGAACCCCGCTGCTCGTCATCGGCGGCAAGGAGTACGGCTCGGGTTCCTCCCGCGACTGGGCGGCCAAGGGCACCGCGCTGCTCGGCGTCCGCGCCGTGCTGGTCGAGTCGTTCGAGCGCATCCACCGGTCCAACCTGATCGGCATGGGCGTGCTCCCGCTCCAGTTCAAGGCGGGCGAGAGCGCCGAGTCCCTCGGCCTCACCGGCCAGGAGGTCTTCGACGTCGAGGGCATCGAGGCGCTCAACCAGGGAACCGTGCCGACCGAGGTCACGGTGACCGCCGACGGCAAGCGCTTCACCGCCGTCGTGCGCATCGACACCCCCGGCGAGGCCGACTACTACCGGCACGGCGGCATCATGCAGTACGTGCTGCGCTCCCTGCTCGCCGCGCAGTAGCAGAAGCAGTAGCGGAGGATCGACAACAACCGCTCAACGACGCCTGCGGCAACCGTTAACAACCAAGTTAACGGTTGCCGCAGGCGTTAGGTTTAGTACCCGCCTGGCCGTGTCTCGCGCCCGCCCAGAGGCCGATAGGCTCGACCCATGGCCCACGACCACGACCACGTCAACTCCCACGGTGTCGCCGATGACTTCGAGTACGAGGACATCGACATCAAGGAGGCGCTCGGGCTGCCCGACGCGCTGCCGCCGATCCGCCTGCTGCCGCTGCCGGAACTCGCGGCCGAGGCCCGCCGGGCTCCGCTGATAGCCCAGCTCGCCACGCTCGCCGCCTGGGTCGGCAAGGACGGCAAGGAGGTGGACGAGGACGGCGACCTGACGCCCGAGGACCAGGCCGAGGTCGTCGCCGCGCTCGGCGTCGCCCCCGAGGACTTCGACTTCCTGTGGGAGTACGCGCTCGGCGTCGAATGGCTGCTGTTCGACCCCGAGGACGAAGACCGGGTGCTCCAGGGCGAGACCGCCGCCGACTGGGCGACCGGCAACGACGAGTCGGTCTTCGCCGCCTGGTCGTCGACCATGGCCGCCGTGCTCGGCGAGACGCTCGAGCTCTACGGCCCGGAGCCGGACTTCGACGACGAGTCCGACGACGAGGGCGACGACGAGGAGTTCAACTTCACCGGCCAGGGGATGGCGATCGCCATCCTGCTCTTCCTCGCCCGCCGGGAAGGGCTCACCGGCGAGGAGTTCACCGAGGTGCTGTGGGAGAACGCGGCCGGCGGCGACATCGACGAGGATGACGAGGAGCTCAGCGATGAGCTCGCCGAGGCGCGCGAGCGCTGGGAAGAGGAGTACGGCGACCCCGCCCGGCTGCTCCTGGACAAGCTGCACACCGTGCTCGCGATCTCCGAGGACGACGACGTCATCCGGCTCACGCCGCTGGCCCTGGCCGCGCTGCACGAGCAGCTGGTCGAGGCCGGGGTCGACATCCCGCTACTGCCGCCGACCGCCGCCGAGCTGACCGGCGGCGAGCTGCTGGCGATGGCCGAGGGCGTCAGCGACGCCGAGTTCGAGGCCGAGGCGCAGGCGTGGGTGGAGTCCCGCGGCGACGAGCCGGCCGCCAGGGAGCTACTCGAGCTCGCCGCCGAGGGCCACCCGGGCGAGCGGATGCTGGCGGTGGCCGTGGTTACCGCGATCGGCGCCCCGGCCGGGCCGGTCCTGCGCGAGAGCCTGGCGGTGGAGCCGCTGCGCGGCTACGCCAAGGTCGCGCTGCTCTCGCTGTCCGGCATCGACGACATCAGCGGGGCGGCCGACGTGCCACCCGAGCTTGACCTCAACCCGGACGACCTCGCCTGGATCGCCACCGACCTGCTGGCGCTGGCCTGCGACGACGAGTACCCGGACCCGGACGACCTGGCGGTCAGCTTCCGCGAGGCGGTCCCGGTCGGCCAGGAGGTGCCGCTGTTCGACGCGATGGCCCGCAGCGCCCACCCGGACGCCGAGGACGTGCTCAACCATCTCGGCCGGCACCACCCGGACAAGCAGGTCTCAAAGGCGGCCAGAACGGCCGCGCACAAAGCCGCCTCGCGCTAGCGGCACCCCCGGTAACGTTGTCAGCGGGTCGGCGCGGGAACGCCGGCCCGCTGGGGACAACTGAACGGGGAAAGGCGCGCCGATGTCCGAGGGCACTGGAAACGGCAACGGAAGCGGGACCGGAAACCTCTCCGCGGTCAACCACGTCGTAGTCCTGATGTTGGAGAATCGCTCGTTCGACCACATGCTCGGCTACCTCTACTCGGCCCAGGGCAACGTCTCCCCGTCCGGCCAGCCGTTCGAGGGCCTGACCGGCGCCGAGCAGAACCCGGACGGCAACGGCGGCACGGTCAGCGTCTACCCGATCACCCCGTCGGCCCCGAATGCCTACTTCATGCCCGGGGCCGACCCCGGCGAGGGCTACAAGGCGACCAACAGCCAGCTCTACGGATCCACCGCCGTCCCCGCGACCGGGACCCCGGCCCCGATGACCGGCTTCGTCACCGACTACGCGTACACGCTCGGCTGGCAGGCGAAGGACCCCGGCTGGTCGGTGCTGCCGGGCACCA
>Ga0302325_10030465_pt1 | contig 11123 bp, 9 predicted proteins | sample Palsa_T0_2_FD_201948 | JGI IMG/M metagenome (GOLD analysis project Ga0302325, IMG submission 201948) | Peat permafrost microbial communities from Stordalen Mire near Abisko, Sweden - Palsa_T0_2 | ecosystem: Environmental > Terrestrial > Soil > Palsa > Peat permafrost | place: Sweden: Abisko...
CGGCTCTTTGGTTCTCGATATCCAGCATCTGCGTATTCTGCGAGGATAGGAAGAATGAACCTTCATAGCTATTAGAGTGAATACCAACATTTCAGACCAACAGACGTACCAAGTCAAGGCGAAAGTCAACCAGTAACTGATCCGCCATGAAACTAAGAGGACTCGATCCGGAAGCCATATTCCTCTGCTTCCCGCATCTTGATTTCTTGCGCTGGATGCAAGATCTATTGGCACAAGTAAGATGATACTCGCTGGTAGCCCGAGCGCAAAGAAGATAGGTACGAGGAGGTATGCCGGCGTCGTGCGCAGAGGAAGGTAATGTCGCAGAAGCAGCAGGATACCCAAGCTGATTACTAGCAAGGCAACTACGGAAAAGACCTCCGAGCCGATCGGCGACGAGACTGCTGTGGTGTTTATCATACTGAAGACGGCAAGTTGAATGCACCCATTGGACTGGATGGTTCGATGTTTCGGTTGTCCAAGTGAATTGTTTGTCAAGGAATGCAGTGAGGCACTGATTGCGCCGCGCAGCCGAAGTGACGCACAACCTCACTCGAAAATCCCGATCGGCTCCAGGCGCAATCTTGAAAACAAACAGGACAAACACGACTTGGTTGACAAGTCAACAAACAAAGAATGGCTACCGACATCAGCAACCATCAGTCCGACTTCCCTTCGGATCAAGCTGCCATTCTGCAAGATCTTGCCAGAAATGGAGCTGCCGATGAAGCCAACATGTATGGCTATGCCGACATGGGCTCTAACATTCAGTCAAATGGTGCAAATCCCAGCCAGGAATACTCATTCTCTGATGCTTACCCCATAGCAGGGCTGGCGAACAGCTTTCAAGACATCGAAGACCCCACTGCCTTGCTAGAAAGTCTGGCTGGGTTTGACCATGTGCCCTCTGGTAATGATGCGCGCGCATCAGTCTCCAACGACCATTTTGCGAGTCTGTTGCAGGCTGCTGCTACGGCTGGAGGTGAAGAGATAGCGCACAGAGAGGGCGCTCGCGAGCAAGAAAATGCTGTGCAGACCAGCCAATCGAATACCTATGGGTTCTTCAGAAGGACATTCCCTCCAGAGCCTAGATCAAAGCGCAAGCACAACGCACGCGAACTTGATGGGCATGAAGATGACACCGAGGAGGATGGTCGCAGTTATGGACTCATTTCTAGTAAGCGCCGGAAGAAGACGCCTCCACCGGAAGACGAGGACCAGTTGGCGAGAGAGAGAGAGATCTGGGGACCCGAGGAGGAAGATGAGGAAGATGTGTCGGTACCGGATGATAGTTTCCAACAAGCCACAATTGCTACTGCAGATGCTCGAGCGGTGGGAGTTCACTCGGCGGCAGCACTATTCAGACGACCATCCACAGCTTCGAAGAAGTACACAAGTTCGTTAATTCTTCCCTCTCCAGTACCAGAGCTAATTAGTATCCACAGGACCACCAATGTCGAAGTTGTTTACCTCTCTCGAGATAACGCCCGAGCAATTCCTCCATTTACAAGCTGCTGCGAAGAATTACATGCTCGATGAGAACTATCCCGAACGGAGAGACTGCGTTGGTAACAGGGGAAGAGGAGATACTGATATGGTGAAGTTGAAGCTCTTCGGATGCGTGAAGTCGTTTTTAGAGGATGAGGGTTGGGGAGATCGTTGTTTTGGTGAGAACTCTTCGGCAATAGCGGAGAGGAAGTTGAAATGGCCTCAAATGAAGAACAAGTAGGTTCTCTCCCTGTCACTTAGAGGATGTTTGCTAACATTTATTAGGATCATATCACTTGTCACTCCTCTCTTACGCCGAATGGTAACGAACGAACGGCAACGACAATACGCTCTCGAGACCAGAGAAGAAAAACGAAGAACAGGCGAGAAGACAAGTAGCAAGCGGCAGCGTGATCAGGCTTCAGCTACTCCGACAGAAGGCACCCTTCAAAGCAAGCATGGACACCGATGCATCTCACCGTCTCCTTATGATGACGTTGATCCAAAGCTGGACGAGTATCATTATAACGTTGAAGAAACATATTCGACAAAAGGCGGAAATGGTATATCCAAGCAACAAACTCGTCATACCGCAGGTAACCAATTTTCGATGGGAGAGACTGACGAAAGTGGCATCCAATATCATATCAATATCCTCCAGAACGGCTGGCGGCTTAAGCCAAAGTTTTCCTTGACGCCAACTTCCTGTCCAGGATTCGCTAGCTTGGTCCAGTATATCCACACCCTGTTGGATGACGTTGATCAGAAGCCGAGCAGTGTAAAGGTCCTGACTCCAGATGGCCTGGTCGAGGTGAACGGTGAAGAGAGCTGGGAAGAAGCTGTCGCGTCAGTCAAAGACAACCACTGGATGGACGGAGATGTTAAATGCGTGGTCGAGGTTGTGGGGGTGGTGGGGGTGATGCACCAGCTGTGAAGCTTCAGGATACAATGGAGTTGGAGATTTGGTCACCCTAATGACTGACTCCAGAAGCAATAATCATGACCGGCAAACCCACGGGAGATGCAAGAGTGCATCCTGCCTAGGTCTCCACCAAAAATGGCGAACTTGCTGCAATCAATAAGCTACATTGCTAACAAAATAGAGGAAAGATCAAAACATACCTTCTTGACTCAGACGGGACCTTGTACCCAAGCGCCAGGCCTTAAACCTCAATCATTATCGAACATTCAGCAGCTGAGCTCGTTCTCAACCCGCTCTCTTCAAGATCCCTATCACCAACCATCTCTTCCTCTCAGTCACATCCTCGATTCCCCTATTTGTAACCCACTCCCGCTCCACCCCCTCCGCATTCCTCTCCCAAATTCTCTCAATCTCCAGCCCCGCTTTCTTAAGCGCACTCTCCTCATAAAACCCCCCGATCTTTGCTCTGCCAGTATGGAAGCCGGCAATGACCCACGCGCTCCCATCCACCTTCAAAAACCACCTAATACTCCTTAATAAATTTTCATGCTGCCACGGCATCCATAAGCAATCTGCCACCAATATCCTCCCAAAGCTCTCCCTATTCCCTCTCGAAAACGTATCATCCAGAACCCCCCACTGATGCCCTTCAACTCTCACCTGTCCCGCTCCAGTCTTGTCTTTTCTCAACAGGACATTTCTCTCCACATTATCCGTAATATTCCCCAATACCTCAGGGGCAGGATAATCGGTAATAGTCACCTCCCTCGCGCCCCTCAGCCCCGCCATCAAGCCCGCCAATCCTGTCCCCGCACCCAGTTCCAACACCTTTTGCCCTTCCACGCTCCAATCCCTTCCCTGTACATCCCCCTCCTCTATGAACTCTGCAAGCTGCAGCCCCGCATTCCACAAAAAATGTCTAAATAGCTTCCTGCTCTCTTCTCCTTGTGGGTCCGCGAGAGTGAGGGTAATTGGCCCAAAGGCGCGGGAGAGGTAGACTACGCTGTTGGAAGCGTCGCCGTGTTGGTTTGTGATGTCGTCGGGGAAGATCACGCCGAGCGAGGAGGAGAGGATGTCTTCAGGGTCGTTGGACTCGGGACCGCTGAGGCGAATTTTGTCGGTGAGCATTTTTTTTGGTCGAAAGACTGGGTGATGGTGATAGGAGAGCGGTTGGTGGGATTGACGCTTTTATTTTGGGCTTTTTTTTGGCAGTTGTTCACCGCCATACCCCCACTTGCCAAAGAGAGGCATGGTCCGAGAATCAGCAACCCTGTAACTGATTTATGCTTTCACACTATTTTGCACTGGGAACTTTCAGTGGATTTCAGTTCTTTTCTGCAGACTTTGATTCTTTATTTCAGACAATGCTTGGGTCAAGGTTGATCAAAGAGTTGACTCTCATTTATCAATTACTTTACTCGTAACATTTCTCCACCCAGTGTTGTCAACAGCTAGCTATTGCGAACATATATAATACGGACCGGCCTGCGGCCGATGATTGCTTAGAAAAAAAAAGGGCAGAGAGAGGCAGAGACCCATGACGCCGAAACGACTTTCCACAATGGACAGGCAGACCCTCTGATGCATACATGCTGATGATGATAAATTGGAAAATAGAGCTTTTGTCTTCTGCAATGGTATCTTCCCAATCCCGTACGCCAAATGAAAAAAAAAAGAAAGAAATATCGTCAAAGAATTATAGAACGGAGAAAGGTATCATAACACATATTCCATATCTCATGAAAGGAGAAGGAGGTGGCTTTATTCGCGCTTGACCTCCATTAGCTTCTCCAAATCCATACCCGTCAAGTCGTCAGCGACCCATGGGCCTTTCTCCTCTTCAGTGGAGTTGTGGAAGGCATCTGCTCGTCGCATCGATTGGACATCCAGATCAGTGACGTATGCCTTTCCGTCACTGAGCTTCATACGGACCTCATAGTCCGTGTCCAGCATCATGTCGTCTTTCCAGAGACGACGGGGACCGTCGAATACACAGAGAACACGTTTCTTCATCTTCATTTGCGATGTGGGGCATCCCCAGGACGATGGGTAGTCCTTGCGCTTCTTGCGGCCCTTTGTATTCAGTGTCACACCTCCTTTCGAGTGTGTAAGTCCTCTGGATTTCTGTACCCCATTGGCAGGATTGCGATTGCCGCGACCTTTTCGCGACTTCGAGCGGAGAGTGAAATCATCGTCGTTCTCGTCATCAAAATCCTCCTCCTCTTCGTCCTCGTCTGCCGAATAGACATTGGTGGTTGTAGTTGGCAGAGCATTGTTGCGAAGAGTTTCGTGGACAGCCTCGTCCTGTTCCACCTCTGCGAGGCGCGCAGCGTTGATGGCCTCTGAAGGCTCCTCTTGTTGCACGATTCGAAGAACACAGTCGTCAAGATGCTCGTAGAAATCTTGCGCGTTCGAGAATGTACCCGAGCAAGTTGAGCACTTGCCTGTGGCATCTGGCGCATATCCTGAGAGCTTCTTGGTGCTGTTGATATTGCCCGAGGTCTTCTTTCGGCTGTTTGGTGGCGTCTGTTCAACAGCATGAACGGAAGTAAGATGTCTCTTGAAGACATCTGCGCGGTTAAAGGATTTTTCGGCAGCAGATCCGGAACCTGGGCAGAAACCACACACCATGGTGCCCTTATAATGAGTAAGTGTGTGCCTGTTTTTATCATACTTTCTTGCAAACCCCTTGATGTGGTAGTCACAAGTTAGTATAGGGCATTTCTCTGGTCTCTCGTTCTGGTGCGTAAGCATATGGGCCTTCAGGTCCTTAAACAGCTTTCCGCACTCCGGATAAGTGCATCGTCCCTTTTCTTTCGACTCCTCGCTACTGAAGTCACCCCTGTCACTGCTGTAAGATTGATGAGAGGCAAGAGAAGGCCGGCGGGGTGGTGGGTATGGGAAAGTCGGTTCGTACGAGCTATGGTAGGGTGATTGACTGCCTTGCTTAACAGGCCGTGGGCTTTTCGACATTTGCGAGAAGGAAGGAGAGGCGGGGGGATATTGAGGTGGTGGATACACAGGCGTCTCGTTGGACTGTGTAGCGGAGGATGGCCGACCAGCATATGGTGGGTGGAGAATCAGTGGGTCTAAAGAAAAGTCTGTTAGCAGATTTTTGGAAGCAGATTGGAACGCGAAACCACGACGCTGGATTGACAGAGGAAACCAACAAGATGATTCAAGAGGCGGTACAAAATTGCCACTAGATTGAGAAAAGAAAGGAGACTGATGATAGGTTGTGTAAGATGGAGACTGTTCGGAAGTAAAAGGCTGCGAGACTGAAGAAATAGGAGATAGTCGCATGTTTTGAGGCCGGCCAGTGGTGCTCGATGAGGCGTATAAAGGCGCGTTAAAAGCCTGCGAAGGTTGACGCGAAGACGAAGACGGAGATCCCGAAAAAGCAGAAACAGAAGGAGATTTGAAACTTTCATCCGGGGAAGCCATTCTCATTGCACTGGCCGGAGTGATTGGCGAAGCCATTGACCTTGCGGCTGAATCACTTCGCGTCGGCGTTGGTGTATTCATCGTGTTGGGAGAAGTGACAAAAGTAGACAAAGAAGAAAGTGACTCGGGATTGGACGAGATTGAACCATGCTGACGAGGTGCAGATCTAGAGATAGTTTTACACTCACCAACAAAGCCATCGAGGTTGGTCTTAACAGGATTGAATTCTAATGTGAAGTCGATTATACCTGTTGCCTGGAAAGTGTACTCGTTATGGCCATAGTCATTGTAGCTGGCAATGCCAGGAGTCAAGCCAAGACCGTACTCTGGTCCTGGGACAGTGTGCGTGTGGATTGAGTGTGGAGAGCCCATTGTCGAGGAGCTGGCCGACGGGCCCGAAGCTGTCGAGTAGTTGGAAGGTGCTGTCCGAGGGTCGGGCGATTCGTATTGAGGTTCGGCATATACGGTGGAAGAATTCAGTCCGGTGCTGGCCGGATGCCCTTCTTGCGTTCTTGGATATGAGAACGCATCCATGTTGTAGTTCAGCGCTCCATTGAATTGGAAGGATTGGGAGAACATATTTGAAGAATCTGGGTACAGAGGGAAGTCGGCCTCTTCGTTCTCGTTGCTCATATGACGCGATAGCAAATGGAATGTATGATCTGTGATCGAACCCATTCTTGTAATTGAGGGCGGTGATGGCTGAATTGTGTATTGGGTCGAAGCCACTTCACCGGCTATATCGCCAATCAGTAAATGTTGTTTTGACCAAACCAATTGTGCAGAGAGAGATTCATACCTCTGAGAGTAGGCAAACTTCACGGCGTTTTGGTGTTGCAGTCGAGGGGTGCCTCGACCAGTAACTCGCGGATCCTGACACTTATGGGAGCTGGGAGAAACTTGACCGGAGGAAGTCCACACGGGTAGTAGCGAAGACTGGGGATGGTCCGTTACGGAAAGATTTGTATGTTGATCCGATATGATCTGAGACAGGAGGTAAGATATTCAGGAGAGCGAGGCGCGGAGATATATAGGATCTGGACTGGAGGCCCCGGAAAAAGTATGGTTGGAGAGAAGGGGTAAGATTAAGTACAATGCGGGAAAACGAGGTTAACGCTGATCGCTGCCTTGCACCAGAGTGGCCTTGATCTGTTTGGATGTCGAGGAAGGAAGATGTCCTTGAGTTTGGGGGACATTTCCAGGGTTATAATAATATTGGTTCCCCTCGAGATCAGTACAGTAGGTCCACGATCAACGGGACGAGGGTCTGGTCCCAAGCAATTGCGCAGTCGGGAACAGGGGCCATGGACAGGCAGGTCTCTCCGTATCCCTGTTAACTGGAGTGTGCTGTGGAGGCCGAGCATCCTCGATGCCCCGGAGCGCGGTGGGCGCCTTGTCGGCTTGACCATCTTCTGATTCTCCTCCTCATGGGTGCACCATCGCGATGGGTCGATACCGGATGCGGTTAGGCTGGGTGTGGTGCGGTGTCGACGCTGCTCTGCACCGAGCACTTGGACGAAAGCGGCCTCGACAGCTCGACAGTGCAAGTGTGGCTTTCACGATGTGACCGCCTCTCTTTGCTGCCCCAATCTCGCTCACCGTGGAGCCCGCATCAACCGGGCTTCGCAGACAGGCGCAGCCTTACCCGCTTGGGAACCAATCTGGAAATGTTTGGCTGGGGTCTTCTTTGGTATATGTGCTCAGGGATATGTGACAGGGGCGGGTGCATCATTAGGGCCCTTTGGCATCGCGACGTCCGGTAGCAGTGCGGTCAGGAAGAGAGAGGGGGATCGGAGGGGGGGAGAGGTGCGCTGCATCCGAAGGAGAGCAAGCCTCAACGAGCTCGCTGTTCCCGCCAACCAGTCCCCCAGTCCGAATGCCACAGCACCCTCGCTGCTCGTCCATACTCTGGACGAATGGACGACGTGGTGTTGTGCTCCCAGATCATGGGTAAGTTACCGTGGCTCACTGACCAGGACTCTCTGGGGCCAGGATACTGGATTTGCTCCCTAGCACAAGTTGTACTACCCCTTCTAGGAACTCGGTGCAGATCCAATCACCCCAATCCGGCAACGGCGAGTGGACTAGCGGCTGGGGAAACTTTAGAGTTTCTGGCGCATGTCACTATTCGCTTCTCTCTTCCATTCCGAGACACACTTGGTGGTGGCTAGAACTTTCACTAAAGGATTTGAGGTTATTCGAAGATAATTCCAATAACTGCCTGTCACCTGCCTTGTGACTCGGTCGCGATCTGGACTGACGACACGGAGAAGGAATTGACCAGTCCTGGATTCTCGGAGTGATCGAGAGCTAGGCTCGGCGAGTGTTTTCAAACCCCCTGAAGTGCCGAGGCATTGATATGCTGCCTGAATGTGATAGTGGTACGTTTGAGCGTATGAGAGTGCTGGTGGACAGGTACCAGACAGGCTTTGCATAATCTGAACGGAAAAAGAAAGTCCTGGAGGAGGTGAAAGCAAGCCTCTGGGAAAGCTCGCTGGCGGTGGCATCATCGAGTGTCAGAGCTAAGAAACGCTCATGACCAACAACCGCGGCCATCATCGGTGATACCCAGTCATCTCTGGAGGAGGGGGTGCACCAACGACCGAGGGGTGGACTTGGATTCGAGGAGCGGCAACTGTGGCTCAGCATGTTTTCTTTTTGTTTGATTGGCTTCTTTTACGGACATGGCCCTCACCCCGATACGGAAGTATAGGCGAAACCCCGACCCCAAAATAGCATCCACACCTGCGGCACAGCTGCGGAAAGAGGCTGTGCACTGAGAAATCACACATCACTTTGCACACCCAGTGCATCCACACACGTTACTGCTCACAGTACAGTAACATAACAGACCTCCACCTCCACAAGTCATAGTCGCAGTCATTAGAAATATGCAAATACATGCGTCATATCGGACATCAGACCTCATGCGACATCATCGTGGCAGGGAGCCAGTTCACTTACTGGGTTATTCTAGAGCATGCCCCTTGCGCCATCTCTGCCTCCAATCTCGAGACGGTTATTCATGGACCCCCATTTGACAACGGGAAGGGCAGACGCCTTCTAGCGAGGCAGATTCAAGTTGTCAGGTCTGCTCACCGCAACGAAACGTCCGCCTCCCGATCAAGGCTGCCCCTTATTTTGCTGCCTTGGGGGCTGCAGCAGTCTCAACATTATCTATCCCCCCGGATGATGAAGCACATCATGAGTGGCTGTCAGAGACTCATCGCCAAGGACAGTGACTCGAGCCGTCGCCAATCCCCTTTTTGCACTTAAGAAACCGAGACCCTAGTTATTATATGCAGCACATCGGATATGAGTTAATGATCCTTCAGCCTTACGATCGGGAGCAAAGCTCTCATTGGCCGCTGGGCCTTGGCCCGGATGATTTGCTGCCTTTCCTCGCGTCAGAAGCTAAAACGGAATCCTCCCATCTTGAAGATTGACTGGTTCGTCGTTTGAGTTCTCAAACAGAGGGACCGTTGAAGACCAATCTCGGGGCGGACATTTTCTTGCCATGTCATAACTCAGGGGCGTCACCATTCGTGGCAGTTCAAAGTTGAGAGCTGGGAACTCGTGTCGAATGGCTATTTTAAAGAGACAATCTTCGCAATGGGTTTGTTTAAAAAGCGTGAGGTTCATGGTAATTACAAGGCCACGAACGCAGTCGCCCGCTTTTCAATATTCCCACGGCACTGAACTTGCAACCATGCCGCTAGGTGCCTCATCACTAGCCGGAGACACTTTACACTCTGAAATGACGATCAGAACTCAGAATCGTGCGAATGACATGAATTCGAAAATATAATCCACCATGCCTGACCCAATGTAGCCATTACGAACGAAGTTCTAAAAGTAAATTTTGTATGTGAGGAGGGTGGTTTGATGTGTGGGTGGTACTTGGTACTTGGCAACACAGCCTCCCAGATCGTTTCCGTGGCCCAGTGCCCCGTGGCTTTGTGGACCGTGCCGTGACCCCTATCCTTGACTCCTGCGATGGTAAGGCTTAGGGTAGATCGCGTTGCCGAGTAGCGTTGACCAATTGCCCGGTGTTGCTCAGGCTGTCGGACTCGCCGCTCCCTGGCGCCTCATCTCACCTGATTTGTGGAGAAGCGCGTCTCGTCACCGCTCATTCCGTACTACGCCCAATGAGATGATGCGATGAAGTCGTAGGGTAGAAGGTTTAACGTTTGGAAGACGATGACAGCTTGCAGATAATTCCGCCGATGGGGACGATGACTGCGCCGGCATACAAGCAGATGGTGACCACCGGACCAACGGTTGTATTCACTGGTTGATCAATCCTACCCACGAGTCCCATGGCATGCACCCAGATCTGCCAACGAAGGGCAACGTTTCAACCTCGAAAGCTTCTTCAGCTTCCATATGGTTATCATGGCGTCCACCTCGGCGGTCTCTCTCTCAAGACGTGCTCTTGGTACTAGTTTACTTCGCAGTCGGCACTTCACCAGTCCGCGCCCTTCGTGCCTTGGTTGCCTGGTGATTTCATCCATCGTGCCAATATGGTGTCTGCATGCCTGCTACTTTCTTTTCTCAGCGCACGCCGTGACGGCTCAAAACCTTAAGTCAGGCTACAGTTCTTGTGGAGACGAGGAAATTTGCTCGTCTTTGGGGCATGTGAAGCCGCGGTGGAGGATGGTATCGTGGCAGGTCTCAAGCGCTGCCAACCACAGATGTAGGCTCGATAGCCCTTAATAATTTGCGATGCGAAATTGATTGACAAAAAAAACTTAAGAAGTATTGATGAGTGGAGATCTGTCGCAACTCGCAAAGTTTGACGGATGATCGCGAACTGGCAAGCCCGATGTGGGGGGTGTTTGGGAAACGCTAAAAGGACCTTCTTCCTCTTTAAGAATTTGACAAGGTTAAGGAGGGCCGGGCCAGTAAGATCATGTAGGGGTATCGCCCCTGCTTTCCACTGATTGGCTACTCCTACGAGAAACCCGATTTTGGGGGCATTGTACCGCACTGAGGGGCGAAAGAGCCTCAATGGATTTGTTGTCAAAAATAGACCCCTCGAGGGTTGCAAGATTGTGCCGTCGACACGAGGTGGCAACGATCAGGCCAAGGTGAGAAGGTAAAACAAGCATCGCACAGAGATGATTCCCGGGCTGTTGGGACTCTGGAGTTTGGCCTCCAAATTAACAGAATCCCACGAGGGTCTCTGTATTGTGATGGTTGTGTCGTGCATGTGTGACAGACACACTGATGATCAGGACTGGGAGGAAGGAAGCTCCGGTTTGGATGG
>Ga0302325_10030466_pt1 | contig 11123 bp, 10 predicted proteins | sample Palsa_T0_2_FD_201948 | JGI IMG/M metagenome (GOLD analysis project Ga0302325, IMG submission 201948) | Peat permafrost microbial communities from Stordalen Mire near Abisko, Sweden - Palsa_T0_2 | ecosystem: Environmental > Terrestrial > Soil > Palsa > Peat permafrost | place: Sweden: Abisko...
TATCTTCGATCCCTACAAACAACTTCTTAACGCCTTTCCCGAAGAGAAACAATACATGCACTTCATTGTCGAGCTAAAAAGTATGCAATTCTCCTACGCCATTGAGATGATGTTCAGGCAAATCCTACCTTCTCTGCCTCATGGCAACGACGGCCTGATCTTCACATGTCGGATGACAGACTACAAGCACGGCACCGATCCTAACATCCTGAAGTGGAAACCGGAATCGGACAACTCCATTGATTTCCGCCTCTGCCTCGACTTCCCCCTCATCCAACCAGACGAACAGGACCGCGCGGAAGGAATAACAGAACCATATTACGACTACGACGCTTTACCCATTTGTAATTTGCATTCATATGCAGGAAATGGGAAGGAAGATCCATGGTATAGCACCATGTTCCTCGAGCCCTCAGAATGGGAGTCCCTGAAATCTCTCAACCAACCTCTAAACGATAGAATTGTAGAATGCTACATGGATAGCCGGAAACGCTGGCGGTATATGAGATTTAGGGATGACAAAAGTACGGCGAATCATACGAGTACGGTTGAATCGGTGATTGAGAGTATTATGGATAGGGTTACGGAGAAGGATCTCATTGCTGCTGCGAAGGGGATCAGGGATGAGTGGAAGAGAAGGGCAGCGGAGGATCTCGCACGCGAGAAGAAAGAAGTGGAGAGGAAAAGGGTTGCGACTGGGGGCAATGGGACGATTCAGGGCGCGAAGAGGAAAGCTGATGAGCAAGGTGGTGGTCGGCCTAGTCCTGGGCCCCCCGGGAAGCCTTGATGCAAGCAAGTGTCTGAATGGAATGGGTATAGAGGTTGGAGGAATGTATTGGGCGCTTCTGCTAGTAATCTATGATTCAGCTGGCGTTAACGGATCATGGGCCAGGGGCGTATTCGATTGGGAAGCATGACTCTGCTCTGCATCTTATTCCAGGCTTTTCACGGAACGGCAATTCCAGATTTACAGTCTGATAGAAGGACGGTTTGGGCGGGAATGGACACGGGAATAACGCTGCCGGGAAAGGCATGGGTTCAAGGCGCCTCACATTGAAGCACAATATATTATATGATAGTGGGAGTGAGTTTTCGGATCCTATCCATTTGCTAGACTACTCTACATCGCGACTTCGAATTGTGAATTCAAGAAATAAAAAGAAACCGAAGGAGGAGCCTGGGTTCAAGGACGCGAGTTTAAGTACTCTTGCCTCTTGTTTCTTCCCCAAGCTCCTCGGGGTATTAATGTTCTCGATTTTGCTGCTCCTCCTGCTTTTTGCATCTAACACAGGAAAATTGAGAGAAGGAAAAAAAAAAGCGGGGAACCATGTAATTGAACACTCTGACAAAATCAACACTACCTATCGGTCTGGAATTTGCTCTGGATGTATACTTCTGACCCTCCGAAGACAGCCAAGCATTGATCCTTCACGTGCAGCAACGCCGATATCTGAACTTCAAAGATTGCTTCAAATCATCAGCATCAAAGCACCGACACAGACCAACAGGGCCACTACATGCTTAACCCCAACACCCATACCCATAGACTGAGCATTCGAAGTCGTGGAACTGGGCAACGGAACAACCAAAGGCGTGGTGCTACCCATAGGTGGAGTAGTCTGTCCGGAACCCATCCAAGGAAATTGAGGAGTAGCTGTTTGCCCATTCACAGTTTCAGTAGCCGTAGCGTTCCAGTTTCCTTCGGTTTGAGTGGCTGAAAGCGTAAATGTAGTCCATCCAGCGCACTGCGCACCAGGGGCTGAAGAAGCCTGGAAAGCGAGGGTTCCTGGTGCGGAGGGGTATGCCCACAGTGTGCAGGAAGAGGACGGGGAAGTCAAGGCAACACTTGCAGGAGGGACGGAAGCTTGATAACTAGTTCCAACATTGCTTGAAACGATTGGCAAGCTGCTGCTAGCGGGGGGAGTCGGAGCTGAAGAGCTCGACATCTGATTACTTAAGACCGTGGTCGGAGAAAGACCTGTAGATGAGCTCTGGGCCTCGGATTGAGCAGCGGCGAGGGAGCTGACCCTAGATGATATTAGCAATGAAGATGGAAGTGCAGGGAGAAGCTTACGGAGTCACAAGAATGGTGGTAAGATCTATAACTGTCGAGACGGAAGTGGATGTAGACGTCACAGAAATCGTAGTTACTTGAGCCTCGGGGTGAGTTGGAACGAACGCAGGACTCGTGGTCTCCAATACAGCCAGAGTTGAAACAGACGGCGGAATTTTGACTGTGGTCAACAAGAATACGGTTGAACTCAAGAGAATCGTAGTGGTAGGAACTGTATTGAGCGTGGTGATAACGAGACCAGTTTGAGTGCTGGGTGCAAGATTACTTGAAGACACTGCGATGGAAGATGAATGAGAGCTCAGCACGGTGAAGATGCCTAAGTTTGCTACGGTGCTCGAGGAGGCACTGGAGAACTTTGATTGAGCGTTGAATGATAACGAGGAGAGAGTAAAAGCTCCAGTGCTGTTCTCGCAGGGTGTTGTGGATGTCGCCATTCCTTGTGCAGTTGATAAGATCGAAGTGCTGGAACTCTCAGTCGAGCTTCCATTTGTGACAATGCTTTGGGTTGACGAAGCTGTCGGCAAGACAGAAGTCTCCGTGCATGCAGGGCTTGAAGATAGAGTGTTTCCTTGAGCACTTGGGACAATGGATGAAGATGCAGACATTTGGACGTAGCTTGTAGCGGAGCTCGAGGTGACAATTCCTTGTGCAGTCGACTTAGATGAAAGATTGCCGGTTGAAGTTGTGAAAATGGGAACGCCCCCAGTGCTTTGAGCTGTAGATGTGGTCGAAGGTATGGTAATAAACGAGCTGGCCTCGGAGAGTGGACAGATAGTGGTGTAATCAACAAATGTCTCAGTCGTCACCCGTCCCAAAGATGCCGGGCAATCGGTAACGGTAGATGCGCACGAAGTAATAGTGTACACTGTAGTTGTGTAGACTGTCAACGTAGTTAGGGAGGTGGTTGAGCGCGTTGCTGCTGCACTTGACGGAGTCTCCGTGGCACTTAGAGAGGTGATAACGCTTTGAGTAATCGAGGTAAATAATGTAGTTGCGGAAGTTTCTGGGGGGCCCATAAAACACGAGCATGCTGAAGAGATCTTCGATGGCGACTTCATACATTCAGAAGGAAAAGCGGGAAGTCCAGTTGTAGCTGTGTAGGAAGTGGCCGTGAAGGTAGCACAGAATGCTGTCGCCGAAGTCGATGATCGCATGAGCTCACGGAGACAGTTATCTTGATTGCACTGTAGAGAAGCACTACCGGAAGCTGAAGTCAAAGTTGTCGTACCAGACAAGTGGCTTGTTGCCCCATTTGAGGGTGTGGACGTAGACGACGCGCCGTGGGAGTTTGATGTAGTCGAAGAGAAGGTTGGAGATTCGGCGGAGCTTTCGATAGAGCTAGAGGATGTTGCAATGCCCTGTGTCGTTGAGGTACTTGACAGAGCTGGAGAAGGTGCTGAATAGCTCGTAGTGGAGCCGAGCGAAGTGAAAATACCTTGAGCTGTCGACGAAGTTGAGGGTAAAGTGGAGGTCTCGCTGCAGCTTTCAGAAGAGCTTGGGAGGGATCCAATGCCATGTGCGGAAGATGTCGAGGAAGTCGAAGCCTCGGTACTCTCAGTGGTGGTTGGAACAAAGCTTTGCGTAGTCAATTTACCGATAGTGAGAGACGAGGCGGGTGTCTCGCTGCAGCTTTCGCTAACGCTTGAAGGGGTGGCCTTGCTTGGTGCCGGAGAGATGTGTGAGGAGCTCAGAGAGGTCTCCGCGCCTTGGCCAGTGGATGTAGATGATGGCAGGCTGATGACGTATGTTGAGGTAGCGGTCAGGCCTTCGGTTGAAGACATGCTCGAAGATGAAACAGAAGTCTTGGTGTAGATTTCGGTCGAGCTAGGAACGATTGCAATGCCTTGAGCGGTAGAGGAAGTGATAGGAAGGACGGAAGATTCGGTGCAGTCATCGGTGCTGGTCGGAGTGAAGGCAATGCCACGAAGCTCGAGGGATACCACAGGGCCATCGCTGTCAAAGCCGACTAGCGATATGTTAGCATTGAAAATGTTCAACTGGGACTGATGATACATACCTTCACGTCCGCCGATCAGATCAAGGTTACCATTCTCGAGATGCGATATCTTTGCTACAGCAGCAAAGGAGACCGCCAACAAGGAGGTAATTGCAATGGAGAGCTTCATCTTGGAATTGGCCAGGAGCCAATTGAAAATGTGTCTTGCGACTGAGGATAGTTTATCTCTTCGAAGAGGTAGCGACAGTGTTCGCGACGTTGACGCGATGGGATCAAAAGGGATCACTTGCGAAGCTGATTGAAGTTTCAGATACAAATCAGGAGCAAGCGGTGTAGGGTAACGCAAAAGAAGCGGGAGTATGCGGTTGCAGTTGAAGGTGTAGGTACGAGAAAGATCGCGGTTGAGGTTGGAGTTGGATGCGAAAATAATTTATGTGTTTGTTTACCTCCCTATCTTATCAAAAACAACACACCATGAATATCGGATGAAGCTAAGTTTGAAGTCACATGGTTCGCCAAACATCGGGGATATTGGAATAGGCAATGGAGCGGGGTTATAAGAGACTCACCGCTTTGTATCGTTGCTTTCCACAGTCATCCCGACCGCCTAACCACTCCATGAATTGATTCAAGCCGTTGTCCCAGAGACGAACAAATTCCCAGAACTGCATTCTGAGCAGAATAGAAGATTACTAGCGTCAACGGTAACGTAACTCTTCATAATGGTCAAGAAAGACTAACGGCTCTGGACACATCAAATCTGATTTCGGTGAGACAAGCACGAGTCCAATATGACTTACTTACGATGAGGTGCGGGTTTGGAACGGCATGCTGTTTTGTAAAGAATTCAAGAGAGAAGAAGGTTGTTTTCAATAAACTTAAAGACAGGAACGAATGCATTGAAGGGTCTAGAGCATCGACGGAAAGGAGGTGCAAGTGGGAGTGCTACCCCTGAGCACGTGATCATCTATAGGACTTAGAGGACGGGTCTGCATCAATATTTGGAGCCAAGACATGATTTGCGTCAATGACAAGGTTTCATGAATGAGAGGTTCAATCTAACAAGTGCCGATGAATGATAGTACCGATGAGGCTTGGAGCTGACTGGAGCTTTCTGCTTCAACGAAGAATTGCCATTCAATAGCCAAGCTAATTGCAATGGAGTCAAGAACCATGTTGATGATCAATAGCTTCAGAATAGGACAAAGACAAATGCAATTTTTTGGTGGCGGACGAGCAGATTCCAGTCATTGCTCGCTGCGTCCCCGAGGTAAGGTATTGAGTCGGAAGCAATCATCTTGATTTAGTTGCTCGTCAGAGAGAATTCACACTAAAATTTAGCCTAGTCAAGAAGAACAAACGAGAGCGCCTCGGTCGCCGCCTCTTAGTGAATATTGATGATATCTTGGTGTTTGGTGATGATAAAAATTTGGAGTTGACGTCGGCTAGCGTGCTTCCCGGAAACGCGTCCAAAAAGGCGAGCGCTTGTACGACGCGCGATTACTCCAGCCACTTCTGCCCAACATCGACCTCCAATCCTCGACGAACGCCCCAGCGCACGCCCAATTCTCATAGGAAACGATATCATTCTTGTGACTACAGCTCCGCGACTGGTTTTCACCCTTCAAAATGGCCCCGCGCCGCGGTGCGGACATCGAGCCCGAGGAGCCACAGCTCGGCGGGCTGGTCTTCAATGAACCTCTATCATGGCGCGCAGGCAAGCCGATTCCTACAGGCGAGCTATTGCGGCGACTCGATACTCTGTGCACCGAGCTTCGTGAGATGGATCAGGAAGAAACGGACAAGGACTCATTGACCAACGTCGCGAAGGAACTTGCGGGGCAGAACCTCTTGGGGCACAAGGATAAAGGCGTTCGCGCATTTACAGCTTGTTGTTTGGTGGATGTATTGAAGATTTGCGCTCCTGATGCGCCATTTACCCCAACACAGCTCAAGGTATGCAAGGCCAAGCTCAGGAAGTACGCAGCTAACACGGGAAACAGGACATATTTACTCTTTTCATTACCTCCACACTACCAGCCCTCTCTGATCCCTCACACGCCTACAATACACAGCATAAATACGTCTTAGTGTCTCTTGCGGAAGTCAAGAGCATCGTTCTCCTCTGCGATATTCCCAATTCAGATCCATTGATCATTCATCTATTCACCAATTTCTTTGATATCATCTCTGGTTCTTCGAAGTCCTCGACCGGAGAGGAGATTTCTCGAGATGTGCAATACAACATGACACAAATTCTTGTTACATTAGTCGATGAAGCTCAGAGTTTACCCTCAGAAGCTGTGGACGTCATTGTTGCCCAGTTTTTACGAGCAAGTACTCCTGGAGGTGGCAAGAAAGGAGAGGCGCCAGACGAGAAGCAGTCCACTTTGTTATTAAAGGAACTCCCGGAAGCATATAACATGGCTAAGACAATCTGCAACGCTTGCCCGGAGAAGATGGCTCGTTACATCAGTCAGTACTTCAACGATGTCATCATGGATGTTTCTGGCGAAGCAACAAAACCCAATGGTCATCGAAGGAAGAGCGATGTTGCTCCTGACTCGGATGATGAAGATGGTCCAGCTGGCCCCACAGAATCAGATATGATTGAGCTTCGGAAGGCGCATAGGTTATTGCGCGAGTTATGGAGAGCCTCGGCCCCTGTGTTACAGAACGTCATTCCACAATTGGAAGCAGAACTGTCTGCCGAGAACATACAACTTCGACTTCTAGCCACTGAGACCTTGGGAGATATAATTTCGGGCATTGGAGCTGCTGGACCACCACCTCCTCCAACCATGGATCCAGCGGCATACCCACCTGCCAAACTTGACGACAATTCTCCACTACCAGCTTCAGAGAATATCTTGACGACACCAAGCTCTCCTCAATCATTTGCACAAACCCACCCTGGCGTTTATCAGAGTTTCATGGGAAGAAAGAATGACAAATCAGCAGTTATACGAGCAGCATGGACAACTGCTATTGGCCGAATTCTGGTAACCTCAGGTGGAGGCATTGGTCTGAGCACCCACGAGGAGAGTGCTTTGGTGAAGGGCCTTGGTGAAAAGTTGAATGACGCAGATGAGAAAGTCAGACTTGCTGCTGTCAAGGCAGTTGGGGGATTCGGCTTTCGAGACATCATTATCAAGCTTGCTCCAGATGGAAGCGTGAGCAAATCTGGATCTGTTCTGTGCAGTTTGGCAGACCGAGCTAGGGATCGCAAGCATGCAGTGAGAATCGAAGGCATGACGACGTTGGGGAGGATCTGGGGAGTTGCAGCTGGTGAGATTGCAGCAGGAAATGGTACGGTCACTGATGCTCTCGGCACAATTCCAATGAAGATTTTCGATGCCTATTACGCCAACGACAAGGAAGTCAATGTTCTTTTAGATCATGTCATGTTCGAGCAACTTATTCCTTTGAGCTACCCACCTGCCAAGGCGAAGGGAAAAGCCGCAAATGGAGATTCCCAAATCAATGGGGATGGGCCATTTGATCCAGACAAGATCCGTACTGAGCGTATCCTCCTTGTTGTGAAGAGTCTTGATGCCAAGTCGAGGAAAGCCTTTTTTGCAATGCAAGGTCGGCAACCAACCTGCGCGAATGTCCTGGAGGCGTTCCTGAAGCGTTGCGAAGATTTTAATGGGGGGGTGATGGAGGAAGATCCTAAGGGCATCAAGCTCAAACTTGACAGTATCATCAAATGGTTCGCTGATCAATCTCATGATCCCCTCCGCATCATTCACGATTTGCACAAATACGCCAAGCTTCATGACCGACGAAGCTATCAGCTTCTCCGATTTATGATGGCTCCTGCCAGCGATTTCAACACTGTTTACAAAGCGTTCAAGGAATTTCAGAAGCGCATTCAGTCAGCACCGGGTGCTCCAGCTGGTCTTCTTGATACGTTGATTCCTATTATTTACCGTTCGGCTCACTTGGTGTACAACAGAAGTCACCAGCCGGTCATCCTGCAGTATGCCCGGACTGATGACAAGGATTTAGGGGCAACCGCGCATATTGTTATGCAGGAGATTTCCGATAAGCATCCCCTGATCTTTGAGGCGAGTGTCAACGAACTTTGTAAATCTCTTCAGGAACAAGCCCCGTCGGAGAAGAAACCGAATCTGCCGGGTAGTGTGGACACCTTGAAGGCTCTGGCCTCATTTGCCAAAAGCCCCGAAAACAAGATTCCCAAAGACCGGAAATTCGTTTCCACCCTTCTCAGCTTCGCGAAGTACGGCACCCAACCCAAGGCGGCTAAATATGCCATTTCTATCCTGATGGCGTCTACGGATCGAAAGGAGATGCATACGAAGGATCTACTGGATTATGCAACGCAAGATTGGGAATACGGTGGCGACCATTTCCTGACAAAGCTCGCGATAATTTGTCAATTGACGTTACTCGATCCGAAGACGACCGAGGACGCGAATGATGAGATTCTTGACATTACGACGCAGCAAGTTCTTTTGAAGACTCGAACGCCAAAGTTCGCTGGAGATGAAGACCAGGCATGGCAGTCCAATGAGCAATTGGATGAAGAATTGCAGGTGAAGTGCTGGGCTCTGAAGACGTTGGTCAATCGTCTGAGGACCACCACTGATCCTGAGACGGCAAAGAAGCTTGCCGTTCCGGTCTACAAGCTGCTGAATGCGCTGATTGTCAAGAATGGCGAGTTGTCGAAGCAAAACGATACCCCGTCACCTCACAAGGCACGATTACGTCTCCTCGCAGCCCAGCAAATGTTGAAGGTGTGCACGAGCAAGATGTTTGATGAGCTTATGTCCCCAATCGAGTTCAACCGTCTATCCTTTGTTGCACAAGACGCTACTCCCGAGGTTCGTCGAGGCTTTGTGGAAAAGTTGCAGAAGTATATTGTCAAGGGCAAGCTTTCGAACCGGTTCTTAACCATCATATTCCTCACTGCTTTTGAGCCTGTGAACGACTTTCGGACTCAGATCATGACCTGGATCCGTTCTCGTGTCAAGGTTTGCCATGATGCGCAGAACAAAGTCTTTGAAGCTGTGTTTCCACGTCTTATTCATCTCCTCGCCCATCATCCAGATTATAGCTCGAATCCAGCGGAGCTCCAAGATCATGCAAGATATATCCTGTACTACATTACAACCGTTGTTTCAGAAGACAATTTGGCTCTGATCTATAAATACGCTGAGCGAGTCAAACAAGCTCGCGATGCTCTTCCAGGTTCGGATTCAGATAAACTGTATGTGCTAAGCGATCTCGCTCAATCGCTGATGAAGAAGTGGGAAGAGAAGAAAGGGTGGAGCATGCAAACATGGCCTACCAAAGTCGGCATGCCGGTTGGTTTGTTTTCCGGGCTACCAAGCCATGAAGTCGCACAAGAGATCGCAGAGAAGAACTACCTCCCAGAAGAGATGGACAGCCTCCTCGATGACCTCGTCAAAAACGCAGACAAGAAGATTCGAGTAAGTTTGTTACTTCCCCCTTTGAATTGAACTAACAATCCCAGGCGCCAAAAGCTCCCAAACAACCAAAGCGCGCCCGCGAGGATGCAGATCCCGACTCCCACCCCGCGAAGAAGGCCAAATCTGAACCCAAACCCAAGCCGAGCAGGCCCCCCAAAGCTCCCAAGGAACCTAAGACCCCGAAGTCGACAAAGAAGAAGCAGCGGCCAAGCGGAGCAGCTCCCAGCTCAGCGGAAAGAAGAACCAGCCGTCGTGGTGCGAGCGCGCGGAAGAGCTACGCGGATAGAGACGATAGTGAAGATGACGAGGAGATGTGGGACGGGGTTGCGGAGTGGGAATACCTTTCTGGGAGTGAGGCTGAGAGGGAGAGGGAGGCTGCTGGTAGTGCGAAGAAGACGAAAGCTCGCAACTCCGATTCCGAAGAGGATGAGGGTTCGTCTCCTGAACCTGATGACGAGGTGGAATTGGGGGAGGAGGAAGCAGCGCCAGACCTCGAGCCAGAAGCTACACCTGAGCCCGAAGACGAAGAGGAAGAAGTCGTCACACCACCCCCTCGCTCCAATGGCCGCCAATCCTCCGCTAAGTCAAAACCAAGTCCAAAGAAGTCAAGCCCTTTGAAATCCTCACCTCGAAAAGCCTCAGCGCCTAAAACCCGAGCGGCAGCATCTAAAGTGGTGAAGAAGCCGCAGACGAAAGGAAGAGCAAAGTCTCCACTTGTCAAAGCGAAACCTATCGAGAAGGAGAAGCCGGCGCCTAAGACAAGAGGCAAAGGCAAGGGCAAGCAGAAGGCCGTGGAGCAGGAGAAGAGCGTTTGGGATATGGACGAATCTGACTGAACACGTTTTCCTATCGGCTTAGGAACAGATCTCAGCTTGGCTGGAGAAACGAGGATGAGTGTTTGAGTATTGCGTGATACTGGCTATCTGTGATGGCTTGCTTGCTGCGTTAGGATACCCGGGATGGATACGATTGAGTGAGTGTATGATGAACAACTGGGAGCCGGAAGAAAATTTGGCTACCTCGTGATGTTGAGGATGCGCCAAGAAGGATGGATGAGATGAGAAAAGGATATGATTGATACGGAGGAGGGGATGGGATGTACGTAGCTAATTGCCCTGAATATGATGTGAAATGGATGATACCTGAAGTACAAGCTTCTTCATTCCCATTTCTTGATGTTCCTCGCTTCAGGATCTTGGGTACATTGTGATGTTGTCGGACTAGGAAGTGGTCAGCTTGCTTGTTCCCCAGCGGCCGACATCAGCTTTCTTGTTGGATTTCTGTTCACTCGCCTTTCGACGACTTGCTGTAATTTAACTCAACATCATCAGTCATGTCATGATCAGGGCACAAATAATGTGTAGATTTTCTCCATTAGCATCTAAGCTGCTTTCTCTCTTTTCTCCCTCCACCGCTCCTCGCAACCACAAGCTGGCCTATGCATCACTCATCAATACCCGCTAGCCTGCCTACCTGATATAGTCCAACAATCACCCTCCACCCACTCCCTCAACGAAACATTCAACGAAACAATTTACTCGCCATCTATGCTCGAATGCTGCACCTCCAGAATCTCAGAGGTATCCGGTCGAGGATACGTATGCGACGCGACCGCCAGACGCCGGATTTCATATGA
>Ga0302325_10030469_pt1 | contig 11122 bp, 12 predicted proteins | sample Palsa_T0_2_FD_201948 | JGI IMG/M metagenome (GOLD analysis project Ga0302325, IMG submission 201948) | Peat permafrost microbial communities from Stordalen Mire near Abisko, Sweden - Palsa_T0_2 | ecosystem: Environmental > Terrestrial > Soil > Palsa > Peat permafrost | place: Sweden: Abisko...
TACATTTACAGTTGGTATCACGGGAAGTTTGCCTCCTGTGTCAGACTTCTGGCCGCATATCGCTCCAACAAAAGAAAAAGGAGAGCCTATCAAATACCATTAGGAAAGAGGTCAAGTGTGTCGTAAGTTATATGGAGAGATCTGAAGATCCAAACCTTCTGATTGGTGAAGCGTCCCATATCTGTTTTTCCTGCGCAAGACCTGCTATCATTTGGTGGGACTACCCTTAATTGTGTGGTGGGATAGTTACTAGTAAAACATTGGGCCCAGAAGCGGGGACCACTCCGAAACATCTCACGCTGATTTGCCCTCTGGGTTTCTAGCTGAGCTGCTTGTCAGCCCAGCCATCCCCCTCCCCTCTCGATTGGTTGGAAAGCTAACCTTGTGCCGCACCTGCATGAGCTGAAGTGAACTCTGTGACAACAGCAAAACATAAAACATACCAAATGTCTCTGCAATCTGCCACATTGAACTTAGACATCTTCAAAATGCTACATCCGTCGCTAGTGCTTTTGAGCATAATTCTCGCCTCTGTGGCTTCGGCTGCTGTTCTCAAAAATTACACAATTACGGTTCCAGAGGGAGCCTCTGACCACAATGATCCGAACCTGCTGTGCACGCCCTCAGGGTGGCAAGACATCATTATCTTCTATCTAGGCAACTACATTGCTCATGTAGCTACGATCCTCTCGTTACCAGGGGAATCCAGAAGGTCGAAAATAAGAGTCTCCGTCGCGGCGTTACTCTTCCCTGTCTCTGGGTTGCTGAGAGGGCTGTTGACTATTCTGACATATGCATCTTTTGGGGAAACGGATCTTCAGAAGGCTGCTAGAGCAGGAGCATTATGTATGGTGGTCAGAAATCAAGATTGGAGGCCGGAGCCAGGAGACATTGTGGCAGATGCTTACCTTGAAGACACTAAAAAGAAATCCCGTACTGGAGATGCTGCGGGTAATGTTGTTCTTCGTTCACGAGTGAAAGTTCATCGTCTAATTCATGACAGGGTCATCTAATAGCTTTGCTCGGATTTGTGTGGTTGATGCTCCCGGGTCATCGGTATGGTCGTTTGATCTTGCGCATACGAGTATTGTGGTAAATCCAGGCTTCAGCATTCATGGCTCAATCGATATACTGCCGTCAAAGGGATATGGGCTTGCCTACGTTTCTAGCGATGCTGAATTTGAAAATGATTGGATACCTGAAAACTCAGCAAGAAAACCATCATCATTTTGGAGTATTTCGTCCATCAAAGCAGCAATTTCGTCTTGCATTTCGCCTCCCACAGCACCAACAGCGATTTCTAGCAGCTACAACATTGTGGGCGGCTTGATTGCTCTTGCTCAAGCCTTTTACACCTCGGTGACCCTTTACCAGACTCGTGGAGACCAGATTAATCAATATGGTTATGCAGCTTTTGGTCTTACCGTTGCGCCGTTTGTGCTCATGTCAATTATCAACCTCATCGGAAACATATGTTCGCCAACGTACAGTGCAATCTACATGATTGAAACGTCGGTGATGACAGAAGCGCGACGTCGCGGGTGCCGATTCGATGGTGTGGTAGGCAAGCTTAAAGAAGGCCTCGGAGCACTTTTGAAAAGTGATATTGGAGGAGTAAATTGGGTTGAATCGGCTATCTTCCAAGGGACTGGTGAAAACGATCAGCTTACTGTCAGCGTCTTTCCATCCGCGGCAGTTAAAGTTGAAAACTCTTCCTCCCAAAAACCAGCCCAATTGGTAGCAGGAGATGACGAAAATATACAGCTAAGCTCAGCAGCGAAAGGAGCAGAGATCAACGAAAACTTAGAGGAAAAGGAATCTCGGAAATTCGCCGTAGCAGAGAATAACCCAAGCGAGAAACCTGACTACATTATTGGCATACCTAGCTGCCCTCTCATCGGGAAGGCAGCCTCTGGCCAGAACGAACCCGGAACTCGACCCAAACCTGACGTTTACATCCTCAGAGCTGGTCTGACTACGCTCGAGACCCGCATCATTCCTGGCACAGACAACTACAAACCAGCTACACGATGGGTGTTCCTTTGGGGCCTACTTCTGGCCTTGGCTCCCATCGCCATCGTAGGGGGGTTGTCTCATTTTCACGCAGGGAATTCGACCGTAGCACAACGAGGTTGGACAATGTCCTGGTTAGGATCAGACATTTTTGCAGGATTTATCCTGGGTGCTGCTCTTGTGCCGGCAGATAAAGAAGGAACCCAAGAACATAATATTTTAGTTGGAATAATTACGTATGCCTTGATTTTTTGTGCGCCAGCTCTTGGTGGCTTTGTGGTTGTAGGCCAGATGGTGAAAGAGTATGGATCATGCATTAAACTTCCTTGAGATGACATGAGAATATATTGATGGGTGGGATACTCAAGGTCGAGAGGATGAGAAAGAGAGCTAGAGGTCGAAGGAGAGGAGATGTATACTTCCGACTAGGTTTTCAATGGGGAGGGAGGCTCAAACAGAGAGGCTTTGCACACGTTATTATCTAAGCTTCAAAGCTAGTAATTCGCTTGAGATAGAGCAGCTAAAATATATAAACTAATTTCCTAGTTCCTTTAAAATCAAGGGAATAGACGCTAACGACCCTATAAACAAGCACGTACTAATAGTATAAGAAGTCGCAAAGAAGAGTAAACGGTCACGATTATAAGTCGAATCTCTTAATAAATAATTTTATTGCTCGTTATTCCAACGAGGGGAAAAAGTATACTTAAATATTATTTTTATTTTTATTTAAAAAAGCAAGAGACTTAAAAAAAAAAAAAATTATAATGGTTCAAGTACTGCCTTTCTTAAGGAGAATGGAGAATTAACTTACTTGACAAGTGGGCAAGTGTATAAAGATACACTATCAAGATGGTTTGTTATTTTCATTTTTATTTTTTTGGATTGGGCAAATGTTCGCACATTTGCCCGTATTCTTCTAAGTAAAGCTGGTTAGGCCACAAGAAGCAATTATGTGAAATACTGGCTAGGGTGTTCGCCATGCCGGAAACTCTCAATGAAGAAAGTTTCAGAAACTGCACGCAGTTTCGTGCGCCCAGGTGATTAGCCTGAGCGGGATTTTGAGACTAAATTTTTGACGTTAGTTACTTTAAATTAAGATGTTGCGAAGGCGATTAACACCAGGCAGCCTTGAACCAGTTGTGAATAAATCCTGTATTTTTGGTTATATACGTGTTGTGGATAGCTGGGCCTTCACCTTTACCATAGCTAACCTGAAATGCATATTCACTTTGAAATTAAAATAATTTGAATTGAGATCTCTTCAACTTAGAGGATTCATGCCAAAGGACTCCAGGCCTCTGAGTACTGCGCCTCCGCCTTAAACGGAGGAGAATGACATTATGGCTGGCGAGACGTGAGCGCTGGATTTAAGTGAAATTAACACCGAATAAACACTTTTGGGTTATTTATGAGCCACTATAGGAGTTTCTACTCAATGCATGTAGATACTGATATTCTTGTTGTACGTGATCCAAGAAACTTTAGCTTTCAAGAAGGGATTTTAGGTTGGGAGTGAATCGAGTGACTTTTGGGAGGCAATATATTGATTCAGCCAGATACGATGTAATCCCAGGATATCCACATTATTTGGACGTGCAGCAAAGCTGAGTCACTCAGTTCTCGGGCGTTGCATTGCATCTGATTGTGTTAATACACGTTTGGCTCATCTTAAATGGGCTCCAATTTACTCGTCTGCCAACCAGCTAATGCATCATAACCAACAAGGTCCCAATGCTGACACTTATTCACAACGCAGGATATCCACTAACATCAGCACACCCCCTCTCATATATCCAAAAGTCGCTACACTCCAACACACTTCCCGTCGTAGTAGCGACCGGCACCGGGCCTCCAACACCAGGCGCCACACCCGTTGGCACAGGAGATGGGTCCCAAGCTCTCCAGCCAGCGAGCGCGATGATGTTGCATACGGGCGAAGGACCGCCGCTCATTTGATAATTTAGGCAGCCGCCGAAGTCAGAGCAGTAGTATTGGTACCATAGTGGTCCATCTTGTGTGAGGTTCTGTGGGAGTTAGCGTGGTGTAGATCGAGTTGATGGCTTGGGGCGAGCCAGATTTCAATGGTGTGAATGAAGGGTTTTACTGACCCAGGCGACGTTGGACCAGGAAGTGTTGGGCAAAATACAACCGTTTATGGGGAAGCAGTTAGGTATGACAGTGGTGAAGGTTTGTGTAGTTGTGTAGGTGCTCGTTGTTGTTGTGTATGTTGTGATGCGAGCTGGAGAGAGTGTGGTCTGGTGATTTCACTATCAGACAAACATACTTCAAAACTAATATAAGGAGATGTCTTGCTCTGAAAGATAAAAATTAAAAGAGAATGCGTACCGTTGCATGCTTATAGGTGAAAATCAATGTTTCGGCAACCACGGTATAGGTTGGTGTGGGCAAAGAGGTTATGAAGCAAGAGCAACCACTGCTGAGTTGATACGGTGCGAAGCCCGAAAGAAAGGAAGGGATAAAAACTGATCTTGCTTCTACTTCTCCTCGTTTTAACGGGGATGGATAGAGAGATGTTGTCGAGGTGACGTCGATTTGCACTGTCAAAGTCTCCACCCTCCTTTCGTTAGTCTTAGTTTGAGAAAATTAGAGTTGTCTCACGTGGTGACTGTGGCAGTTACAGTTATTGGAGGTGGTCGGACTGTTATACCGCTGGTTGATAAGTCGCGCTTAGGACGAGGGTTTCGCTGATCGTCGGTCGAATATACTGGGTACAGAAGGCACTTGCGCTGTATTGATACTCAGAGAGAGATCGCATAACAGCATCTGTGATGCAGGCATGGCTGGCTCTGGTGATGGCCGCTAGCAAGAGAAAAGTGGAAGGGAAATGCATGGTTTTGTTGGAAGTTTAAACCTTAAGGAGAGATAGATTTGCCTGCTTGGCAGTATCATTTTATTAAAGAAAACGGCAACGTGGCATGCCTGAATAGCAGAAATATTCTTCCTGAGCACGAAGGAACAATGTAACACAAGGCTAGAAACACATAAAAGGGGTTTCTGACCAGTCAGCGGAAGAGGATGCATGTTCTCGGAGATATAGAGAGGGTTGAACTTCCAGCTAAACGCCGAAATTCCGAATTACTTGCAGGGTCCAGGTGAACCTGAGGCAATGTGATTATGTTTTTAAGGGCCTCTTCAGATGATAAACCCTTCTGGAGACGAGGGGCGTCGTTCGCTTAGTGCCTAGGTAAGACAAGGAGAAAGTCGGAAAGAAGGAAAGTAAAGTAATCCGGGATGACTCAGCACCCGCTCCATGCCTGGTGTGCTCCCTGCACCATCGTGTTCGTTTAAGCTCACCACATGCGGTCCGGTTTTTCTTCCTCTTCTCCACGACTCACAGAGCAAGATGCTGACTATGCCGAGCCACTATCAATCGGCTAAGCATGGGAGAATTCCTGAATGCAGCAAGTCAAGTCGACCAAAGCCTTGCTGGTGTTAGATAGCCTTTCGGATAGCTTCGTGTGGAAGTTCCGTGCTTAGGGGCCTTCAGGGTCTCGCCCGGCTGCCGGAAACATGCCACTCCGCCCCTGCCAGAGCTTGCACAAATCGCCACACATTTTCATAAAACGCAGATTTCGGGAAGATTTCGGGCACATATCACGCACAACTCCTCGTATCCCCTCGCAACCCCTCGCAAACCCTCGCATCCAAGGCCACCAGCTGAACCCCGGAGACTAACGCCTTCGCCGCACTTTAAAGGTGCCTTGACCAGGCCCCAACTTTAATCTAAATCTCTAAAAAAGATTCCGGTGCCGTGGAAGGATCCCACTGTCCCCTGCTCTTGTTTTGATTTACAACCCTTCAACTTTTTCTTTTCTTTTTATGTCTCTGTCCTTTCCATTCCAACTTCTTCTCTTCTTTAAAGGCTACATAGCCCGTGCAGATTTCAATTGAGCTTCATCCTCTAATTCGCCAGGATGTCGTTCGTTGGTAAGAACTCCATAGGTTGATTTGCCCCGCCTGCCCGCTAACATCACAAGGGAACTTCTCTTCAAACAACGACCGGACAGTGAACCACCAAGGAGTCGGAACCCCAGGTCAGAGTCCAGCACGCCACAATGTCTCACAGGATTCAACCCCGGGCAACGAGAAGGTGGAATCATACACCTCGGAAACCCCGACTCTCACGCGCGCATTGAGTCGCGAGGAAATCGAGGAGAACCGACGCGACGAGGAGGTCCATCAATTGGCTAGAAGATATACAAGTAAATCCCATCACAGCGTTTATGACGATGACCCATTCAATCCAAGGGAAGGCTCTCCGCTGGATCCAGCATCCGAGAACTTCAGTCCACGGGCATACGCAAAGTCTCTGTTGAACCTTCAAGCCCGCGACCCAGAAAAATGGAAGCAAAGAACGGCTGGTTTCGCCTTCAAGGACTTGAACGTCTATGGCTTTGGTTCGGCAACTGATTATCAGAAGAGTGTGGGAAATGTTGTCTTGGAGGTCGTTGGAGCAGCGAAGAAACTCCTCGGAATGGCCAAACCACGGAAGATTGATATCCTCCAGAACCTTGAAGGTGTAGTGCACCATGGCGAGATGCTGGTAGTCCTCGGTCCTCCTGGCTCGGGCTGCTCGACATTCCTCAAAACGGTCGCTGGCGAAACCAATGGGTTCTACCTCGACGAGAAATCCGAGATCAACTACCAAGGAATCGAACCAAAACAAATGCATACAGAATTCCGAGGAGAAGCAATCTACACCGCAGAAGTCGACGTGCATTTCCCTCAGCTGTCTGTTGGTCAAACCCTCGAGTTTGCGGCTATCGCGAGAGCTCCTCGTCATATCCCTGGAGGCATAAGCCGGGACGAGTATGCCAGACGGAGTCGTGACGTGATCATGGCATCTTTCGGTATCAGCCATACACTCAACACTCAAGTTGGAAACGACTTCGTTCGAGGAGTGAGTGGTGGAGAGCGAAAACGTGTTACAATCGCCGAGGCTTGTCTCAGTGGTGCTCCTCTTCAATGCTGGGATAACAGTACTCGTGGTCTTGACAGTGCAAATGCTATCGAGTTTTGCAAAACGATCCGAATGTCGACTGAGCTTCTTGGATCTACCGCAGTTGTGGCCATCTACCAAGCTCCTCAGAGCGCCTACGATGTACGTTCACCAATTTAATCAGATTCAATGGCTAACACCCTTAGGTTTTCGACAAGGTTCTCGTCCTGTACGAAGGACGTCAAATTTACTTCGGCCGTTGCACGGATGCAAAGGAATATTTTGTTAACCTTGGTTTTGATTGCCCGGAAAGACAGACTACTGCAGATTTCCTCACTTCTATGACGAGTCCTCAGGAACGTGTTGTAAGAGATGGTTGGGAAAATAGAGTACCACGAACACCTGATGACTTCGCCAAAGTGTGGAAGAACAGTCCGGAGCGTGCTGCACTCGTGAAGGAGATTGATGAGTACAATCAAACCTACACGCTTGGAGGCGAATATCTTCAAAGATTCAAAGATTCCCGCCGTGTCCAACAATCGAAGCATCAACGAGTCAGCAGTCCGTACACCCTGTCTTACGTCGGACAAGTGAAGCTCTGTCTTCGGAGAGGCTTTTGGAGGTTGAAAGGAGATCCAACTCTGACCTTCTCTCAACTTTTCGGAAACTCTGTGATGGCTCTGATCATCAGTTCTATCTTTTACAATCTCCCACAAACGACTACCAGCTTCTATTCAAGGAGTGCTCTTCTGTTCTTCGCCATCCTGCTTAATGCTTTCGGTAGCGCTCTTGAGGTATGCATTCGTCCCATTGACTCGAATTTGTGCTGACTATTCAGATTCTCACACTTTATGCTCAACGCCCTATTGTCGAGAAACACTCAAGATACGCTCTGTACCATCCGTCATGTGAAGCAATCGCCTCCATGTTGACGGATATGCCTTACAAAATCACAAACGCAATCACGTTCAATCTAATTCTGTACTTCATGGTCAACCTGAATCGACATCCCGGCAACTTCTTTTTCTTCATCCTGATCTCGTTCACATTGACTCTGGTCATGTCTATGCTTTTCCGAACGATCGCATCCGTCTCCCGAACTCTCTCACAGGCAATGGCACCCGCAGCTGTTCTGATCCTGGCAATTGTTATCTACACTGGTTTCGCACTTCCTGTTCCAAATATGCGAGGCTGGGCAAGATGGATGAACTACCTTGACCCTGTTGCCTACGGATTTGAAAGTCTCATGATCAACGAATTTGCTGGCAGAGTGTTTGCATGCGTTCCAGAGCAATTCGTGCCAACCGGACCAGGCTACACTGATGTTTCTCCCTCCCAACGAGTCTGTAGTGCAGTCGGCGCTGTGGCAGGATCCAGCGTCGTCGAGGGAACTGCATACATCGAGTCAGCCTACCAGTACTATCCATCCCACAAGTGGAGAAACTTCGGCATCCTCTGGGTATTCCTTGTCGGTCTCTGTGCCGTGTATCTCATCGCAACCGAATACGTCACAGCAAAGAAGTCTAAGGGAGAAGTTCTTCTATTCCGACGTGGCCATGCAGCTCTCAAGAAGAAGTCTTCCAACGACGAAGAAGCTGGTAGCCACGCGCTTGTGGCACTGGAAAAGGGCGCTACTGATGCCTCTGCTATCCTCACGAAACAAACTGCCATCTTCCATTGGGAGGATGTGTGCTACGACATAAAGATCAAAGGTGAAGGTCGCAGGATTCTGGATCATGTTGATGGATGGGTGAAGCCTGGTACTTTGACTGCTCTGATGGGCGTTTCTGGTGCGGGCAAAACAACGCTCTTGGATGTTCTAGCTACGAGAACCACGATGGGTGTCATCACGGGTGGAATGTTCGTTGATGGACGAGATCGTGATGCGTCCTTCCAACGTAAAACTGGCTACGTTCAACAACAGGATCTACATCTGTCAACCAGCACCGTTCGTGAGGCTCTCAACTTCAGTGCCATTCTTCGACAGCCGGCCAAGGTTCCTCGCAAGGAGAAGCTTGAGTACGTCAATGAGGTCATCAAGCTGCTTGACATGCAGGAGTACGCCGATGCTATCGTTGGTGTGCCTGGGGAAGGTCTCAACGTCGAACAACGAAAGCGCCTTACCATTGGAGTCGAACTTGCTGCTAAGCCAGAATTGCTTCTTTTCTTGGACGAACCTACTTCTGGTCTTGATTCCCAGACTTCATGGGCTATTTGTGATCTGATGGAGAAGTTGACGAAGAATGGTCAAGCAGTCTTGTGCACGGTAAGAAGCACCACTCCATATAAATGGATGTAGCTGACATTATTAGATTCACCAACCTTCCGCAATGTTGTTCCAACGTTTCGATCGACTGCTCTTCCTCGCGAAGGGCGGAAAGACTGTTTACTTTGGCGAAGTCGGGAACAACGCCAATATTCTGACCAAGTATTTCGAACGAAACGGCGCATTTCCTTGTCCTCCAGATGCAAACCCTGCTGAATGGATGTTGGAAGTGATTGGCGCTGCCCCAGGTTCTCACACTGATATCGATTGGTATCAAACGTGGCGAGACAGTCCCGAGTATAAAGAAGTCCATCGTGAACTCGACCGCCTGAGGGAAGAATCTCCTCAGCTCGCTCGTGTTAAGACTTCAGACAATAAAGCAAGCTTCCGTGAATTCGCAGCACCATTTCCAGTTCAGCAATGGGAAGTAGGAAAGCGAGTATTCGAACAATACTGGAGAACCCCTTCGTACATCTACTCAAAAGCCTCCCTCTGTATCTTCTCTGTAAGTCATCAGTCCTTATCTATTGTACATCGCTGACTTTCCAGGCCCTCTTCATCGGATTTTCCTTCTTCAACGCAGGCACCTCCCAACAAGAGCTCCAAAATCAAATGTTCTCTATCTTCATGCTCTTCACCATCTTTGGCCAGCTCGTACAACAAATCATGCCCCATTTCGTTACCCAGCGCGCCCTCTACGAAGCTCGCGAGCGCCCATCAAAAGCCTACTCCTGGAAAGCCTTCATGATCTCGAATATCGTCGTTGAACTCCCGTGGAACACGCTGATGGCAATCTTCATCTTCTTCTGCTGGTACTACCCCATCGGTCTTTACCGAAACGCAGAGCCCACTGGTGCAGTGACCGAACGCGGAGGTCTGATGTTCTTGCTGATCTGGGAATTCCTCCTCTTCACATCGACATTCACAACCATGGTTATAGCAGCCATCGAGACCGCAGAAACAGGAGGCAACATTGCGCAGCTCATGTTCTCCTTGACTCTCGTCTTCTGCGGTGTCCTCGCCAGTCCTAACGTCTTCCCCCGCTTCTGGATCTTCATGTACCGCGTATCTCCCTTCACCTACCTCGTCGACGCCATGCTCTCAGTAGGAGTAGCAAACACAGCCGTCGTCTGCGCCGCCAACGAGCTCCGACACTTCAGCCCTCCCTCCGGCCAAACCTGTTTCGAGTACATGAATGCCTTCATCAATAGCCCTTACGGTGGAGGGTATCTGATTGATAACAACGCGACGACTGATTGTTCGTACTGTAGCTTGGGATCGACGAATCAGTTCCTGGCGGCGGTGAGCTCGACGTACGAGCATCGGTGGAGGAACTTCGGCATTCTGTGGGCGTTTATCATCTTCAATGCTTTCGCAGCGGTATTCTTGTACTGGCTCGTACGCGTGCCGAAAAAGTCTGGAGTGAAGACCAAGAAGGCGTGAGCGTGGACTTGCAAGCCTTCGAACCTGCAGCTTTGTGGGCACTGAAGCTTGAAATTTGGGGCTCTGGGTTGAGCGTGCGCAAATCTCGCTTACGGAGCCCCTATTTCCGGGGATTGAGTATGGCGTGCTTAGACATCGGCTTTCGTCACTGCAACACCCAACTTCACTCAACCGTTAATATTTCCTTTGTTCACCGGTGATTCATGTATAAAGATTGGCGTTCTGTATGGATACCTAGATGTAATTAATATCAAATAGAATGTAAAAATGGCCTTGGCCCAAGAAGAAGAATATTGATCTCATTCTGGATCTCCGTCTTGACTTGCAATGGTGATCTGATTCTTCATCAACGCGGTGCTCAGACAGAATCTTCTCCGTCAGGTAAGGTAGGATTCATTTAAGGTACGGAGTGTCCGAGTAGAAAGGAGAAGTGGCTT
>Ga0302325_10030471_pt1 | contig 11121 bp, 9 predicted proteins | sample Palsa_T0_2_FD_201948 | JGI IMG/M metagenome (GOLD analysis project Ga0302325, IMG submission 201948) | Peat permafrost microbial communities from Stordalen Mire near Abisko, Sweden - Palsa_T0_2 | ecosystem: Environmental > Terrestrial > Soil > Palsa > Peat permafrost | place: Sweden: Abisko...
ACCTTTCCACAGAGAAGGCACGCGAGCAGTCAGGAAAAATGACTGGCAGAATTCTGACTCCTTGCCAAGTTAGTTGATTCTAACATTTTCAGGTAGCGGTGGAGGGGGCGTGAAGACTCGGGCGCGGTTGCTTGGCTGCTTGTTCTGCCGTTTTGGGACGGCGCTCGACGAGTTTACGGCGCCGGTATGGCAGGTCCGCGGTGGCGGTCTTGCGGATTGCTCTTGCACAAATATGGAAAGGCCGAATGCGTATTGACAACCTGCGGTTTTGGGGCGAAACTCCGCACAGAAGCACACGCTGAATCTGAACCAGGTTCGCCATGCCTGATGATCTCCTACCCAAGCCAAAGCCTTCCGCCTTGCAGGGCAGCAGGTCGGGTGCCGAATTCGACTTTGAGGAACTGGCCGCCCTGTTTGCCGCGCAGGGCGGTGGCGGTATTTCGGCGGAGGTTTCGGCGGATCTGGCCTTGGAGATTGTGCTCAATGAAATTGTCGAGCAGGCTTGTCTGGCCACGGGCGCGACTGGAGCGGCGATCATGCTGGTATGGAATGGCGAAATGGTGTGCCGCGCCAGCAACGGAGTCAACGCTCCAGAATTGGGCGCGCCATTGGGCAGCGAGTCGGGTCTGACCGCGGAGTGCATCAGGACGCGGCAGGTGCAGCGTTGCGATGATGCCCAGGCGGATCCGCGGGCTGATGCGGAGGCTTCGCGGAGTTTGGGAGTGCGTTCGGTAATGATTTTTCCACTGCTGCGGGAGGGTGACCTGGCGGGGGTTCTGGAAGTTTTTTCGCCGCAGCCCGGGGCTTTCGGAAATCGAGATGAACTTACTCTGGAGGCGCTGGCCCGCCGCATCGTCAAGAACCTGGAGCGGGCAAACGAAACATTATCACCATCGAGCAGTGCTGCAGCAGACAGTACTATGGCCAGTGCCACGGAGCAGAATCCACCGGCGCGACCGGTTCCGTCGATTGCGGCGGTTGAGGCGGAGGTGGATTCACCGGCCGTTTCGGCGAGGAGTCTGCATATAGAAGACGAAGTTGTACCGGAAGTTGTACGGGAAGTTGTCCCGGAGACTCCTGAGCGAAGTGCAGGGGCTGGACCTGACGTTGTGACCTGGGTCTTGGGTGTAGCGGTTCTGGTTTGCGCGGTGTTGTTAGGGGCTCTGGTGGGTGCGCGTCTGGGCTGGCGAAGAGCTACGGTCGTCCGCGGGCAGGCAACGAAGTCGGCCTCGGGCGCTGAGCCTACTACGCCTAGACCCGCGCCCAACTCCGCGCCGAACCCAGCGCAGCAGGCTATGGTCGGAGAGAACGGGGCCGCGCGGACAGGTGGCGAGCCTGGAACGAATACGCTTTCCGCGTCCGCCTCGTCTGGAGTGGGGAAAACGAGGGCTGCGCGCAGCGAAATGAAAGATGCAGAGGTGCCGGCGAAAGTACCTGCGGCCGGTTCGAAGGGCTCCTCTCCGCCGGAAGGCAGCCTGTTCGTTTATGAAAACGGGAAAGAGGTTTTTCACATCCCGCCCGCGGCAGAGGGTAAGGCGGCAAATGCGACTGGCACGAACAAGACCGGAGCACCGAGCGATGCGCCAAGCCAAGTGCAGCGGGCTTCTCCGCCGGCGGGGATTGTTGACTTGGCCCCGGAAGTGGCCGAAGGCAGCCTGCTCCAACGGGTTGAACCGCAATATCCGGAGGAAGCACGGCGGCAGCGGATTCAAGGGGCAGTCGTGCTGGAGGTGCGCATCGGGCGCGATGGCGGAGTCGAGGAAGTGAAGCTGGTCAGCGGCCAGCCCCTGCTGGCCAACGCCGCGATGGCTGCCGTGAAGCAGTGGCGATTTAAGCCCCGCATGGTGGAGGGACAACCGGTCGGGATGCAAACCAGAGTTACGCTTAATTTCAGGATGCCTGAGTAGTTTCGGTTCGGGCCTGCTGCCATTATCGGCGACGATGCCCGGTATGAAGCGACCGGCAAACCCGGCAATCCAAGCGTCCAGGACAGAAGGAACTCAATGTTTCTAGAATTTTTCGGACTGAGAGAACAGCCATTCGGTGTATCACCGGACCCGAGGTTCCTCTATCTCGGCTCAGGTCACCTCGAGGCCCTTGCATCCCTCTATTACGGGATCGAGGCGAATCGGGGATTCTTGGCTCTGGTAGCCCGGCCAGGCATGGGCAAGACCACCCTGCTCTTCCACCTGCTGCAGAAATTCTCGCCCACCGCGCGCACGGCATTCATCTTTCAAACCCAGTGCAATTCGCGCGAGTTCATGCGTTTCCTGCTGGCGGAAATTGGCATTGAGAACGACGTGCAAGACCTCGTACGCATGCACGAGCAGTTCAACCGCTGCCTGGTGCAGGAGGCGCGAGCCGGCAAGCGGTTCATCGTGGTAGTTGACGAAGCACAAAACATGGATGCATCCGTGCTGGAGACTGTCCGGCTGCTCTCCGATTTCGAAACACCCCAGGCCAAGTTATTGCAGATTATTCTGGCCGGACAGCCGACGCTGGCGGACAAGCTAGCCAGTCCTGCTCTTACGCAATTGCGGCAAAGGATTACCTCCTTGAGCGGGTTGAGTCCTTTCTCCCCGCAAGAGACGGCCGGTTTCATTTCGCACCGCCTGCACGTGGCGGGTTACAAAGGCCCAGCGTTGTTCTCGCCGGAGGCCCTGGATTTGATGGCGGAAGCGAGCGAAGGCATTCCACGCCAGATCAACAATTACTGCTTTCATGCGCTCACCCTGGCCTGTGCCATGCGAAAACGGACGGTCGACGGGGGAGTCGTACGTCAGGTGGTCAACGACCTGGACATCTCCCGTTTCATGACCGACGTGGAAGCGACATCCACCCTGTCGCAGCTCAGGTCCCAAATGAATTTGAGTCCCGATCCCGTCCTTCAAGTTCCCGGGTCCCATTTCGAGGGCAAAGACCTTGTCGAGGGCAAAGACCTTGGCAAGCCGGTGTTGGCCTCCCACAAACGTGCGGAAGACAATTTGAGTCCCGCGGAAGCGCAGCAGCATATGCAGGACGTATCACGGCTGCTGCGCACCTGGCGCAGCGGCTAGATCGTCCCGGCTACCTCTAGGCGGTTTCGCGGACGGTTACCAGGGGAAACCTTCTGGGTAAGCGGCAAACCCACCGGAAATAGGTTTTTCCGATATCGGGAAAACCGTAAACTCTTTAAGAGGTGGGAATGACATGGGAAACAAGACTCGGGTCCTGGTAACCGGCGCCGGTGGATTCATTGGTCATCATCTGGTCAAGCGGTTGAAGGCGGACGGTCATTGGGTGCGTGGCGTGGATTTGAAGCACCCGGAGTATGAAGCCTCCGCCGCCGATGATTTTCGAATTCTAGACCTGCGCCTCTGGGAAAACTGCCTGGCTGCCGCGTGTGATATCGATCAGGTCTACAACCTGGCCGCCGACATGGGGGGCATCGGCTATATCACGGCATTCCTGGCCGAAATCTCAAAAAATAACATCCTGATCAACGCCCACATGCTCGAAGCCAGCAAGCAGAAGGACGTGAAGAAGTTCCTGTTCTCCTCTTCGGCCTGCGTGTACGCTCAATCCAAGCAGAAAAGTGCCGAAGTCACGCCGCTGAAAGAAGAAGATGCGTATCCGGCTGATCCCGAGCCTGGCTACGGATGGGAAAAGCTTTTCGCCGAGGAACTCTGCCGCTATTACTACCACGACTACAAGTTCGAAACCCGGATTGCGCGCTTCCACAACGTGTACGGCCCGCTCGGCACTTACGCTGGCGGCAGGGAGAAGTCTCCCGCTGCCATCTCTCGCAAGGTCGCAAAAGCCACCGACGGTGGAGAGATTGAGATCTGGGGCGATGGCGACCAGACGCGCTCCTACATGTATGTGGAGGATTGCGTCGAAGGCCTGATTCGTCTGATGGCTTCCCAACATCGCGAAGCGCTCAACCTTGGTACCGACGAGGTGGTGAGCATCAATCACCTGGTCGATATGATCAGCGAGATCGCAGGCAAGAAACTGACCAAGGTCCATGACCTAGCCAAGCCGCAAGGGGTTCGCGGACGAAACAGCGACAACACGCTTCTGCGCAAGATCCTGGACTGGGAGCCATCGATGCCGCTGGAGAAAGGCCTGGCCATTACTTACAACTGGATTGCCAGCGAAGTGAAGAAAAAAGAAGCTGCGGAGTTGGCGGTTGCTGGCGACTAACCGCACCTATCCCATCAATCGTTTTGGGAAGGGCGCGGCTCAGCCGTGCCGCCATAGGCAATAAAAACCTGGGTCTTAGCCCCTGAGGGTTCCCGCAGTTTGCCCCTCAGTTCATGATGACATGGCCTATGGCCTCTCTAGAAAAAATCACCCGCAGGCTGCGTTAATTCTCATTACGTCCTTTTAGCCTTACCTATGCATTGGTTGACATCTTCTTCAGTATTTCCAGCACCGGCCGCTGACTGATCAATAATCGCGGTTCCATTTCGGCCACTGTGCTCCACTGCGCCGATCCTTCCCAGGAATTCCTCAGTTTTCCGCTGGCCTGCACTTCGAACACCGAGATGATGCAGGGCACCTCGCCTTCGCTGTAATACTTCAGCTTGAATTCCTTCCCACTGACGTTCAATCCTGTTTCTTCTAGGATCTCGCGATACAGCGTCTCCTCTTCCGCTTCCCGCCAACGGGATATTCCTCCCGGCAAGCAGACTCCCCGGCCATCATTGCGATGGATCGTCAGGAATTTATCCTCCCGCTGGATGATGCCAATCGACCCCCGAAGAGTGCCGAACAGCGGCAACCGGCGGTAGAAGGCAAAGCAGGTGCGCGCGACCATCCAGAACGCCCGGCGCTTTAGGTCATCCAGTACAGTCTGCAAGGGGCAAGTCTAGCACCGCGAATCCGGAGCTTCCAGGGTGAAAGGCGATCATTCGAGGTCCGACACTGGCGATTGTCAGTGCGGTCCCACGCCCCCTCCGTTGAAAGAATCTCTGCCGCCTCCCGGACTATCTTTTGGTCCAATGCGTTGGGGCTCACTTCATGGGAGGCGTCGAGATCGAAGTCAGCGTAGGGGACGATGCGAATTGCGTGACTCGAAACCGGCCATATTCGGTCCGCAAAACCCGGAGCTCATTAACCGCTGTAGGCAAGCTCTTTGGCGCGTTGCGTTGCTTTTACCACGGCCTTGATTAGAGTCACGCGCAATTTTCCCTCTTCCAACTCCATGATGCCGTCGATGGTGCAGCCGGCCGGCGTGGTGACCGCATCCTTTAACAGCGCGGGATGATCACCCGTCTCCAGCACGACCTTGGCCGCGCCCATCGTAGTTTGGGCTGCTAGCAGTGTGGCCACATCACGGGGCAGGCCTACCTTTACTCCGGCTTCGGCCAGCGACTCCAAGATAATGTAGATAAATGCCGGGCCGCTGGCGGAAAGACCGGTGACCGCATCCATGTATTTCTCATCCACTACGACCGTTTTTCCCACCACGTCAAACAACGAGGAGGCCAACGCGATCTCTTCCGCGGAGACATAGCGCCCCCGGCAAAGGCCCGTCATACCGGCTCCGATCGCGCATGGAGTGTTGGGCATGGCTCGTACCACTGCGGTCTCCACACCCAGGACACTTTCAATCTGGCGGGTGGGCACAGAAGCGGCCACCGAAATCACCAGCTGCCCGGAAGAAATGTGCGGACGGATTTCTTCCAGAACCTCCTGCACGGTCTGCGGCTTCACGCAAATGAAAATGATGTCCGCGCCCTGCACGGCCTTGGCATTGTCAGTGCCAACCTCGATGCCGAGGTTTTCCGCGAGGCGCAATGCGCGGTCCGAATGCCGCACTGTGGCCCGCGTCGACCCCTTCGAGAGCAATCCTTCCCGCAGTAACGCCTTCAAGATTATTCCCCCGAGCTTTCCGGCCCCGAGAACAGCTACCTTCTTGTTGGCTAAAGTGGTCGCCATGCAAACCCTGCCTTTCGCTGTGAGAGTGCTTATACCATTTCATTGTGTGGCGCAGAATACAAGCTTCGGCGAAGCTCTTCACCACCGAGGACACGGGGTTAAGCAGAGGGGAAAGCGACGTGGTGACCGATGAGATGGCACAGGCTTACTCGAAGTGTGGCAATTGACCGCCCCGAGACAGTGAAAGGGTTACTTGAAGGTTTGGAAAATTTGGGTTTCAAACCAATGTGGAAAGTTGCCGCGGCTTCAGTTCCAATCCCTGCGGAGTCAGCCAATGTTTCCATCCAAGCAAGACGGCCAGCGGCAACCGTGCCTCAGACACGCACGCCTGTGCCCTTTCTCCACTCCGCCCCCCGTCTCCAAATACCATTACTCGAAACTAATTAAGGCACTGATCTGCAACGAGTTACGGACTTATTTTAAAGCTGAGTCTCCACCAGGGGTTTCGCGCGGGATATCACTTATAAGGGCGCGGCCCAAAGGGTCGCGGTCCTTCTCGACCTAAATGTTAGGGCCGGTTGCGCGATTCGCAAACAAAATGGTCCGTCTAGAAAAACTCGGACCGAAAGCAATCCGATCCGCCTTCATGTCCGTACAGGATCAAGAAGGTAGGCGGGACGAGGGTACGCTCTCCGGGGATGGACAGTCTACCTTGGACGGCATTCATTAAGATCGATTCTCTCAATCGGCAGCGAGGCTGGAAATGATGAAGTGGGGACTGTTTCTTCTGACTCTGTATGCCTCGGCATCTTGGTGCCAGAGCGAGCCATCAAAATCAGGCTCGCTGACTCGTTTCAGCTCTACCTCGGCCACGGATCAGCAGATTCAGGTACTCCAAGATCGTGTAAAGCAATCTCCGACGAACTACGCGGCATACGACGAATTAGGCTCTGCCTTTTTCCAGAAAGCCAGGGAGACCGGGGACATTGCTTACTACGACCTAGCCGAGCAAACCCTCAAAAAAGCGCTCGACTCCTCTTCGCCGCAAGACTTCCGAGCTGCAGATCCTCTGGTTCATATGGCGCTGGTTTGCATGGGAGAACATCGTTTTACGGACGCACTCGCCTTCTCGCAAAAGGCGCTGAGTTTAGGCTCCGGCAACCTTCCGGCGTTCGCCGTCGAAGGCGATGCTTATACCGATATCGGAGATTACGATGAGGCAGCAGTGGCTTACAACGCCCTGCAAACTCTTGGCCAGGCGAGCGCATCGCCGCTGGCGCTAGCCTACATGAGTGACAGTCGCATGGCCTACCTGCGCTTTTTGCACGGCGATTCCGCGGAAGCCATACGATTGATGCAGAGTGCTATCGCGGCGGCGCTTCAAACCAACGTGCCGCGAGAAAATCTTGCGTGGCTCTATTTCGAACTGGGAGAGCGCTACTTTCAATCGGGCGACCTGGCGAATGCCGCCTTGTCTTATCAGTCGGGCATCACCGCTGATTCCAATCACTATCGCTCACTGGCTGGATTGGCGAAGGTTCGGGCGGCGCAGGGGAAGCTGGAAGAATCCATTCACCTCTATCAGCGATCGATTGCCATCATTCCGTTCCCGGTTTATGTCGAGGAGATCGGCGATGTTTACCGGAAGATGGGACGGGAGATAGAAGCCCAGCAGCAATATGACCTCGTCGAATACATCGGACACCTGGGCGCATTGAATCGAGTGCTGGCCAATCGGGAACTAGCCTTGTTCTATGCCGATCACGGGATCAAGCTGCCGGAAGCCCTGGAGCTTGCGCAAAAAGAGCTTGAGGTGCGGCACGATATCTATACCTGGGACACTCTGGCGTGGGTTCTCTACAAGAATGGGCGATTTCAAGACGCGGCCAAAACCATGAACAAAGCGCTTGCGTTGCATACGAAGGATCCCCTTCTTCTCTTTCATGCCGGCATGATTTACCACGCCCTGGCTGAGGACGCTGAGGCCGATGACTTTCTGACCCGCGCTTTGAAGGCAAACCCGGACTTTCACATCTTCCACGCCGAAGTTGCTCGCGGAACTCTGGAAAGCATCTGGCAAGCACGTAACCGCGACTTGAGGTCAACAAGTGCAAAACGATAAGCGCAATCATCGCCGAAGCGGATTTGTTTTGGGTTTACTCTTGCTGGTTTTGACCTCCATGCCATGCTTTGCCCATCCGATGGGAAACTTCAGCATCAATCACTATTCGAAGATCAAAATCGGCCAGAAGTCAGTTGAGATTCTATATCTAGTGGATATGGCTGAAATTCCCACCTATCAGGAGATTCGAGATTTCGACCTTACGCCTAAGCCGGATGATCCCAGCGCCTCTCGCTACCTCGACCGGCAGGAAGCAAATTTAAGAGCAGGACTCTTGTTGGTGAGCGATGGACAGCCTGTCCAATTGGAGACCTTATCGCGCGTTCTAACATTTGCGGACGGCGCCGGCGGTCTGCCCACGATGAAAATCGGCTTCGTGTTCCGGGGCAAAGTTGAGGGCATCGCGGGTGCTCACAAACTCTCCTACGCCGATAACAACTTTCCCGGGCGGGCGGGTTGGAAGGAGATTGTGGTTCTCGGCGATCAAGCCGAGATTTTGACCAGTTCCGCTCCGACCGTCGATCGCAGCCAGGAATTGACCAACTACTCCAGCGATGCGTTAAACAGCCCACCCCAGCAATTATCGGCTTCCGTCAACTACAGGACCGCAGCTGCAGCCCCGGAGCTAACTGCTTCAGACTCCCAAAGTAAAACGTCCGAGAACAGGAAATTTCAAGCAACAAGCAGCGCACGTAGGACTGCCGCCGCGCACGCGCCGTCACCTCAAAGACAGCAAGCATCATTCGCTGCTATTTCTTCTTCCGGTCTTAATGGGGCGAAACCATCGGATCGCGCTGTTGTAGCCGCCCCCGCCTCTCAGCACTTAGCGTCGGCTCACGCGCAGAACACGCCGCGCAGCCGCTTTACCGAGCTTATCTCGACCCAACGCAAGTTGAGCTTTTGGTTTCTGTTTTCGGCGACACTGATCGCGGCAGGCCTGGGCGCGCTTCACGCGTTGGAACCGGGGCACGGTAAGACCATCGTTGCGGCATATCTTGTGGGTTCGCGCGGTACCGCGAGGCATGCTGTGTTGCTCGGCATCGTCGTTACCGCCGCGCATACTTCGGGCGTGTTCCTCTTGGGCGCCGTGACCCTCTATGCATCGCGCTACATCGTTCCCGAGAAGCTTTATCCATGGCTCGGAGCAATTTCTGGTCTGAGCGTTGCCGGACTTGGTATTTTCATTTTCCTTAGACACTTGACCGGAGAAACCGGAGAACATGCACATGCTCCGGGAGAGCGGCATTCCCACTGGTTTCTTTCCATGTTCAAGCAAGCTACGCCCCTAGAAACCGAGCCAGGGAAATCTGCGAGTCGCGGTGCGGGCTCCTGGGATTCGAAGCCGATCGGGCGAGCCTTATCGTTGCGCGAACTCTGCGTCTTGGGTATCACTGGAGGAATCGTGCCTTGCCCGGCAGCACTGGTGGTGCTGCTCAGTGCCTTCTCCCTGCATCGGATCAGCTTCGGTTTGTTCTTGATCGCTGCCTTTAGCGTGGGCCTGGCAAGTGTCCTGGTGATTGTTGGCTTAACGATGGTCTATGCCAAACGCTTGATATCGTCGCGGGTGCAGACTGGCAGCTCAGCTTTTCGCTATCTTCCCCTCCTCTCATCCTTGTTCATGGTGGCGCTAGGAGTGGGCATAACCGCCTCGGCGATTGGATCCGTCCAGCTCGGACATAGTCTCCTTTCCAAGGACAAAATAGTTCCGTTCGCGACAGTGGTTTTGCTAGGACTGTTCCTGGGTGTTCGGCATTCGACCGATCCCGACCATGTGGTGGCGGTATCCACGATTGTGAGCCGTCAAGGGTCGATCCGAAGCTCGGCTGCCATTGGGTTGCTATGGGGGTTGGGACACACCCTGACCATCTTCTTTGTCGGGTCCGCCATTATTATCTTTGGCGTTGTGATACCGCCCCGGCTTGGGTTGTCCATGGAATTTTGCGTTGCGTTGATGCTCATCCTACTGGGGTTACTAAATTTGACTGGTGTGACGAGTTGGATCACGGATCGCCTGACGCCGAAAAAAATGGGTCTGGGGACGACTTCCGAACCGGACACTCCTCTGAATCACAGCTTCGCAGGTCCGGCCAAGAAAAAGCTGGAGGTTTCCGGATGGATTCAATCCGTCGTTCACCGGACAGTCGGCAAGATGGGCCTTTATCAGACCATGCGACCGTTAGTGGTCGGTCTTGTACATGGTTTAGCGGGCTCAGCGGCGGTTGCCCTATTGGTGCTTTCCACTATCAAGAGTCCGTTCTGGTCCACGGCCTATCTGCTGGTGTTCGGGTTCGGCACCATGGTGGGAATGATGCTGATGACGGCAGCGATTTCGGTGCCTGTGGTTTACACGGGGAAGAAGTTTTTCAACGTGAATCGTCATCTGACGGTCGTTTCGGGAATGGCGAGCGTTGCTTTTGGCATGTTTCTGGTTTACCAGATCGGCTTTGTGGAGGGGCTATTTACTTCCCATGTGCACTGGATTCCTCAGTAAAGCAGTAAATCAGGATGTGGGCTAAGGCCGCCGCGGTGCGACAGGGCCGGGTTGCGCGGCCTATTCCATGATTCAACTTCAGCTCGAAGATAGGTCTACACTCCTAAGGTTTCTCAGGATCATCTCCCTCCGCAAATAAACCGCACTGGGATCAATCCATTTCCTGGTTACTACCGTACCTAAGTCACGTAGACGAATCCCGTCGTCGTTTCCTCCGGCGAAGCGTCGTGCGCGGGGAAGATTCTAGGCCACGGTGGGCGACGTCCGCGATGTTAATCCAACAGAGGAGAAACCATGAAGAAGTTAAAATCAATCGTGGCCCTCGCGATGTCGCTTTTCATGCTGGTACCTTCCAGCATGTTCGCGTCAAGCCATCGCGAAGCGCCGATTACCGCATTGGACCATAGCGCGGACGTCACCGACTGGTACGCCTTTGTCAGTTATGACGATCCGAGCAAGGTCACATTCATTCTGAATGTCGACCCGTTGCTTGAGCCCGCGAATGGGCCCAACTATTTTCCCTTTGATCCCAGTGTGCTCTACGAGATGCACGTGGACAACAACCAGGACGGACTGGATGACGTTACGTTCCAATTCCGTTTCAACACCGAAATCCGCCAGCCGAACCTATTTACAGGATTCG
>Ga0302325_10030472_pt1 | contig 11121 bp, 10 predicted proteins | sample Palsa_T0_2_FD_201948 | JGI IMG/M metagenome (GOLD analysis project Ga0302325, IMG submission 201948) | Peat permafrost microbial communities from Stordalen Mire near Abisko, Sweden - Palsa_T0_2 | ecosystem: Environmental > Terrestrial > Soil > Palsa > Peat permafrost | place: Sweden: Abisko...
TTCATACAGTTTCAAATCGTCGACGACCTTTCGTATACGGCCGGCAAACACACTCTGAAAGCGGGGCTGAACTACCACCGCGTTCTGGTAAACGATTATGATTTCGGAATGAATACGGGGGGCGAACTTGTATTCGGTTCGATTGACGACCTCTACAATGGTGTCCCTGGCTCCTACGGTTATTTCTCCCAGAATTTCCCAGCCAAGCTCGCGCAGAATATTCGAATGTATCAGCCAGGTCTCTACGGGGAGGACGACGTGCGGATCGATCCAAGGCTGCTGCTGACGCTGTCTTTGCGCGCCGACCACAGTTCCAATCCCACCTGCCCCGCTGGTTGCTTCGCCTCCTCAGTGGCTCCGTTCACTGACCTGAATCATAGCCCGGCCATCCCATACAATGCGGTGATTCAGCGCGGCCGCCGCCAAGCATATCCCGCCTATGACAACATTTTGTGGCAACCGCGGATTGGTTTCGCTTATTCGCCCTTTTCCAGCGGACGAACGGCCATTCGCGGTGGTATCGGCCTATTCGGCGACTCGTTTCCCGTAGGTGTGGTGGATGGTTTTGCCGAAAACATCCCTCAGTACAACAGCATCGCATTGCTGGGTGCGGCGGGACACAGCATGAACCCCGTGGCGTCAGGGCTTGCCGGCGGCGTTTTCAACATCGCCAGCTCAGCGAACCGAGCCCTGAACTCGGCATTCGGCTCCGGTGGAACTCTTGCTTCCATCTCGGAGGCGAATCCACTGTTCAGCCCTCCCAGCCTGACTACAGCGGACGCCAAAGTCCGCCAACCCCGCTATTACGAATGGAATCTCGAAATGCAGTGGCAACTTCCCTGGACCTCTACGCTGAGCCTGAACTACGTGGGTAACCGCGGAGCTCATGAGATGATCGCCAATAGTGGCCTGAACGGTTTTTGTAGCGCTTGTGCCCCGGGATTCACGGCATTTCCCTCCGCTCCCCCCGACACGCGCTTTTTTCAGGCGACTCAGTACCAAAGTTCGGGAGTCTCGCGCTACGACGGCCTCCTCATTTCCACTCGAAAGACAGTGAGTGCGCATCTCCAGTTCATTCTGAACTACGCATACAGTCACTCGATCGACGACGTGTCCAATGGCGGCTTTGCCGGTTTTAGCAGCACGGGCATACTCTCTCCCATCGACCCATTCAACATCCGCGCCTACAATTGGGGAAATTCCGATTATGATGTCAGGCACTACCTCAGCGCGAGTTACATCGTGGACGACGCGATTCGCGGCACCGGCTTCCACAAAGGAAGCGATCTACTCTTCGGTGGTTGGACGCCCTCTGGCACCATCTTCCACCGCAACGGATTCCCGTTCTCGGTAACGGACAGTGCGACCAATCTGATTGGCGATGGAGGAACTGCTTTGGCGTACTCCACTACCTCTGGGCGACCGTCCTGCGGCGCAGCCGCAGTCTATACGAATAGCACCCCCTGCCTCACGCTGAGCGAATTCAGCCCGGTGGTCGACCCCGCGACCGGCCTGATGCTGGGCCTGGGAAACCAAAGCCGCAACCAATATCGCGGTCCCGGCTATTTCAATACGGATTTGAGCGTAATGAAGGCATTCCGAATCAATGAAAGGATGAAATTGTCGGTCGGAGCGCAGTTCTTCAATCTCTTCAATCATCCGAACTTTTCACCGCCGGTGAGCAACCGGGAGAGCCCCTTCTTTGGGCAGATTACGAGCACCGTGAACGTACCGACCTCCATTCTGGGATCGCTGCTGGGAGGCGATGCCTCTCCCCGGCTCATTCAGCTCCACGGCGAGCTTCGCTTTTAGCTACTTAGTTCCCGCCGCGCGAGGCCACGCGGCCTCCTGGCCGCGCTCTTGGCCCTTCGGCCCACCAATGACAATGAGAACCCTGTTACAACGCACACGCCGAGCCGGAAGCGTAAAGCGCCCAAAAAACCGCACGCACGAACTCGCGGCCAACGATTCATCGGCGCTCAAACCCTCAATCTGAATTCCTCCAGATCAGGAGCCCTGAAGGCTCCGATATCAGCCCGTGCTCCCGAGCCAAGCGGCCTGAAACGCGGGTTGCGACATGATTGCGGCGACGGCGCCGGCATTGGTGATCAGATCAATCACCATGCTGCCTTTGCTGCCGCTCAGCTTATCCTGCCAAGCCACTTTGGTCTTGGTTCCCGTTACCGGATCTTTCAATTTTGCGCCGCCAAACTTCAAGCCTCCCGTCCCGGAGAACGTATTCGAACCACCGAAGATGGAATGTCCCCCTCCGAACTGATCGTCGTGCTTGGCCTGCTTGCGGTCGGGCGGCGCCGATCCTTCGCAGCCGATGAGCAAGCCTCCGTATTTGTTGGCTGTGGGCGGCAGATAGTACAGATACAGGTGGCCCGATGCGCCGTTGGGGGCAACCGCTTTGCCCGAGTACGGGTTGGCGTTTCCTGCGCCTCCCAGAGAGATCTCGATGCCGTAATGAGCGCCGCCGCTGCTGGTTTTGAAGGCGGCCAATTTCCCGCCCACTTCCTTCATATGGAGATAGCGGCCGTTGGGCAACTGTTCATTGGGGTCGGTGTCGCGGTTGATGCCGTGGGTGGCTGCTGCCCTGGCCCTCGGAGTCTTGTAGTCCCAGAGCCAGGTCCAGAAATTAGCGTTGGTCATGCCGGGCATATTGGGCTCGGTGGGTAACTGCACCAACACGCGGCCGCCATGGGAGAGTGCCATAGCAATCGGCCAGTTCAGCGAGCGCCACGTTTTCCAGCCGCCGTCTTGCCCCTTCACGGCCATGCTCCCGTAATAGAGCAAGTGAAAACAATTGCGAATCAAACCATGCGCGCCCACTGCTCCCGGCGAGGCCAGCGCGCCGTACCACATGGCCACATCAATTTCCAATTGGTTCTGGCCATAGGAATCGGCCTGCGACCAATTCCAGGCACCCTGCTTCATCATGCTGCCGACAGCTTTGGCGGCAACGCCAGCCGCCGGCAAACCTCCCGGTAGGACGCCCGTCCGGGCAAGAATTTTCGTGTTGTAGACGGTTCCCGCGTCAACAATATCCGGCATTTTGATGTCTCTCCTTGGTCGGAATCCTTACGCTTTATCAATATAACGCCGCCTCGAACCTTTCAAAGCCGCGACCGCCAAGGAGCTTTATTCAAGCCTTCGAAACATCTGAATTTCCGTTGACCCGCTCACTTTTGCTTGTGCGCGCGCCTCTGCGACCTCGCGGCGTACTTGATCAGCACCGCATGCAACTCACTGCCCTCGGTCGGCCAGGCCGTCGGGCCATTGATCACCTGCTTGTTGGTAAGCTTGCGCCCGTAGATATCGGCATTATCGCTTTGGTCTTGCCGCAGCGTCGCGCCCTGTAAAGAAACGCCGGCGAACGCGCCGCGCGAACGCGACCAGGAAAGCATTTCGGCGCGCAGGCTTATGTCGGTTTGCGCGGTTGAGGATCGGCCCACCGGACCTGCCGCCGCTTCGGCTTCCCCTCCGATTGTGAGTTGGCTGCTCAAGAGCCGCTCCGCACCGCGACGATTCATCACTAACAGAATCACATCGGTCTCATTCACGCCGATTTGGAATCCGACGCTCCCGCCTTCAATGCGTATGGAACCAGGGGCGGACCAGTCTAATCCCTTGCGGCAGGAGAAGAAGCCTTTGCCATATTTCGCGCCCACTCCGAAAGCGCCCTGCTTCACGCCCGGAATAATGACAATGCATTGTGCGTGCCGCATCAGATCCATGGGAATACCTTTATCGGGGGTGGACATGATTTCGCCCAAAACGCCCGCCGCGCTGTTGAGGCGCTTTGGCGTGGCTTCGCCCCGCAGAAAAACGGGGATCAGCAACAGCAGAGTTATGACTATTTTCTTCATTTAGATACTCTTCACCGGTATAGTAACAAGGTCATCCACCTGCTGGCACTCTTTCACCACGAAGGCCTCGCCGTATTTCACGCCAATCAGATTGCCATAGAAGCGCGCTACCGCGGCCAGCCGTTCTTCTACTTCTTGGTGCGAGGGAAACAGATCCGACGCCGTTTCCTCATCGCCATACTGCGATTCATAGCTGAAGAGCGAAGCCATGCGGCGCTCAAACTGCCGCGAGATATCCACCACAAACGAGGGCGTCACGTGGGCGTACTGCGATGCGTAGAGAATCTTGAAGGGCCGATGCGGCGGCACGTCCTCTTCCAGGCGCTTCAGTCCAGCCAGAAAGCACGATTCATAACCGATTTCAGCGGCGCGATAGTGATCGGGATGACGGCCCGTCCAATACGGGAGAATCACGGTGCGCGGACGGATGCGGCGAATCACTCCAGCCAAAGTCATGCGCGCGCTAATCGTATTTTCCAAACGGGCGTCAGGCCAGCGCAAATTTTGCCGCCAGGCGAGCAGCAGGTGCTGCGCAGCTTTCTGCGATTCTTCCATCCGCAGCTCCGGCGTGCCACGGCTACCCATATCGCCCGCTGTCAGATCCAGAACGCCGGCGCGGTAGCCCATCTCCACCATGCGGATGAGCGAGCCGCCGCAGGTCTGTTCCACATCGTCTGGATGAGCGGCGATGGCCAGAATGTCCAAAGGGCGCAGATTTTCGAATGGCTCGTTGGGGTCGTGCATGAATTAGTAAAAATAGCGCCGCGTATTGGGAAACAAGCGAATGAGGAAAAGTCCGGCGAGGAATCCACCCACGTGCGCGAACCAGGCGACGCCACCCGAATCGCTGAACGATCCGGACGAAAAGAGCCCGCTTACCAGCTGAATCAAAAACCAATAGATGAGCATGAAGGCGGCGGGGATTTCCACGGTGGTGATGAAGAAGACGATGAAGATGAGCGTGGTGACGCGCACGCGCGGATAAAGCACCAGAAACGCTCCCATCACGCCCGCGATGGCACCGCTCGCTCCCAGCGTAGGCACCGGACTGCCCAGGCTCATCGCCAATTGCACAACGGCCGAAACCACGCCACACGTCAGATAGAAAAGCAGAAAGCGCGGCGCGCCCATCACATCTTCGATATGCGATCCAAAGACCCACAAAAACCACATATTGCCGATCAGGTGCCACCAGCCGCCGTGCAAAAACATGGATGTGACCAGGCTGGTGAGGCGCAGATGATCGGGCACCATGGCGTAATGCTGGATGAAAACGTTTTGCCGGTACGTTGGCTGTGTCAGCGTAAAGAGGAAAACAAAGGTGTTCAGCGCGATGATCATCACCGTCATGGTGGCCGGATTATTGCGGCGGAGGAGTGCGCGAAGGGGAATCATTTTCTGCTGGTCTGGGCGCGTACGCGCCCCGCTACTTCCGCATCTTCCAAACGCCGGACTTCCCCCGTGCGCCCTCGTGCAATCAAGGCTTGCACCTCGGACAGCTCGGGAATGTGTCCGCGCGCTCCAATCGCCGTGCAGTTGATAGCCGCGGCGGCGTTAGAAAATTCGAGAGCTTTTTCCATCGGCATCCCTGCTAGCATCGCATAGCAGAACGCGCCATGATACACGTCGCCCGCGCCCGTCGTATCGGCGCAAACTACTTCAAATGCCGGTGAGTAATACCAGCGGCCTTGATAGAGCGCCAGGGAGCCAAATTCGCCCAGCGTCATGGCGGCCAGACGTGTGCCGTATTCGCTCTGAATTTTACTCAAGGCTTTGAATGGATCCTGCTCCTTCGTCCATTTCGCCGGCCAGCCGGAGCCCGCCACCAGATAATCCACGTATTTCAAAACTGCTTCGAACCCTGGATAAATGGTATCCACATCAATAGATACGGGAACGTTGTTCTCATGGGCCACTCGCGCCGCGTGAGCAGCGGCGTCGATATCGTAGCCATCAATATGCAACAGGCGCGCGGCGGCGATATCTTCGGTTTTAATCTCGCTGGGCTCTAGCTGCAAGCACTCGGCGCGCTGCCAGAGAACGGTCCGTTCGCCGCTGCGCTCGTCGATTACAATATATGCCGTCTGATTGGGACAGTTTTGGCGGACAATGAGTGAACTAGTATCGACGCCTGTACCCTCCAGGCTCTGACGCTGGATGTCGCCGCGCAGATCGTCACCGATGGTGCCAACATACTTGGAACGCAATCCGAGGCGCGCGCAGGAAACAATCGCGGTGGCCACTTGTCCGCCCGGACTGAGCATTTCCCGCTCGAACGCCACTTTCCCCGCATACGGCGGGAATTCTTTAACCAACAGCAGAGTGTCGGTCGCGTTTAAGCCGATGCCCAGTACATCGCAGGACCGGCTCAACCGCGCCTACTTCTTGGTAATGGACGCGGGGACCTGGTACAGATAAATGGTGTGAACGGCGTTAGAGCGGCCTTCAGTCTCAGACGTTTCAATCGGCTTCCATCCTGGAATTGGATAGTCATATGATACGACCCTGGTGGACGGCTTCAGATAGCGTTCCAAATTCGGGCGTAGCATATCGTTGGCGGCCGTGGCCAGATAGAGCGTCACCACGTTGGCATCGCTCAGATCCGTTTTCATGAAATCGCCGTGGATAATCTTAACTTGCTCCTGTAGTCCCGCCTTCTTCACTTGGTCGGCGGCGGTGCGAGCTAAATGGTCGGAGATTTCGATGCCGACGCCTTTGACCTTGTATTTGGATGCGGCGGCAATGAGGATGCGGCCATCCCCGCAACCCAGGTCGTAGATGATCTCGCCGGGCTTGAGATTGGCCACTTCGAGCATTTTCTCGACGGCGTGCTCCGGTGAGCCCACTTTCGGCGCAAGATTGTGGCGGAAATCGTCTAAGCTGCTTTGTTGGCCGAAGGCAACGAGGATTTGTGCCTGAGAGACGGTCGCGAGAGAAGCCAGCAAAATCGTGAGTAAGGCAAAGCGAGTTCGCATACAGGTCCTCCTTGACGAACTTAGGCTAGTACCGTTAGTGTACCCGAGAACTATCAGATTTAGGAAAATTAATGTGCGCCGCCACCACCCGCCGCGCCTAACGCCTTCTCGCGTTTGTGACGGACGATACGCGCCACCATTTCCGAAGTGGAAAACCACAGGTCGCGCGGGCGTGAAATGGTGTATTCGGTTCCCTTGAATGTGCGGATCGCATGACTGATCGAATCCTTCCAGGGCACCGCCTGGGGATTCAAAGTGTAGTTCATGTAAAAGACCGGGCAATCAATATCTCCGATGCGCCGCAAGCTGTCTTGGGGTACATCTGCGCTGAGCATGGCTTTTGGTCCGGCGAAAATTACCGCGTCGGGGTGCGTGCTGGTCCCCACTTCACTGGTGATCAGGTTTTCCAGAAAGTCGGTTTCGCGATGTTTCTGTTCGAGCTGCTGCAGGTTCACGGTACCCAATTTCATCGTCTCCAGCGCCTTGCCCAACGCCGGAAAATCAATGTTGGCGGCCATTTCCTGGCGGTAGACCACCCGTCCCTCGTCAATGTTAAAAGCCACCAACGATAGATGGGCCACGCGTGGGTCGCGCTGAATGGTTTTCAAAATGCTCACCAGGGCATCGGTATCGCTCCGCTGCAGGGCTGCGGAATTCGCTTGCTGCGGCGCAAAATTGACCAGCAGCTTTACGGTCAGATTGTCATCGGCTTGCTGCGCTTTGTCGCGGATGACATCGTTGACGAAGGGCTGTGGGACCGATTCCGTTACGTAGTCCGCTGTAATGAAGAGCGGGATCGGCTTATCCTTGGCAGGCAACTCGGCGTCCATATCCCAGGATGACGAGCAAAGATGTTCTCCGCGATCTCGCATGAGCCAATCGACGTGATACGCTCCCTCGCCCAGGTCCATCGTGCCCTGCAATGTGGCATTGCCCTTGGCGTCCTCTGCGATGGGCGGAACCGTAAAATGTTGCACAAAATAAGAAGCGCGCGAAGGGGCTTCGCGCGGATAGACGCGAAACACGACAGTCAAGACCTCGCCGTTCCCCGCTAGTTCATTCAGCGGAATGGTCACATCGTAACCGGCGTGGAAGCGCAGGTCGAAGCCGAGTTCGGCCTTTCGATCGGTCACCGTGCACGGAATGTCTTTGCGGAGGTCGCTGGCTTCCAAAATAGCCAAGTCCGATGGCAGAAGGTGAACGGCCTCGCCGGGCTGCGAAGGCTTAAGTAGCATCTGCGAAAACGCCAGTTGGGGAAGCAGCGAGAGAACCACGCAAGCGCAAACGTCGACATGCACCGCCAAACGGCGGAGCGCCGGAAAAAAACGAAGGCGCGAACACGATCCAGAAAACCGCGGTGCCATTTTTTCCTCGCGCGGATGCCGGGCGAATACGTATTGCAGAGCCGCTGGTTTCACCATTATTGCGCAATCTCACTCATAAGACAAAAAAATTTCAGATTCTCAATCAGCAGGAATTTACCAGTACCACCGGTTACTCCAGTAGTGCCCCGCGCCTACGGTTCATTGCACGCTATTCTTCCTGTGATAAAGTTCGATTGAGTATGGCCTCCCGTAGCGTTAACAAAGTTATTTTGATTGGCAATTTAGGGCGCGATGCCGAAACGAAGTTTACCCCGTCTGGAAACGCTGCCACGCGATTTGCGGTGGCTACCTCGCGCCGCTGGAAAGATCAACAAACAGGAGATTGGAAGGAAGAAACCAATTGGACGAACGTGGTTCTTTGGCGGGCAGAAAACCTCGCTAATTACCTCTTGAAAGGGAAGCAGGTTTACGTGGAAGGCCGCCTAAGGACACATAGCTACGACGATAAGGATGGCAAGAAGGTTTACGCTACCGAAGTAGTGGCTGACGAGGTTCTGTTGTTGGGCGGCCGGGGCGACGGTGAATCTTCCTCTATGGGCGTGGGCGGCGGCGGTGTGGCGCGGGGACGCGCAGCCGCTGGCCCGGTCGGCGGTGCAGCGATGGAAGACGATATCGACCCCATGAGAATTTCAGACGACGACGTGCCGTTTTAGAGTCAGTTCGCCCCGCCAGCCCCAAAGCAAATGTGGTGACCTAAACTAAGAGTGAGCCCGTCTTGCTTTCTTTTCACAACCTTCTTCTCAACCACGGCTATGCTTTGCTCTTTGTGTACGTCTTGGTTGTCAGTCTCGGCGTTCCGATTCCCGTCGATCCCTTATTCCTCTTAATGGGGGCGCAGGCGGGCGATCACCGCTATTCTTTCTTCCTGTCCGTCATGATCTCCATGACGACGACTCTGTGCGGCGATATTCTCTGGTACCACATCGGCAAATATCGCGGTCGCTCCGTCCTGAGCCTGCTCTGCAAGCTTTCCATGGAACCCGACACCTGCGTTCGCAAAACGGAAAGCAGCTTTTCCACGCGCGGATCGGACGCCCTCTTGATCGCCAAGTTTGTTCCGGGCATGACGCTGGTTTCCGTCACCTTGGCGGGCATCAGCGGCATGCCGTTTGGCCGTTTCCTGCTGGCCGACGCGGCCGGCTGTACCCTCTGGGTCGGCTCCTATCTAGGGCTGGGCTGGCTGTTCCACAAGCAAGTGGATAAAATTATCGCCGCTTTGGGCCTTTACGGCCGCGGTGCGGGCTTAATCATTCTGGCCCTGCTCGCCCTCTACTTCGCCTATAAATATTTCCAGCGTTGGCGCTTTCTCCGCAATCTGCGCATCAATCGCATAACCCCCGAACAGGTGCGCGATTTGCTGGCCGAAGGTCGTCTCCTCACCATCATCGATCTGCGCCACCCCGCTGAAGTCGAGCGCGCCGGTATCAAGATTCCTTCCGCTCTCGTCTTACGCCCGGAAGACTTGCGTTCGCGCTCGGGCGAAATCCCGCGCGAACAAGAAATTATCCTGTACTGTACTTGACCAAACGAAGCAACCAGCGCCCGGGTGGCGCTGCAACTGAAACAAGCTGGTTTGCTAAACGTCCGTCCTTTGGCGGGCGGCTTTGAAGCGTGGAGCGAGCTCGGGTTCCCGACCGAAGCCATCGTTGGAATTTCGGAGGATCATGTCAACACAACCACCAGATGAAATCAACTTGGAGACCGGCGATGGGCTGTCGCTATCAAGGCTTCTGCTTCCGATTCAGCCGGACGATCACGTGCAAGGCCCAACCAGCGCCCGGCTCACTCTGGTTGAATATGGCGATTATGAGTGTCCGGCCTGTGGCTCGCTCTTTCTGACCATTCGCCAACTGCATCAGCAGCTCGCTGGCGATGTGCGCATTGTCTACCGCCACTATCCGTTCTCAGGTCGTCATCCGCACGCGCAACTAGCGGCCGAGGCCGCGGAGGCGGCGGGTGCGCAGGGCAAATTCTGGGAGATGCACGATTTGCTGTTTGAGCATCAGAGCGCGCTCGAACAGAAGCATCTCCTGGCCTACGCGCAGCAACTCGCGCTGGATCTCAATTCGTTTCGCAAAGCCCTCAAAGACCGCACCTTTGAGCAGTGCGTCCGCGACGATTTCAAGCGCGGCGTGGCCAACGGCGTGTACGGCACGCCCGGTTTGTTCGTGAACGGTATCCGGCACGACGGCACCCTGGACGCCCAGTCCATTTTGGGCAAACTCAAAAAGGGGACAGACGGGACAGACGACTTTTAATCACCCAAACAGTGGTGGCCCGGAGCCCGCGCGGAGCCCAGTTCAAGTGAGATCTCGACCCTTTGCCGCCACTTCCGCCTCCACCGACACCACCGGCACCGGGCTATCCCACACAGTGATCAATAGCGTGCTCGCCAAAGCCAGCAACCCCCCGGCGATCATGAAACTTGTCAGGTGCTCGTGAAGCACCAACGCCGCAATCAGCACCCCAAAAAACGGAATCAGATAGTTCGATAGCGCCGCCTGTGTAGCATCCAGCCGGGTCAAAACATTCAGAAAAATCACCATCGACAAAAAATATTGAAAGACCGCGAGTATCGCCAGCCCAACCCAAACCGTCCTCGAATAATGCGCCAGGTTCGCGAACCCCGAAGGCTCCAGCGCAACCGTCAACGGTAGCAGGACAATCAGTAAGGCGTAGTAACTGTAAAGCAAAACCTGCAAAGGCGAATGCGTTTCCAAAACCTTCTTACTGTAAGTGTTGTAAAACGCGCTTCCCAGCACACTAAAGAAAATCAAAACATTCCCAATCAAATACCCTTTGCCGAAATTGAGACCATTCCAGTCGACTCCCGAACAAGCCATCACTCCCAAGATAGCCAGACCGAAGCTGATCCAGCGCACTCTTGTC
>Ga0302325_10030473_pt1 | contig 11120 bp, 15 predicted proteins | sample Palsa_T0_2_FD_201948 | JGI IMG/M metagenome (GOLD analysis project Ga0302325, IMG submission 201948) | Peat permafrost microbial communities from Stordalen Mire near Abisko, Sweden - Palsa_T0_2 | ecosystem: Environmental > Terrestrial > Soil > Palsa > Peat permafrost | place: Sweden: Abisko...
ATGTCAAGTATTTATCGACCGTGTCTTCATCTGTTAGGACAACTCATTTCACAGATACCGAAAGACACCGCTTGGCCTTTCGCAGAAAATCCATTCCGAGGAGAACAGTGCATTCATTCGGCTCTAAGACTATGACGCCTTGTATAGGGTCCTCGTTGGCGACAACGATTTGACCTATGGCCAATAACTTAGGACTGCTAGAATTATCGGCCGAAAGCCGATGATCTTCAAGACGAGCGCGACCCAGGCGCACGGACGACACGCGACCTTCGTTCCGGGTTTCGGCGTGAGCATCGCCGACGCTGTCAAGGCCTCGTGCTCCGCGTATCCGCTCTTCGACCGCTCGGTTGTCACGACGAGTGACGGCAGCAATGTTGAGCTCATCGACGGTGGGTACTGCGCCAACAACCCGACTTTGTACGCAATTGCTGAGGCTATCGCCGCGCTCAGGCGGCCGCCCGAGGAGATCCGGGTCTTGAGCGTTGGCGTTGGGAATTATCCCGAGCCGCGTCGGTGGTCATCGTGGATTAAGCGCAGGTACTTTCTGGCGCAGCTCCTCCAGAAGACCTGAACATCAATACGCACAGCATGGAGCAGCTCCGCACTGTCCTCTTCCACGCCATCAAGACGGTGCGCATCAACGACACGTTCGACAAGCCCGAGATGGCCACCGACCTCATGGAGAGCGACCTCAAGAAACTCAACGTGCTCTACCAGGAAGGTGGCGAGAGCTACGCGAAGCACGAACGCCAGCTCCAGGACCTTTTCGGCCTCGCCGCGAAGGCTGGCTAAGACGATGGCGATTCCGGAAGCACAGCTCGATACGTGGGCCCACTAGGGCGCCATCGCTGGGTCACGGGACACGTACGCCACCATCAAGCGCGCCCTCGAAGCCGGTGACACACCGTACGCGGAAAAGGACTACAGCGTGTTCCTCCAGGGATCGTACTGCAACGACACGAACGTATACGCCGAGAGCGACGTGGACATCGTCATCTGTCTCAAGACGCTTTTCTACCACGACCTCACCCTTATCAGCGAGCGAGAACAAGCGGCATTCCAAAATACGTTCGGCACCACCAACGAGTCCGTCCTGACATTCAAGCCGCAGGTGCTAGCGCACCTCCAACGATCCTTCGGAGCCATCGTGCGGTCCGAAACCAAGGCCATCAAGATTCCCGGCGCGGGAGACTCGACGGAATGCTGATGTGATCGTGGCGGCGAACTTCCGGCGTTACCGACGATTCGTGACCACCCTGGACCAACGGTACGACGAGGGCATCTGTTTCTTCGACAACACCACGACCCGGATCGCGAACTACCCTATGCAGCACAGCGCGAACTGCACGACGAAGCACCAAGCCACCGCAGAGTGGTTCAAGCCCGCCGTGCGCATTCTTAAGAACATGCGCCAACGACTCGTCGACAACCGCGTGATCGCTCCGGGCGTCGCACCCTCCTATTTCCTCGAGGGACTCTTGTATAACGTCCCCAGCAACCTCTTTGGGAACAGCTACCAACACACGATGCACAATGCGCTCACGTGGCTCATCCAGAACGACCAGACACGATACGTGTGCGCGAACGAGCAGTACTTCCTCCTTCGCGATTCCAACGTGACCTGGGCACCAGCCAAATATGAGGAGTTCAAAACGACCGTCATCAACCTCTGGGACGGGTGGCAGTAGCGCTCCCGGCGCGATTATAAAGATCGTTGCTTTGAATCGCTCCCTTGCCGTTGATTGCGCTGATCCCTATCGCGGTGATGCGTGTGGCGTGGGATATCCTGATCGGCTGTATGAGGTCAAGTACGATGGTTTTCCGGACGCTCGCGTACGCTTGAAGGGCAAACGCCGTCGTCGCCAGCTTGGCAAGCGTCTCTTCGAGCCAGCTTACTCGACGAGCGTTAATCCGCAATATCGGTAGCTATCCAGCAGCGAAGGCACCGAGGGAGAACCGATCCGCCAGTTGCGAACAGATCCCACATTTCCATTAGGATGGAAAATCAAGATTGGTTACGCTTTGACGAAGAGATTTCGGCCTTATTAGCAACGTCCGCCTTTAGCTCAGCGCCTTGACCAGCTCTTCTGCAATCTCCTCCGATGATCGCCGCAGGGTGGTCTCGTTCACCTGAATGGCAGCAGGTCCCTGGGCTGGTGGAGTACCGATCATTATGCCACGATCGCCCAACCGCTTCTGAAACCCCGCATCGGGCTTGGAAGGAAAGTCCAACTGGAATACATTGGTCCCCGCCTCCATTCGATGCACCCGAATATTATTCTGTTCGAGACGCCTCAGCAGTTCCTCGCCGCTGCTTACGGCATTCTGATAACGCTCCTCGAAGCCGTCGAGGTAATGCAAGGCGACCGCGGCGGATTCCCAGGCATGCAGCACACCTCCTCCGAATTGATGCCTCAAAATCGTCGCCGCCTCGATCAGTGGTGCGGGTCCGGTTAGAATGGCTCCGAATGGCGCGTTGAAGTATTTGTAGAGCGAGACGTAAACTGTATCGAACAACGCGGAATACTTGGCCGGCGCGATCCCAGTATAGGCCGCCGCCGGGAACATGCGCGCGCCGTCAAGGTGCAAGCCGATCTTCTTTTCGCGCGCGAGGGCTGAGATCTTTTTCATCTCTTCAAAGTCGAAAGCTTGGCCGTGTGTGCGACGCACGGGCGATTCAACGGATATCGCGCCAACCGGAACTGGATAAGGAGGGGAAGCGGCGCGATCAACCCCTCAACGATCTCAGATGCTCTGATCGTGGCTCGACCAGGAGCGAGCGGAACCAAGTTTAGTCCACTCAACGTTTGGGCGCAATCGCCTTCGTCGGGGTAAAGATGACTTTCTTCCTGAACCACCACATGCCTTCGCTCGCCCGCCAGTACCCGCACAGCCACGTGATTCGCGAGCGTTCCTGTCGGAAAGAACAACCCTCGCTCTTTGCCGAGCAGTTTTGCGAAGCGATCTTCGAGTTCTTCGACGGCTCCCCCTTTGAGGTAAACGTCGGCCTTAGCGTCGCCCGCTGTAAGAATTGCCAAAGGCTGTGCGTATTCGACGGTCGACAGATGCACGCCATCAACCGTTAGGAAACGCGGCTCTCAGCGGGCAGCCGACGGGGCTTGCGGTGACGCCGTGCACTGAAGGGCGACTGTCGACGCAGCCGCTTTTAGAAATGTTCGACGGTTCGGCATCCTCTTTATATAGCATGAGACCCATTGAGGCGGTTCTTTAATATCGTGTTGTATCGCAATAGACATTGCGGTAGTGACCGATCATTATTCTGGGCGGGACATACAGGAAGTCATTTCTTCAACGATTAGGTTGAGGCCGCATCAGGCGGACATCGGATCCAGGGCCAATTGGCCAGGATGGGGTCCTTTTTTATGGACCCGACAAAATGGCTGCGCGGGTGACTGGTGATTCAAAACTGTGACACGCTGGGAGAATCGCGAGCCGAACTGGTTTCGCTGCGGCTACTCTCGCCACCCCTCTAATCACCTTCTAATAGATGGCGCGCCAGGCAAAGGTGAGGTTCTCTTCCTGATCGTAGGTTTGCTTCTCCGAAGAGATTAGCTCGAATCCCGATTCGCTTAAGTACGCGATCACTTCCTCCTTGCGGCAGGAGTTGCGATAAAGCTGGATCGGAGTGATTTGGACTTCCAGTTTGATGCGCTGGATGTCGCGCAGCCGTTCTCCGGCCGAACGAATCACGTCCAGATCGTTTCCTTGGGTGTCGATCTTGAGGTAGGCTACTTCCGCAATTCCAGCTTCGTTCATAAAAGTATCCAAACGCATGGCCGGAACTGTTCGCGTGTGATGGACAGCCAGATTTTCTCCGCCTATCCACGCTTTCAAACCTTCCGGCGTCATCGGCAAAAGAGAACTTGCCTGAGAGTTGCAGTTGACGTTAAGAATTGCCGTACCCTCCGCGGTTGTGATGGCAAAAGGCAACACTACATAATTGGGCAATTGGCCCATTAAACGCGACGCCACCCGCAAATTGGGCTCGAACGCGTAAACCAGAATATCCGGGTTGTTTTTGGCTTTGGAAAAGGTCTCCTCTCCCAGATGAGCGCCCACATCCAGCCAAATGGCGGGGCCCGCGCCGTCCCACTCCGTGGGATCTCGATAGGCCCGTATGCCGTGGATCTTCGCCCGCGATGACAGCCCGCCGGCAGCCGTGTTTCGAACCATCAGCCAGGCGCCCGCGCAAGGCGATTCCATCTCGATTTCGGTGGTTCGCACCGCCGCTTGGCGCTCCTCCCGCGATATCATCTCGCTCAAATCCGGGCTGACTACCGAAACGCCAATCTCGCCTTCTTCCACTGTCGAATCTATGCGAATGATCGTTCGCTCCCGGCCTCCGCCGCCAGACTCGGCGTCGAGATGGAGCGGGAAAGCTGCCGCGAAAGCCCAGCGTTCCGCGGGAGTGGTGACGGCTAGCGGTCCTTCGCCCGTGATTGATGCGCCATTGTGGGCAATGACTTCTCTTAAATTGAAGGCTCCCGGCCACTCTTCGAGGTCAAACATGATTGGACTTTCTTGTCGACCGGGCCGAAAGCCATGGGACTTCGATAGAATGTAGGGTTATCGTCACTTCCATACTTGTAGAGGTAGCATGAAAGACGAACTCGTCGTCATTACCGGCGCTGGCGCCTTCATCGGCGGCAGCTTAATCGCGGGTTTTCGCCAACAGGGCTACCGCAAGATTCGTGCCGTGGACGTCAAGCCGCTGGACGAATGGTATCAACGCTTCGACGACGTGGAGAATCTCTCGCTCGACTTGAATCTCAAGGAAAACTGCGAACGGGCCGCGCGTGACGCCTATCAGGTTTACGATTTTGCCGGAATTGCTCATTTTGTCGGGTCCTATAAAAAAGGAGCCGCCCCAATTGCCCTTAATCCTCAATCGCAATTCGCCAGCAGACTTCCCTTGATGTTTCTCCCAAGCTGAGTGATCACTGTGACGACCGCAGCCCGGTGAGGAGAAACGAAATGAACACGACACCGATTCGGAAAAGAACGCATCGGCGCCAAGAAGGCCAAGCCCGCAAAGAAAGCAAGCCAGGCGAAGAAGGACGCCGGCAAGCCGAAAGCGGACCGCGCCAACAAGAAGGCTGAAGTAGTCGCGATGATGAAAAGGGCCAAAGGCGCGACGCTGGCCGAGATCATGGCGGGCCTTCGAGAAATGACTGTACTTCACTTTGGCTCTGTAGAATGACGCCAGCAGTGCGTCGAGGAGGGGCCGAGCTTTTGGGTAAACTCGTGGGCGCTAGATTCGCTCAGATGGAATCCATCCAGGAATTTCGTCTGTGGCCAAGCGTCGCTGTGTACAGGATGGAGAACAGCAGCGCCCGCTTGAGATCCGGCTTGCAGAATCGCCCTCTCGGGGATTCCGAATCCGGGAGGCATCACGTAGACCAGGTGAGCGCCATAAGACACGCACAACCGCTCCAATTCTCGAAAACGCGGCTCCAAGATCCGCAAGAATTCTTCGTCGGAGATAGGAGGCGATCCGTGCGTCAGAAGATCGTGCAAAGTGTGCGAGTAAGAGGGAAAGACGGTGCTTATCACGAAATTCCTCAGATTAGCGCGTCCGGCATAGAACAGGCTGTAGTGTGCAAATAAAAGACTGGACTCTTTCGTTAGGTCGTAGTTGGCTCGCCTGGAGACGGCCGCAATATCGTCCAGTTTGAAAAGATAGAACGCCGAGTAATCGCCGCGGATGCTGCCGGAAGTCAAGCTATCTGGAGCGAGGCATAAGACTACCACCGCAGGTCGCGAGCCTTCGGCGAATAGCCGGCGAAGGCCGAACAGCGAATCCAGGTACGTGGTCTGTTCTACCGAGAAACGTTGCAAGGATACTTTTCCGCGCAGCGTGCGGGACAAGAGTTTGATGTCCACGTCCATGAGCAGCATTGAATCCCCAGCCAGGTGGACCGGACTCATCGATGCTGACCTACGCAAGTTGAGAGCCGCGGCATGCTCGGTCCGAACACGGCGTTCGATGCGGCTGACGCGAGCAAAGCCAAGCCGGACTCCACTCTCGATGCCTATCGTAGAGACCATCAGTACCGCAAGAATCAGGATCAGGTGCCGGTGACCGATGCATGTCGAGCCGCCTGTACCGCTGGTCGCTTCAGAACTGGAAATAGATGAAGGCATTTGAACTCAATGCGCCGAAGAGGCTGGTAACGAGTAAAAGGAACGCCGCCAAGGCCGGTCCGAACACCGGCCGGCTTTGAAGTAAGTATTCATCGTCATTCTGTTCGAGCGCAAGATCGATCGCGATGACGACACTTCCCAGCGCCGCAACAGTAATCAGAATCGGAAAGAAACGGGGGTTCCAAGTGAAGCCGCCCAGGTCACAGATCATGCTGAAGGCTTGCCCGACCGTTGTGGCGCGAAAGAAAATCCACCCTATGCCCATCACCGTCATCGTCATGAACCGCGAAGCAGCAACCGCGAGCAGAGTGGGTATCCTCTGGAGACTTTCAGCGAGGAAGCGCTCAACGGCAAGCCCCAGCCCGTGCAGAGCGCCCCAGACCACGAACGTCCAGTTCGCCCCGTGCCACAGTCCGCCCAGAAGCATAGTAATGATGAGGTTCAGATACGTTCGTACGTGTCCCTTCTGATTGCCGCCCAAAGGAATGTACAGGTAATCGCGCATCCAGTTGCTCAATGAAATGTGCCATCGCCTCCAGAAGTCCTGCAGGGTGGCCGCTAGGTAGGGACGCCGGAAATTAACGATAAATCGGAACCCCAGCAACTTCGCACTGCCCCGTGCCAGATCCGTATAGCCGCTAAAATCACAGTAGATTTGGAATGCGAAAGCAACCGCCCCGATAACCGTTGGGAAAAACCCATGGCCCAATCCACCACTGAAGCTGAGATTGGCAAGGACGCCGCAGTTGTCCGCGATCACGCATTTGCGGAAAAGTCCAAAAACTCTCAACATCAAGCCATCGAAGCACTGGGCGGGGACAAACCTCCGTGGGTGCTGTACCTGAGAGAGAAGGTGCCGTGGAGGTTGGATGGGACCCGCGATGAGATGCGGGAAAAGGCTGACAAAAAGAGCGTAGTCAACGAAGGAACGCGAGGGCTCCTGTTTGCCGCCGTAAACATCGACAATGTACGCAACTTCTTGGAAGGTGTAGAAAGAGACCCCGGGCGGCAACAGCACGCGAATGAGGGGAGCGGGCAGATCATGAATTCCCATGGTTGCTGCGGCCGAAAGCAACGAATCGACGAAGAAATTAAAGTATTTGAAAACTCCAAGAAAGGTAAAGTTTAGAACCAGAGAAATTACAAGGAATGTTTTGCGGCGTTTCGAATCCGCATCCGCGATTCGAAAGCCAATGAAATAATCCAACGTCGTCGACAATAACATCAGTCCCAGAAAGCGCCAATCCCACCAGGCATAAAAAACATGGCTGGCTGCGAGAAGCATCCAGTTTTGCTTTCGCCGAGGTAAACGCCAATAGACGAGTACGACGAACGTCAGGAACAGGAAGTAGACTGGGGTGTCGAACAGCAAGAGAGCATCATAAAGGACTACGGAGAGGAAACGCAAACCGGGACGGGCCGCCCACCTTCTCGGGATTTTGTCGGGTCCTATAAAAAAGGACCCGCCCCTTTTCGGCGTTTTGTCGTGTCCATGAAAAAGGGACTCGCCCCGCCAATTGACTGGTCCCGATGTTGGGTTGAGGCGGTCTAAGGCTAATCGTTGAAGAAATGACTTGCTGTTTCTCCGGGCCGGAGTGATCGATGTGACCGTAATCCGGTGGAACAGAATCTCAATGGCGGAAAACGCAATCGATAACGAGAAAGCCATCAATCCGGCGCTGTTCGGCGCTTCAAATTGGACTGATCCGTACCCGCTCAGCCAGGTAAGCAATTGTTGTCTAGAACCGCAAACTGATATGCATCCACAGCGTGAATCATGCGGCCATTCGACATCGCAGCATCCCTCCTCCCCCATTCTTGCAGTGGTTAACATAAATGCAAGCCCGGGACTAACGAACTACGAACAAATCGTCCGTCTTCCGAGCTTACTCCAACCTCAACCGCTGTTCAAACGGCTCTGAGCAGGAATTCGACAAGAGGCCCATTTCACGCAGCTTTCCTGAAAAGCACGAATTCGGTCTTGGTGACGGCCATACGCTGAGCCTTGAGGAGCAGATAGTTTAGATTTTTGTAGCCCCGGCCTCTTCTCAGCAGTGCTTTGATATTGCCGTTGATCGCTTCCGCGACTCCAAAGCGTACCTTGACGCGGCAATAGTTCAGGATGCCGTCCAGGTGATCGATCAGCATGTGCGCCAACTTCCCGAAGGCGGGGAGCCGTTGCCACCGCAGTTGCAATGTCCAGCTCTTGAGATAGCGCTGCATAGCGCCCTCGTAGGTGTAGGTCCATAACCGCTCCAGGCTTTCTTTGAGGAGATAGGCCTTCATGAGCCTTCGATTCAGGGCGAAAAGATGGTTGAGTTGCTGTCGTTTGTCCGCCGTCAAATGCACCCAGCGGGTGAGCAGCAGCCAGCGCTTTCCTTTCACCACGCCGCGCATCCTTGCACCTTTTCGAAAGAACTCCGCACGCCGCACTTCATCGACTGCCTGGTTGGCGTGTTGCATGATATGGAACTTGTCATAGACGATGGCGCAGTTCGGCAACCACTCTTGGATGCTGGCCTTGAAGGGCTCCCACATGTCCACGCAGGCCGCTTCAATCCGCTGCCGTTGCCGCCGGCTCAACTCGGTCCGGAAGAACTCGTCCAAGGTCTCTTTTTTCCGCTCCCGGCCGAACCACAACGGCTCGCCGGTTTCCAAATTACTCACCACCGTGACGAATTTGATCGTTTTTCCCAAATAGATCTCATCTACGCCCATCTGTCGCAGGGCCGGCTTAGTACGCTCCGCATTCCAACGCTGTAAGTAACGCAGGTCGATCGCCCGGACCGTGCTCTCGGCTAGCCCGAACTGCTTGGCCACCCGCCGCGCCGATGCACTCTCGCAGGCTTGGCCCACGGCCTCTTCAAAGCGTTTGGAAAAGGGCGCCTTGCTCGGCAGCTGATCTACTTTCTCGATCTTCAAGCCACATTCTGGGCAACGCACCCGATACAGCTCGATCACCACTGTGGTGCGGTATTGGAAGCACGGCAGATCCCGGACCTCACGCTCTGTGATATCGGCCGGGGCTGTGATCCTTCGCCCGCATCCCGAACAGATTAACCGCCGGTTGCCACGTTTTCGCCGCACCCACAGTTTTAATGTCCTAGCTTTTTCGTCAATCTCGTGCCGGTAGACCGTGTAGCCTGGCCAGCCGAGGATTTTGCTCCAATCGTCTCGCTTCACCCCGCCAGTCTACCGAACCGACCGGATCCACAAAACTCATCCCTGCCGATGTTCTGTCAGATTCCTGCTCAGAGCCGTTCAAACTTGGTGCGGGAGTGCGCAGGTTACAAGTTAAAGCAAATAGGCGCCGATAAATGTTGCTGGGACGAAAAACTCGACCACAATTGGGACGTCCGCCGGGTGTATAATCGTTGCCAGTTCACGGCCGAAAGGAGTATTCCCCATGTCCAGCCCAAGAATCGGGATCAGCTTCGCTCACGATGAACAATCGTTTCTGCAAAGCTCTACCCCCAAACATCGGGACCAGGTCAATTGGCGGGGCGGGTCCTTTTTTATAGGACCCGACAAAATGAGCAATCAGACTGCATGTCGAGAAGGAACAGGTCGACCGGCCCCGCGGCTTGATTCGCGTGAAGTTCTTCTATGAAGGTGACGGCCTTGTCTCCGTCGTCGAAAACGCGCAACTCACAATTTAGCCCGGCGCTCTTCAGGGCCAACCGCACAAGCATGACTCCGCCGAATTGTCTTCAGCGAGAACAATCTGCTTGGCCGGGCTCGGCGACGTCACCATGAAGTCCTGCTCCTGAAAATTACTTCTTGCGTTTTACGAGTTCGTTCATTGTGGCTTCGGGTAAATCTCCAATCGCGCGACGCGCCAAAACGGCAAGCTTTATCTCGGAACTCTCTCCGTTTTCAAAAGTAGCATCTTTTGGGCCAGGGCCCGGCGGGCTGCGTGAATTTCTCTCAGAAAATGAATCCCTGCGGAACGGTAATCGCGCTGACCAGCGTGTACGCGCCCGCCGGAGCAAACGTGGACGGGCTGGACTGATTTTTGTACTCGGCCAGAATCCAGGAGGCCGAACGCACCACATTGGCGATTCTGAATTCGTCGATTTTTCCATTTTCATAAGGAGGTCCGTAGTATGTGGCATTAGGATATCCGCCGATGTAAAGATCTCCGGTTGAAACGGAAGCCACACTTGTCGCGGCGCTGGTAATCAAAGCGCCGTTGAGATAGATTGCTTGCAGGGTGCCGCCGGAGCCGCTCGAAACCAGGGTCACTTCGGTCCAGGCGCTGAGGTAGCTCGCGTAGCTGGTGGTCAGCCGGCCGGTGCTTGATGAGCCCGATCCATTGTAGCCGTAGTCCCAGTACAGAATGGAATCACTCCAGGGGACCGATGCGGTAAAACGGGCATTGTTAATCGCGGCAGTGTTGCCGACGGTAAAGGCCCAGGAGACCTGCACATTCGCCGAAGCGACATAGTTCCAGAAGGAAACGGTGACGGCACTCAAACCAGTCCAGGGAAACGTTGACGCTTCGGCAGTCTGATTGGTTCCGTTGAAGCCAGCCGCTCCGTAAATCTCTCCGGTGACTTGGGTGGGGCTGCTATGCGGAGTTAAGTTATTGGCTCCCGACGATGAGTCATCTTGCGCTTGGAGATGATAGACGCACTTGGTATTGGAATCGTAGGCTGCGCCCAGCGCCCCGCCCTGAAACGTGGTGACGGCGGCATTGCCGGCGCAGGCGTAGACCGCAGTATCGACAGTGTGCGAGAGCGTCGGGACAATAACCCAAACAATCATCTGGCCCGTGGTCGCAGTATATTCTTCGAATTCCCAGCCGGCCAGAGGCGTCTTGCAGAAGATGTCGCTGGCGAAAATCAGATCGGCCGGGCACGTGATGGAGTAGATTCCGCAAGTCACGGTGTTATGCACTTTGCCGCCGTTCGCGGTGGTTGCGAATTCAGCGAATGTTCCCGAGAGAAGCACCG
>Ga0302325_10030476_pt1 | contig 11120 bp, 7 predicted proteins | sample Palsa_T0_2_FD_201948 | JGI IMG/M metagenome (GOLD analysis project Ga0302325, IMG submission 201948) | Peat permafrost microbial communities from Stordalen Mire near Abisko, Sweden - Palsa_T0_2 | ecosystem: Environmental > Terrestrial > Soil > Palsa > Peat permafrost | place: Sweden: Abisko...
CGCTGCATGCCAATCGGCAGCGGCACTTGGCATCACCATCACCGTCGCTGCGGGTGACAACGGCTCGACCGATGGAGGTACGGGCAATAACGTCGACTTCCCTGCTTCCAGTCCGCACGTTCTTGCTTGTGGTGGCACCAAGCTCACTGGCAGCGGCAGCACTATCACCTCGGAGGTGGTCTGGAACGAGCAAGCCAGTAACGAGGGCGCAACCGGCGGCGGGGTGAGCAACGTTTTCCCCTTGCCTAGCTGGCAAGCGAACGCGAAGGTGCCGGCGCCTTCTGTGAGCGCCGGCGGCCGGGGCGTTCCGGACGTCGCTGGCGACGCCGATCCTGTGAGCGGCTACCAGGTTCGCGTCGATGGCAAAAACATGGTCATCGGTGGCACCAGCGCCGTTGCTCCGCTCTGGGCCGGTTTGATCGCGTTGAATAATCAGCAGAACGGAAAGAGCGCCGGCTTTATCCAGCCCCAGATCTATGCAGCGAAAGGCGCGTCTGCGTTCAACGACATCCTGTCGGGAAACAACGGCGCATTTTCTGCCGGCCCGGGATGGGATGCTTGTACCGGCCTTGGCTCGCCCATCGGGGCCAAGCTCATCGCCCTTCTGGGCGCCTCGAGCGCCGCCAAGAACAAAGGCGGAAAGAAGAAGGCAGTCCGCATGCGGCCAGCTAAGAAAAAGATGGCTCGGCGAAAGGGATAACAGGGCTCTGCTGACGTATGGCACGGCTGAACCACGTTAGGGCGGACGAGGGCTTTAAAGCCCTGTGTCAGAGCGAGCATCTCGAAATCGAGTGCCGTAGGGACGGCCCTGAGCTTGTCGAACGGGGACGGCTGAACTTAGCCCAGGACTGCGTCCCATAAGCGCTAACTTAAAATTCCCAACAAAGCCGTCATCCTGAGCGGAGCGCCTCACAGATTTATCGCGTGACACAGCGCTTGTGGCGCGGAGTCGAAGGACCTCGGCGGTGCTTATCTTACCCATGCTGCTCGGAGCTTTTCGACCACCGAAGCCGGAGAACAGGATCCGCTGCGGTACGCATTTGATGGTCACGGGTACATCTTTTCATGCATTGTAATCATCTTCGATCCCCAGGTCTGTGCAAGGTCGTCGTACTCGGGATTGATCGTGCCAATGAGGTTGAGCTTCTTTTCGCGCCGCCAGCCTTTGAGTTGTTTTTCCCGAGCGATGGCTGTGCGAATGTCTTCGTAGCCTTCAAAGTAGAGCAGGCGCTTGCAGCCATAGTCCGCAGTGAAACCTTCCAATGTGCCCTCCTTATGTTGCATGACGCGCAGATACAGGTTGCTGGTGACGCCAATGTAAAGCGTGCCTGTATGGCTGCCGAGAATGTAGATGTAGCCGCCGGACATAGCAAGATGCTAGCAAGTTCTTAGTTCTCGGCCCAAGGGAAAGACCGTGGCGGGTCCGCCCGGTGGGGCTTCGGTGGTTGAAAAGCTCTGACCAGCATGGGGAAACAAAGCACCGCCGAGGTCCTTCGACTCCGCGCCATAAAGCCCTCTGTTTACGAGAGATCTGCGAAGCGCTTCGCTCAGGATGACGGCTTTGTTGGGGGCTTGAAAGGGCTTGAAATACTGCCGGTTGGATATGCAGAAAACGCAAAAAAGATCGGAAAAGTTACAGGCTCTCAGGATGACGTTTTTGTGGTGAGTTGGAGATGCAAAAAACCAGCGTCTTCTCGGATTTCTATTGTCTGCCAAACAAGTTAGCGCTTATGGGACTGCGTCCTGGGTTAGGTTCAGCCGTCCCCGTTCGACAAGCTCAGGGCAGGCTCTGCGGGACTCATTTTGCAATGTTTTCACGCCATTTGCTACACGGCTGAAGCCGTGCCTTTTGTCAGTAGACATTACCCGTTGTCTAAGTTGTAACTACAACTTTGGCGTAGAGTCCTATATCGATCCATCCTTCACTTGTTACAGACTCAGGTTTAGCATCGTGACGGGCTAGACCATGGGGAAACTGGGATGGAGTCTGATCGTAGGGGCGACGGCGCTTCTCGCTGGTTGCGGCGGCACAGGCCGCACCAGCACGGCAAACTCCAATCCGCCAAGCAGCCTTGCGGTCACTACCACCGCGCTCCCCGCCGGAACAGTGGGAGCCGCATACAGCAGTGCTGTGGCAGCGTCCGGTGGCAGCACACCCTACACGTACAGTGCCGGTAACCTCCCCAGTGGTTTGTCGATCAATAGTGGGACGGGGACGATCACGGGAACACCTGCGCAAAACTCCGTGGGCACGTGGTCAGCAACAGTGAAGGTGACGGACTCAACCCAACCTTCCTCGCAGTCGGCCACTGCCAGCCTAAGCATCAAGATCAGCGCGACTCCACCGCCGCCGCCGGCGCCGCTTGCAGTCACGACCAGCTCCTTACCCGGAGGCACCGCCGGGTCGCCTTATCCTTCGACTACGCTCCAGGCCTCCGGCGGTGTCTCCCCTTATACGTGGTCCCTGGGCTCGGGCACATTGCCCGCCGGGTTGAACCTTGCAGCCGGCGGAGCTATCTCTGGAACGCCGGCTGGGGCAGGGTCTTATGCGCTGACCTTCGTCGTAACCGATTCCTCTCCCACGCCTCAGACGGCCAAGGCCGCGCTCACCCTCACAATTTCGGGTAGTCCAATACCGACGCTGACCCTGACCACGACGACGCTGGCCGACGCCACCCTAAACACCGCCTACTCCGCAACGTTGACGGCATCGGGCGGAGTGCCCCCCTATGCGTTCAGCCTGGCAGGCGGCACCTCGCTCCCCGCCGGACTCACACTTTCCTCCACCGGCGCAATCAGCGGTACGCCGACCAAGGCGGGTAGCACGGTCTTCTCCGTGGATGTGACAGATTCGAGCACCCCCGCCCTTTCGCAGACAGGCAGCTTGAGCATCACAGTGAACGCGACCGCCGGGCCGTCCTGCGGCAGTATGAGTACCGGCAACGGTGCCAGTCTCAATGGTTACGTACCGTTTCCCTCTTCCAATCTATGGAACACGAATATCGCTTCTGCGGCGGTCGATCCCAACTCGGCCACCATCATCGGCGCGCTCACGGGCAGTCATTTGCATCCGGACTTCTCCAACGTCGTGGACGGAAACTACGGGATCCCTTACGTGGTGGTGGACTCGAGTGCCACTCCAGGAGTGGCCATCACCATGACGACCTACCAAAGCGAGAGTGACATCACGCTGTACCCCATTCCCATCACGGCTCCGATCGAAGGCTTTCCGGCGGACTGCACCATCACGGGAGACGATCACCTGATCGTGATCGACAAGAACAAATGTTGGATCTACGAAACCTGGCAAACGCAGCGTTGCAACGGAGCGTGGAGCGCAGCGAACGGAGCCATCTGGGACCTTACCAGCACCGAGCACCGTCCTTATGGATGGACCTCGGCAGATGCGGCCGGCTTACCCATCTTTCCTGGGCTGGTGCGGTACGACGAGGTGGCTGCGGGGGTGATCCAGCACGCCTTCCGCATGACGGTGGCTCAGACCAAAAGCGATGCGAACGGCGGCTACTTTGTAGCCCCTGCGACCCATGGAGCGGGAAACAATTCGGGGACCGACAACATCATGGGAATGCGGCTGCGCCTCAAGGCCAGCTTCAACATCTCCGGCTTCAGCGCCGCCAACCAGGCGATCCTCACCGCCATGAAGAATTACGGCATGATCGTGGCCGATAACGGCAGCAACATGTACTTCCAGGGAGCCCCCGATGCGCGCTGGGATGATAACGACCTGAACGCATTGAAGGCGATTGATGCGTCAAATTTCGACGTAGTGCAGATGGGCACGGAGTACGATGCGTCCACCGCGCCAACCGGTGCTGCTCCCACCATCAGCAGCTTCACCGCTTCGCAAACCACCGTAACGGCCGGAACGCCGGTCATCTTGAGTTGGACTGTGAGCAATGACTCCTACGACTACATCGACGCAGTGGGCCCGGTGCGCGCAGGCACGCAAACGGTAACCCCAGCTGCGACTACCATCTATACTCTCTATTCCACCAATCAATATGGGCGGGCGACCAAGTCGGTCACAGTCAACGTTCAGTAGCCGATGGTAATGCTTGCGTCCCCGTTTGCCCGCATCTCCGGGCCTGCGAAAGTTGCGCGGTGAATATCGAAAGTTCCCTGAACAGTTTTTGCTTTCCTGCCGATAGTGGTTATGTCTTTGTCCGTTCGACGATAGTTGAGTTCTGAAAGAGGCCACCATGCCTATATCAGCGACGTCCTCCGCCTCGCTTCTCGATACATCGGTGACAACCAGTCTGACCGCGGGTCAAACCAGTTCACCCAAATCGTCCACTGCCGGCACGGGATCTAACGCCAATAGCAGCACGAATGGCAATTCCCCGGATCTGCTCACACAAGACATCATCAACTTACTCAAAGCCCTGGCTAACGGAGATGTCTCCGGAGCCAAGACGGATCTGGCTAAATTCAAAACAGACCTGAAAGCCGAAGGCGGCAGCACAAGCAGCCTGAATAACGTGGCCAAGGACGTGACCTCACTCTTCAAAGATCTGACCTCGGGAAACAGCACTGCGGCCAAAGCCGACGCCAACAAGATCACAGCGGATTTGCAGGCGCAGGAAGCCTCGAACCCTACCGGCAACCTGGCCTTCAGCTCGCTCGAAAACCTGGTCGTCAAAATCTCGGATGCGCTGAGCGCAGGCTCGGTACAAAGCGCTGTACAGGATGTCGCGGGTTACCTGGTGCAGCACGGGCAGGCTAGCGGCAGTTTGATCAACCTTTCCGTGTAAGAACGCGAAGCCCGGCCTTATTCCCGTCGTAGTGCCTGCATTGGCTCAACCGCAGCCGCGCGCCGTGCGGGCAGCAGGCAAGCCGCGGTTCCCAACGCCATCAGCACGCCAACGGCGCTGGTAGCGATGGCGGAGTTGTACGGACTTACCTGGAACAACAAACTGCCCACCACTCGGGCAAACGCAAACGCCAGCCCAACCCCGGCCACCGCTCCTGCCAGCACCGGGACAAGACCATCCTGCAGCACCAGCCGGTAGATATTTTGGCGTTGCGCGCCGAGCGCCAGCCGCAAACCTATCTCCCGCTCCCGCTGAACGACCGAGTAGGTCACCACTCCATACACCCCCAGGGCCGCCAGCAACAAAGCGCTGAGTGCGAATAGCAGCAATAGTTGGGTCTCGAAGCGCCGGTTCGCCACCGAGTCCTCGACCACCCCGCCCAGCATCCGCACCGTGGGCACAGGAACCTCAGGATCGACGCTCCAGATGGCCTTACGCAGATCATTCGCCAGGGTCACCGGCTCTTGATGAGTACGCACCACCAGCCCTCCCGTGGAGTCGCTGCGATACCAGTACGGCACGTACACCATCATCGGATCCGGAGTAGCCAGGGATATAGTCCGTGCATTTCCCACGACACCGATCACGGTAAATGCGGCTTCCTTCATGCCGGCGCGGCCAAATGGCAAACCGACAGGGTTCTTCCCAGGCCAGAGTGTTCTCGCAGTGAGCTCCGAAATTACAGCGTACTGTTTGCCGTCGTCGCTCGGGCTCAGCAGGCGTCCGGCGATCAGGGGCAGGCGAATGGTTTCAAAATATCCCGGGGTAACCCAGCGAAAGTGCTCGCTGGGCACCTGCATGGCGGGCCTTGTGTCGCCAGGAATACGGATCATGTCTATCCATCTATCGCCCGATAGCGGCAACTCGCTCACCGCTGCCGCATGCTCCACCCCGGGAAGGTGAGCGATACGGTCGAGCACCTGTTTATAAAACACAGCCCTGGACTCTGAGTCTGGGTACGATTTCCTGGGCAGATCGACCATTGCGGTCGCAATGCGCGCGGTTTCAAAGCCACGGTCTACATGGAGTAAGCGAAGCAGACTCGTGGTCAATAACCCGGTCATCAACACCAGTGCCACGCTTACAGCCACTTCGATGCCAACCAGCATTCTGCGTATCCGCTTACTGCTGCGCGACTCTGTGGCCAACCGTGACTCGCTATGCAGCACCTCCTGCGGTGGGGTGCGCGCCATCATCCATGCCGGCGCCGCCCCTGCCAACAGCGTCGTCAGGACTGCAAGCAGTACGGCACAGCCGGCACCCACCCAATCCAGATGGATTGACCCGCGGAAATCGAGCGCCGGGGGAAGGTAGCGCTGCATGGCCGGAATTATCAAGGTCGCCAGCAGAATGCCGAACGCGCCGCCCAACGCGGCAAGCAGGGCCGTCTCACGCATCGCCATGTGTAGCATCTCGCGGCGGCTCGCTCCCAGTGCCGCGGCCACGGCCATTTGCTGCCGTTTGCCGACCGCTCGCGCCAGAAGCAGGTTGGTAATGTTTACGCAACCTACCAACAGCAGTCCCGCCACCGCTGCCAGCAAGATCAGGAGCGGTTTTTGATTGTTACCTACCAGTGATTGCTGGAACGGAGTCAGGGTCGCGGAAAGAGTTCCTTTCGACTCCGCAGACAGACTGGCCATAATGGTATGTTGCAGCGCGTTGATTTCGCCGTCCGCCTGCACTACGGACACCCCTGGCCTCAAGCGGGCCAGTCCAAAATAATTGAAATCGCCCATAGCTTCCTGCAACTGGCCCTTGGAAAAGGTCATGGGCAGCAGTGCCTCGACCGGTCGCGGACGATTGCTGTCCTGGCTGGCGAAGCTTTGAATGTGCGGCAGACGGAACGACGGGCCCATCACCCCGATCACGGTGTAGGGAAATCCGTTGAGGGTAATCGTTTTTCCCAGGATCCTCGGGTCCGCTTGAAACTGAGTCCGCCAGAAGCTGTCCATGAGTACTGCAACATGCTCGCGGCCGGGCTGGGCTTCCTGCGGCGAGAACGCCCTGCCAAGCAGTGGCGCCGAATCCAGCACGGAAAAAATGCCCGGGGTCGCGCTCAGAACACCAACCTGCAGCGGATGCCCGCCTATCCCCAGCGGCAGAGAGTTTTCCGCCATCACTGCCATCGCTTGAAAGCTCTGGTTGTGCTGCTCCCAGAAGATCAAATGGTTGGCGTTCATGGGCAGCGTGGGATAGATATCCCGGAACTCCGCCACCTGCTCTTCCATGACGACCAGCTGTTCCGGGTGGCTATAGGGCAGAGGCTTCAGCAGCACGTCGTACACCAGGGTAAAAATCGCGGTCGTTGCCCCGATCCCCAACGCCAGCGTCAGGACGGCGGTGATGGTGAACCCAGGCGACTTCCGCAGCTGCCGTACTGCATAGCGCAGGTCATCGACAAGTGTCTGCATGGAACCTCCGGCGACGTTTGCAGGTGGTACGAAATATCGGCTGAGAAAGTTCAGTCGGCAGCTGAAAAATTGGTGTCCCCGGACGGGCTCGTCTATCGGGCATGCTGAGTCCGCTCACGATTACAATCGGACTAGTTGGATTTTCGTGAACTGAGGTCTCAAGCATGTGCCGGAATATCAAGATGCTGTTTAACTTCGATCCTCCCGTGACGGCCGAAGAGGTTCGCGCTGCGTCCCTGCAGTACGTAAGAAAAATCAGCGGGTCTAACAAGCCGTCGAAGGCCAATGAGGCCGCATTTCTGGCTGCTATCGATGAGGTGGCCGATGCCTCATCCCGTCTTCTCCGTTCGCTCGAAACCAATGCTGCTCCAAGGAACCGAGAAGAAGAAGCCGCGAAAGCGAAGGCTCGCGCTGCGGAGAGATATCCAGCTTAGGTCCGCTGTAATCGTTCTTGCTCCAACTTCCGCGTCGCCGAGCATACCGCTAACTGATCGCTATTCTTCTCTAGTCTTGTAATACCAACCTGATTTGGGTCGCCGCTTTTGCCTCCTGCCTGTATTCTTGCCATGCATGACTGACCGCCTTCGCGACTGCAAGCCCCACCCGGTTACACGAGGCCTGGCCGCGCTCGGAGTGGGCGCGGTCGCGCTCCTCGGCGCACGCTTCCTGATAGACTTCTTCGGCTCGGCCCTGCCCTATTCCATGCCGGACCAGAACACCTCCGCGCTCGACTCCGAGGAGTTCATTCAATTCCTCAGCCTGGTGACGGACGGAACCAGGCGCCATTCGCGGATTTCGCGGCTGAAAAACGGAGCTGAGTTCTTCCCCGCCTATCTCCAGGCCATCCGCCGGGCAAAAGATGCCATCAACCTGGAATTCTACGAATTCACAGAGGGGCGAGTTGGCGACGAAATTCTTGCCGCACTGACCGAACGCGCGGAAGCCGGAGTCGAAGTGCGCATCATCGTGGATGCGCTGGGCAGCTTTGGGACTCGTTCCTCTTATTTTGATCGCTTGCGCGCTGCTGGTGGCCAGATGTGTTGGTATCACCCGATGCGGTGGAATACCTGGCCGAAAGTAAACAACCGGACGCATCGCAAACTGCTGATCGTGGACGGAGAAACGGGTTTTATCGGCGGCGCTGGTATCGCCGACCATTGGCTGTACGACACCTCAGTGCCGGTATGGCGGGATACCGTGTTCTGCGTGGAAGGGGAAGCGGTAGCCGGCCTCATCTCCGCCTTTTGCGAGAACTGGCTCGAATCGTCCGGACAAATTCTCTCCAGCTCAAGACAGTTTGGCTTTCGCTCGATTCCTGAGGGGGCGGAAAGCTTTGTTGTTTCCAGTACGCCCCATGGCGGAGGCACCCAGGCGCGCATTCTCTTTCAGGCTTTGATCAATAGCGCGCGCAGCACGATACGCATTACCACCCCCTACTTCCTGCCTGATCGAAGTGCGCGGCAGGCTTTGATCGAGGCCATTGAGAAGCGGGGCGTGACGGTGCAAATTCTAACCGCCGGCCCGCGTATCGATCATTCGATTGTCAGAAGGCTGAGTCATCGCAGCGTACGCCGTTTGCTGCAGGCGGGCGCGGAAATCTACGAATATGAACCGGCCATGATCCATGCGAAATTGATGACCGTGGATGGCCTGTGGAATGTGGTCGGGTCGACCAACTTTGACCATCGCTCCTTCGCTCTGAACGACGAGGTCAATCTCGCCGTGCTCGACCGCGAGCTGGCGGCAACTATCGAAGCCGATTTCTTTGACGATCTCCAGCAGAGCCGCAGCCTCACCTTGTCCGAACTGGGAGAGAATATCCTGGTGGCCGAAGAGGAGTCGCTGATCGACCATATCCTGAAGCAGGAGAGCTAGGACGGATCCAATTATGAGTCAAGTGACCGCCTGGTTTGAACGCGGGTTTGATTTTTCATTTCCTGTGGAGCTCTATCCGAATATTTGCGCACGGCTCCGGGGTACTCCGGCTCGGTTAGAAGAAGTGCTGTCGGCTCCTTCTCACGAGCTCTTGACCCGGAAAGCGGAAGAGAAATGGTCCGCTCAGGAACATGCGGGTCATCTTGTTGATCTGGAACCGCTATGGCTGACGCGCGTGGAGGATTACGTTGCGGGCGGCGATCAACTTACTCCGACAGATCTGAACAATCGAAAGACCGACGAGGCCAATCATAATGCGCGCCCCTTGCAGCAGATTCTGGTAGAGTTCCGCACAGCAAGAGGACGATTGCTTAACCGCGTGGACGAACTGGAGGTGTCGCTCTTTGCTCGAGCGATCCCTCACCCGCGGTTAAAGACTCCCATGCGGCTCGTGGACCATTTGCATTTTGTTGCAGAACACGACGATCATCACCTCGCGCGTATATGGGAGTTGCTTCACATCTCTCCATAATCTCGAAATCGAGTCCCGTAGGGACGGCTGAACTTAGCCCAGGACGCAGTCCTGGGTAGGTAGGCGCCATGGAAAAGTCCCGCAGGGACGACTGAAAAAGCTATCAATACATGGTCCCGGATTCGGGGAGCGAGATGAGAGTGCTCCGGGGATTGCCTCGAGGTAACTTCCAGTCGTCCCTACGGGACTTTTCGTCTCTCGGCTCTCTACCCAGGACTACGTCCTGGGCTAAGTTCAGCCGTCCCTGCGGGACTCATCTTGCAATAGCTAGATGCTCACACACGCTCTAAGCCCGTACAATCTTCCGGTACCCTCGGCATTGCATTTTCCGTAGCCTCTTAAGACGTGACCATCTTCGTCACTTCTGCTGCAGCCACGAGTCCATGTTTTGCTGTTGAAGCTTCTTGAACTCGATGCAGTTGTCGATGCGCTCCAGGCTTTGGTTTACGGTGCGCTGAGCACCCGGCGCCGGATGCTGTTGAAAGAACTGAGCAACTTCAGCACGCTTTTCTTCCGAACAGAAAGTTCCTAAGGCAGAGACCGCACCTCTCCCGCCGAAGGATGTAACCTTTTCGGCGAGATCGCTCCAATGCTCTTTCAGGTATGTCCAGGCTGCATCCTGGGTGTGGGTATTGGCCAGGAGCACGCCGAAAAGCAACGGATACTGTTGCTGCCGTACTTTGCCTGCGTCGACCAGAGCGATGGTTCGCTCCGCCAGGTTTGCCTGGCTGAATTGAGCCAGCGCAATCAGGTACGTGTTGTACTCTCCGGTCGATCTCGCTTTGGCCAATGCTGCGCTGATCTGTTCGTAAAGACTGGTATCGCCTTGCGCAGCAGCGGTCGCGAAGGCCGGCCCAACCAGGGTTCCCTCCACGGATGCGGGGTCTTTGATATAGCGCTGCACCAGTTCTCGCGCCGTGGCAACCGCCTGGGGATCGCCGGTGCGACCGAGGATCGACAGCAAGCTGGCGCGAACTGCCTTCTGCTCGTCACTGTCGCCTGAGCGTACAGCCCACCCCAGCCCGTTCCCATTCGTTTCGAACTGCTTGCGAACGAACTCGTTGAAGTGACCGGACTCGTCCTCCGGCACGAGGGAATCGCCGACGTACTCGAGATCGGCGGCCAATAGATTGATTGCCGCCAGGTCCCGCTCCGATTGAAGGGCTTGCGCCAGGCTCAGAAAGTCTACTACTGAGTTCTTTCCCACCCGCGTCATCGCCCACGTGTCCTCAATGAGCGCAATCCGCTCAGGAGCGTTCAGCTGGGTCTCCGCGACCGCGGCCACCGCATTCAGCTCGGCCTTTGTATAGGCGACGCGGTAATAGCCCTTGGCGTTTCGGTTGGCAAACAGCCACGCCGGACATTGGCCAAGCGAGGTTTCCTGCGTCTTTGCAGCGACCAGCGAGCAGGCGTCACTCCCTCCGAATTTCATGCAGACTGGGATCTGCCACTGTTCCGGAGAACCGGCAT
>Ga0302325_10030477_pt1 | contig 11120 bp, 11 predicted proteins | sample Palsa_T0_2_FD_201948 | JGI IMG/M metagenome (GOLD analysis project Ga0302325, IMG submission 201948) | Peat permafrost microbial communities from Stordalen Mire near Abisko, Sweden - Palsa_T0_2 | ecosystem: Environmental > Terrestrial > Soil > Palsa > Peat permafrost | place: Sweden: Abisko...
ACGCTCGGCGCGCGCTCGACGTCCTGGCCGACGAGGCGCCGGCGCACTACGCCATTCTCGTTATCGAGCTGCGCCGGTTGTCCGGCCGCTATCGCGTCGGGAGCGAGACCTTCGCTATCCTCGCGCGCGACGGCGCGGTGGTCGTGGATGATGTGGCGCCTGCGCAAGCCGTGCTCGACGTAGCGATCGAGGCGCCCGACATCGTGCGCCTGCTCGACGGCACCGTGATGATCGAGGTCCTTTTGCGCGACGAGCGCTTGCGGATCGTCGCCGACTCCGACGCGCTGCTGCGGCTCGCGAACGTGGTCGCGACGGTGCTGGACGGAGCCCTGCATCTGCGCGCGCTCCAGGATCTCTTTGACGAGTACCGCGCCTGGGTCGCCGCCCCCAAGGGAATCGGCCCCGTCGTTTGAAACAGGGTCGCCCAAGGGAGGGCTCTTTTGCTTCGAAGACTGCTTCTCGTGACGATGTTCGCCGCCGGTTTAAGCGCGTGCGCGAAAACCACGACGACCGATACCGCCGCATCAGCCTCCCCGGCTCCAAGCGTCGCGAGTCCCGGCACGGCCTCGTCCGCGAGCGTTGCCGTTGCCGCCGGCCCGAGTTCGCTGCCGGCGACGGCGCCGAGCATCGCCGCTACGACCGCGCCGGCGACAATGGCCACCGCCGCGCCGGCAAGCGCGGCGCCGACGACGCCGGCGCAAAAGACGATCACGTTCAGCGACATCTCCGGCACGCTGGCGCAAAAGCAAATCATCGAGCTGGCGCAACTCAACGTGATCGATCCGACGAGCGGCGCGTTCCGTCCGCACGACCCGATCACGCGCGGCGATTACGTCCGCTGGCTCGTGCGCGCCAACAACGTCTATTTCGCATCCGACCGGCAGATTCGGCTGCCCGAGACGGCAGGCAATCAAACCTTCGTGGACGTCCCACCCGGCAACCCCAACTACAAGTACATCCAAGGCATGGCCGACGCCGGTCTGGTCATCGGTATCGACGCCAAGCACTTCGCCCCCGACCGGCTGCTGACGCGCGAGGAGTTGATCGCGATCTACGAAGGCCGCTGGTCCAACGGCGGTAACTATTCGCATATCGCGCAAATCAGCGAGGCCCAACTCGGATTCAAAGACGACAGCCAGATCGCCCACCAATATTGGGACGCCTTTAACAACGATCACTGGAACGGTGGCAATCTGCAGCGGATCTTCGGTATCGTCGGCATGTTCCACCCCAGGCAGCACGTCACGCGCGAAGAGGCGGTCATCTCGGTGAGCGTGATCCAAAACGGCTCCGCCGACAACTCGGTCACGGTGGTGCCCGGCACGTAGCAGGGTCGCACTCTCGCTCGCTCTCAGTGTGGCCGAAGGAACGCCCGCGATACTAGGCGCCGATGGTCCGCAAGCTGTTGGTGCTCGCCCTGTTGCTCGCATTGCTCCCGGTACCGGGCGCGGCCGCCGCAAACGGAATCGCGCTGTTGCCGCAGACGGTCGGAGGGCGCGTGCACCTGCGCGTCGTGCGGTCGGTGCAGGGTGCGACCGGTCCGGTGGTGTCGACGATGGCGTTCGACGTCGTGCGCCGCGCGCCGTCCACGCTGGTGATCGAACGCCAGCGCCCCGACGGTACGCCGAACCTTTCGGTGTTGACCGAGAATAAGGACGGGTCGCTGGCGCTTACCGAAGACGCGCGCGGTGGGGCGGCCGACGCCGACGTCAGCGACGTTCTGGTCGGATTGAACCTGGCGCTTGCAGCACTGCACGGAGCCGATGTCGCCACGCACGAGACATGGGTTGCCACGATTCCGGTCGGTGCGGCCGGCGGGCCGGGGGCGAGCGTCGCGTTGATCTCGTCCAACATCGCCGGCGGCGAGTTCGATTTCAGCGGCGACGGTGAAGCCGCGGCGAGTGCGCCGGCAGACCGCCGGCGTGAGGGCGGATCGTCAGGCGGCATGGGCGGCGGCGGTTTCCCCGGCGGCGGCGGCGGTGGCGGTGGGGGTGGTTTTCCGGGCGGCGGCTATCCGCGCGGCGGCCGGTCGCGCGGCGGCAGCAGCGGCGGCGCTTCCGGCGGTGCGGGGACGCCGGTAAACGTGCACGTCGCCGGTCACGCCAGCAACGGCCGTCTGGCCCAGATCGTGATCGCGCAGACGCGCTCGATCACGGTCGGAGGCATGCCCTACGTCAACGTCGGCAGCTGGTCGGTCAGCCTCGCGAAGTAGTGTCGTCCGCATAGGACGAGATTTCGATCAGGCTGCCGTCCGGATCGCGGCAGTACACGGAGCGGAGTTTTCCGCGCGCGCCTTCCTTTTGAACGGGCCCGAGTTCGATCGGAACGCCGCAGGCCGCTAAGTGGGCGACGACCTGCTGCGGTTCAGCATCGACCAAGAAGCAGAGATCGTCGCTGCCCGCAGCCGCGTGGTCGCCGGTGAACCACTCGCCTTTGTCGGCCGCGACCGGACGCACGTTGATCTTCTGCGTTCCGAACACCAGCGACGCGCGCGGCGGCTTGCCGTCGCCCGGCGAAAAATCGCGGCGCGTCATTCCCAAGACGCGTTCGTACCAGGCAACGGTGGCTGCGACGTCACGGACGTTCAGCACCAGATGATCGAGCGCCCGAACGGCGATGGCGGGGGCTTCAGCGCGCGGTTCTGACACGTTCAGTACCTCGTCGAGAGAGGGGAGCCGGCAATCGGAATTCGTCGCGAAGCGAACGTATGTTCGCATTTGCGAGACTGAGCCGCTCGATCCGGCGAGCCGATCTCGTCCCACGTTTGCAAGTCTTGATAAATGAATGCTGACCAAGCGTTGCCGCAGGGCGGAGGGTGGGATATAGTGGAGCGCAGTGGACCACAGTGGAGCGTAGTGGGAGATCTATGCCGGATCGCCCATTGTTCGCAGGCTCGGTCGACCACAACCTTGACGACAAGGGCCGCCTCGTCGTGCCTGCCCGCTTTCGCGAACGTCTCGGCGCCGGCTTCTTCCTTACTATCGGCGAGCCCGACCGCTGCCTGGCGCTCTACCCGGCGGCGACCTGGGGCGACGTCTGTGCCCGTTTGGAGAGCGCCCCGGTAAAAGACGCGCGCTACCGCGCCTTCGTCCGCCACCTCTTCGCGCACACCGAAGAACTGAGCTGCGACGCCCAGGGGCGCCTCGTGATTCCGGCCGCGCTGCGGAGCTGGGCGGGGATGGACAAGGACGTCGTGTCGATCGGTTCGATGACGCGGGTCGAGCTCTGGGCCAAGGACCGCTACGACGAGCATTTGGCGCAGCGCGGCGAGTTGGGCGACTTTGCCTCGGAGCTGGGGCTGTTTTGATCGATGCCGCACACGCCGGTCCTGGCCGCCGCGGCGATCGATGCGCTGGCGATCCGGACGTCCGGAACCTACGTCGACGCGACCTTCGGGGCGGGCGGTCACAGCGCGCTCATCCTGGAGCAGCTCGGTCCGGCGGGCCGGCTGGTCGCGCTCGACGCGGACCCGACGGCCGGCGCCTTCGCTCCGGCCGATCCGCGCTTTCGTTTGGTGCACGCCAACTTCCGTACGCTGGCGGAGCAGCTCGAGGCGCTCGGCATCGCGACGGTGGACGGCGTGCTGTTCGACCTCGGGGTGAGTTCGATGCAGTTCGATGAGGGTGAGCGCGGCTTCTCGTTCCGCGTCGCGGCGCCGCTCGATATGCGGCTCGATCCCACGTCGGGCGAATCGGCGGCGTCGTTCCTCGCCACCCGCGATGAGCGCGAAATCGCCGACGCGATCTACGGCTACGGCGAGGAGCGCGCGTCGCGCCGAATCGCGCGCGCGATCGTCGCCCTGCGCGACGCCGGGACGCCGGTGCGCGACACGCTCGATTTGGCGGGCGTCGTCGCGCGCGCCGTGCAGCGCGGCGGCCAGCGCGGCGCGATTCATCCGGCGACCCGCACGTTCCAAGCCCTCCGCATCGCCGTGAACGACGAACTCGGCGCGCTGCATGCCGGACTCGACGCCGCATTGGCGCGCACCATTCCCGGCGGACGCATCGCCGCCATCAGCTTCCACTCGCTCGAGGACCGCATCGTGAAGCACACCTTTCGCGAAGACCCCCGGGTCACGGCGCTGACGCGCAAGCCGATCGTCGCCGGCGATGACGAGGTCAGCGCCAACCCGCGCGCGCGCAGCGCGAAGCTGCGCGTCGCCGAACGCATCGCGGTGAGCGAATGATCGCGCAGCCGGCCGCCGCCCCGCAGCCGCGGCGCATCGAACACGTGCGCCGCGCGACGAAGCGGCGCGTGCGCCGGAGCCGCGTGCGGATCCATCGTCCCGTCTTCGCCGTTCTCGCACTGGCGGTGCTCGTGCTGGTGCCGCTGCTGGCGTACGTCAAGCTGACGTCCGACTTGACGTCGTTGACCTACGCGCTGGCGGAGACCGAGCAGAAGCGAACGGCCCTGCTCGACGATTCTCAGCGCCTCGAAGAGACGATCGCGAAGCTCAAGTCGTCCGAGCGCCTCGCGCAGCTCGCCGCCCAGCTCAAGATGCACGATCCGCACGTCTACGCCGTCGTGCAGCTGCCGCTTCCGAAAGTTCAGCCGAAGCCGACCGGGATCGCCTTCTTCGGCTGGATCACGCATCGCGAGCACTAGCGTGTCGGCGCGAGCCCACCCGCCGGTTCCGGCCGTACGGGCGAGAACCTCGCACGAACACCAGCTGCTGCTCGCCGCGGCGCTCACGGCGCGTCTGGGCATCGTGCAGATTCGCGACGGCCCGCATCTGGCGCGGCTGGCGCTCGAGCAGCACGACGAAACCGTAGCCACGCTCGCCCGTCGCGGCGCGATCCTCGACCGCGACGGCGGCGTGCTGGTGCGTTCGCTGCCGTCGGAGTCGATCTACGTCGTACCCGGCGACGTCGTCGACCCGCGCGCGGCGCTCAAGCTGGCACCGGTGCTGCACCTGCCCGCCGCGCAGATCGAGGCGGTGCTGCGCGACAAGAGCGCGGCCTTCCGCTGGCTGGCGCGCAAAGTGCAGCACGACACGGCGCTGCGCGTGCAGGCGCTGCACCTGAGCGGCATCGGCACAAAAGCGGAGGAGACCGGGCGCCGCTTCGTCGCTTCCGGGCGGCTCGCATCGACGGTGGTCGGCTTCACCGGAACCGACGAGAACGGACTCGATGGGCTCGAGTACGCCTTCGACAACCTCTTACGCGGCCGTCCCGGGCGCGTGCGCATCGAGTCCGATGAACTGGAACGCGCGGCAATTCCGTTCGGCACGACCCAGGTGATCGACCGCGCCGTCCCCGGCACGACGCTGGTCACCACGCTCGATCCGTACCTGCAGTTCGAAGCCGAACGGCTGCTGCGCGCCGACATCAAGAAGTGGTCGGCCCAGAGCGGAACGGTGATCGTGATGGATCCGTGGACCGGCGAACTGCTGGCGGTTGCCAACGTTCCGGATTTCGATCCCGCCCACTTCGGCGCGTCGTCGAGCGATGCGTGGCGCGACCGCGCGGTGACCGATGCATACGAACCGGGTTCGACCTTCAAGCTGGTGACCGCGGCGGCGGCGCTCGAGAGCGGCCGCTTCAAACCCGACGCGCGCTTTCCGGCGCGCGACAGCATCACGGTCGGCGGCCGGACGATTCACAACGCCGAGGACGGCCTGATGGCCGGCAGCAACGGCAGCGAATCGATCGAAGATATCATCGCGTACTCGCACAACGTCGGCGCCGCCGAGATCGGCCTGGCGACCGGAAAGCGCGCGATGTACGCCACGCTGCAGCGCTTCGGCTTCGGCCGGCCCACGCAAGTCGAGCTGCCCGGCGAAAACCCCGGCATCGTCGACCGGCCCGAAGACTGGAGCGGCTCGCAGTTGGCCACCATCTCGTTTGGGCACGGGATCTCGATCACGCCGATCGCGCTGATCCGGGCCTACGCGGCGATCGCCAACGGCGGGCTGCTGATGCGTCCGCGGATCGTGCACGCGCTGCTCGACGATCAAGGCGCCGTCGTGCACCGCTCGCTGCCGATCGTCGAACGCCGCGCGCTCTCGCCGCAGGTCGCCGCGATCCTCCGCCGCTTCCTGCGCGCGGCGGTCGTGCGCGGCACCGGAAATCCGACCGCCCAGATCGCCGGATACACGACGGCGGGGAAGACCGGAACGGCCCAAGTCGTCGAAAACGGCCGCTATGAGCCCGGGCTCTACACGGCGTCATTCGTCGGCATGATACCGGCCGAGCGGCCGCGCTACGTGATCCTGGTCAAGGTCGATCACCCGCGCGGCGCCATCTACGGTTCGGTCGTCGCGGCGCCGGTGTTCGCCGAACTCGCGCGGGCGGCGATGTTCCACGACGGAATCATGCCGGCTGCGCCGTCGTCGCGCTTGGTTCGCCCGCGTGGGACGGCGAAGGCGTCGCGTTGATGCGAGAGACCTCCAAACTGGTCGCTGCGCTCGCAGACGCCACCGTCATCGGCACCCTCCCGCCGTCGATCGAGGGCCTCGCGAGCGACACGCGCGCCGTTCGCAAGGGAACGGTCTTCGTCGCGCTGCGCGGAGCGCGGCTCGACGGTCACGCTTTCATCGCCGAAGCCGCCGCCAACGGCGCGGCGTTCGTCGTCGTCGAGCGGCCCTCCGACCTCGCCGTACCGCAGGTGGTCGTGCCCGACACTCGTATCGCGGCCTCAGCCCTCGCCGACGCCTTCTACGACCGGCCCTCGCAAGCGCTGGCGATCGTGGGTGTCACGGGCACCAACGGCAAGACGACCACGACGCATTTGGTGCGCGACGTGCTCGAAGCGGCGGGCATCGCCTGCGGCGTCATCGGAACGCTCGGCGGCTCGTTTCGCGACCATGAACCCTGGCCGCTCGGCAACACCACGCCCCTTGCGCTGGAGCTGCAGCGGGTGCTGGCCGAGATGCGAGCGGCCGGCGCGAGCGCGGTCGTCATGGAAGTCTCGTCGCACGCGCTGGCGCTGAGGCGCGTCGACCACGTGCGCTTCCGGGTCGCGGTGCTGACGAACATCACCCGCGATCACCTCGACTTCCACGGCACCTTCGAGCGCTACGTGGCTGCAAAACGGCTGCTGTTCGACCTGGCGCCGCAACAGGTGCTCAACCTCGACGATCCCAGCGGGAGCGCTTTTGCGCAAGGGTTCCCCACCGCGATCACCTACGCGCTCGATCGCCCGGCCGAGCTGCATCCGCGCGATCTCCGCGTCGAGGGCGACGGTTCGACCTTCAGCGTCGGCGACACCGCCGTTTCGATCGCGCTGCCGGGCCGTTTCAACGTTCGCAATGCGCTGGCGGCGTTCGGAGCCGGCCGGGCGCTCGGCATCGACGACGCGACGATTGCGCGCGGGCTCGCCGCCACCCGCGCCGTGCCGGGCCGGATGGAGCGCATCGGGGCGTTCGGGATCGAAGCGATCGTCGATTATGCGCACACGCCCGATGCGCTGGAAAACGTCTTGACGGCCGTTCGCGAGACGACGCGCCGGAATCTGATCCTGGTGTTCGGCTGCGGCGGCGACCGCGATCCGGGCAAGCGCGCCCAGATGGGCGAGGTGGGCGCGCGGCTTGCCGACCGCGTGATCGTCACCTCCGACAACCCGCGCTCCGAAGATCCGCTGGCGATCGCGGAGTCGATTGCGGTCGATTACGCGCACACCGAGATCGTGCTCGATCGTCGCGCGGCGATCCGGCGCGCGATCGATCAGGCGCAGGCCGGCGATACGGTGGTGGTTGCCGGCAAGGGGCACGAGGCGTATCAGATCATCGGCGACGAAACGCGGCCGTTCGACGATCGCGAAGAAGTTCGCGTCGCGTTCGCGCGCCGCGCGGTGGCGCGGCGATGAGGTTCGAACGGGGCGCCGCGATCGAGGCGACCGGAGCGCGGACGCTGGCACCCGATCTGCTGCCGGCGGCGCTCAAGGTGCAGACCGACACCCGTACGCTCGAACGCGGCGCGACGTTTCTGGCGCTGCGCGGTGAACGCTTCGACGGGCACGCGTATGTCGACGAAGCGTTCGCACGCGGGGCGGCCTGCGCGATCGTCGACGATCCCCGCAGCGTCCCGCCCGGCCAACCGGCCCTGGTGGTTGGCGATACGCTCGCCGCGTATCTTGCGCTGGGCGAGCTCGCGCGGCGCAGCCTGCACGGTCCGGTCGTCGGCATCAGCGGCTCGACGGGCAAGACGACCACCAAGCAGTTTCTGCTCGGCCTGCTGCGCGGCGCCGGCATCAGCTGCGCGGCGACGCCCGAAAACGAGAACAACGAAGTCGGTGTCGCCAAGTTTCTGTGCGGCCTCGAACGCGGCGACCCGCGCGTCGCGATCGCCGAAATGGGTGCGCGCAAGTATCGCGACCTCGACCTGCTCGTCGCTGCGGCACGTCCCGACATCGGGGTCCTCACCAACGTCGGCGAGGCGCACCTCGAGATCATGGGAACGCGCGAACGGATCGCCGAGACGAAATGGGCGCTCCCGGCCGGCGCGCGCCGCGCCGTCCTCAACTTGGCCGATGAGGTGTCGCGGGAGCGTGCCGCGTCCCTGGCGGCGGAGCCGCTGTGGTTCGGCATCGACGGCGAACAGCCGCCGCGCGGCCAGGCCGCGATCGTGGTCGAACCGGACTCCGTGTGGAGCGTCGACGGCGACGGCGCGACCGAAACGCACCGGCTGCGGATCGCGTTTCCGGGCGATCACAATCGCCGCAACCTCGCGGCCGCCTTCGCTGCGGGCATGTTGTGCGGTGCCGTGCCGCGTGACCTCGCCGCCGCTGCAGAGACGCTGGCGCTGCCGCCCGGGCGGTACGAAGTGCTCGAACTGGGCTCGGACGTGCGGCTGGTCTTCGACGCCTACAACGCATCGTTGTCGGGCACCCTCGCAACCTTGGCGACCTTCGGACACGAGGCGGCCTCGCGGCGCATCGCCGTGCTCGGCGGGATGGCGGAACTCGGCGACGACGCGCCGGCAATGCACGAAAAGGTCGGCGAAATCGCAGCCAAGCGCGCGCACGTCGTGCTGGCCGGCGGCCACTTTGCGCGCGACACGGCGCGCGGCGTCGAAGGAGAAGGCGGGGTCGTCGTGCGCTACGCCAGCAATGATGACGCGACGGTATGGCTGCGCGAAAACGTGCGGCCCGGCGACGCGATTCTGCTCAAAGGTTCGCGCCGTTACAAGATGGAGGAGATCGCGCGCGCTCTGGGAGCCGAGGGCTTCCCGTGATCCCGGTGGCGGTAAAGGACGCGGTCCTGCCCGACGGTCTGGTTGCCATTCCGGTGCGAACGCGGCTGATCGCTCCCGGCGATGACCTGGCGATCCTGATTCGTGAAGCGCTGCACGGCATCGTGCGCCCGCGCGAGGTGATCGTGATCGCGGAGACGGCGGTCGCGATCGCACAGTCGCGCTTCATTCCCGCGGAGTTCATCCGCCCCTCGCCGCTGGCGCTGGCGCTCTCGCGCCGCGCGGGAGCGTTGGCGACGATGAGCCAGCCGGAATCTCTGCAGCTGGTCATCGATCAAGTGGGTGCCCGGCGCGTGGTGTTCGCGGCGATCGCGCACGTCATCGGCCGGCTGCGCGGCCGCCGCGGCGTGTTCTACGAGGTTCTCGGAGAGTCGATCGCGGCGATCGACGGGTACACCGGGACGCTGCCGCCCTACGAGCGCGCGATCGTGCTCGGGCCGGCGCAGCCCGATCGGGTCGCCGGCGAACTCGCTGCCGCACTCGACCTCCACGTGGCGATCGTCGATGCCAACGACCTCGGCCGCGCGAAGGCGTTGGGCGCCTCGCCGCAGCTCGACCGCGAAGCCGTCGAACGGGCGCTGGCCGGCAACCCGCACGGTAACGGCGACGAGCAGACGCCGCTGGTCGTGCTGGCCTGGCGCGGCGAGGGTCCCAACCCTTTGGTGCGCCGATGATCGGCGACGACTTCACCGGCGCGCAGCCGTGGTGGTTCAACTTCCTCTACGCGCTGCTGAACGCGCCGCTCGGCATCGGCAACCTGCTGTTCGTGTGCGTCACGACCGCCGTGCCGACGTTTCTGGTCGTTTATCTGTTGGGCCGGCCCTTGATCGCGCGTCTGCGGCGCTCCGCGGCGCAGCAGACCGCGTATGAAGACGCGCCGCAAACGCATCGTACCAAGACCGGAACACCGACCATGGGCGGTCTGCTGTTCGCGGTCGCGCCACTGATCGCGCTCGTGCTCGACCAATCCCGCGACACCATCGCGCTGGCCGCCCTCGTGTACATGTGCATGGGGATCGGCGCGATCGACGACGTGGCCAAGATTCGCGGGGGGCGCAATCGGGGGCTCGGGGCGCTGCCGAAGCTCGGACTGACCGTGGTCGCGGCGGTGATCTTCCTCTCGCTGGCCGGCTTGCAGTCCGGCAGCCTGGTCGGCATCGGCTCGATTCCGAACTGGTTGTGGTATGTACTCGCGATCTGCGCGATCGTCGGAACGACCCACGCCGTCAACCTCACCGACGGACTCGACGGTCTGGCCGGCGGTGCTGCGATTCCGCCGCTGGTGGTGCTCATCTGCATCGCGAGGCTCACGCTGCAGCCGTTCGGTGTGTCGCTGTTCGGCGCCGCGATGCTCGGCGCGGTGGCCGGTTTTCTGGTCTACAACCGCTATCCCGCGCGGTTGTTCATGGGCGACACGGGTTCGCTCGCGCTGGGCGGCGCGCTGGCCGGAATTGCGGTCCTCGACGGCGCGCAGCTGCTGCTGATCGTGATCGGCGGCGTGTTCGTCGCCGAAGCGCTGAGCGTCATCGTGCAAGTCGCGTCGTTCAAGACGACCGGCCGCCGCGTTTTCCGGATGAGTCCGCTGCACCATCATTTCGAACTCGAAGGCTGGCCCGAAGAGCGGGTTACCAAACGGTTCTGGGTGGCCTCGGTCGTGCTCTCGCTGGTGGGCTTCGCCTTGATCGTGCGGCCCACGTGAACGCCTCGTCGGCCGGACGCTTCGACCGCACCGAACACGTCCTGGTCATCGGCCTGGGGCGCAGCGGCCGCACCAGCGTCGAGGTGTTGCGCACGCGGGTCGGCTCGATCGCGGCGACCGATGACGCTGCACCCGGCACGCTGACCGAGGCGCTGACCGAATTGGCCGAGCACGGCGTGCCGTTCATCGCGCCCGATGCGCTCGACGCCGCCCTCTCACGCTTCACGGTC
>Ga0302325_10030478_pt1 | contig 11120 bp, 13 predicted proteins | sample Palsa_T0_2_FD_201948 | JGI IMG/M metagenome (GOLD analysis project Ga0302325, IMG submission 201948) | Peat permafrost microbial communities from Stordalen Mire near Abisko, Sweden - Palsa_T0_2 | ecosystem: Environmental > Terrestrial > Soil > Palsa > Peat permafrost | place: Sweden: Abisko...
CAAAGGAGAATAATCAATCACCGCCAAATCCAGGCTACGACTCTTATCAATCTGCTCCACCATCTTATGATTATTCATCTTCTGCACTGCATCCATCTTCGGCATCAACATTCCCTTCGACTCGGCCGAGTAGTTCGCCACCACCCGTTAATCCGCCTCCTCCTCCACCAGGATACCTCCCCCCTCTTCCCTCCGAACAATTCATCGGCCCTCCCGTCCCAAGTCGTTCCCCCCCACCACCACCACCAATAGTCCTCCCAAACTACAATACCGCAACACCAGCAGTCCATCCGCCGTCCCCACCGCCGCCACCACTAGGAGATTTCCTCGACATGCCCTCTTCACCGCCCATCGTCCACCAACAGTACAACCCCGTCATCCCTCCCATGCCAAGTTATCCCCCCCCTGTGCCGCCGGGCGAACAACTCGATATGCCTGAGGCGCCGAGTTATAGCGTCACGGGGAAGTTATTCGATATGGATGATGAGGAGGATTTATATGGTCAACAGCCTGATAAGTATGGTCAGTTGCATAGGGATGGTGCTGCGCATGGACAGGGGCAGGGGGATGGGAGTAATTGTGTTTTGCAGTAGGTTCAGTGTGTGTAGATAGGAAGTAGCATTATGGAGTTTTGGGTGTGAGGTTCATGGGATTAGGGATTTTGCATTCATAGACGAGAGAGGCAATGGCATTATTGTAGAGTTTCTATCGTGCAAGTCTTGGAGTGAGGGATATATTCTTGGAGAATGGTTTGTCACACGGCTCACTTGTCGTGGAGTATCAAATCTCAGGCTCAAACAGCAGGTTCTTTCAATGTCTATTCTTTAAACTGTCTTCCCTTAATAGCCCACGAGAATGAGGCCATTGTAGCTCGCTAAAGAAAATGTACTTATCAGATGATTCTCCAGCTGCAATATTGTCGCCCTTCACCTGTCGAGGTCAAAAAAGCGAGTAATTCAAACCTAGTCCGTCAGATGGAAATCTAGTGAAGAAAAGAACCCTGAGAAACGAAGTAGACAAACGTATTATTCTTTGTCAGAGTAGTCTGCTAGCAGCATTTCGAGATTTCCTGCTCTTAAAGCTGAGGTTTTAGGCGGGGCAATATTGGCTGCGTAGATATTTTCCTATAATTCCACATGCACTTTGATGTTGTCAAGAATACGGCTGGGGAGTTCGGTATAGCCGCAGCCCGAATACCTTCTGTAGATCTGGCATTTTGTTGAGAAAATACTCGGTGAATAGCTTTTCCGACGGCAATTCCATAAAGGGACGAGATGGAGCTAAACCCTGGCTGTAAGACAATGCCGAAATGGCCTAATACCTTCCCTTGAAAGACCTTGCAAGAATAGCTCGCGATCGGACACGGACTTATCGCTAATCTAACGAAGCTTTGCATATGACGGCCATGACATATACTGCTGTCAGCTGGTCGGAAGAATAATATCCCGTTTAGACTTTTTCCTGAATATCAACATAGTGCACGAAGCATAGAAATCCATGACTGACAATCTACGCCTTTCAATACTTAAGATCTGAGACACCCGGTGTGAATTTCGGCGTCATTTTTTTCATTTGAAAATAGAAACAAGTTCAAACTCAACCGACGCCGGCACAAGTAGCGTGGGATGACCCCTCCCACAGGTTTGGGGGACTACTCGAATAAGTTATTGGCTCCTGACGAAGCGCGCGAATGTTATATCCTTGATAATTCATGACTCTGAAAGTCCAATAGCAATAAACAATTTGCCTCGGACATCTGCATGCAGAAGATTTCGTTGTCATTCAATGCAAGGCTTCATTAATAATCTCCATGTCTGCCGTGAATCCACAACTCATCAATGGCCGTTTGCTTCAGAAAGTCGTTGGAGTTATCCAAAGAGCGGCAAAAGGCTCTAGAAAGGTAATACGCCGAGATTTTTTTGCTTTGTGACCGCAATAAAGGGGTTCAACGTAGGTATGTAAACGGTGTATCGCGGTCCGCGAGGGCGCCATCGCGAGGTCCTTTGCAAGATATGTCCCCTACAAGAATGCCGAAGATCATCTGATTTCAAAAGGAGCCCAGATGCTGCGAATCTGACTCTGAATTGGAACCTTTCCGTGTACAATCTTATAAGATCTCTTCAAAAATATGTTTCGCATGACGAAACTTCAAGAATGGAATTCAAGTTTCGTCATCGCATTGAATAACAACAGCTGTTTAGACACACCGCAAGATCGATCTTCGGCGTAAATTCGTGTGGAATAGGCTGCTTCCACGCATTCTGGAATACGAGGAAACTGGCTTCGTAATTTGCGAATTTGATTGACACGGTCTCCCTAAGGGGCTTTGCTAGGGCTACCACACCGGGTGCAAGTTCCCGCCCGTCATCTCACCAAGTACTTTTCTCCATGGCCACCTGCCGCGGACCCGGAGTCTTATAAAACTCTGGTTCAATAGTGCAGCTTGCGAGTGGGAAATACATAACATTTGATGTATCGGTACTCATCTGACTCTAGATACATCAGATGGTGGTTGTTCAATTCGAATTCGCCGTGGGAGGTATTAGGGGACGTCGACGGCCAGGGGTGTTCAACGATCTGCCAGATCTCGCTATGCTAACATTCCTTTATTCGGGTCGAGATCCGGATCAGCAAAAGCATTGCACACAAAAAGCAAGCGCCAATCCGAATCATTGTGAAATAACTCGACCTATTATACTCGTAACAGCCTTGCTCGTTAAGATCATAGTGTCTCGCGGCACATCCCGCAGCCGAGATGCCGCCCCTGCGACGCCCGATCGCCGCCATTTCCCAATTGGTCCAAAATCGCGACTCGGGTGCCATTTTTCCGGCCAGGGCAAAGCAGGGATTTCAGAGCGCAGCCAAGTCTAATTTCCCAACCAAATCAAAAGTCTCGGTCCTCGGAAAACTCCTTGGACACGGCGCCACACGCATTCCTTCACGGCGACAAACACTCAATCAACGCCCCTTTTCGGCCGCACTCGTTCTCTGTGCGTCTTCTTTCGTTCTCTGCACACGCTCTGTTGTTTCACTCGTTACGCGAATTTTGCAACGAACAGAAACCAGCTTTTTGCAAGGAAATTGTTTGTTTGGGCTCTCTGGGATGTCGTGGATTTCTGAAGTTCCATGGGAGCAGCCGACGAAAGTCGCGAGCTTGGCGCTTGAACATGTCAGGGAGTGGTATGCAAGTCGTCCTTTTGGACAGTATGCCCTCGTCATACTTGCTGTGTTCTGGATAGGCCACATCGTCAGCCAACTGGTACATCTTCCGCGGTAGAAAGGGGTTAACCAGTAGATGCCGCAAGACCCCACGAAACCGCCTGTTATTTTCCATTTGTTTCCGTGGGCAGGAAGTATGGTCATTTACGGCATGGAACCATATGAGTTCTTCATCAATGCTCGTAAAAAGGTACGCCAGCACAGGGAGACGCCGATTAATCGTTAGTATGGAGATTATTTCACATTCATTCTTGGTGGACGGAGGATGCATGTCGCTCTAGGACCGAAGGGGAACGACCTCGTGTTGAACGCAAAATTGGCACATGTTTCTGCCGAGGAAGCATACACGCCACTTACCACTCCTGTCTTCGGCAGTGGAGTCGTCTATGATTGTCCCAACCATGTCCTCATGCAACAAAAGAAATTCGTCAAATACGGTATGACGACAGAAGCTTTCCGCTCCTATGTTCCTTTGATTGTCGAAGAAGTCATGAACTACTTCGAGACGTCTCCCAATTTCGGCAAAAGTAAACTTCGAGGATCCTGCGATGCCATGGCCACGTCCCCCCAAATCACCATTTTCACCGCCTCAAGAACCCTACAAGGTCCGGAGGTTCGAAAGTACTTTGACGCGTCGTTTGCCAAACTCTACAAGGACTTGGATAATGGGTTTACTCCCGTGAACTTTTTATTTCCCTATTTGCCATTGCCTGCGAACAGGAAGAGGGATTTTGCGCAGAGGAAGATGGCAAGTATTTACCGAGATATCATTCACAAGAGGAAGGCTATGAAGGAGGAAGATCACCCCCCTGATATGATCTGGAACCTCATGAACCAGCAGTACAAGGACGGAAGGCCCACTACGGATACGGAAGTCGCTCATATGATGATTGCGTTACTTATGGCTGGACAACATACTTCCATGGCTACTTCTGCATGGACAATCCTCCATCTCGGTGCTCAGCCCGAATACATGTACCTCTCCCCACAGGCTAATATGCTTACGATTATAGTGAGAAGCTATACGAAGAACAAAAACGAGTCGTCGGCGACGAACCCCTCCAATACCACCACCTCAAAGACTTGACCCTCCTCAACGACGTCATCAAAGAAGTCCTCCGTCTACACCCGCCGCTTCACTCCCTAATCCGCAAAATCGTATCCCCATTCCCCATCCCGGGGACAAACTACGTCCTCCCCGCAGGCGACTTCCTCATGTGTGCCCCCGGAGTCAGCGCCATCGACCCCGAGCACTGGGACCACCCTCGTGACTTCTACCCCGAACGATGGGCCGGTCTGAAATACGAGGAAAGCGAAGAGAAGACAGATTTCGGATTCGGATTGGTTAGTAAGGGCGGGAATAGTCCTTACTTGCCTTTTGGTGCAGGCCGACATCGGTGTATTGGAGAACAATTTGCGAATATCCAGTTGGGAACAATTATTTCCACTTTTGTGAGGGAGTATAAGTGGACTTGTGGACCGGTTCCGAAGCCGGATTATACGGTACTACTTCCCCCCTCCCTCTCTCTCCTCGTTTGTTTGGGGCTCTGATAGTTTGGAATGGAGCTAATTTTTAGAGTTTGGTTGCGTTGCCTCCTCATCCGGCTATTTATAACTGGGAGAAGCGAGTTTAGAAGCAGAGTGAATGGATTAGAAGCGGTGGAAGTGGAAGCAGATGGTATGGAATCGCGATGCGCAAAATTAGTAATTAGAAGTAATCAGTAATGTCAAAGTCAATGTATACTTTTATGTAAGTCCACATTTCTATCTTTATCATCTCTGCGTCGTATTGTGGACGATACAAAGTTCCCTCGAGACTGGGTGTAAAACGTCGATTTATGCTCGGTACTTAGAGAAGATACTTAGAAGATGTCATCACTGTCATGTTTTGAACAGAAAACCTTCTATATTCAATTTAGACCTTCGGGACTGAGTTGTCCCATGTGAATCACTAAAAAACGCCCAATCACTATTATTACCCCATCCCTTTTCCTGAGATATACTCCCTGATGTCCCTCTTTTCCAACTCGGTTATACTATACCTCCCCATCAAGAAGCCTGTCCGTCTCCTCCGTATCCACGACCTTCCTATCCCTCCTCCGTTGCCAAACTCTGATACCCCACCCCACACTCCCGGCAATTCCAACCGTAACCGCAACCCCCGTCAACCCCACCGCGACCAGGCTCGCAATAGTCCACCCGCCCTCCACCGGCGGTCCAAGCAACACCCCATCAATTAATAATACTTGTGCTCCGCTCGACGTCTTTCCCTGCTCGAGAATCCGAGCAAACGCGCCAGAAGTGTTATTGATATTAATGGTATAAGTGTTGTCGTAGATTTTATGGATCTTGAGGGTTTGCCCTGAGAGGGTGGAAAATGCCGTTTCAGGGAAGGCGAGGAGATCGACTGGACCAGAGGACGTCGGGGGGATGATATGGAAGTTCAACAATTCGGAGAGCCGTTGAACGGTGCCGGAAGACGAGGAGATAGCCGAGTCGAGTGGGATTAAGAGGGTGTGAGACGAATTCAATAGGAGGTATTCCGGGGAATGTCGTTGAAGGAGTGAAAACCATTTCGTTTGACCTGTTGCGTTGATGAGGTTTTCCGGTGAGATGGTTATTGTCGATGGAACTGGGACGATTGATAAAGAATGACCGACGCCGTTGGTTGATAGAATATTCCTTTCGTCGACTTTTGCTTTGAGATGTGGCTGTCCATCAAAGACAAGATGATCATTCCCCTGCGAACGGATTTCAATTTCCTCCCCCTCAATAGTCGTATACTTCGTCTGCTTTTCCGTAAAATCGTCGAAATAATGAACACCCTTGAGAATGCAGTGTAGTAAAACGCGTTTCAGTGAGTCCCCCGCCGAGGCAGAAAGTAAATACTTCTCCGTCAGTCCAAGATCCTTCCACGCCTGATCAACAGGGAATAAAGCAGTGATCCCACTCTCGTCAAATAAAACTCTCTGTTCCAGGTTCATTGATACGAGATGGCGGAATGATCGGAATAAATCCATTCCCTGGGATGAGGTCGGTCGTAATGCTCCTGGGGGAGTTAACTTGTCTTTGATAGAGTAAATCGTCGTATTCCCCGCATGAACTAAATTAGTCTTACAACTCGCTTCATAAAAGAATACCAGCGTTAGAGAGAACCTCAACATTATGATTGAGATAAATTTTGTCGTCCAATTTTTTGACTTTTACGCGTTGGGCTAATCCACCAAGAGACTTGAGTTTATACTTTGTCGTCAATAACGTGTTATCTTGAAGACTGGATAAATCGACCGCGGTATCCAGAAAATTATATTGCACCTGTTTTAAGAGTTCGGCATCTTTGAGGTCGACGGAGTCAGCATATGCAGAATCCACAGGCGCAAGAATAGACAGCGAAATCCTCGAATCATTGGCCATGGAAAAGGAATCTGAAGCCGCTAATGTCTCGGCGAAGATTACATTGCCTAGTCCGTAGAGATATTTCAGCGGAGTAAAGACCACCGAGTCGGGAACCAGGAGTTTCGAAATCACATGGACTACACCTACAATCAATACAACTCCTAAAAAGGGGGAACCATTGCGAGCGACGATGTCTGTTTTAGTGATGTTTCCACCATCAATGAATGTGTCATTTCCATGTTGTTTATAGTGAAGTGGTTCGCCTTCGAGGGAGGGAATGGAACCGCCCGTGACGAGGGTTTTGAGGTATGTGATGTTTTTGGAGGTGTGGCGGTGGATGAGGTTTGTTCGGTCTTGGGATGCAAAATGGGTTTTCAAGTAGGATAATTCGGCGGGATGTAATGTGTTGAATGCAGTGTTGTCGGGTGCAAATACCGAGTATGAATATGGTAAGGTTGTTTCCTTGAATAATTCGTTGAACGTGGATACGTCTTCCATTTCTCCGAGAATCGTATCTACGGTTACTCTAGTCACCCAAAGCTGCCATACCAATACTTTTGGGTATTCCCATTAACTTGTCCACCACTTGTACGACGCCTAAAATCAGCGCCCCTCAACAAAAAAAGGAATACCATTATTAGCCTCCCAATCACTCTTCACGACCCTCGCCACTCCGCCCATCATCAGCTTGCCCTGTCCTCGTCCTCTGTCCCCCTGTCGTTCAATACGGACTCCCACGCCCATGGACGAATTATCCTTCTCATCCATGGCCAACAAACTCTCCATGACAATCTCTCCCTCGACCATACTCGACAAAACACTCCCATTCAAACAATGATACAGCAATAATTCTCGGGTCAAGTCTCCCTCGAAATCCTTGAACGCATCCGCAATGGGCGCTATCAACGTCACGTTGTCCGAGGCATTTAATAATGGGATCAGTTGCGTCCGTTGAAGAGCTCGTAGGAGAGGAGCGAACTCGGCGTTCGTGGAAAGGAGGTCGATGATGGTGGTTGTGCGCGGACGACGGGGCCAAGGGAACAGGGATTCAGAGTGATGTTCCGAGGGTTGGTCGAGAAGCTGAGAGCATGAGACTAACGATGCGCTCAATAGAGCTAGCGACAGAGATCGCGAGAGTCTCATCTTTCGCAATCCGTATGTCCTTCGAGAATCAGGTGTTGTTTGTTGGGTGATTCTCGATTGCCTGCCGATCTTGGACGTGTGCGGTATTCAGAAAAAACTTGATATTACTTAAGATCCCGCCGATTGACGCGGCTGCTTCCCCGGACATGGACGGGGAACGCCTGCCAAAGACCCTGGCAGTCGCGAACGACAGATTCATGGCAAAGTCAAGCATTGCAAGAGAGATCCTTGGAAATGACTTCGTAGACCATTTTGGAGGGACAAGGCAACACGAGTTGAGACAATTTGAAGAGGCTGTTACGGATTGGGAATTGGAACGATATCTGGAGTTAGTTTAGGCCCAGTCCATTTTAATGCAGCACCCAGACTTGTTATATATTCTAGTATCCCTAGTCACTTCCAGCCGCTCTCACCATAACTCCAAGACGTTTTGTCCGAAACAAATTGCCATATGCAAGCACTCTATGTAGCATGTTTGGTATCTCCAAGTGTTTCCCCACGCACATTTTCCCTGCATCATTAGCGGCAATTTCTATGAAACGGGTTGGATTGGTACCAATTAATGCTCTGATCTCGTTCCTCGTCCGTTTCACCCACAAGTGCAACGTTGTCGCCTCGTAAAATATACAAACCCAGATCCTCAGTGGTGGTCGGTTCGTCTGGAGATATTGTTCGTTCTTGCGCACCCGAGAGAATTAGATTTGTAGTTTGATCATAGCCACGCAAGTGCCCAACTAGCAGACGGCCGTCCGTCGTTATGATGGTGACAAGCTTATCGACAAACGACGTCAAGTTGGATGACATCGCGCTCTGGTGCAGCGGAGTTGTGTTCGCGGCTGGCCAAGCGGCCAGTCGAGTTTACAATGGAAGTCGCTTTACCAGCGTCAGCAGTTGGAATTAAAATTGACTGGGGATTTGGATTTGCCGGCGAGGGATCATCAGGGTCGACAGAACCACCACAGGCAGCCCGGCCCCCCCCCCATCTACAATCAAACAGATACACGGACTGACGCGAAACGTTGGGTGTCGTGAAGATGATACGATTATGGCCTCTGGGGTGTATTGCTGCGCTGGCAGTGCGAGCATATCGCAAGAAGACACTGACTCCGTTGGGCGTTGCAACTGCCATTATTGTCTCTTCATTATACTCGATTCATCCATGGGGCGTGTTCCTAGTCATGCTACTGTCCTTCTACGTCACATCAACATTCTTCACAAAGGTATCTTTCCCCAAATAGACGTATACGTAATCTTTCGTATGCTCTTTCGTATAGTTATCCCCAGTTTACCCCTAACTGTCGTCGATTGATTGTTGGTTCGATATTGTTACGTTTCCAGTGGCTTATAGTAGTATAAACACGATTTCAAAGACCGGTTGACTACGAAGACTGTCGACGGGAGTAAATTGAATACAAAACACGTCACGAGAACACATGTCCAAGTCCTCGCCAATTCCCTCGCAGGAACAATCCTCACCGTCATTCACTGGCACTATACGCGCGGGAACTACTGTTTCTCCGCTATACCCGGCCCACGCAAATCGTCCATGTTCTTTCTCAGCGACCTTCTTGTCTATGGAATCATAGGGTACTCTCACCACGTTAACGAACCTCTTTATTAACGAACTCCTTTTGCGTCCTCAGCCCCCTTGTTATCTGCTCGTTCTTTGTACTGGTTTTGAGATTGTTAATGGTAGTCATTATGCTGCGGCAAATGCAGATACGTGGTCTTCGGAACTGGGAATCCTATCGAAAAGTCCGCCATTTCTGATAACGACATTGAAGACTGTTCCGCCGGGGACGAACGGCGGAGTGAGTATCCTGGGATTACTCGCTGCCATCGGTGGAGGCGCAACAATCGGCGTAGGCACGGCATTTGGCTTGCCGTTATGTCCCTCGCAAGATATTCTTCGTCAACGTCTTGTGATAATAGCCTGGTCAGCTCTCATGGGCCTAATAGGATCAACGGTATCACCCCCCCCCCCCCGCCCGCTCTTGTTATCCCCCGCTCCCCTTCACCCCCATCTTTTTTGGTCTACTCCACACGCAGGTTGGACATTCGTTGACAGCAGGTTGATTCCATTTTGGGAGCACTACTACAAGCCACCCCCTACAGCAACTCAGAAAAAAAAGTAGTAGAACTCCCCGGCGGAGAACAAGCCGTCACATCCACCAATATAACCCATATCGGCGGCTGGGATATTCTTGACAATAATCAGGTCCGTCACTCCCTTTCATCTTGCTCTTCAATTTTTGTCTTGCAATTGTCTTTGTGCTTCTGTGTTTGAGGGGGTGTTGATGGTAGGTTAATTTTGCAATGACTTTTATTACTAGTTTTGTTAGTATGGGGGTGTTTGCTTGGTTATGTGGACGGTGAGATGGTCGTGGAGGGGGGTAATTTTAACGACCTTGTGTGTACGCTATCATTGATGGAAAAAGTTTCGTAGATCTCACGGGGTATTTCGATTAAGTGGAAGGAACGCACTGTTTGGAATTGCAAAGGCTACGAGTCACGGCATAGGCGGCGGAGGGATTATTACAAAACTCGCGAGATGAAGGAACTCTTTTAATTGTGGAAACGTATTCCCAGTAAGCGGTCAGTCAAAACGAATGACCTAGTATTCTTTGTTACAACAATGCTTTGTCGTTATGATATGGTCTTCCTCTATCATTATAAACTCACGCTATACCTACTCTTCTACACTAACGCCACTATGATGTGCCCTCGAAAATCGTCCTTACGAGCGTGCTCGCGGCTCGCTGAAGACAATCATAACCGTAAAAGCGGAATCTATGGTCAGTAAAATCTCACTAGTAGTGACGCGAATACCAATTTTATTCACGGTAATAGCGGAAATGTGCGTCCCAACCTCTATTCAGCAACCAATGGCTCTCATCTCTAACTTTCTGATTTAAAGGAATCCATTCAGTAACCAACGTCCATTGTCCTAACGTTTCATTGGCACCTTGAATTATTTAAAACTCATCAGGTTCAGGAATTTTCGATACATTGAGAATGAAACACAACCTATTGGGTTTCAGATGGTCAGATGTACTACGTATTCTCGAACGAGATCCGCTTACCAGGAAATCACCTGAATTCAAACGCCAGCGTATATTCATGCAAGCGACAAGGGGCGCAAATTCAGCGTCCATCTGGCGATTACATTGGGAAGACGCCTCTGGGCCTAAAACTCTCACATGTTGCAGATAGCACTTGGATTGAGGGCAACTTTCTGGTTTGAGCAATGCCCGAAGGATTTACCTGAGGGTTTGTTTCTTGGAAACCATGGGCAAAAATCGTCACGAAAGTTAAGGCCAGGTTTTGGGTTTCAATTCTGGGTTTATAAGGGAAATTCCAAT
>Ga0302325_10030480_pt1 | contig 11119 bp, 10 predicted proteins | sample Palsa_T0_2_FD_201948 | JGI IMG/M metagenome (GOLD analysis project Ga0302325, IMG submission 201948) | Peat permafrost microbial communities from Stordalen Mire near Abisko, Sweden - Palsa_T0_2 | ecosystem: Environmental > Terrestrial > Soil > Palsa > Peat permafrost | place: Sweden: Abisko...
TGGAAGGTCCTGACCACCCTGGGCGCACCCTTCTTCCGCACGCCAAAGCGGGGCGCCCGCTCGCTCGTGTGGCTGGCCACCTCTGAGGAGGCGGCGGGCCTCACCGGCGAGTACGTGGTCGACGAGAAGGTGGTGGCACCGAGCGCGCGGGCCCGCGACGACGCGCTGGCCAGCGGTCTGTGGGAACGGAGCGCCGAGCTGGTAGGACTACCCGCAAACGCCCCCGCCTGATCGAAAGGACCGATGACCGACCCAGCCCACCCGCCCGAGCCGCCCTATCACCTGTTTCTCGACGCCGACGAGCCGGCCGTGGCCGCCGTCGCCGTGGAGCTGCTCATCTCCGACGAGGCTCACGAGCCGGCGATTCGCCAGTTGGCCCGCGAGGTCCTCGGGGGTCTGCAGCAGCCACCGACCGCGGAGGGTCGACTGACCGTGACCCTCACTCCGGGTCAGATGAAAGTCCTCTACACGGCCGCCGAGCTGTTATTGGGCGACCTTCAGCGTGAACAGGCCGACGAACGCGACACGCTGCACAGCATCCTCGACAAGCTGCCCGACGAGCACACGATGCGCGCGATCACGCTGGACGAGCCGCGCGGCGCCTAGGGACAGGCCACCTTTCCGGTGATGGGGACCGTGCTTCCGTCGGAGAAGCTGGCGGTGGCCGCGTAGGGCAGCTGCACCGAGCTGGTGCAGTTCTTCGGTAGGTCGAACAGGCCAACCGTGGTGTGGGTGACCGACTTCTTGCCGTGCTTCTTCTTGGTGGTGGTGACGGTGTGGTTACCGCCGACCGTGAAGTCAAGCGAGGTCACCGAGGCATCCGGTCCGCCCTCGACCGTGGGAATCGGCGGGATGTTCACCAGGATCTTCTCCGCGAAGGGTGCCGCGGTGGGGGTGAAGGTGCCCGGGAAGGTCAGCGTCTCTTCGATCGGCGTGACGCCATTCGCCCACACCTCATACTTGACCGGGCTGCGCTGAAGGAGGTAGATGTCCAAGGAGGCCGTCTCGTTGATGGTCACCGAGCCGAGGACCGCCTCAACGCTTGAGCTGCCCGACCCGATCTTCGATCCGGTCGGGCAGACCGGCGGAGTCGTGCCGGTAGCCGCGGTGATCGCGTTGATCGAGCAGACCGGCGTGGTGTCGAAGTTGTACGTGACTCCCGGCGGAATGTCGATGGCCAGCTGGGTCAGCGGTGAGGGGACTCCCCCGAGCGAATCGACGACGCCGGCCTTGATGGTCAGCGCGCCGGGCCCCCCGGCCGTGCCGGCCAGCGAGGGCGACGCGGTCAACACCTCTGCGGCCAGCGCGGATGCCGGTAGCGCCAGCGTCGTGACGGTGGCGATGGTTCCCAACCAGATTGCGGCTCTACGCACGGACCGACCCCTTTGTGAATGTAGATGAGATACGCGATCGTCTCCTGGACAGGGACTCTAACCCGCGGCGGCGTGGTTTGTTGCGCGCCCCGGTCTCCGCGGCCCGCACGGACGCACATTCAGGCCGGGTCGGCGCGATCGGCCGCGCCGAGAACCGCCGCCCGATCCAGCCGGGCCACCCGCTCGTCGTCCGGGTCGATCATGGTCGTCAAGGCCGTGCGCACGGCCTCGACGTCGAGCGTCTGGGCGCCCACCATCGCCTCGATGTCGGCCCAGTCACGCGTGCGGTCGAACATCGCCTTGAACACCGCCAGCTCGACCGGCCCGAGGATCGGAATGCGGGTCGGACCGAACGGCACGGTTTGCCGGTGGCGAGCCGCCTCGGCGTGGATCGGCACGTAGTCGAAGAATAGATCCAGCGGCGTCTGGTCCCACCACACCCGGGCCTGGCCGTCGAGGGCGATCTGCTCGCTCAGCCCGTCGGGGAGCGCCACGCCGTCGGGTAGCGCACGCAACGCCGCCGCGTTCTTCGTGGACGCCACGAACACATTGAGGTCGATGTCGCTCGTGCCGCGCGGATCGAGCGTCCAGTAGGCCAGGGCGATCGCACCGCCGAAGGCGTGCGGAACGCGGCGCCTGGCCAGCGCACGATGCAGAGCGACGACTCGCTCCGGAAGCGTCACGCCGCGCGCGACGCCAGGACCGGGTAGCGCAGTTCGCGGGCGTGACGAGTCGGCAGCGCGTTGGCCAGCGCAAGCACGTCAGCCAGCGCCCGGCTGGTCCGCGTGTGTTCGCTCGGCGTCGGAACGAGGACCGGTCCGCGGGCGTCCTGGATCGCGAGGCGCGCGCCGCAGCCGGCGAGCAACCGTTCCAGCGTGGCCAACGACGGCCGTTTCCGTCCGCGCTCGTAGGCGCTCAGCGCCGTCTGAGACGTGCCGCAGCGGGCGGCGAGCGCCGCCTGCGTCAGACCGGCCCGCTCACGCTGTCGTCGTAGCTGGGTGCCGATGTCCACGCTGTGAGTATATCCGACCGGATATACCCGTCCCGCCCTACGCGGCGCGCTCGATCGGTGCGCGCTCAGGCGGCCAGTTCTCGAGATGTTCGAGGGTGAGCGGCCGAGCGATGAAGAAGCCCTGGAGCGCGTCGCAGCCGATGTCGGTCAGCAGCGTCCGTTGCTCGTCGGTCTCGATGCCCTCGGCCACCACGCTCACGCCGAGCTGATGCCCGAGCTCGGTGACCATGCGCACGAGCGGGCTCTCTCCGTCGTTGCTGAGCTGCTCGATGAACGAGCGGTCGATCTTCAGTTCATCCACGGTCAGGTGCTGCAGGTGCGCCAGCGAGGTGTAGCCGGTGCCGAAGTCATCGATAGCCACCCGGATCCCGAGCGCCCGGAGCCGTTCGAGCTCGCCGGCGACCGTGGCCAGATCGGCCAGCAAGACCGTCTCGGTCACCTCCAGGATGAGCCACCCAGGTTCGACGCCGGCGGCGTCGATCGCCGCCTCGACGTTGGCGGCCAGCTGGCCGGAAAGCAGATGACGCCCGGAGATGTTCACGGCGATGCTGATCTGCGCCTGCCCGCAGTCCGACCAGCGGGCGAGCTGGGCGAGCGCGCTGCCGAGCACCCAGCAGTCGAGGCGAATGATCAGGTCGCTCTGCTCGGCCGCCGGAATGAAGTCGCCCGGCTGGCTCAGGCCGACACCTCGGCGCTCCCAGCGTACGAGCGCCTCGGCGCTGCGCATCACGCCGGAGGCGGCGTCGACCACCGGCTGGTACACCAGGAACAGGCCGTCACCACCGGCGTCGAGTGCGGCGTGCAGATCCTGCTCGACCGCCGCGCGGACGATGAGGGCTCCCTGCAGGCTCTCGTCGTAGATCTCGACCCGACCGCTGCCGGCTTCCTTGGAGCGGTGAACCGCCAGGTCGGCCCGCGCCAGCAACTGCGATGGCTCGTCGTCGGCGTCCTGGTAGGCGAACGCGACGCCGATGGAGGCCCCCACGGTGACCTCGAGCGAGTGCACCCGCACCGGCGCGTTGATGGTCGCCAGCAGCGTTTCGCCCAATCGCGTCGCCTCATCGGTCCCGTCGAGACCTTCGGCGACCACCAGGAACTCGTCGCCCCCGAGCCGGGCCACGAAGTCCCCCCGGCGCGTGCCGGAATCCAGCCGCTCGCCGACCTGTCGGAGAATGGCGTCGCCGGCGCCGTGCCCGTGGGTGTCGTTGGCCCGCTTGAAGTCGTCAAGATCGATGAACAGGGCGGCCAGGGTCGCGCCCGACCGCTGCGCTCGCGCCAGCGCCTGCTCGAGGAACTCCACCGTGGCCGCCCGGTTGTACAGACCGGTGAGCGCGTCGTGGGTGGCCTGGTGAACCAGGCGATGCTGGAGGGCGTCGCGTTCCATGATCGAGCCCGACAGCACCTTGACCGATTCGTGCAGGGCGCGCCCCAGGCGCCCGGGGAGCGGCTCGCTCAGCACCGGGTCGTCGAACGCGCACTCCGACAGCGCGCGGGTCTGGGCTTCCATCAGTCGCAGGTTGTTGGTCAGGTCGTTGAACGCCTCCGACACCACCACCGTCTCCTTCGGCCCGCGGCCGGTGGGCACGAGCGCTTCGAGATCTCCGCCGCTGACCGCGCGGGCCCGTGTCTCGAGCAGGTGCAGGGGCCGGGTGATCGAGCGCGCCAGCAACAGGGCGACACCGATGGTCAGCCCGGCGGCCAGCAGCATCTCGATCATCAGCAGCCGGAACTGGTCCGTGTTGGCGCGGTTCAGCTCGGCGGCCCGAGCATGCACGGTGCTCTCGGCCGCGTCGACCAGGGCGTACAGCGCGCGACCAGCGACGATGCCGGAGCGCAATGTCGTCACCATCGGAATGGCCGCGCTGATATTGCTCGTAGGCGGCGGGGCGAGCCGGCCGCTGGCAGCGACGTTCACGAGCTGCTGGAAGCTGCGCTCGCTGGCGCCGCCGCTGAACCTCGCCCACTGCCGCGCGACCGCCCCGCCGGCAGTGCTCAGCTCTTGACCGGCCTGGCCGAGCTCGGCGATATCGCCGCCCAGCGCGCTCTGCTGCGACCCCGGGTGCTCGCCGGGCAGCGCGATGTTGCCGAAATCGCCGAGCTCGGCAACGCCCGCGCCGAGCGCGTCGTTGGCGGCGCTCAACGAGCGCAGCGACGCCTGCAGGTCGGCGCTGTCGCCGAGACCGGCAACGCGCGTCTGCAGCGTGGCCAGGCGGGTCGAGAAGGCGGTGGAGAGCACGACGTCCAGACGCGTGAAGTCGCGGTCGGCGGTCGCCGGTGCGAGCGTGCCGGCATCGACCTGGCGGCGCAGGCTGACGAGCCCACTGGCGAACCCAGGCGGGGTGGCGGCCCCGAGCGTCGCCAGCTCGACGTCGGTATCACGCCGCGCCTGAGCGGTCGACTCGTCGCTGAAACCGAGGGTGGTCGCGATGTTGGGGATGTTGAAGCCGAATTGCCGGGCCCGTAGCCACGCCCCGACCGTGATGCTCTCCTGATCGAAGCGCTGGCGGACGTTGGCCAGTCGGTCGAGCGTCGGAATGCCGGCGACGATCGCGGCCGCCTCCCGCGCCGTGTCATAGCGTTGGCGCAACAGCGCGGCGCCGCCGATGCCGAGGACGGAGATCGGCAGGAGCACCGCGATGAGCAGCCGCAGCGACACCCCGCGCGCCCGCAGCGGCAGCCATTTGGTCCGCCGGGCGCCAGCGGGCGGATCGCGAACGATGTCCGTTTCGGGGGCCTGCTTCCGTGCAGGGCGGTATGGGGATCGCAGCCGAAGGGCCATGACTGGGGCATCAGACTTGACCGTGGAGATATCGACAATGCCCGGACTCCCCTTGAGGCGGTCGCGGTTGCGCCTACGACGCTCGGCTCGCGCGCTGCGAGCCCCCGACCGCGCTCGACACGGGTGTGGACATCGCGCGCGGGCGTAAAGGGCGCCCGGCCGGCCGTCGATACCCGATCGGTGAGGCTCCATCGTCTCAGGCTCGGCCAGGGCACCGAGGACGGCCGAATCGCCGACATGTCCCGCCGTCTGCGCCCTGCGGCGCGTGGCTGCGGGGTCCTGGCGATCGTCGCCGCGGCCATCGGCATTCCGACCTTCGGCACCAGCCCGGTCATCACGCTGCTGCTGGCCGGTCTGCTGCTCGAGTCCGCGACCGCGTGGCTGTTGCGCAGCGACCAACCCGAGCTCGTGGTGATCGCGGGTTGGCTCGGCGGGCTGGCGCTGTCGGCCGCCGGTTTCGCCTTGAGCGGGGGGCCGCGGCTGTATCTGCTTCCGATGTTCGCCTACCCGATGGTCCTCATCGCCGTCCTGTTGCCGAGCCGGGTGGTCGCGGCGGCGACGCTGGTCACCGTGCTGGTGATGGTCGGCCTGGCGTTCGCTCTGGATGGTCCGAGCGTGAAGAGCTTTTCTCCCACCCTGCTGTATCCGATCGTCACCGTGCTGGTGACCACCCTGGCGGGCGCCCTGGCCCGGGAGAAGGACGTCGTGTCACGACGATCGGCGCTGTTTGACGACCTCACCGGCCTGCTCAACCGGGCCGCCCTGGCCGCTCGCGCCGGCGAGCTGGCCCATCAGACGCTCGCGCGCACCGAGCACGTCGCCGTGCTGGTGGCCGACGTCGACCACTTCAAGTCGATCAACGATCGCCACGGACACGCCCGCGGGGACGCCGTGCTGGCGGCGGTGGCCGGCCGCATGAGCGGCGTGCTGGCGGGCGGGTCGCTCTACCGGCTCGGGGGCGAGGAGTTCGTGGCGCTGCTGCCAGGGGCCACCCGGGCCGAGGCCCAAACGCAGGCCGAGCGGATCCGCGAGGCGGTTCGCGCCAGCCCGGTCGCCGGCGTCGCCGTCAGCGTGTCGGTTGGCGTCGCCCTGTCGACCCCGCCCGGCTTCAGCTTCGAGGCGGTGTTCGAGGCGGCCGATGAGGCGCTCTACCGCGCCAAGCGAGAGGGCCGCGACCGGGTGTGCCTGGCCGAGCAGGCCCAGACGGTGGTGGCCATGCGATCACGACCCTCGGCTCAGCGCCGCCGGCCCGAGCCGCCCGGGCCGGACCGCCGCCCGCGCCGCGCCAGCGACGAGACCGAGCTCGCGCACTCGGTGACCGAGGAGCACGGCGCGAACGGCGGCTGGTTGGTCCGCGATCGTCACGAACGGGCCCAGCTGGTGGCCATCGCCCAGCGCTCTCAGCTGCTCGGGCTGCTCCTCATCTACCCCTGCGCACTCGCCGCGGTGCTCGCGGCCGTGCCGGCGTTCGGATGGTGGATCCCGGTTCTGCCCACGGTCGGGGCGACGGTGCTGGTGGCCGTGGTGGCCACCCTGCCCCGGATCCGCCGCCCCGAGCGCGCGCTCGCCGCGGCCTGGGTGTTCGCCGAGGTCTGCGCCGCCGGTGGCTGGCTCGTCGCCCACCGATCGGTCGGCCACTCGATGCTTGTGGCGCTTCCGGCCCTCGGCCTGCTCGTGGCCAGCTTCAGCTCGGCGTTCCGACCACAGGTGGTCGCGGTCGGCGCGGTCATCAGCGGCCTGCTCATGATCGCCGTCGCGTATGCCTACGACGCCGCGATCGCTGTCCCCGCACCGGGGATCGTCGCCACGCCACTCGCCGTGATGATCACCGTGGCAGTGGTCGGCTCCACCCTCGGGCGTTCAACCGTGGATCACCTGGGCGCCGGGGTGGTGGACGGACTCACGGGGATGCTCAATCGCTCAGCCCTGCGCACCCGCACGGCCGAGCTCGAGAGCACGGCGGTCGACGTGTCGCAGATCACGCTCATCGTCGGCGACCTCGACCAGCTCAAGCAGATCAACGACGCCTCGGGGCATGCCGCGGGCGACGCCGTACTGCAGGAGGTCTCGCGCCGCGTACGTCGCGAACTGCGGACCTTCGACACCGTATACCGAATCGGCGGTGACGAGTTCGTGGCGTTGCTGACCTCGATCGACGAGGATGCGGCCGTCGTGGCCGAACGGCTGCGCACCGCAGTCCGCGAATCGCCGATCGGCGACGCCGCCGTCACGGTGTCGCTCGGCGTCGCGGTGACCGAGCCCGGCGAGCCCTTCTGCTACTCGACGCTGTTCGCCCGCGCCGACGGGGCGCTCTACCAGGCCAAGCGCACCGGGCGCGACCGCGTCTGCCTGGCCGGCCGGCCGGCGGGCGCCGCCGCCGAGCTCGCGGTCTGACGGTCGGTCAGCGCAGCAGCAGCCGCAGCACCGGCTCGGCTCGCTGCGCATCGGGCTGCTCTCCCGTGATGAGATCGAGATACACGTAGCTCTCGATGAGACGTACCAGGACGTAGGCGACCTCATGCAGGTCGACTGGCAAGGCCAGACGCTCGGCCTCGGTCTCCTCGACCAGGATCGCCTGCAGCGCGTCGATCAGACGCCGCTGGAAGTCCGTCTCGCGCCGGGTCAGCAGACGCATGGCCGAGTCGCCCTCGTCAGCCACCCAGTGGCGCATGCCGGGGCTGGCGATGACCGCCTCGAGGAAGCCGACAACCACCTGCACCACCCGCCCCGGACCTCGCTCGGACACCTGCTCGTCCGCGAGCTCCAAGGTCCGCGCCGCCAGCGACCAGACGACCTCCACCAGCAACTGCTCACGCGAACCGACCCATCGGTACAGCGTGACTCGATTCACGGCCAGCGCGTCGGCCAGCGCGCTCATGTCGATTCGCCGGCCGGCGAGAAACCACCGACGCGCGAGCTTGAACGCGTCGATCGCGGTCGGTCGCGCCGCGCCGTTGTCGTCGGCCAATTGCCGCTGCAGCTTGGTGGCCGGACGCGGCGGCTGCGAACGCGTGGGCGTCATCGGCGGCCATGCTACCCGCGCGGGCTCCGCCGCCCCCGTCGCGGGCGCCAACGCCCGGTTCGACCGGACGCATGTACGGAATCGGGCCGCGCGGCGACAGCCCCTACCCCGGTGATGCCGACACTGAGCCCAGGCCGCGCTGCGCCCCACGGCGCCGCGGGCGCGAACACCGTTTCCCCCAGATTCCGGGTGCCGCCATGACGCAGGTCTTCTCCATCTGGCCCTCGCGGGCCATCGAATCAGGCGGTCTCCGCTGAGCCCGCCGCCGCTGCGCGGACGCCTCGCCGCCGCACTGGCCTGCGGCGCGCTGATCGTATTCGGCACGGGTGCCTCGCTCGCCGCCGCCCAGACTCCGGCCGCACCAAGCCCTGCGCCCGCGCCGAGCACACCCGCGGCCAACCCTCTGGCGACCCGCTACCTGCAACTGGCCAGCGAGGGCCTGCACACACAGATCGCCCATTGGCGCACCTCCACTGACCAGTGGTACTGCGAGACCCTCGGCTGCACCGGCGCGTACCCACTCCTGACGGTGTGGGGAGTGGTGCGCATGTTCGAGTCCGCCGACGCCGTCGAGCTCGCCTCCCCCTCCCGCTCGCATCGCGCGACTGTGGAGGCCTTCGCCAGCCAGTCGGAGAAGCTGTATTGGAACAAGTACCTCAACGGCTTTGACCCCTACCCGGGTGATGATTACCCCGCAGCGCAGGCGTGGTTCGACGACAACGGGTGGCTCGGGCTGGCCTTCATCGACGCCTACCGGGCCACCGGGCAGCAGCGCTGGCTCACCGACGCCCAGCGCGCCTTCGACTTCATCGCGGCGCATGGCTGGTCTGGCGGCGGCCGCGGCGACGGGATGTGGTGGAACACCCAGCACCAGCAGCACTCCGGCGAGGCGCTGGCCGCCGACAGCCTGCTCGGCATGATGCTCTACGACGCCAACCACCGCTCGACGGACCTGCAGGAGGCGCAGAAGTGGATCGACTGGGCGAACGCGAACGACATCGGCTTCGCCGGGCTGTATGACAGCGAGGGACCCGGCAGCTCGGTCATCGACTACGTGGAGGCGCCGCTCATCTACGCGCAGTACCTGCTCTGTCAGGACGCCCATCGCAACGACTACTGCACTCACGCCGCGGCGCAATCGGCGACGCTGACCCGCGTCTACGGCACGGCTTACAACTTCGCGCCGCTGTACGACTCGATCTTCTTTCAGTGGATGATGGCCTACGACCACGCCACCGGCGGCGATCACTGGATCGCCGCCGCCCAGGCCAACGCAACCGCGGCGATGACTCACGCCAGCAACGCCCAGGGGCTGTGGCTGGACAGCTGGTGGGGTGGGCCGATCCGAGATCGCAACACCGAGCCCAACATGCTGCGCACGGCGGGCGGCACGACCAGCCTGTACGCCTGGCTGGCGTATTACGACAGTTCGGCGGCCGGGAGCTGAGCCCAGGTCTGGCTCTTTGTTGAGCCACGCGCCGTCAGGTCGCCCGTGACCCCGCCGTCGCCGATGCACTAGGTGAAACCAGATGCCCCGCCACTCTCAAATAGACCGCATCAGTCAGCTCGTGCGCGATTCCCTCTACGCCGTTGACGAGTCGATCGTCGCCGAGTCGATCCTGGCTCGGGCCAGCGTCCGTCATTACGTCGCCGAGCACTCATTTCGCAACGATGAGTATGGGACGGAGCGGCGCGCGAGCGACGTGCGCTCCTTTCGTCCGACCCGTCGCGCGCGCTCGTTTCACCTGACCGACCGGCGCCGGGCCACGCAGCTCGTTTAGACGCGTGATTCCACGGTGGGGCCGTGGCTATCGACGGTCGTGCAGCGCCCGCGTGGCGAGAAATCCTCCGTGGTGACCAGTTCCTCGCCACACGCCATTCGCGGAGCGCGGCTCGACCGGGGGTGTGGCGAGAACCTGTTCGCATTGACCAGTTTCTCGCCAACCCCCCTTCCGTCCGAAGGCGAGCGTCGCCGCAGCGCGCCGGTATGCGCCCGGCGCCACACGGCGCCGTCACGCGACCGTCACAGAACCGGGCCTCACGGGCCCCACGCCGCTTGGGGTCAACCTGACCGAGCCGGACCCAAGCGATCCGAGGGCTAGACGCGGCGCAGCACCGTGACGCGGGCCGGAGCGTCAAAGCTCCAGCCGTTCCCGTCGACGCGGCCGAGGGCGACGAAACGATCACGCAGCTCGCCGTCCGCCGTGTGCAGAGCGCCAGCCCGCCCCGGGTCGACCAGGACCTGATGGGCGCTCCAATGATCGAAGCGCTCGACCGTCACCACCGGTGTGAAGGTCAGCTGTGAGGCGACCACCCCGCCGCCGGCCGAAACCCGGTCAAGCGCTGCCTGGGCGGCGGCCCGGACCGCGGTCTCGTCGTCCACCGGACGCATCAGTTCGAAGAACGGACCCTCGGGCAGCGGTTCCTGGACGAACACCAGGCCGTCGGCCCGACATACCCGCGTCGCTTCGGAGAGCGCGGCGTCCATGTGCTCGATCGGCACGTGGTGCAGGCTGTTGAAGAAGATCGCCGCATCCTGGCTGCCATCGGCCAGGGGCAGCGCCTCGGCGCCAGCCTGAAGGTAGCGCTCGCCGGACACGGACGGCGCGGCCATGGCGGCGGCCAGCGCGATTTTGGCCGGCTCGACCCCGACCACCATCGCGCCTCGGTGCGCCAGGCGGCGAACCAGCCAGCCGTCTCCGCAGCCCAGATCGACGATCTGCCGCCCGGCGACCGGGACGAGCTCGTCAAGCAGCGCGGTCTGCTTCGTCATGACCGCCCGCATCCTACGAGACGCAACACCCTCGCCCCAGGCGGGGGTGATGGCTCGCCACACTGAGCATCGACGTGCGGTCGTCCGTCCCCACCCCGAAGATGTCCAGGTTGCCCTCTCGCGCCCTCCCGGTCTTCCGAGTGCGACGCCTCATTGGCGG
>Ga0302325_10030482_pt1 | contig 11118 bp, 12 predicted proteins | sample Palsa_T0_2_FD_201948 | JGI IMG/M metagenome (GOLD analysis project Ga0302325, IMG submission 201948) | Peat permafrost microbial communities from Stordalen Mire near Abisko, Sweden - Palsa_T0_2 | ecosystem: Environmental > Terrestrial > Soil > Palsa > Peat permafrost | place: Sweden: Abisko...
GGCTCACGCCGGGCGAATTCGCCGAGTGAGCTGACCGCGAGCCTCCGCTCGCTCGACACCACAATCGTGCTCGTCTCGCACAACGTCGATCAGATGTTCCGGCTCACCGACCGCATCGTCGTCCTCGGCCACGGGAGGCTCGTCGCCGATCTCGCCAGCGCCGGATCGCGCCCCGACGACGTCGTGGCGCTCGTCACCGGGCGGAGACCGACTCCACGGCCCGCCGCCAGCTCAGCCGACTCCACGGCCTCGCAGACCGGCTCTTCTCGGCAGGTGCATGCTCGAGCCTCGCCGTCATCCTCTCGGCGCTCGGTGCCGCGCTCGGAAGCGAGCGGCTCCGCATCCATCTCGTCGACGGCCCGGCTCTGCGGCTCGCGCACGCACTCGGGCTTCCGGCGTCGCTCATGCAGGCCTGGGAGGAGCTGCCCTTCGGCGCCGCCGGCGGCCCGGTCGGTCTCGCGGCAGCGAGCCGCAAGCCGGTCGTCGACGCCCACATCGGCTCGAGAGAAGCCTGGGCGCCCTGGCCAGCGCCTGCCGCGGAGGCAGGCGTCAGCAGCTCCTGGGCGGGTTCGACACCATCGTCTCGACCGACGGCGCGCGCGCTGCAGCTGCTCGAGACCGACCTGATGCTCCCCGAGGTGGACGGGTTCGAGCTCTGCCGCCAGGTGCGTGAGCGCTTGACGGTTCGGTGCGATCGTCGTCTCGACGCGCGGCGGCGACCGCGACAGGGTTGCCGCGCTCAATCTCGGAGCCGACGACTACATGACCAAGCCGTTCAGGATCGAGGAGCTCCTGGCGCGCATCAGCGCGACGCTCGGGCGCAGCCGTCCTGCACCCGTCACGGATTCGGCGACGTCGGTGATCGTTCTCTCCGCGGGGCTCGAGATCGACCTCGCCGGCCAGCAGGTGAGCCGCGAGGGCGAGGCGCTGCATCTGACACCGACCGAGTTCGCGCTGCTGCGGGAGCTGGCCGCAAACCGGGGCAAGGTGCTCACCCACGCACAGCTCCTGCGCCGCGTGTGGGGGCCCGGCTACGAGAGCGAGTACGTGCGCGTCTACGTCCGGCGCCTGCGTGCCCAACTCAAGGCCGCGTTTGGCCCGCCGCTGATCCTCACCCAGTCGCGCGTGGGCTACCGCATGGCGCCCGAGTGAGCCGTCCCTTTATGCAACATTTTCCGCAGGGGCCCGAATCTTGACGGTCCGTTAACAGTCCCGGGCCTACGGTTCCCGCGTTCCAGTCGCGGCACGGGCGTCGCTGACCCCGATCCTGCCGGTTCCGTGATCCAGATGCAGAGGGGATAGAGGAGGAAATTTTGCGAATCAACCACAAACAGCGGGCCTTCTTGGGCAACAAGAAGCTCGTCGTCATGAGCATCGTTTCGACGCTGCTTCTCAGCGGGCTCTGCGCCGGCGCGAGCCGTGCGGCGGGCGAGCCGGCGATCACCGCCACCTCGTTCACGCGGAGCTTCTCCGTGATGGTTTCGCTGAAGTCGATCGCGGCCATGGGCAAGGGAAAGATCGGGGTCATCCTCCCCGACACGGTCTCGTCGGCCCGGTACACCGAGTTCGACGCCCCATACCTGAAGGAGGCCTTCACCAGGGCCGGGCTGTCCTCGTCGGACTTCACGATCCAGAACGCGCAGGGCAGCGACAGCACCCAGCTGACCGACGCCCAGGGTGACATCTCGGCCGGCGCGAGCGTCCTCGTGGTCGATCCGCTCGACTCGGGTGTCGGGGCGCAGATCGAGAGCTACGCCAAGTCACACGGCGTGAAGGTCATCGACTACGACCGTCTCACGCTCGGCGGAAGCCGCGGCTACTACGTGAGCTTCAACAACGTCAAGGTCGGAACCCTGCTCGGCCAGGGGCTCGTGTCCTGCGTTGCAGCCTGGCACGTCGCCAAGCCCCAGGTCATCGTCATGCGGGGCGCACCGACCGACAACAACGCAACCCTGTCCTACAACGGCTACAACGCCGTGCTCTCGCCGCTCTTCAAGGCGGGCAAGTGGGTCGACCTCTCCAACCCGGCCGGCACCTCGACACCGACGGTCGCCGAGACCGAGTTCCAGCAGGCCTTCACGGCGCACAAGACCGCCAACGCGGCGCTGATCCCGGACGATGAGAACGGCGCACCGATCATCCGCTACCTGCAGAAGCAGGGGCTGAAGCCGGACACGTTCCCGATGACCGGGCAGGACGCGACACTCATCGGACTGCAGAACATCATCGCGGGCTACCAGTGCGGAACGGTCTACAAGCCGACCTACCTCGAGGCACAGGCGGCGGCTGCGCTCGCGCTGTACCTGCGTGCGGGCCAGACGCCGCCGACCGCCCTGGCCAACGGCACAACCGAGGACACGACCGAGCACGTCGCGGTACCCTCCGTCCTCCTGACACCCGAATGGGTCACCCCCTCTACGATGCAGACGACGGTGATCGCCGACAACTTCGTGACCGCGAAGGCACTCTGCGCCGGCAAGTACGCGGCGGACTGCAGCAAGTACGGCATCCACTAGACCCTATGGAGGTTGGGTCGCCGTAGGTGGTTGACGGCCGGACGCTCTCTGGTGACAGATCGGGGGTTTGTCTGGCCGGAGACTGGCTCCGGCTGACCCCGGTAACCGAGGAGGGTCCGACCGGCACCCTCGTCCTCTACGCGGTCGCGAGCGCCGTGATCGCCGGGACGAGCCTCTTCGGCGGCCGCGGCAAGATGCTCCGCGCGCTCCTCGGCGGCATCGTCATCGCCACGATCTACAACGGTACGGGCCTGATCAGCCTCGCGGCGGAGACCCAGGACATGGTCACCGCGCTCGTGCTGCTCGCGGCGGTCGCCGTCGACGCGGTCGCCCGCCGGGGCAGAAGCGCCTGACAGGTCTCCGCCGGGCCGCGCGGCCTCGGCGCTGGCGGCGTCCTCGCCGGTGTCGTATGCTCGCCCGACAGCAGAAACGCCGCGCAGGAGGGAGAGCATGAACAGGACGTTGCAACGGATCGCCGCAGGAGCCGCCGCGCTCGCCGCCACGACGCTGCTCCTCGTCGGCGCGGGCGCCGCGCAGGCAGGCGCTGCCGCGGCGGCGCCGGGGATGAACGCCAAGGCCGCGGCCGAGGTCCCCGCCGCGGTGCGTGCGAAGGGAACGATCGTCGTCGCCGCCGATGCGAGCTACGCGCCCAACGAGTTCATCGCCTCCGACGGGCACACGGTCATCGGGATGGACGCTGATCTCGCCCACGCGCTCGGGGCCGTGCTCGGCCTCAAGATGGACGTCGTGAACGCCAACTTCTCGGGCATCATCCCGGGTCTCGCGTCGGGCAAGTACGGGCTCGGGATGTCGTCGTTCACCGACACCCTGGCGCGGCAGAAGGTCGTCGACTTCGTCACCTACTTCTCGGCCGGAACCTCCTTCTTCGTCAAGACCCAGGGCGGCCCCGCGATCGAGACGCTCGCCGACCTTTGCGGCCACACGGTCGCGGTCGAATCGGGGACGACCGAGCAGAGCGACGCGATGGCCCAGGCGGCCCGCTGCAAGAAGGCCGGCAGGCCCACCGAGACGGTCTTCGCCTTCCCCGACCAGAGCAGCGCGAACCTCGCGCTCGCGAGCGGGCGCGCGCAGGTCGGGATGGCGGACTCGCCCGTCGCCGCCTACCAGGTCAAGCAGTCCAAGGGCGAGTTCAAGCTCGTCGGCAAGGCCTACGGCACGGCGCCCTACGGGATCGCGATCCCGAAGGGCTCCGGCATGGCGCCGCCCATCCTCGCCGCGCTGAAGGTGCTGATGGCCGACGGCAGGTACCTGGCGATCCTCAAGACCTGGGGCATCGCCTCGGGAGCGATCTCCGACCCGAAGATCAACGGCGCCACCAGCTAGCCCAACCGCCTCCGGGGGCGATCCGGAGCTCGAGCCCTCCGCGCCCGGGGCGCCGCGCCCCGAGGAGATCAGGGCCGTCCCGGTTCGCCACCCGGGACGCTGGCTCGCGGCCGGGCTCGTCGCCCTGGCCGCCGTCACCCTCGCCGACTCGGTCGCGACCAACCGCCGCTTCCAGTGGGGGGTGATCGGGCACTACCTCCTCGCCGCGCGCGTCCTGCGCGGGCTCGTGGCGACGCTCGAGCTCACCGCGATCTCGATGGCGATCGGGATCGCGCTCGGGCTGATGCTGGCGGTCATGCGCCTCTCGCCAAACCCGCTCGTCTCGACCGCGAGCTGGCTCTATGTCTGGCTCTTTCGCGGCACGCCCGTCTACGTCCAGATCCTCTTCTGGTACAACGTCGCCGCGCTCTACCCGCGCCTCTCGCTCGGCCTCCCCTTCGGCGGCCCGCAGCTCCTGCACGCGAACGCCAACACGCTGATCACGGTCTTCGCCGCGGCGATCCTCGGCCTGGGCCTGAACGAGGCCGCCTACATGGCGGAGATCATCCGTGCGGGCATCCTCTCGGTCAGCGAGGGTCAGAGCGAGGCCGCCTACGCGCTCGGCATGACGCGCCTGAAGACACTGCGGCGGATCGTCCTGCCCCAGGCGATGCGGCTGATCATCCCGCCGACCGGCAACGAGACGATCTCGATGCTCAAGACGACCTCGCTCGTGAGCGTGATCGCCTACACCGAGCTGCTCTACTCGGTGCAGGAGATCTACGACGTCAACTACGAGACGATCCCGCTGCTGATCGTCGCGAGCATCTGGTACCTCGTGATCACGAGCGTGCTCTCGGTCGGCCAGTACTACCTCGAGCGGCGCTTCCGCCGCGGCGCCGCGCGCCAGCTGGCGCCCACCCCACTCGAGCGGCTGCGGCGCTTCCTCCTCGCCGGCCACGCGCAGGTGGAGATGCCGGCGGAGCGGAGGTGAGCGAGGCGATGCTCAGGGCGGAGGCGATCCACAAGCGCTTCGGCCGCCTGCAGGTGCTCAAGGGCGTCTCCCTCGAGGTGGCGCGGGGCGAGGTGGCCTGCCTGCTCGGCCCGTCGGGATCGGGCAAGTCGACCTTCCTGCGCTGCATCAACCACCTCGAGAAGATCGACGCCGGCCGCCTCTGGGTCGACGGTGAGCTCGTCGGCTACCGGCAGGTGGGCGCACGGCTGTACGAGCTGCGCGAGGCAGAGGTCGCTCGCCGTCGCGCCGAGATCGGGATGGTGTTCCAGCACTTCAACCTCTTCCCGCACATGACCGTGCTGCAGAACGTGATCGAGGCGCCGCTCGTGGTCAGGCACACCGCGCGCGAGGCCGCGGCGAGGCTCGCCGGCGAGCTTCTCGACCGGGTCGGGCTCGCCGACAAGCTCCGCAGCTACCCCTCGCAGCTCTCGGGCGGCCAGCAGCAGCGCGTCGCGATCGCGCGTGCGCTCGCGATGCAGCCCAAGCTCATGCTCTTCGACGAGCCGACCTCGGCGCTCGACCCCGAGCTCGTCGGCGAGGTGCTCGACGTCATGCGCGGGCTCGCCCGCGACGGCATGACGATGGTCGTCGTGACGCACGAGATCGGCTTCGCGCGCGAGGTCTCCGACACGGTCGTCTTCATGGACGACGGCGTCATCGTCGAGTCGGGCGATCCGCACGAGGTGATCTCCTCGCCCCGCAACGAGCGGACGCGGGCCTTCCTCGCCAAGGTGCTCTGAGCGGTGCTCCGAGCGCCGTGCGAGCGCGGGGCGGCGGCGCCCCTACCCGCCCTGGGCGGCGAGCCAGTCGAGCAGCGCCGACAGGCTCGCCGTCGCGACGGCGATCGAGGTGTCCGCCGCCCCGTAGTAGATCCGCAGCGTGTCCCCGTCGTCGTCGAGCTGCCAGCCGCACGAGAACACGACCTGGTCGACATCGCCGATCCGCTCGTAGGGCGCCTCCGGCCCGAAGAGCCATTCGCGCGAGCGTGCGAGCACGCGCTCGGGCTGGTCGGCGTCGAGCAGCGCGAGCCCGAGGCGGTAGATCGAGCCCGCCGCCGTCGTGCGGACGCCGTGGTAGAGGAGCAGCCATCCCTGCGCGGTGGCCAGCGGCGGTGCGCAGAGCCCGATCTTGTGCGCATCCCACCACGCTCCCTCGCGCGCGCGCAGGAGGATCGCGTGGTCACCCCAGTGGCGCAGGTCCGGGCTCCAGGAGAGCCAGATGTGCGCCGCGCTCGGGGTCGCCGAGACGGGGCGGTGCAGGAGCGCGAAGCGGCCGTCGAACCGGCGCGGGAAGAGTGCGGCGTCCTTGTCCTCGGGCGGCATCAGCACGCCGCGGCGCGTGTAGGAGCGGAAGTCGCCGGTGCTCGCGAGCCCGACGAGCGCGCCGTCGCCGGAGTAGCCGGTGTAGACGATCATGTACTCCTCGCCCAGCCGTGTGACCCGTGCGTCCTCGATCCCGAATCGCTCCGCGTGGGAGCTAAGATCGGGCACCATGCTCCTATCGAGGTCGACCACCCAATCGGTGAGCCCGTTCGCGCTCGTCGCCACGGCGAGGTGTGAGATGCCGGTCCGGTCCTCGACCCGCACGAGCAGGAGCGTCTCGCCCTCGAACCGCGCGACGCCGGGATTGAAGACCGCATTGACGCTCTCCGGCCAGTCCGACGCCGTCAGGATCGGGTTCCCGGCGTAGCGGCGCACGAGCTCTTCGCCTCGCCCGGGTCTCACCGCTTGCGTTCCTCCGTGGATTCCTTCGACGATGGCGCCAAGCATATGCGCCGCGCCGCGAGCCCCACTCGACCATGACCGACCCGACACCCACCCCGACAGCCTCCGCGCCCGCGACGGTCTCCGTGCAGCGCGTGAGCGACGCGCCGATCGTCGCCGCCGGGGCGGTGGCGGGCTACGGGCCGATCTTCAACGCCGGCCTGATCCGCCAGGACGGCATCTTCCACCTCTTCGCCCGCGGCGTCCGCGACGGCTACCGGCGAAACGGCGGCGCCGGGGCGCGCTTCCTCGACTACGTCTCCGACGTGCTCGTCTTCACCTCGCCCGACGGGGACGCCTACGCCTTCCAGCAGGTGCTCGCGCGGAGCTCGCCCGAGGGGGTGAACTGCTACGAGGACCCGCGCGTCCAACGCATCCAGACGGCGGACGGCGAGCAGATCGTGATGTCGTACACGAACCTGCCCGCTCCCGAGACGGGCAGGCCGTGGCGGGTCGGGGTGCACCGTCTCGCCTACGCGGCGGGCCGCTTCGAGCTCAACGCGAGCTCGGGGGCCGTGATCGGCCCCGAGAACCAGCCCGACAAGGACGCTGTGCTCTTCAACCTCCGCGACGGCCGCGTGGGGCTCATCCACCGCATCGCCCCGAACATGCAGCTCGCGCTGTTCGACTCGCTCGAGGAGCTGTGGGGCGCGGGGCCCGACTACTGGGACGCGCACATGCGCGACCTCCACACGCACACGATCCTCACCCCGACACCCGGAGCGCTCGCCGTCGGCGCGGGAGCACCGCCGGTGGAAACCGCCGAGGGTCTGCTGCTCTTCTTCCACGAGCGCGAGGCAAGCGGCGAGTACACGGTCCGGGTGGCGCTGCTCGACCCTGCAACCGGCCGCGTCAGCGCACAGCTCCCCGAGCCGATCATGCGTCCCGAGCTCGCCTGGGAGCGCTCCGGCGACGTCGACAACGTCGTCTTCGTCCAGGGCGCCCTCGCCCGCGGCGACGGCCGCATCTACCTCACCTACGGCGCCTCCGACCGTCACGTCGGCGCCGCGACGGTCGAGACGGCGGCGCTGCTCACGGCGCTCCGCGCCGCCTGAGCGGCCCCGCGGCCGCGGCGACGGCCGCCTCCTCGCGCGTCCCCGCCGCGGGCGAGGCGCGCGAGCCCGCAGGCCGGGCCCGCCACCTCGACCCGGTTACCGCCGACGGCCGCAGCTGCGAAGATCCGGGCGAGCGCCGTGAGCACGCAGTGGGGAGCGGGGTATCGGGACCGGCCCGGGCGCGGCGCGGGCGAACGCGTCTCGCGCCGGCGCGGCCGCCTCGCCCTGGTCGCCGCCTGTGCCCTGCTCGGCGCGCTCCTGCTCGCGGGGGTCGTGGTGCGCAAGGACGCCGGGCCCTCCTATCAGCGCGCCGCCGCGGCGGGGTCGCGCACTGCGAGGTCGCAGCCGGCGCTGCCGCCCGCGGCGCCGGCCCGCCACGCCCACCGGCGCCGCCCCGCTGACCGCCTCGCGCCCGGCACCGAGACGGTGCCGATCCTGATGTATCACGTGATCGCGCCGCCGATCCCGGGCGCCCCCTACCCCGGCCTGTACGTCCCGGCGGCCGAGTTCGCCGCCCAGATGCGCGCGCTCAAGCGCGCGGGCTATCACGCCGTGACGCTCGACCAGGTGCGGCGCTACTGGACGCGCGGAACGCCGCTGCCGCGCAGGCCGATCGTGCTCAGCTTCGACAACGGCTACCGCACACAGTTCACCCGCGCGCTGCCGATCCTGCGTCGGCTCGACTGGGTAGGAGACGAGAACCTCCAGCTCAGCGGCCTTCCCCCCTCACAGGGCGGGCTGAGCGCGCGCGAGGTGCGCGCGCTCGTCGCGGCCGGATGGGAGCTCGACACGCAGGGGATCAGCCACGCGGACCTCACGACGCTCGACGCCTCGGCGCTTCACTACCAGATCGCCGTCGCCCGCCGGCTCATCCGGCAGCGCTTCCACGTCGCGGCCGACTGGTTCTGCTACCCCTCGGGCCGCTACGACCCGACCGTGATCGCGGCCGTCAAAGCGGCCGGGTATGTCGGCTCGACCACGGTCGTCCCCGGCTGGGCAGGCCCGAACGAGGACCCCTACCGCCTGCCGCGTCTGCGCGTGCTCGGCGGCACGAGCCCCGACGAGCTCCTCGCGCTCATCGCCGGGACACGCGAAGACGCTCCGGCGCCTGCCTCCTACCTCCCGGGCGGCTAGACGGCCGGCGGCCGTCTGCGCATTCAGAGCTCGGTCACGGCCGTCTGCGCGCTTCCGCCGGCCTCGGGACGCGGCGACGGGTTCGGCAGCGCCGCGATCAGGCCCTTGAGCGCCCGCACCACGTCGGCCTCGTCGTGGCCGAAGTCGTCGAGGTAGGCGTGCAGCGCCGCCCGCAGCAGCCGGAGCTCCTCCTCGCTGCTCAACTCGATCGTGTACATCGCCGCAGTCTCGCCGAAATCGAGGCACGGCGAGGGTGCAGGCGCCCGCGATCACTCCGCCGCCGCGAGGAGACGCTCGAGCTGACGCTCGAGGAGCGCGGCGGTCGCCTGCAGGACGTCGAGCACGAGCACGAGCTGATCGTCCTCGGAGCGAGCGCAGAGCTCGCCGGAGAGGGCCGCGAGCGGCTCGTTGCAGGGCCAGCGTACCCTCGGCACAGCCCAAGCTCGTCCCGGGCTGGCTCCGCCGGATCTCCCGCCACAACCCGGTCGACGGGGGCGGTAGAGGCCCGGCGCCCGCGTGGTCGTCGCGGCGCTGCGCGCGACACGGGCGTTCCGCGCCTGCCAGCGCTCGCTCATGACATTCAGAGCGAGAGCCCGCGCGGAGCCGGAGGTCGCGCGCCGCGAGGCCGGACGCGCCGGAGCGATAAATTTAAGCGCCCCGTAAGAACTCCGACACCCGGCGGCAATCCCGCCCGCGCATGCTGGTGTCGACCGGTCTACTCGCGGAGGATCGATGCCTGGAAAACGAGCGTTCTCACGGCCGCGGCGACGCGGCGACGCAACCCGCCTCTCGGCGCGGGCTCTCGAGCAGCGGCCGAAACGGGGTCGTGAACCTGTCGTGAGCCTCCAACCTGTCCTGAGCCTCCAACCTGTCCTGAGCCTCCAACCTGTCGTGAGGCTGCAACGTGTCGTGAACCTGCAGTCCCGTGCGATCAAGGGGCGGCTGCACGGGATGTTCGATCTGGCGCGCCGAGGGCCTGACGGGCGCCTCGATCGGCGATGGAGGGGCATGACCGTCACGGGAACCGGGACGACCTCGGGCGCGCCAGGCGGCGCGAAGGCGACCATGATGGCGCTCGACGAGATCGCGTCGAGGCCGGGATCCCACCGCGTCCGGGCCGAACCGAGGAGCCGTCACGGCGGCCCGCGAGGCACACTGTGACCAAGCAATGACCACGATGTCCACGCCTGGAGGGGGCGCCCCATGACCGAGATCGAGCCCGGAGCGATCGTGCCCCGGACGAGGCGCTTCGGCCGCGGCGTCTTCCTGGGGACGGTGCTCACGGGCGTCTCGTCCCTCTACTGGGGGGCGAACGTCTGGAGCCGCGTCTCGAGCGCGCTCTCGCCGCTCGAGAACGCCATCCCGCTCATCCCCACGGGCGGCTGGCGGATCTACACGATCTCGGGCACGATGCCCCGCTTCGACGCCGAGACCTGGCGCCTGCGCATCGGCGGCGAGGTCGCGAAGCCGCTCTCGCTCGACTACCGTGAGCTGCTCTCGCTGCCCAGGGTCGAGCAGGTCTCGACCTTCCACTGCGTCACCGGATGGACGGTCAAGAACGTCCACTGGGGCGGCGTCCGCATCGCCGACGTGCTCGCGCTCGCCGGGCCGGGCGCGACCGCCCACGCGCTCGAGTTCGTCTCCGCGGAGGTGCCCTACACCGACTACCTGACGCTCGAGCAGTCACGGCTGCACGACGTGATGCTCGCCTACGAGATGGACGGGGCGCCGCTGCTGCGCGAGCACGGAGCGCCGGTTCGCCTCGTGATCCCGGAGATGTACGGCTACAAGAACGTCAAGTGGCTGAACGGGATCAACCTCGTCCCGGAGCTGAAGAGCGGCTACTGGGAACAGCTCGGCTACGACGAGAACGCCTGGGTCGGTCACTCAAACGGCTACGGCATATGACCCGCTACCGGCCGCGCTTCTCGCGCACCGAGCGGACGCTGCACTGGGCCAACGCGGTCGGGTTCTTCTTCCTGCTCGCGACGGGGCTGACGCTCTACCTGCCGAGCCTCGCCGTGCTCGTCGGCCGACGGCAGATCGTGCAGGTCGTCCACTTCTACGCCGGCATCGCCTGGATCGCGGTGCTCGCCGCGATCGTCCTGCTCGGGGACCGGCGCGGTATCCTGCGCACGGCGCGCGAGCTCGACGAGTTCGACCGTGACGACCTGCGCTGGCTGATCGGGCGGCGGCCGGCCCCGCAGGGTCGCTTCAATGCCGGACAGAAGCTCAACAGCCTCCTCACCGCGGCGTTCGCGCTGCTCTTCCTCGTCTCGGGCCTCCTGCTCTGGTTCGGCGAGCGCAACACC